>Ga0302119_10001548_pt1 | contig 10344 bp, 9 predicted proteins | sample AG5_Tmax_MG_FD_203114 | JGI IMG/M metagenome (GOLD analysis project Ga0302119, IMG submission 203114) | Marine microbial communities from Western Arctic Ocean, Canada - AG5_Tmax | ecosystem: Environmental > Aquatic > Marine > Oceanic | place: Canada: Western Arctic Ocean | collected 2017-10-01
CTGGTAATAACCTTCGAGCTCTATCAAGTGATTCTGTTGCTTGATCTAAGTTTTGCAGTAAACGATTGCTTCTAGCAAGTCCAAGCCAAGCGACTCCCGATTCTCTATCTAATTTGAGTGCTTCATCGAATGCAACAAAGGCCTCGGCTAACAAAGTTGCATCTGTTTGTCCAGTACCATCACGGGCTCTGTCTGCATTGGCCAAATGTAAGCGCCCCTCAACAACATGTAGGAGTGTGTGATCAATACCAACTGGTGTTTCATCGAGTAACTTTTGTGCTTCCATGAAGTTGCCTTCAAGTAATTTCCTTGAGGCTATAATTGCTCTTAACTCTCCGTTTTGAGAGTTATTTGCTAGGGCCTTCTGTAGTGCACTTTCAGCATCCGAAGGAGAACCGCTCGCGATTAGTAAGTCTACTTTAAGCAGCAGCAATTCTATTCCACCACAGTCTAGTGCTACTGCATGTGTTGCGGCTTTCAATGCCTCTTTGAGTCTGTTTTCCTTAGACGCTAGTAGAATTGCCATCAATGCCCATGCCTCCCCGTGTTGTCTATTCAATTCTAAACAACGGTCAACTGAGGTTAGTGCCTTACCCATCTCCTCTTCTTGGTAGAGTAATTTGGCATGACTGTACCAGTCATTAGCGATGCTTGGATCTTCTGCAAGTGCGTTTTCAATTGCTTCCAATGCTTCACTGCGAGCACCCGCTCTAGCGCGTAGCCCTGACAATAGTGAACGGTCTGCTGCTGTATCAAGTCCGAGAGCTTCTAAGCGGCGAACGTCTCTTTCTGCTTCTTCATCACCTAAACTCGCCAACAAGTGTGCGTGTGCACGAAGTAATTCTGGGTCGTCTGGAGTGACGCTCATTCTAGCCTCTAGCCAATGACGGCGTAATACAGGATCGCTCTTGATTATAGCAATCTTTTCCAATCCTTCTAGTAAATTGGTATTGCCTGGAGATGCTTGATAGGCAAGGCCGAATGCTGATTCTGCCCATTCATATCTGCGCAGAGACATAGTGACATGGCCGAGTTTGTGGGCTGAAAGTGAACTCATTCCTAATTGTTCTAATGTCACATTCTTGCCGACAAATAGGTCGAGAAGACGGATGACCAAGGCCTCACTGGTTGAATTAAGAACGCCTTCAGAACCGACTATAGTATCGCTGCTTACTGTCGATACAAGAGTTTCGATGCAGTGCAAGGAATCTCTAATTGCAGAGTCGATGTCCTCTTGATTGGCAAATTCTCCGAGATTTTCCAAGCGAGTGATAGTGGCGTGTGAAAGAATCGCACCATCCAATTCGGGGTTAGTTGCTCTTAGGGCATCGATTAATCCTAACATATCGCCAACTGAATTTTGTAATATGCCAATTTCGTCGTTGAGGTGGGAATAATTTGCGGCTTGCGATTCTTGCAGCAAAATTCCTGTCTCGTTGATTAAAATGAATTTGTCATCGGCTCTCTTCAGCCAATAACCAAGTCCAGTTCCAACACCAATACAAGTGAGGCTGAAAAGTACTGTTAAGGGTTCCATTACCGCCCACCTTTCCTTTATGCCTTTATGGTCTGCGGCTGAATAGTGGTTCTTGGAGGTGTTTTCCGGACCTTCTAAATTTTACCGCCCCCTAAAGGGGGAAGTGGTAGACAAGGTATTTTTCTAAGCAAATTAAAAGGTGACGGCATTACCTTATCTCGGTGGAAAAAAGCAACAATTTGTCCTCAACATTGCTCACATTCAAAGGCTGTGGCTGTTCTTAGCAAGGTTAGGTGGGCCCGTGAGTACCGATTCCGATGACGATTCCGACATCCCTTGGTATTACTCAAGATTGGAGGAATGGGGTGAATCTGGATTAATTATTGACGCTTTGGAAGATTTTCTTTCAAAGGATTCAGCGACATCTAGTGAACGATTGCAAAGGGCAGAATATTTAGTTGACCTAAGTGTCAATTTACGTCACAGGCTAACTTCTGTTATTGGCAACTGGAATGACGAAGATGTCACTTTGGCTTTGGGCTGGCAAAATGATTTGAAAAATCCTATGGCCGCAGACCAAATATTGATTGAATATCAAAACTGGGCCAAGGAAAACCGTCCATGGGAATTGGAGCTTGAGGCCGGAGCGCTACAGTGGGCTACTAATGGGATGGGCGATATTCGCAAGGAATTACTGGAACGATTTGACTCATTAGATTCGTCAAATAGGCCCGCTACAATAGTGATTGTACCCTACTTAGCCGATCCAAATAATCATGAACTTATCAAGATGGAATTGGCTGAAATTGAGCGAATCGAAGAAAAGCAAAACCAATTGATAACCGACTCGATGAAACACATGTTGGAAGCGGGTTATGATGTTGTATATATTTCTGAATTAAATCTAAAGGATGCTCTTGATGAAATTGATAAATGGTATTTATTACATGATGAGCATGAACAATTACGTTTGTTAATAATAAGAGAGATTTCACCATTTGATACTAGTTTAGCCGACCACCATGAGGCTAGAAGGGTCGTACTGATCGAAGAGGGTTTGTCGGCTGATATTCAAAACCTTAGCGACCAAATCATCACTATTGCCGACAATCTCCATCAAAGGCAGCAACTCCTCAATGACCAGTTGAAAAATTGGAGAAGTATTGGGATAATATTGCCAAGTGAAGAAGATGCTACTGCGGAAGAATTGTTGGAATGGGAATCAAACCTTCCAGAGATAAATAGCATGATAAATATCCATCTAAACGCTATGCAAAGTTGGCAGGAACTCGTATCTAGGTGGCCTGAGAGAAAGCATGAGGGTGAAGCATTAGCAGGGCGGATTGAGCATACTCAAGATTTTATAGATATTGTTGAGTCTTTGCAACATGATTGGAGACAAATTGAACTTGATGGTTTGGAATTGGTCGCTAAATATGAAGATGTGGGGTTGGTAATGGATGATTGGCGGCGACGTGTTGTCGATGAGCCGCGTGATTCACTTCAACTATTGAAAGCGGAAATCCCTAAATTGGATGTTCGATTGCAATTGATTGATAATTTGAACAGTTTGGATTCCTCATATGATGGGTCTGCTGAAGTAGATAAACGAATTTCTATTCTAAGAGAAATTGATGCTGATGCTGAACTATTGACCAATATGGAACAGTTCATTGACAAACAAGCGAGGCGCGGCGCGAGGCATTTGAGAATGTTAGAAACTGATTGGCTAGATTTGTTAGGCCAGGGCAAGGCAGATGAAAAAATATCAACTTCCACATTGAACATTCGCGCATTCGAGGAATTGCTAGCATCTACTCGCCGCTTTGGCAAATCGGCTTCTGCATCACCCACTGCTGGCGATATAATCGCCGGTGAAACGATGAAAAGATTAGCCACAAAGACTGATCAAGAATTGGCTGAATTAGAATATCGTGGTTGGAATGTCACTCATTTGCGAATTGAAGTTAATATTAATCTCGTGTCTGCTGCAAGAAAGATTTCCAATATGCGCACACAAATCCCTCAACACCCATCTCTGTGCCGCCGTCTCAAAGCACTACCATGGCAAAGCGATGTCGCGTTGGCACTCGATACCGAACTAGAACTACGCAAACCAGATACAATTGAAAATCTCCACAATACAATCCCTCAGTTCCTCAGGCATTTGGCTTCGCGTCCAGTTGAAGATCCCGATTTCACTTTCACCTCATGGAGCCCATCTCCTATTCGTCAAACTTTAGTGCCGATGGTAAGTAAGGATGGGAAAGAGGTTTTGTTACCGCGCGATGGGTTGCAAGATGTTCATGAAGCGATTTTAGAGGCCATGGAAGAGGAAACTGTCGCGCAACGAGAAGTTGTTGAAGAGAAGGTCGTTGTTCCTGTTATCAAAGAGAAAATCGTTGAGAAACCTGCTGTTGAAGAAATAGTTAAAGTTGAAAATAGTAGTAGTGGAATTCCAAATGTTGCAAATGCGCAACAAGTGGATAATGCTCTTGCTGCACTTTCAGCGCTTCTAACTAATCTTGGCCTCAAAGAAGATGCTGAACTTGTGCAAAAAGAAGGTGCTGAGTCGTTGAATTCTGTTCGTAGAAATTTGGCCAGTCATGTTGGCATTGAGCCTCGCGACATGCGTGTCGATAGAATATTGAGACTTGCAATTCGGCTAATTCCTAGGCAGGAAAAAGGAGATGATGCTCGTGCTGAATTACTTGCCCAATTATCCAGTGCAGTTGCTGAGATGAGTAAGTGGTCGCGTTTGCGACTTGAAGCAAGACATTCCGGCGCTAGTGGAAACTTCCTTGATGATGCAATTACACTCGGTATTGCTCTCAAAAGAATTCCCGGACCTGGTATAATCCTGCCATTGATGGCTGACCAATTAGAACTTCCACACCCTACTGAATTAGTAGAGTTGAAAGATGGTGTAAACCATGTAGTCAACAGCATTCGATTACCGCCTGTTGGCGGGGTTAGAATGTGATTCGGGCTTCAGCGGTGTTCTTCTGATAACCAAGCTTTGACATCTTCGCGTGCTGCAAATCCTTTTCCAGCCTTTGTTCCGATAACTGTTGGAATTGCTGCTTCACTTGCAATTTCTAATGTTCTTTCGCTAACTGGGCCGTTGATGACCATTGCAATTGCGCCGTCCGCTTCGTTTGCTTTCTTTGCAAGTGTTGATGCGCCTACTGGATCAGAAACTGCTCCATCGACCATAATAAATACGGCCTTTTTAGGTTCAAGATCGTCTAGGTGGTCAAAGAATTCTTGTACTTCTGCTGGGGCTTCTTCTACTACAAATTCCTCAGGCATATCCTCTGCCCAATTCTTATCTTTAGTAGCATTACCACTATCATCCTCTTGCTTCTTCTTCAGTACGTGTAAGAACTTTGTTGCATCAACTTTCATTGAAAGGCATTTTGTTACTGTCTTTTGTGGCAGTAGTTCCCATTCTTGTCCAACGGGTGCTTGTGCAACGAAATCTACCTTCAGAGTTTCAATCAGTTGTGAAAACAACATCTCTCCACCTCTGTCGCCATCGATTGCTAGAATTACGGTTTCCTTGCTATTTGCTAGGTCGATTAATTCTTGCTTCATGTCGCCAGCGCCATCAGCACTAATTGCATTCTTTACGCCACAGTTCAATAGGTTACGAACGTCATTTCTTCCTTCAACGATAATTAGTGAAGTGGAAGATTCAACGTTTGGTCCACTGGTTAAACCATGGAAAGATGTTGCAGTACCGGTTGTTAAGACCGAGCGTACTTCTTCGATTACTGTCTTTGATGCAGCTTCACCGGAATTAACTAGGCTAAGAAGTAGTTCCTTAGCACGGTCAACAACAGCTGTTCGCTTGGTTGCCCTTACATCTTGGATGTCAATTACTTTGATCACTGCTGCACATGGGCCAATTCTATCAATTGTTTCCAATGCGGATGCAATAATTGCAGTTTCAACATTATCCATACTGCTTGGCACTGAAATTACTCCATGCACTTTACCGCCCTTGGATTCAATTTCAACATCGACATGGCCGATGCGTGCTGTTCTTTGCAACTTGCGTATTTCTAGTTCGTCACCGAGCAAACCTTCGGTTTGCCCCATGATGGCCCCGATTATGTCCTTTCTTTGGACGGAACCGTTGACCTTAATGTCAGCGCGAATCAAATACTTCATCGCCTTTTGTTTCTGATGACCGGAGTCACGATTATTTCTTTTTTGGACCATTTTATTATCTCCTTGTGTACACTAAACCGTTCGCATTGATTGGAAAGACCCATTGAGTCTTACACTACATTGCAGTGCTTGAAATGTTGCCATCTCAAAGCGTGAAAGGGAAGTGAACAGATAATGCGACATGCCAATACTTATTGAACCCTTTTGCTAAAAAGTAGCATAAATCAATAATTATGATTAGGCAATGTATTCAAGAAGAAGAAAACAATGGGCTTGATATGCCCAAACTCTCGCTCGGTAGTTTGAACATCTTCCGTACCACTGTAGAAGTGATGCTAGCGGACGGTGTTTTGACTAGAGAAGAGAAGAGATTGATTATAAAATTAGCTAGTGCGCTGAATCTTACAAGTGAGCAACCTGGCGAGATTTACTCAGCCATAACAGAAGGGCGGAAAAGCCCGAAGGGCGATGTTGTTTCGGTGGCCGATGCAAAAACAATTTATACCAAAGTTTTCGAAGTTGCAATCGTCAATGCTTCTCTTTCAAGAGATGAATTCAGAGTACTGGCACATCTTCGTTCAATTTTTGAGATTAATGATAAAGACCACGCAATCATTGAAGAAACATTGCGAGTCATGGTTAAAGAAAAATTCGAAGATCCTAATGTTATGGAAAAAATGCTTGCAACCCTGCGTGATTCAGTTGGATTGGTAGGGGATATTTTTGACACTGTTCGTAAAAAGACGGTTGATGGTGGTTCTTCTTGATTTCAGATTTAGACGAATTTCTCAACAATCAATCGCCCAAGGTCTTGTTAGGAAAAAGAAGGAGTTTGAAATTTCTACGCCTTGCTTATGCCAAGGGATGTATTGGACTAATGGTAAAACCTACTTCAGATCTATTAGCGCATGATGCGGGGTTTTCTTTCAATCTTGGTTGTGCAGATCCTGAACTGAGAAGAATTGCTTCATGGGTGCTGACCAATAGTAAAAACCGGAGAAAGTTGGCGCGATTGATTCCTGCACTATGGAAAAGGCACGGATATGAAGACTTGAAGATGGCTGGCATACTTCTTTCCAACCTGTCTGAAGAAGACTTGGGCGAAGATCCTTGGATGGCTTTTATTCACTTGTTACAAAAGCAAGAATCATTGGATATGATTCTTGATATCTCGGAGGAGATGATTCGCGGTGGGAGCCCTGTTCCCGATGATACATGGATTCTTGAAATGTCAAAACAGAGTAAGTTATGGCATCAAACTGCGGTAATATTTTGCTCGTTATCAAAAAGAAATCCAACTATTTGTAAACAGATGATAGAACTCGCACCCACTGGTGGAGAATTATTTGAACGAATCCGAATACGGGCTTTAGTAGAGCAGAATTGAAGGGCTTGGTCTAACTGCAATAGTCTATGGCGGACCGCTTTCTACCTACTGAAGACCCGGTTTTAGAATCGGTCTTGAAGTGGACAGTTGAACGCGATGCTAAGGATGTTAGACGGCTGCTGGAATGGTTACCAGAAGCCCGTTCAACCAGAGAAAGACAGGCGTTATTGGAGAGGGTTCGTAGCCTCTTAGCCGAATTGGAAATTGCTCTAGAGGGTTTGGATGACTTACAATAATTCTCAGCAATTTTCAGCAGTTATTTTTGCCGGTGGAAATAGTACGAGAATGGGTCAGGACAAGGCATTGATGAGTGGTGGTGTCGAACGGATACGCCAACTTTGCATAGATTGCGGTATTGTAAAAATTATTACTCTCTGCGGTAATGAAGAAAGAATCTCGTTGTTTGAAGGAGAGGTTTGGCCAGACCCTGGACATTGTCAAAAATTGAGTGATGTAATTCGCTGGGTTTCTAGTGAAATATCTGGTCCAATTCAATTTATTCCATGTGATGCGTTTGATTTAGATCTGGATTCACTGCAGGCATTATTGCAAAGTGGTGGCGGAGTTCCCCTTGATTCTAATTCAAATCGGCAACCGTTACTCGCCAACTGTCCTGGTGATTATCAGATGGGTGATGGTTCAAGTGTCAATTCATTATTTGATGGTTTAGCAACGATAAATATTGCTGGACGAAGTGATGGTTTTTCTAATTATAATGAAAAATCACAACTCAAAGAGCGTCATCAATCGTGACTTTATTATCTTCTAAGGAGACTCTTCCTGCTGCGATTGCATCGATGATTTGTGGATAAATAATATGTTCCTCGACCTGTACTCTAGCAGCAAGTGATTTTACATCGTCGTCGGGTAATCTCGGCACTCTGCATTGTGCTATTATCGCTCCGGAATCAACGCCAGAATCAACAAAATGTACTGTGCATCCGCTGACTTCTACATCGCTAGCAATTACAGCACCATGTGCATCTGCACCTGGGAAATGTGGCAATAGTGATGGGTGGATGTTAACTAAATTTGGTGCCCATCTGTTAACGAATGAAGGGGTAAGGATTCGCATATATCCGCTGAGAATAACAAGTTCTGCACCACTCTCTTCAATCGCTTGACCAATTAAATTCTCATGGCTTAATCTTCTTTGACTAGCATCATCAATATCGGGTAATTCGATTGCTAAATTGTTGATTCCTAATGTGTCGGCTTTACCTAATCCAGCAGCTGAGGATTTGTCACTGATTACGATAACTGTTTGGTGGCAGCAAAGTGAATTGGATTGCTGGTGGTGGATTAGTTTCTCCATTCCAGAACCCGAGCCGGAAATCAATACCGCACAGCGCAAGGGGTCGTCTGCGCTAGCCTTTCTCGCCACGCAATCACCACTTGTCATGGTTCATCCTGCACATTATCTGCCTTGAGAACTTCGGACACATCATCCTATTCCTTTTTGACATGAAGACCCCGCCCCCGACATGAGTGACATGGTTTCCATCACCATCTCTGAAACTGTTGCTTCAACAAAATCTGCTGTTTCTAAGGAAACAGAAGAGATACTTCCTGTTGAGGATGTTGCACTGATCAATGACATCCTCGCTGAACATAAACCATCTGCAAATCCTGTATCGAGATTTGTTTGGATTATTTTCGGCAGCCTATTTGTTGCCTTTGCAGTTATTGGAGTATTCCTACCTGGTTGGCCTACGACATCTTGGCTGGTAGCAGCAGCATATTGTTACGCTCGGTCATCTCAACGAATGTTCAAATGGCTACTAAGCAATCGTTTATTTGGCAATATACTGTTAGATTATTACCGTGCAGGTAAAGCACTCCCCCTACATTCAAAGATATTCATTAGTGGTTTTATCGCATTGGTTTCGGGCTTTTCTATATGGGCACTTACAAAGGCTGGAGACCCTGGTTTTGGTCAAACAACAATTGCAATTGTTGCTTTAATCGGTATTTGGTGGGTCGGCTGGAAGGTTCCTACTGCTGAATGACCACAATTCAATCATTACGATTTGAAGTATGACGGAAACATGTTACTAGATGGTCATCGACCATTCCTGCTGCTTGCATCATCGCATAGCAGGTCGTAGGTCCGATGAAACTGAATCCCATCTTCTTGAGTGCCTTACTCATTTTTGTGCTAACATCGGTGATAGGTGGTAATTGGTCCATGGTCTTTCTTTGGTGAATCACTGGAACTCCGTTAACAAATGACCACAAGTATGTGCTAAATGCATCTTCATCATCTCCGAAATATTGTATGAAAACCTTAGCATTATTGATTGCAGATTTTATTTTTGCGCGGTTGCGAATTATTCCAGCATCGCCCATTAATTGTTCAATATCATCTTCTGTAAAGGCGGCGATTTTAGCAGGGTCAAATCCTTTGAAGAGGCGGCGGTAATTTTCACGCTTGCGTAGAATTGTAATCCATGACAATCCGGATTGTGCTCCTTCAAGAATTATTTTTTCGAATAATCTACGGCCATCACGGTTTGGAATGCCCCATTCCTCATCATGATAGGAAATATACAACGGGTCCGATGTTGACCATTGGCAACGAATCACTTCCTCCATGCAAGGTCGCTAAGGGTGGAAGGTTTTGAAAATTTCCTTCATTTTAATCATCTTTACAAGACAGGAGTTTGAATAACATGGCCTCTGTGGCAGAATTATGACACAGTGCCGCCGACAATGCGATTGGGACAAGAACCTGATTTGCAAATCATGTGGCATTGATTATTCATTACCAGACTCTGAAGAGAAAAAATCAGTGGTCGACCCTCCAAAAGAGGCGGAATGATTTATTCAGTATTGTTCAAGAACTAATTCCGTGGTTGTGCTTGCAATTTCATTTGGAGCAGTTAACCACATTTTGTCAAGAAGTGTACGTAAGGACATTGTATCATCGACGTGAACGAGTGCAACTAAATCCGCACTTCCTGAAACTTCATAGATAATTTCAACTCCTTCCCAACCGGTTACTTCACTTGCGAATGAACCGATCTCTGCACCAGGGGATACTTTGATTCTGATTAGAGCAGTTAGGCCAACGCCACCTTCACGGACAGTGTAGCCACGAATTGTTCCATTCTCTTCCATCTTGCGAACGTGAGTACGAACTGTTCTTTCTGATGCCCCTACTTCTTTTGCTAAGTGAACATATGACATACGGCCATTCTTTCGGAGTTCAGCGAGGATTGCACGGTCTATCTCTGCGATACGAGGCATAGTTGGACGCCGGTGCATTCGGTATATCAAACCTACTAATATACCATTATGTGGA
>Ga0302119_10001550_pt1 | contig 10332 bp, 7 predicted proteins | sample AG5_Tmax_MG_FD_203114 | JGI IMG/M metagenome (GOLD analysis project Ga0302119, IMG submission 203114) | Marine microbial communities from Western Arctic Ocean, Canada - AG5_Tmax | ecosystem: Environmental > Aquatic > Marine > Oceanic | place: Canada: Western Arctic Ocean | collected 2017-10-01
TTCAAGAAAAAATGAACGGATTCAGAAAAAAATGAACTCGCCGTCCCCCTTTCAAACCGTCCCATCCCGCTTGGGGACCGCTTTCCGGGGCAACAGCAGGGAATACAGGTCCACATCGACTGGTTGTTCCTGCCCTAGGAATTCGATAAAAATTCGCACCCGCTCATTGGCCGGAAGGACCTCGATGACGGTTCCCTTCAACCCCTGGAGCGGACCATCGGCCAATTCGACCTCGTCTCCGGGCTCCGCAACTGGGCAAACCGTAATGAGCTCGCTTCCCTCTCCTTCTTCCTGCTTCGCGAGCTCCGCCCGCAGGTCCTCCACAAAGGCATCAGGCACTGCGGGATACTGGTCCCCAAAGCGCAGAATTCGTGTCACCCCATTGGCATAGCTCACCGCCCGCTCCCTTTCCGCCAAGCCGAAACGGGCGAGCACATAGCCCGGAAACAAGGGCTCCACCCACCAGATTTTCCCCCGGCGAGTTACCTTTTTGTAGCGTAGACGCGGGCACACGACCTCGATGCCTCCGAGTTGGCGCAGGGACGCAGCCGCGAGATGCTCGCGTTTCGTTTGGGTGCGCAGGCAATACCACGCTAGGCTCTCTGGCTCACTCTCCATCCCTATTCTCCCAATACCCGCTGCATCAGGGGCAAAATCAATTTTCCCTGCTTCAACCAACGCTCGAGCTTCTTCACACGCTGTTCGTAGAAGACTCTCTGGTCGGGATCCTCCTCCTCCATGACCACCTTCTCGAGCTCCTTCACCCGCTCATTCCCACTCTTGAGATGCGGCCGCAGCTGCTCGCGGATAAAGCCCCCAACCAACTTCTTGAGCTTGATATCCGCTTCAAAATACGTGCGCCGGGCATCGGCCCCCTCCCTTTCCCGTATCGCACCAAACATGCGGAGCGCCTTCAATCCCTGACTCACCGAACCCTTGGAGATCTGAAGCCGCCCCACGAGATCATCGAGAGAGTGCGGATCCCGTGAGATAAAGAGCAGCCCGTAAATCTCGCCCAAGGACTTGGGAAGACCTGCCACCCGCACCGCATCGGCACACATATTGACCACCTCCTGTTCGATCTCCGTGAGAACCTCCAATTTTGGCGCACCATTCGGCATGCCTCCAACTTGTGCACAGAATCATGACAGGTTCAATTTTTTTTGAACTAGATTCGCGCCCTCTTGAGGACACCCAGCCCCTGAGAACCGGTGGAGGGGGCGACTTCCGAACAGACTCCAACGGCGACCTCCAAATCGATCCCGGATCCGATGCAATTCTAAAAAGCGGCGGATCGGGTGGCTCTTCCGGCAGCGAATCCTGGGGCTTTGTGAGTAGCTATGCAACGGGACAGTACGACTCCGCGGCCGCTTCTAGTGAACTTTGGGACCTCGATGCTCGCACCAGCGGTGCCTATGAGCAGTGGGCTGCAGTGGCCGACACCCTGCCCTTCATGCAGAACTTGTAGCAGCGCCCATCGCCTCCACGGATTTGATCAGCACCCCAGACAAGCAAGCGAAGCCCTGACTGAATCGCGGCCTCGATCCACATGCTCTGCCTCTTTTCGCGCCTCGTCGGGCCCATGAACATTGCCCCTTGCAGGCTCAATCCATCCAACGTCCCAGCGCGGCTTCCAACGCTTCGGAATTGCGCACCCGAAACTGCTCCCCGCACTCGATCGTAGTCCGCTTCCCGGTTCCGCTCTGGAGGTGCAAGTGTACTGCGGTGGGGCCGGGATGCGCGCCGAGCACGCTCTGAATTTCTTCCAGATCCTCGAGGTCACTCCGCGACACCCAGATCGACAACTCCAGCGGCCCTTTTCCGTTAGTCCGGCCATTCCCCTGGCTGGGTAGTTTCAGCTCCTTCAACCCACTTCCCATGATCTTGCGTTTCTCGGTCCGATCATCGACCGAGATCGCTCCCTTCAGACTGATGACTTTCCCAGCTTCCAGGATTCCCGCATCACGCGCCGGGGTGTAGGACTCCGCCCAACAGAGCACTTCTGAGATCCCGGTGAAATCCTCGATCATGAGAATGCCAAAGGGCTTTCCCGCCCGCGTGCTGCGATGCTCGATCTGCCGGATCATGCCTGCAAACGAAAACCTGGCCCGCTTGTCACTGAGATCGAGGTCCTCCAGAAGACCCAGCTTCTGAAAGCGATCCGAGTCCAGCACTTCGCGATACTTGTCAAGCGGATGACCCGTCACATAAAACCCTAACAATTCCTTCTCCTGCTCCAACCTTTCATCCTTGGGCCACTCCTTGACTTCTGTCCGCGCAGCACTCCTGTTCGAGTCCGAAGCCGCAAACTCCATCGTATCGAAAAGCGCTTCCTGTCCTGCCGCCTTGTCCCGCTGCGAGGAACTGGCCGAGGCACACACCAGCTCTAGGCGCGCAACCATTCCCGCCCGGGTCTCACGGGTCCAGTCCATCGCACCCGAGCGCACGAGGTTTTCCAGAATCCGCTTGTTCACCGCCTTGGAGTCGAGCCGGTTGGCAAACTCGTCAAGCGACTCAAAAAGTCCAACCTCCTTGCGCGAGGCAATGGCCTTCGCCATCGCAGCCCCACCCACATTCTTGATCCCTGCCAGACCATAACGGATCGCCATGCGCCCACTGCGGGTCCTTTCGGGTGCAAATCGGAGCTCCGAGCTGTTCACATCGGGCGGCAGGATCTCGATCTCCATGCGATGGCACTCTGAAACGAAGACTCCGATCTTGTCGGTGTTGTTGATCTCATTCGAGAGCAGCGCCGCCATGAACTCAACCGGGTAGTTGGCCTTGAGCCACGCAGTCCAATAGGAAATGTGTCCGTAGCACGCCGAGTGCGACTTGTTGAACCCATACCCGGCGAAACTGGCGATCTTGTCGAAGATCCTGTTCGCCAGCCGAGCGTCGATGTCGTTCACCCTCTTCGCGCCCTCCACAAAGGTTGCCCGCTGCCTGTCCATCTCGGACTGCTTCTTCTTCCCCATCGCACGACGAAGAATGTCTGCCCCACCGAGCGTGTATCCCGCGAGCACCTTGGCCGCATTCTGCACCTGCTCCTGGTAAATCATCACGCCATAGGTATCGCTGCAAATCTGTTCCAGCAAGGGATGCTCGTAGGCGACGGCCTTGCGGCCCTCCTTCACCTCGATCATCTCGTCAATGAACTGCATCGCGCCCGGTCGGTAGAGTGCCAACAGGTCAATGATGTCGTCGATGCGCCGAATGCCATAGCGCCTGCAAGTCTCCGTCATCCCGCCGGACTCCAACTGGAAGATGCCCATCGTTTCGCCGGCGTTGAGCAACACGAAGGTCTTCTCATCCTCGAGGTCCACCTTGTGAATTTCAAAGTCAGGGACCTTCTCACGAATGAATTGCGATGCCTCCTGGATCACAGTCAGGTTTTTCAACCCAAGGAAATCCATCTTGAGCAGGCCAACTTCGGTGATCGCGCCCATGTCAAACTGGGTCACCACTTCCCCTTCGTTCCCTCGCGTGAGCGGAACATGTTCGTCGAGGGCCCGATCCCCAATCACCACCCCCGCCGCATGCACGCCCACATTGCGGGTCAGTCCTTCCAGCTTGGTAGCATAGTCCCAGAGCTCGCGATAGGTGCTGCTCTGCTCAATCGTTTCGCGCAACTCCGCCTTGGCCTCAAACTCCTCCTTCAACTTCACCCCTGGCCGGGCTTCAATCATCTTGGCAATGCGGTCAGCCTCGCCGTAGCTCACTCCCATCACGCGGGCAACATCCCGAATCACGCTTTTCGCTCCCAGAGTGCCGTAAGTGATGATGTGGGACACACAACGCTCCCCGTATTTCTGGCGGACATAATCAATCACTTCCGGCCGCCGGGTCTGGCAGAAGTCGATGTCGACGTCCGGCGGGCTCACCCGCTCAGGGTTGAGAAATCGCTCAAAAAGAAGACCGAAGCGCATGGGGCAGATGTCCGTAATGCCCAGCGTGTAGGCCACCAGCGACCCGGCCGCGGATCCCCTTCCGGGTCCCACCGGAATCTCGTGCTCCTTGGCCCAGTTAATGAAGTCCGCGGTAATCAGGAAGTAACTGGCAAAACCCAGATCGTTGATGGTCTTGATCTCGTACTCCAGCCGCTCGCCCAGTTCGGGATCAGTCTCTGCGCGCACCTTCCCATACCGTTCCTCCAGGCCCTCGAAACACTGCCGGCGAATGTAATCTTCCCGACACATGCCCCCCGGCGCTTCGAAGTTCGGGTACTTTTCCGAACTCGTGGCATCCAGGCTGAGTTCCACGTTGCAGCGCTCTGCAATCTCCAGCGTGTTGTCGCAGGCTTCCGGAATGTCCGCAAAAAGCTCCCGCATCTCCTCCGCACTCTTGAAGTAAACCTCCGCCGGGTAACGCATCCGGTTTTCATCGAAGACCAGCTTCCCGGTGCCGATGCAAATCATCACGTCATGCGCATCGTGGTCCTCGCGGTTGAGGAAGTGCACGTCGTTGGCGGCCACCAGTTTGAGATCAAGCTCCCGCGCCAGGGCAATGAGCTGCGGCTTCACCTCCAACTGCGACTCCATGCCATGATCATGAAGCTCCACGTAAAGATTCTCCTTCCCGAAGATATCGCGCAGTTCCTCCATCGTTTCCCGCGCCTTGTCGACCTGTCCCTGCAGCAGCCACTCATTGACGGGGCCCGCAATGCAGCCACTGAGACAGATGATCCCATCCGCGTGCTCGCGTAATTCCTTCCGGTCCACCCGTGGCTTGCCGTAGTATTCCCCTTCGAGGTGCCCCTTCGACACCAGCTGCACGAGATTCTTCCAGCCAGAATTGTTCTCCGCCAGCAAGGTGAGATGGGTGGCCCTTTTCCTCCCCGGAACCTCCTTCTTGTGTTCCAGCGATTCCGGCGCGAGATAAATCTCACACCCAAGAATCGGCTTCACATCGTGTTTGCGCGCCGCTTCATAAAACTCGATCGCGCCGTACAGATTTCCGTGGTCCGTCATGGCCAGCGCCGGCATGCCCAACTCCGCTGCGCGCGCGGCAACGTCCTTGCACTTCACCGCCCCGTCCAGCGTCGAGTACTCGGTGTGCAAATGCAGATGAACAAACGACTCAGCCATGCTTTCGGTCCAGCATAGGCTCCCGCCTGCACGCCGCAATTCCGAAGCGGCGATCCGTGAAGATTTCATTTTAAAAATCCGAGCCGAACATTCCTTGGAGAGCTTGAAGATCATGAATCGACCCGAAGGAACCAACCACCGCCCACTGGAAGACCGTTCCTCCAGCCTGCCCCGTTAAAAAATAAATACCCCTGCCCTGAGAGCTCTCGATTTCGCTGGCCACGCAGCCAAATTCCCTCACCTTTTCTACCATGAAGAGTTCCTCCCTGTGCACCCTCGCACTTGCCCTCCTTCTGAGCTGTTCCGCTCCCATCCTATTCGCGGCGGACCAAGACGACGAGAAGGCAGAAAAAGCACTGCCCAAGGACTTCCGCGTCTTTAGCTCCAAAAATGGGAAATCCATCAAGGCGCGGGTTCTCGCCCGCATCGACGATAGGCGCTACACGGTGGAAACTCCCGAGGGTAAAAGATTTACCTTCAATGTGAACACTCTGAGCAAATCCGATGCTCGCTACCTTGATTTTTGGGAACCCAACCCCATCCTCGATCTCAAGACCGCCACGCTCAACGACGTCCTCGAGGAAATGGGCTATGCCACCCTGAAGCTCACTTCGAGCAATGATCGCCTCTTTGTGAATGCCACCATTGACGGGAAGGAGGGGCTCTTCGTCATCGATGCCGGCCACCAGTGGTCCACTCTGGACGCTGCCATCGCCACCGAGATTGGCATGGAACTTGGACAGGGAGGGTTTTCTTTCAACGACGGGAAAGGTGGCTCCACGAGATCACAAAAGGGTCCGGCAAAGTCCTTCCGGGTCGGCACGGTAGAGCTCAAATCCTACGACTTTGAGGTCATCGAGCTTGGAAAAATGATCCAAAACATCCCCGCCAAGACCATCGGCGCGATCGGCAGCACCCTGCTCACCAAGCTCAACGCCCTGGTCGACCACGAAGCGCAACGCCTCTTCATCAAGGTTACGGAATAGAGCTCCGCGTTCGCTCGCACTCTTACGACTCCTGGGATTTCGACTTCATTCCCTTCTCGTTCTTCGAAGCGGACAAGCTCCTTGCCCGCGCCTGTCTTCTTCTTCCAGATTTATTCCCAATCCGCAGCTCACCCGGGATTTCGAACCCACCCTAGACAGATTGCCAGAGGCTCCCGCGTCCCTCAGGCTCTCTCCATGCCCATGGACTTCGAACCGCTCTCCTTCACCGAATTCCGCCCCGCCGAGATGCAGCAGCGTGCGGTGGAATTTGCCGGCGACCTCAAGACCCGCCGCACTATTCGCACTTTCTCGGACCGCGCCATTCCGGAAGGTGTCATCGCTCATTGTCTCGCCGCCGCCCACACCGCTCCGAGCGGGGCCAACCTGCAACCCTGGCATTTCGCCCTCGTGCGCCATCCGGATACCAAGCGCCGCCTGCGGGAAGCGGCGGAGAAAGAGGAACAGGCATTCTACGAGGAGCGCGCCCCGAGAGAATGGCTCGAAGCCCTCGAACCGTTCGGCACTGACAGAAAAAAGCCCTTTCTTGAAAATGCTCCCCTCCTCATTGCGGCGTTTCAAAAGAACAGACTCCCCCGACCCGACGGCTCCGAAGCGATCACCTACTATCCGAAGGAGTCGGTGGGCATCGCGACCGGATTCCTCATCGCCGCCCTTCACCATGCCGGTCTCGCCACCCTCACCCACACGCCCAGCCCGATGGCCTTTCTGAACGAACTTCTCGCCCGTCCCGCCTCCGAAAAACCCTTCCTCCTGCTCGTCGTGGGCTACCCCAGCCCGGACTGTGAAGTCCCAATCCTCAACAAGCTCCCGCTCTCCGATGTAACCAGTGAGCACTAAATCTCGTCGGATCCAGTGCCTCTCTTAAATCCTGCAGTCCGCAGGGATCTTGGATACCCTGCATTTCGCACTATAAAGTTTCCTTCGCGATGCGCACTGCCACCCTTCCCCTTGGCCTCACCCTCGCCGTGATCGGCTGGTTTTTCCAGTCACACGCGCTCGGGGATGATCACGGGCACACCCATGCGGAGAAGTCGGCCCAGCAGGCGGACCAAACCGCTGAGAGCTGGGAGCTCCTCCTTGCAACCGTCAAACTCGGCAAGGCCGACCGCGCCCTCTTGGAAGAGCTCCGTCCCTTTCTCAATCCGGACGACTACCTCGCCCTTGAGCCCGGGCAACAAAAAACCCTCCTCCGCTACGCAGAGAACCGTCTGAAGAGTGACACTCCAATTGCCCGTTGCTGGTCACCGCAAACGCCTCCCCACCTGCTCTTTGCCTTCCACGCCGTCGAAGAAGCGGCGCGCACAAGCGTTCTCCCGGGGGAAGCACCACGCAAAGCCAGACAGTTTCTCCGACGCTGGGGTCATTCTGCCTCCAATGGACCCGGGCAAAATGTTCAGGGCCGTCCCATCACCTTGACTTGGAGCATCGTCCCCGACGGCACTCCCATTCCGAGCGACCCTTCCATTGGTGACAGCTCGGATCCCAGCGATTTGCGCGCTCGCCTCGCAGAGATCTACGGCGGCGACACCGGGCCTCCCGAAAATCAGCCGTGGTTCCCTCTCTTCCGGGATCTCTTCGCAGCCATCAGTGCGCATACCGGAATCCACTACAGCTACGAGGAGACCGATGATGGACAGCAAATCAGCCCGCTCTACCACGGACGACTCGGAGACCGCGGCGACATCAGGCTGGGAGGGCACAAGATCGACGGCAATGGCTCCACCATCGCCTACAACTACTTTCCCGACAATGGTGACATGATCATCGATACCGACGACAACTGGTTCGAAAACATCAGCAATAATTCGGTTCTCCTCGCCAACACCATCGCTCACGAACACGGCCACGGCATCGGCTTGGAACACGTCTGCCCCATCAATCAAACCAAGCTCCTCGAGCCGTTTATCAACACGGCCTTTCGTGGCATGCAATTCGACGAAATCTACACTCTGCAACGGTGGTATGGAGATCCCTTCGAGCAACACGGTTCTGCCCGCGACAACGATTCCATTCCCTCTGCGAAATCGCTCCCCGTTTCGATAGGGTCTCCTTTCGAGTTCGCGTGGCTCAGTATCGATGACGACTCAGACGTGGACTACTATTCCATCGTTCTTCCCCCCAGATCACAGCTCACCGCCCGGGTGATTCCAACCAGCGCCCTCTATCTGGAAGGGGCGCAATCACCCCTCGGTGCCTGCGTAAACGAAACTCCCTTCGATTCCAGTTCCAATCACGATCTCACTCTGGAGCTCCTGAATAGAAACTCATCCGTGATCACCTCCGCATCGGGCAACCCCGCCGGCGAACCCGAAGAGATCCTGAGCTTCGGAGTCCCCGCTGGCGGAAACTACTACCTCCGCGTCAAGGGCGGTTCCTCAGATTCCGCCCAACTTTATCGACTCGAAGTGGCGATCAACGCCCCGGCTGTGTCCATCGCGCTACAAAATCACCGCATCGTCGCCGAGTCTCACTCCCCGGCAAACAAAATGGTCGAACCGGGAGAGACAATCCAACTCGAGATCGAGCTCGTCAACAATGGCACCCTCAACGTAATGAATGTCCAGGCCACCCTCAACGGCCCGCCCGGATTCACCGGTTTTACCCCGGTGCAATCCTACGGAACGCTCGCCCCAGGCGCTCACGAAAGCAGCAGCTTCGTCTTCGCTCTTCAGGGCAACTGCGGCGACGCCATGCCCCTGCAACTTTTCGTCACCGCCGATGGCGGATACGCCAAAACCATTCCGATCCGCATGACCCTCGGAACGGTGACCTCCCTCTTCAAGGAACGCTTCGACCTCACCGGTGGATTGAGTCTTCCCGTTGGATGGACTACCAGCAACACCGGGGCGGGAAGCGCCTGGAATCTCTCCACCCAGGAACTCGACACGCCCGCCTACTCAATCTTCGCGGCAGACGTGGAATATCTGGGCACCTCGACTCTGACCGCCCCTGCGGCGACCCTCGGCCCCTTGGGAGGGACGCTTCGCTTCCGCCACAATTTCGACACCGAAGCGAGCCTCTTCAATCCCATGGTCGGTTTCGACGGAGGAGTCCTCGAAATGTCGATCGCCGGGGAAGCTTGGGAGGACATTCTCGCTGCCGGGGCAACCTTCACCCAGGGCGCCTACACTCATACCATGAGTGCGGCCTATCAAAATCCCCTCCCTAATCGACGAGGATGGAGCGGCCACTCTGGGGGATGGATCACCACCGAGGTCGATCTTCCCCCATCGCTGGGAGAGGCCTCCGTTCAGTTTCGTTGGCGCTTCGGTCACGACACTTCCGCGGCGGAGGTTGGCTGGTTCCTCGACACCATCGAACTGACGAGCGCCTCCTGCGACCACACTTCTCCCGTCGTGCACCTTGTGGTCGACGACGACACCGCTTCCGAGTGGGCTCCCCTTGACCGCGCCCACCTGACCATTTCCACCAATCTCCCCCCGCTCTCCGACCTCGCCATCCTACTCCTCAATGCGGGAACCGCCACCCTCGGACAAGATGCCACCGGGCTGAACAACATCACCCTGCACAGTGGAGAGACTTCGGTGCAGGTCGAAGTCCTCGCGGTCACCGACTCCGCGATCGAAGGCGACGAAACCCTGCTCCTCTCGCTGGATCCAGCGGGTGGCCTCCTCCTCGAGGGCGCGCCCCCAGCCGCCATCACGATCAGCGACCCGCCCTACGGCACATGGGCCGCCCAGATTTTCGGTCTCGGCACCGCAAGTGGCCCCCTCGACGATTTTGATCTCGATGGCGCCCTCAACCTCGAAGAATACGCTTGGCACACCGATGCCACCTCCGCGTCCTCCCGACCGATCCCAACCTATCATCAGGACGGAGATTTTCTACGGGCCGCCGTTCCCTTCTCAACCCTTCCGAGCGACGTTTTCCTCCGCGCCGAGGCCTCCTCCGACTTGAAAAACTGGAGCCCGGCCGGCGTGGAAACTTTGGCCGACGGCTTCCGCGTTCCCATTCAAAGGGCCTCTCAGCGCTATCTCCGAGTCCTCAGCGACTTGATTTCACCTCCTTAATGCGACAAATTCGGCGGGGATCGTTCTTCCGCTCGCCATCTGGCATGGAAATTGCTAGCAGTTGGATCACAACCACTCAGGGCCCATGAAGAAAGTCGAAGCAATTATTAAGCCATTCAAACTAGAGGAGGTCAAAGAGGCCCTCGCCGAAATCGGCGTGCAGGGGATGACCGTCACGGAAGTCAAGGGATTCGGACGTCAAAAGGGACA
>Ga0302119_10001553_pt1 | contig 10325 bp, 9 predicted proteins | sample AG5_Tmax_MG_FD_203114 | JGI IMG/M metagenome (GOLD analysis project Ga0302119, IMG submission 203114) | Marine microbial communities from Western Arctic Ocean, Canada - AG5_Tmax | ecosystem: Environmental > Aquatic > Marine > Oceanic | place: Canada: Western Arctic Ocean | collected 2017-10-01
CTCTGATAGGGACATGCTGGAGCGGTCGTTGGATGTAAGTTCCCAGGAGCTTAACACAGCAAATAAGAAGGTTCGTTCTGCGCTTGCGGAGTTGGAAGAGAAAAACAAGGATATTACTGATAGTATCAATTACGCCCAGAAGATTCAGGCAGCGATTCTTCCGTCAGATAGGTATATAAAGTCTCTGCTGCCAGATAGTTTTGTACTATTTAAGCCCAAGGACATTGTAAGTGGAGATTTTTATTGGTTTGCTGAGAAGGATGGCAGGGCCCTGGCTGTAGCAGCTGATTGTACCGGGCATGGTGTACCAGGTGCATTTATGAGTATGATAGGCAGTTCATTGTTGAATGAGACCGTTATTGAAAAAGGCATCACTGATCCGGGAAAGATTCTACAGGCAATCAAGGATGGCGTTATCAAAGCCTTGCGTCAAACGGGAGGAAGAATGCAGCAAAAAGATGGTATGGACATGGCACTTTGTTCTCTTGATGTCGCTAATAAGACCGTTCAGTACGCGGGAGCATATAATCCGTTGATGATAGTTAGAGAAGGTGAGGTGTTGGAGACCAGGGCGGATCGGATGCCAATAGGTATCTATGAGGATGATGGTGGAAAGACGTTTACTACACACGATATTCAACTAAAAGATGGTGACACGGTGTACATCTACTCTGATGGCTTTGTAGACCAGTTCGGCGGGCCTAAAGGCAAGAAGTTCATGGGTAAGCGTTTCAGAGAGGCCCTTGTTGAGGCGCAAAAACTCAGCATGCCAGAACAGGATGTGATGCTTAATAAGCTTATTGAAGATTGGAGAAAAGATCCCAATCAACCTGGCGGGGTATCTGAGCAGATGGACGACATTCTTGTCATCGGAATACGTGTTTAGCTTAAGTATTTAAGCTAAAAGGGAGTTTACCCAACTCAACATTGCCACCAGTAACAATCAATCCAACCCGTTTTCCTTTAAAGGTATGTGGCTTACTCAGCACTGCTGCAAACGGTACAGCGCTGGAGGGCTCTATGATGATTTTCATGCGCTCCCAGATCATGTGCATTGCTTCAGTAATTGCATCTTCACTTACCGTAATAATTTCACTGACATGTTCCCTGATAATCCCGAAAGTGATGTCTCCCAGATTGGTTTTCAATCCGTCAGCAATTGTGTGAGTTGTTTCATTGCTCTGAATCGACCCTGCAGCTAGAGACCTAAAAGCGTCATCTACGGCTTTGGGTTCACTGCCAATAATGGAAGTGTCTGGTGACAAATAACGAACAGATAAACTGGTCCCACTCAGCAAGCCTCCGCCGCCAACCGGCGCAATTATGGTGTCTAGATCCTTCACATCCTCCAGAAGCTCCATCGCTGATGTTGCCTGCCCTTCAATGACCTTAATATTGTTGTATGGGTGTATGAATTTGGCACCCGTTCGTTCTAGCACTTCGTCCAAAGTTTCCTGTCTGCTATCAATATGATTCTCGCAAAACGTAATTTCAGCCCCATACCCCTTCACCGCTTCTACCTTCACCTTTGGACTGTTCTTAGGCATAACAACAAAGGATCTTATTCCTCTGATCTGCGCGGCTAAAGCCACCGCTTGAGCGTGATTGCCGGAGGAGTGCGTGGCTATTCCGTTGGCAGTATCCTCAGGGGCTAAGCTAAGCACAGCATTGGTAGCTCCCCTGATCTTAAAAGCACCAGCTTTTTGCAGATTCTCACACTTAAAGTGAATGGAACAACCAGCGAGAGCATTGATGCTGGTAGAGGTCAGAATCGGTGTACGGTGTATGTACGGTGCAATCCGCCCATGGGCGGCTATAATATCTTGTAAGTTGGGAATCTCTGTTTGCGTCACGAGAGCAATAGTCGGTGATAGGTCAACTGCCCAAGGTGATAGCTTAGGTGTGTGGCCAGATGCGTTAGAAAGAACTCCGTAGTCATATCCTCCCTCAACACATTAATAGGGTAGGTAGCTTCAAGCTCCAGCTCATTCATGTTGTCCAATGTCTCGAGTATCACTTTAATGGTTGCATCTACCTGATGGTGGAGTTGTTCCCGAGGCACGTTCTTGCTGCTAAACTCGCTATCCCTGTCCCTCTTAAAGCCAGTATTTCCCAAAGTGGCGCCTATATAATGCTTCAGGTTGCCACATACGTGTAGTGTGAGGTTGCCACCAGAATTGTTGATTTCCGATTGCACGACCCATAGTAGCTCCTCGTTGTCATATAAGTCGATCTCCTTCTTTACCTTATTCAGATCCCTCTCAAAAATTTCCTTTAGCGTACTTAGCATATCTCTTTGGTAACTGTTGTAACAGTTTATCTATCACATGGGCAAAGGTAAATATTATACACGACTGCCAAGTGATTAAGCCCATTATTTCACGATCTCATTATCAGGAAAGAGTGGCTAAATTTGAATGCATAAAATTGATACTTTTGTCATCTCAATATCCATCAAAATGAGAAAGAAGAAACCATTGATATTGGTCACCAATGATGACAGCATTAATGCTGCCGGTATTAAAGCACTCATCAGTACAATGTGTGAGATTGGTGACGTGGTCGTAGTGGCGCCGGACTCCCCTCAATCAGGAATGGGGCATGCGATCACACTTGATTCACCCTTGAGATTGAAGGAGATAAAAGCTAAAGGTCATAAAGAGTACATTTGTTCCGGCACCCCAGTTGATTGTGTCAAGCTTGCTGTCAATGTAGTGCTTCAACGTAAACCCGACTTGCTTGTTTCTGGCATCAATCATGGATCCAACTCTTCTATTAACGTGATCTATTCAGGAACGATGTCTGCGGCGGTAGAAGGGGCGCTTGAGGGAATACCGGCTATTGGCTTTTCTTTACTCAACTATGCCCAGGATGCTGATTTCTCAATTGCTCAGAAGTATGTAAAAATCATCGCATTGAACGCCTTGGAGAAGGGAATGCCAAGAGGTACATGCATTAATGTGAACTTTCCCTCTATCCCAGAGGACCAGCTTAAAGGGGTGCGCGTTTGTCGTCAGGCCAATGGTAATTGGCAGGAGGAATTTGATGTGCGCGAAGATCCAACAGGCAAGAAATATTACTGGCTTACTGGGGTGTTTGTTAACTATGATAAAGGGAAAGACACGGACGAATGGGCCTTGGCCAATGGGTATGTTTCCATTGTTCCTGTACAATACGACTTAACAGCTCATCATGCTGTCCCATTTCTAAATGAATGGAGCTATGAAATCTAAAGCTGATAAACTGTCTGTAGGTTTGATTGCAGGGTTGATACTTCCAACCTTGTTGATGTTAATATATTGGCAGGTCAATTATAGCTACATGGATTTGCAGAAGTTTATTCAGTTTACTTCGATAGGACAAATTCACGTCAAGTTGATCAGTTTGTTTACCGTTGTCAACCTTGGATTGTTCTTTTTTTTTATTTGGAAAAATCACAATCTAGCAGCACGTGGAGTGCTTGGGGCAACTTTTTTTTATACTTTATGTGTAATTTTTATTAAATTTCTGTCTGACAATTAATCGTGGAGTGGAATAGTATCATAATGGAGGATACAACAGATGGGCATAATTTAAAGCGCATTGAGATGACTCGGAGCAGAAATATTAAATTCGGAATTGAGAAACTTCGCGTGTTAAACGACGCAGTGAGTTTGTACACCGCAACCTGTATGGCCTATAGCCAGCCTAATTCAGAGTTGAAGAAAGTAGCTATGGAAGCTATTGACGCTTCTCGAAATATTTTCAGCAACATATCAGAGGGATATGGCAGAACGGGCGGTAATGATTACCTCCGATATCTGAATAGAGCACTTGCATCAGCGGTGGTACTGCACTCATGTTTATCGTCAAGCCTTGAGGACAGGCAAATTACTGCGGCCCAATTTAAAGCAGTGGATCAAATCCTAGATAGAACTGAGAGCCAACTAATCCAGTTAATTGAATTTTTGCAAGGACTTGAGAAACGCAAGAAACCAACATCTATGGTAGAAAGACAAATAAGACGCTATTCTCCGTCTCCGACTCTAGTTCCTAAACTCTCCTACTGAAAGAGCTCTGTGATTTTTGTAATTGCGGACTAACATAGAAATCCATTAGCACAAGTGAAGTATTTTCTGATTGTTGGTGAAGCATCTGGGGATCTGCACGCTTCCAACCTCATTAAGGCGATTAAGGCAATTGATGATGAGGCCAAATTCCAATATTGGGGAGGTAACTTGATGCAGAAGCAGGGAGGCACCCTCCTCAAACACTATCGGGATCTGGCTTTTATGGGGTTTTGGGAAGTGCTTGTCAACATCTTCTCGATCTTGAGAAACTTCAAGCAGTGTAAGCGGGATATCAAGGCGTTTAATCCTGATGTCGTGATACTGGTTGACTACCCTGGCTTCAACCTCCGCATGGCCAAGTTCATATCAAAACAAAATATCAAGGTATTCTATTATATTTCACCCCAGGTTTGGGCCTGGAAGGAATCACGAGTTAACCAGATAAAAAAGACGGTTGACAAGATGTTTGTAATTCTCCCATTTGAAAAGGAGTTTTATTTGAGACACAATTATGAAGTTGACTTTGTAGGGCATCCTCTGTTAGACGCTATTGATAGTAGCCAGGGAGCTGAAACTGCTGCAGGGAAGAAGCGTATTGCCATAGTGCCGGGTAGTCGCGTACAGGAGGTTTCCAGTATGCTGCCGGTCATGCTAAGTGTAAAGTCCCAATATCCCAACCACGAATTTGTAATTGCCGGTGTTTCGAGTATACCTCAGCATATCTATGAACAATATGTGTCTGAACAAAGGGGCATATCGATCGAATATGATAAGTTCGACAGCGTGCTCAAACGTGCAGAGGCTGCTTTAATTGCCTCAGGTACAGCGACACTGCAAGCTGCTTTGCTCAAGGTGCCGTTAGTGGTGTGTTATAGGGGCAGTGCTTTTTCGTATCTGATAGCAAGGAGATTGATCAATACAGAGTATATCTCTCTGGTAAACCTAATCATGGGAAAGGAAGTTGTTACTGAGTTGATTCAAGACCAATTCAATAGAGTATCCCTAAAGCATGAACTCGACAAGCTATTGAAGGAGGAGTCCAGGCAGGCCATGTTAAATGAGTTTCATTTGCTGCGGGAGAAGCTGGGTGAACCCGGTGCCTCTACAAGAGCGGCTGAATTAATGTTGGGGTATTTGAGATGAGGATGTTTATGATCATATCCCTTGCCATAGCTGCATCATTTTCTGCAGTGTTGGGAAGGAGTTCTGATGTCGAGATTGGGTTGCTGACACGCGCTAAACCCACCAAGGTTATTATTACACCGCTGAGAGGAGATTACTCCTTAGTATCCAATGATTCGTTAATCTACTCACTTAAGAATCAGGATTTACTGCACATTTCCTTAAAGGAAGGACAATTGGAGCTTACAACGCTGAATGGGCCGTTGGGTACTTTTCCCAATGTCCGCCTTATTCCGCAGGGAAAGGATGGGGCGTTCAAGCTAAAGCCCGTGATAGCTTCTGGACGTGCCAAATATTATGATGATATCTTGATAATCAGCAATGCAGGTGAATGGCTGAATATAGTGAACGAGGTCAATATTGATAAGTATGTAGCGGGTGTTGTAAAATCAGAGGTTGGCACCAATGAGGGCGTGGAACTTTACAAAGTGCAGTCGATCATTTGCAGAACCTATGCTTTGAGCAACTTTAGAAAACATGAACAAGAGGGGTTTCAGCTGTGCGATAAAGTACATTGTCAAGTATTTGGAGGGAGCTGCGATCAGGTAAGTGCTGTGACAGGAGTGGCCTATGCAGGTAGCAGTAACATTCTCCGAGCTGCCATGGAGACCTCCGGATTGGTTTTGATTGACACTACACTGGAGCTCATTACTGCATCTTTCCATTCCAACTGTGGTGGGCAAACTTGTAACTCCGAAGATGTATGGATGCTCCCAAAACTTTACTTGAAGTCGGTAAAAGATCCCTATTGTGTGCAGAGAAAGAATGCTCGCTGGGAACGGGAGGTTTCACAAGGCAAATGGCTTGATTACTTTGAGCGGGTGCACGGATACAGGGAAGCAGATGAGCAAAGCAGGCAGCGCATTCTCAATTTCACACAGACCAGTCGTGCTTCATATTTCCAAAACAACCGCGACATATTATTGAAAGAGATGCGCTCAGATTGGCGCTTTCGCTCAACCTTTTTTTCTACCCATGTATCTGGAGATCAGGTGATAGTGCAGGGCAGGGGGTTTGGGCATGGGGTAGGGTTGTGCCAGGAAGGAGCTATGGAAATGGCATTACGGGGAATCAACCATAAAGATATTTTGAATTTTTACTACACTGAAGTGGCGCTGATTGATATCGCGTCCTTGCGATTTCTCCTGAGATGATCTGGAACCAGGTTCCTTTTATCCGTTTTTTATTTCCTTTCATTCTCGGTATTTGCCTTTCTCAAATACTGCCGGAACTTAAAGCAGCTGTGTTCTGGGTTACCGCCGTGGCTTGCCTGGTTTTTGTCCTTTTGAATGCTGTTAGAACGTTCCAGATTTCTTTCAGCTACCAATGGGTGCATGGGGCTTTGATCAATGTTCTGCTATGTTGTTTTGGGTTCACCCTGACTATCTCACATTCTACGCTTCATAGTAGCAAGCACTTCTCACAATTTATTGATGATGAGAAGCAGACGATATTTATGGAGGTCTTGAAGCCAATCTCCATTAAAGATAACTCGGTGCAAGTCCATGTTGAAATACAACAGGTCCATTTGGGAAGTAGATGGGTCAGGACTGTAGGCAAGGGGATTATTTACCTAGAAAAGGAGACCTCGGGTTGCCCACTGGAGGTGGGGGATCAATGGCTTGCATTTGTTAATCTGGAAGAGGTTGCAAGTCCACGCAATCCTGGAGCATTTGATTATGCTAAATACTTATCCCGTTCTGACATCTATTACAGTGCCTACGCATCATCAAGTAGTTGGAAGCTGGTTTTACAGCCTCAAGGATTCACTTTATTGCGATCACTCAATTCAATTAAGCAAGGTCTTAAGCAGTCGATGGCATATAGGGGGGTTAGCAAGGAGGCACAGGCTGTTATTTCAGCACTCACACTCGGTGATAAGAATGAGCTTAGTGCTGAGCTGAAGGCTGCATACTCCAAAGCAGGTGTGCTCCATATCTTGGCGGTTTCAGGATTGCATGTTGGAATTATATACATGGTCCTAAATTATCTGTTTGGCTTCATGAAACGCTTTAAGTATGGCGTGCAGGTAAAGGTAGTTTTCATTATTCTATTGCTATGGTGCTATGCTATGATCACGGGAATGTCCCCTTCCGTAGCCAGGGCATGTACGATGTTCAGTTTTGTAATTATAGGATCTTCTCTCAGGAAATACATAAATATCTACAATACACTCTGTGTATCAGCCTTCCTCTTATTGCTTATTGATCCACAATCACTATTCAATGTTGGTTTTCTGCTTTCTTACACAGCCGTAGTTGGCATATTGATAATGTACCCCATATTTAAAGGCCTGTTAAACACTAACAATTGGTTGTTGGACAAATCTTGGGCTTTGTTGAGTGTTTCACTTGCTGCTCAAGTTGCTACCTTCCCACTTTCACTCTACTATTTTCACCAGTTTCCCAACTATTTTCTTCTTGCTAATTTAATAGTGGTTCCCCTGGCAATTAGCATCATGTACGCTTCGCTAATATTGTTTGTGCTTATGCCTGTTCCCCTGGTTAATGATGGGTTGGTGTGGTTGCTCAATTTTGGGGTGGAAGGGCTAAATCTCTTTGTGCATGCGATAGAAACACTGCCATTTTCAGTGGTTGCTGGCATAGACATAGGTAAGATTGAAGTATTGCTCATATATATCACTATAGGCCTGGGGATTGCATTCGTAACCACTTTGAGGAAGGCGTATTTGTTCACGGGGCTGGGTGTGATATTTATCCTTGGCCTACTACAGATACAGGAACAAGGGGAGATGAAGGGTCGGCGCCAGTTGGTAGTGTATGATATCAGGAAACACAGCTGTTTTGATGTTATACAAGGTCGCACTTCATTTTTAACCTTGGATTCCTCACTGTTGTCAGATACTCGTAAGCTAGGGTTTGCCGCGGAAAATAATTGGCGAGAGTTGGGAATAGAGGTGTATAATCAGGTGACAATTGATGGAAGTTCAAACAGGCCTACTGCTGGTATCATTGACGTTATAAAAGGTCAACGTGTGCTTTATCCAATTGGGAATGTGCTGCAACAGGGTGGGGCGAAAGTCAAGGTGGATATACTGATATTGTCAGAACGGTGCAGCGATTCTATAGAACAACTTACGTCACAATATGATATAGGTTTGATCATATTGGATAGCTCAATACCCAGTTATAGGCTCCGTTCACTTATGCAAGGTTGTGCCCAAACAGGTACCCCCTATTACAATGTGCGAAAGGAAGGCGCTTTTGTTCGGGAATTCTAGTTTCATTTTTCCTATTCATTGTATATTCGTGAGCACATCTAATAATACCAAAGCCCGGGCATTGCTGCCTACTATCGGTGGAGACTTATAAAATATACATATTCGGAATTGTTGGTTTGGCCCTGGCCCTCTCTGCACTTTCCTTTCACCTTTTGGCTGACAGGAAAAGAAAAGAGGTCGTTCAGGTCAAGGTGCTGACTCTTATTTACATTTATGTCTTTTTCTTTATGATTGTGTTCATGTTGTTGATCATGGTTGAATTCTACAAAGGGCCACAGATCGTACTCTCAAACAATGATAATTTTCAGCTGGTGATCAAGGAGCAGGCAAAATCACATTCTCTAGGCAAAGTGGGAGCGGAGGCCGATAAATTCTACCTGGACCCTGCAGGGAATTTCTTTTTGGAGCTCCCTGCCTTACCACAATGGCAGGATGTAAAAGTGCAGAATGGATTGATGGCATATCTGGAGAAAGCAGGACTTGAGACGCGCAAGACAAACATTGAGTCCTTTATGAAATGGAATCCATATCGTGGCGTATTGTCCTGTATCCTCAACGATGTCTCCCTGCAGCCTTATGATCACATGATGGACTGCTTAAGCCGCAGGCTGCTACAGAGTTTATCCGGGAAAATACTAAGCTCCAGCTCTTCAACAGTCTTTGAATATGGCAATCCTGTTACTGTACAGATTAACCCGGAGTTCAAAACCCCTTTAATGGGCCTCCTTCCATCTGGTGTAGGGTCAGTGCTGACCAGTATGGTTGATTCAGCTGAGGCAGATTCTGTTGAGGGGCCTGGCTATGTGGACCTGTCATATATTAACTATCTAAGTGTTTCCATCCTGGATAAGTCCAAATCTACTTTAGATGATGGACAGGTTTCTTTGGCCAATTACTTCCTGAAGAACACGATCAACCTTTCAAGTAACGCTGAAAAGATGATCGCTAAAGAGAACCTCATGTTTTTTACTTCGTCATTTGATTTTGAGAAAGCCCGTTTTGACGGGGAAGTCAAGGATTTTAGAGTACATCGCTGGGTTCGAATGATTGAGGAGCCCGATAAGCTATATATTGTTGAGATGGCCTATTGTCCGGGGACTGATGAAGATGGCATGATTTGGGAAGACCAAAAGCGCATGTTTGAGTCTTTTGGCCTCCTTTCAGAATAGTGAAATATGAATAATTACAGATTGATCAATTATATATTTTAAGATGATATTACGCTCGGAAATAGTGATGCTTTGTGTATGTATATGTTGTGCATTCGGGTCTTTTGCACAGAATTTTCACGCTACCTGGCCGAATGGGGAGCGGCAGCAGCAGGGTGACACGCTGGGAGGTGTCCGTGTAGGAGAATGGTCGGAGTGGTATGACAACGGGGAAATCCGGTCGATCGGGGCGTATGAAAAGGGACAGAAGGTAGGTCTTTGGAAATATTGGCACAATAGTGGAAAGAAATGGAAGGAGCTGAATCTGGAAGAGGGCCTGTGTTTTAGCTGGTACGAGAATGGAGGAAAAGAAAAAGAAGGGAGTGTCAGGGATGGAAAAGAAGAGGGATTGTGGCAGTATTGGCACCGAAACTCAGCATTGCGCAAGCAGGTAATCTTCACAGCAGGTAAGCTGGATGGTGTATATAAGTCCTGGTATGACAATGGCAAGCTTGAATTTGACGGAGCATATAAGAATGCTAAACTGCAAGGCCCATGTAGCTGGTTTTTGAAGAGTGGAACAAAGGAGATGGAGGGGGTGATGGATGAAGGGGAGCAGAACGGTATCTGGGCCTATTATCACCAGAATGGAGCCATGGGCAGTCAGGGCGGGTTTGAAAAAGGCGTTCAGCAGGGGGCTTGGGT
>Ga0302119_10001559_pt1 | contig 10311 bp, 5 predicted proteins | sample AG5_Tmax_MG_FD_203114 | JGI IMG/M metagenome (GOLD analysis project Ga0302119, IMG submission 203114) | Marine microbial communities from Western Arctic Ocean, Canada - AG5_Tmax | ecosystem: Environmental > Aquatic > Marine > Oceanic | place: Canada: Western Arctic Ocean | collected 2017-10-01
ACATCGCGGGACACACACGCTGCGCGGCCTATGGCCCCGCGCGCAATGGAGTGCGCTCCCTTTACGTGGGCTCGGCCAATGGAGGACTCTGGCGCGGCACTCTGGACGGGGATGATTGGACGCCCCTCTCGGACTCACTCTTCGGCGGAATCGACGGGGTCGTGGTGGTCCCCCCCACAGACCTCGCGAATCCTGACATCCTGGTCACGCGACAGGGAAGCTCGATCTTTCGCAGTGACGACACAGGAACAACCTGGACTGTGCCTTCCGGCCTGGGCGGCATCTCCAATGTGCGCAGCCTCTTGGTGCTGCCCGATGGAATCCCCACGATCCTGATCTATGGCCAACGGAACGGGGGCTCTGCCCTCATGGCTTCAACAGACCTGGGCCAAACTTTTTCTGTACGCAAGTCCTGGGGAACTCCTTGGGATGGGGAGCTGTGGATTCCGCGCACGGGCAGCGGAGCCGGCACCGATGTTTGGCTCTACCACAACAACAAGATTCGAGTCTCTTTCGACGGAGGCTTTCAGTTCACCGTGCGGAACGGTCCGGGCGGTGCCAGCCAAGGTCACTTGACTGGTTCCGAAGCTGGGGGCGGTGCCCTGTACCTCACATCTAGGGAAGGCAACTCCTGGATTCCCTACCGCAGCCTAGACGGAGGCGTAACCTTCAACACCATGGCAGCCCTGCCAGACTACTGGGGCAGCCCAAATTCCATGGTCGGGTTTTCCTCCAACCGGGATGCGTTGGTCGTAGGCGGACTCAACGGCCACACATCCAGCGACGGGGGCCAATCCTGGAGCCAGATCAGCTCCTGGGGCGAGTACTACGGCAACCCAACCCACAAACTGCACGCAGACCTACGCGCCATTCAAGTGCACCCCCACCCCGATGGTCCAGCCTTTGGGGACATCGTCTACTTCAACACGGACGGGGGCACCTATCGCTCCACCGACGAAGGTCACACGGTGGACAACCTCTCGCTCATGGGACTTGGGGTTGGGCAGTTCTATTCCACCCTGACCGACATCGACAACCCCAACCGCATTCATGGGGGCACTCAAGATCAAGGCTACCAGACGGGTATGAGGAGCAACATAAATGGGCCCGGGCCGTCCACTGGCTTTAACCAGATCATCTCCGGCGACTACGGACACTTGACCAGCCGCCTGGGATCTTTGAATCGAGTTTACAGCACCTATCCCGGTTTCACTCTGGTTGCCAGCGGGGCCTTCAGTTCATTGAGCCTTGTGGACTTTCCCCAGGGGTCTTCCCACTTGTGGCTACCACCGGTGCTGGCGGACCCCGCTGCCTTCAGCACATTTTTTTTCCTGGGGCGCTATCTCTGGCGGCAAGCAGGGAACGGCTCCAATTGGACTGAGGTGCACCACTCCACACATGATTTTGCCGCAGGCTCTGGCACCTATCTCTCGGCAATGGCCTTTTGCCCAACGGACTCAAACCTGGCCTGGGCAGCGAACGATGCGGGCCGACTTTGGAGATCCACCGACCACGGGGTGACCTGGACAGAAGGCAGCGTGGGTATCCCCGGCTCCCATTATTTTTACGGCAACTGCATTGCCCCGCACCCGACCGATCCGAATCGAGTCGCCGCCAGCGGGACGGGTTACTCTACCCCTGGGGTGCGTATGTCCGTGGATGGCGGCCTCAGTTGGCAAGGTCTCGCCCAGGGGCTGCCCCAGACCATGGTCTTTGGGATCGCCTGGGCCGCAGACGGCAGCGATGACCTGTATGCCGCTACCGAAGCGGGAGCATGGCATTTTGACGCCAACACCCAGCTCTGGTCCAACGCCATGGGCACCCAGGCACCGGCGACCACCTACTGGAGTATCGAATCGGTACCTGCCCAGGGGATCATGCGTTTTGGCACCTATGGCCGCGGGATTTGGGACCTGGTCCTTTCCAGCACCCCTGGACTTGGAGAACGTTTCTGTGCTCCGGCCGTCCCCAACACCACGGGCGAGCCGGCTACCCTGACAGCCACAGGGTCCTTAGATCCAACCCAAAACAATCTTGCCATTACCGCCCAGAACTTACCTCTCAATCAATTTGGCTACCTGCTTTGCTCGCGGAGCGAAACCTGGGCGGTGCAGCCCGGCGGTTCCACCGGGATCCTGTGCATGGGGGCCCCCGCCGGCCGCTTCATCCAAAATGTAATGAACAGCGGAACCAACGGAACGTTTACCCATCAGGTGGACCTGAGCGCCATGCCCATGCAACCGGTGGTGCCGGTCTTGCCAGGGGAAACCTGGCACTTCCAGATTTGGTTCCGGGACTATCACCTGCTTCCCACTTCGAACTTCACCGAAGCCCTGCGCATCACCTTCCAATAGATTCGCGCCCCTTGGGCACGAGATGAGCACCTAGGGTACTGGGTGGGATTGAGCCACCTCGGCCACTTCCCCTTTGATCCGTCGCCGGACGGCATCATCCTCTGGCTGCCCGAACAGATCTGCGATCCAGCCCCCCATTTGGCGCATTTGCTCCAGCCCCAAGCCGCGGGTGGTGACCGCTGCCGTCCCGATCCGAATGCCGGAAGCCTGCATGGGTGGACGGGGGTCGAAGGGGATCAGGTTCTTGTTGACCGTCAGGTCCACCGTATGGAGCAAGTCCTCGGCCTGGGCACCCGTCAGATTCATGGAGCCCACATCCACCAAGAGAAGGTGATTGTCGGTACCTCCAGAAACCAAGCGCAGGCCGCGTTGCTGAAGGGTCTCGCCCAAGGCCCGGGCGTTGTCCACCACCGCCTGGGCATAGCCCGCAAAGGACGGTTGCAGCGCTTCCCTGAAGGCCACCGCCTTGGCGGCAATCACATGCATCAAGGGGCCGCCCTGACCTCCGGGGAACACGGCCGAGTTGATCTGTTTGATGTGACTAGCGCGGCAAACGATGAGGCCACCGCGCGGGCCGCGCAGGGTCTTGTGAGTGGTCATCGTGACCACCTCAGCGTGGGGCACCGGGGAGGGGTGAACGCCCCCTGCAACCAACCCCGCGATATGGGCCATATCCACCATCAAGGCTGCGCCCACCTCGTCAGCAATTGAGCGGAAAATCTCGAAATCCAAAAGCCGCGGATAGGCAGACGCACCCGCGAGCAAGACCGCCGGTTGAACTTCCTTGGCCTGACGTCGCAGGGCCTCGTAGTCGATGCGCTCTCCTTCCTTCTGTACCCCATAGGAGTGAAAGCCATAAAACACCCCTGAGAAGTTCTTGGGATGCCCGTGGGACAGGTGCCCACCATGGTCGAGGGACATGCCCAGCACACGGTCCTGAGGGGAACAAAGCGCCATCAAGGCCGCCATGTTGGCTTGAGTGCCGCTGTGGGGTTGAACGTTGGCCCGTTCGGCTCCAAACAGTTCCTTAGCTCGATCCCGGGCAAGGTCCTCCACCACGTCCACATGCTCGCAACCCCCATAGTAGCGCCGACCGGGATACCCCTCGGCGTACTTGTTGGTCAGGGGCGAACCCATGGCATCCATGACTTCTTGGGATGTGTGATTTTCGGATGCAATCAGTTCGAGCTGATCGATCTGGCGCTGACGCTCGCGGCCGATGGCGGACCAAAGGTCCGCGTCCGTGTGGGTGCTGGTGGTCATTGGAGGCAAGGGAAGAATTTTGGAAGCCCAAAAGGATCAGGCAGGTGGAGCCACTATTGGCCGGGGTCGTGATCTTCGCGCTTGGGAGAATCCCCTGGGCGCGGGGCAGGGGTGCCCGGTTCGGCGGCTAGTTGCTGGGCAAGGGCTATGCTTTCAGGGCTCAAAGAGCCCGTACGACTCTTCCCATCGTGCATGCCCGAGAGATCTGGATCGAGGCTACCGTCGGGTTTCCAAACGAAGAAGGGACCCACCGGTAGGCCACCAGAATTAACGGGTCCGTAACTACGCCGTTTACCCCCAGGGGTCCATTCCTGGGCGAAGATCGCCCCGTCTTCTCGGTGCTCATGGGAAGTGATCGCCTGACCCTGGGGACCGTAGGTCAACCAAGTTCCGAGGCGGTTGCCGAGTTCATCAAAGGTCCGCCGGGTCTGGTACTCACCACCGGCGTACCAGTAGTGCCATTCCCCTGCGGTCTTGCCGGCCTTAAACGTACCGATGAACTGCAAGGCCCCACCGGGGAAGCGTCCAATGGATTCCCCCTCAGGTTTGCCCTCCACCATGGTCTTGGTCCAACCCACCTCACCGCCGGGGTGATAGACCAATTCCAAACCATGGGGCACTCCGTTCACAAAGGGTGTGACAGTCATAATGTCCCCATCGTTGTGGAACTGCTGCACCTTGCCAATGATCGTGCCATTGGACCAGCTGGTGCGCTTGGCCACCACGCCGTTGGGATAGAACTCCTCCCACAAACCGTCGGACTGGTCCCCCGCAAAGGAGCCCCGCACCGTGACGGAACCATCCGGATGCCAACCTGTCCAGACCCCGGTTTTCAGACCAGCGGCAAAAGTGCCCTGGCGTTCCAATCGGCCGTTCTCATAGAAGTAGCTCCACTGGCCCTCTTCCCGACCGTATTGCTCAAGGCCCTCGGATTTCTTGACGGCCTTGGTTTCTGGGTCATACCACTGGATGGTTAGATCTTGGGACACGTCGGGGTCATCCCCATCGGAGCAGGCGCTGAAAGCCGGCAAGAGAAAGAGCAACAATAAGCCCACGGGGGGACAGCAGGACCCGGAGGTCGATGAACGGCGGATTGACATCGGGAGTATGCTAATGCCCCCGACTCCGGAAGCCCACGGCCAATTCCCAGGACCTGCTTTTGGGCCGATGGCAGCCCTTGGCTCTTAGGGGCAGAGGGGATTCAGCACACCCGGACTCCCCTTGTCGCCAGCTCCCCAAGGGCTCGGGGCCTCACACCAATGTTCCGCAAGATCGTTCCAATTGACCGACAATCGATGGGTCTGCAATTGCAGGCTGGCCCCAACCGGGTCGACCCAGCCCGCAGAAACGAGGCCATAGGCCACCAAATCCACTTGGGCACCATTGGGCCGAGCGAGGAGCACTTCGTCCGCACCATTGGCCAGGACAAAGGAAGACCAAACCGCATCCACCGGCACTCCGCCGTTGAAGTTGGGGTCGATCTCCCGGCCGAGAACAAGATACCCGCGAGGAGGCACGACGATGCCAAAGCCCGCGTTGTCCAGCAAGGTCATGTCGCTGCCCTGGTCCGCGAGGATCCAACCCTCAATATCGATGGCCCCGTTGGTGGTGTTGAACACCTCGAACCACTCCCCCTGGGAATCAGACACCTGGAGCGGGTCTTTCATGATCTCGGTGACGATGATCTCGCCGCTGCCCCGGGGACGTTCTCGATCCGGTAGGTCGCCCCCCAGCACCCCGGGGGGAGCCCAAACCTGCTGGGTGATCGGCAGGTCCAAACTGGTGTTGGAAACGCCGACGCCACGGACCCGTAGGGTCCAACCAAGGAATACAGCCTTAGGCAAGGGCAACCGTGCTTGCCCTGTGCCATCGGTGGGCACCAGGGCAAGGGTCTCCCAGGGGGCCTTGACCGGAGCTCGGGGATCATCTAGCCGTCCGTAAAGCCGCAGGACTTGGCCTGGCTGGGTACCACACAGAAGAAGAGTGGTTGCTCCTGAGTCCTGGGTCAAAATGCCCAGGCGCGCACGGGGAGAGGCCCCCGGGTCGGATTGATCCGGGGCTAGATCCTCAGCGGAGCAAGGAAACGCAAAAAGAAGCAACGCCCCCAGGAAGCGTGCCTGGGAGGAGCAATTGTTCGAGGAATTCAAGTGGAAGTTCATGGTTCGGTTATCTACGAGGCCGTGCGTCCCAAAGGGGGACGAATCGGGCCCTCGATCAACAGGACGGATACCGGAGGCGCCGGTTGCACCCCGTCCCCGGCATGGAGCAAACGAAGCCACCTTCGGGGGCCTTCGAAATCTCCAAAAGAGGCCGGCCGGTGTCCCAGGGGGATAAAACTCTTGGGATTTGTTCCCTTGACGAATCGATGGGGTACAAACACAATGAGTGGTCTTCACTCCCCCGCTTCTAACCATGCAAGGCACAAGAAATCTCCTCGTCGGCACGGCGGCAATCGGCTTGGCCGTCATTTTCAGCTTGGCCGATGCGACTCCCTCCGCCAGTAGCCAGGGGAACATTCGGGCATTTGAAGTGGCCGGTTCCCAACCGGGCGAATGGGTGGACTACTTGCAATCAGGCCAGGCCTGCGCAATTTGCCATGGCAACTACGACCAGGATCTGGAGCCCTATGCCACTTGGCAAGCCAGCATGATGGCCCAGAGCAGCCGCGATCCGATTTTCTTTGCCGCCCTCGCGATCGCCGAACAAGACTTGGAGGGTTCTGGTTTCCTTTGCATGCGTTGCCACATGCCCGGCGCCCACATGGAAGGTCGCACGATCCCCACCGATGGCTCGGGGCTCGACCCATTCACCAATGACTTCGATGGGGTCAATTGTCACTTCTGCCACCGCATGGTGGACCCGGTCTTGTCCCCGGACAACCCCTCTGAGGACGCTGGTATCTTGGCGGGACTCAGCCGGCCCTTGAACGTGGAACCACACTCCGGCATGTTCGTTCTCGACCCCCAAGATCGGCGACGCGGCCCCTTTGATCTGGGAGCATCGTTTCCCTTCCACGAATTCCGTGAGTCTCCCTTCCACCGGGAATCGATGCTCTGTGGCACTTGCCACGACGTATCGAACCCAGCCATGGTCAAGCGCGACTCGGGCATCGGCTATCGACTTTCGAATCTGAACATGGCCCACCCGACCATGGACAAGGAAGACATGTTCCCCCTGGAGAGAACCTTTGGTGAGTGGACCAAGAGCGTCTATGCGGTGGCTCCGATCGACACGGGCGGACGTTTTGGCGGCAACCAGCCCGAAGTGCAGTCTTGTCAGGATTGCCACATGCCCACCACCGACGCCACCGCTTGTGCGCCCGGCTTGGGAGGAGTCTTCCGCCCGGACATGCCCCGCCACTTCTTCAACGGGGCCAATTCCTGGGTCCTCAAGGCCGTGCGGTCCATCTACCCGGACTATGAGACTGGACTGAGCGACAGCTTGGTACTTGACGCCTCCCAGCGAACTCTTGAGATGATGCAGAGCGCTGCCCACATGGAAACGTTCGAGCGTGATGGTTCACTTGTGGTGCGAGTGATCAACTTGACCGGGCACCGTCTGCCCACGGGCTACGGAGAAGGCCGGCGTATGTGGGTCCAAGTGCAGTTCTTCGATGTGGGAGACCAATTGGTGGGTGAGCACGGAGCCTATGACCCGGTTACTGCGGACCTCGACACCTCCAGCACCAAGGTCTACGAGATCCACCACGGACTCGATGCCTACATGGCCAACCAAACCGGCCTGCCCGCGGGACCGGGCTTCCACTTTGCCCTGAACAACACGGTACTGTTGGACAACCGCATCCCCGCCCGGGGCTTCACCAACGCGGGCTACGAGGCGATTGATGCGGACGTTGTGGCCTACAGCTACGAGGACCAACAGCACTGGGACGAAACCACGTTCCGCTTGCCCACCGGCGCCGTGCGTGCCGAGGTCTCCCTCTTCCACCAAACCACCAGCCGGGAATACATCGAATTCCTGCGAGACGAGAACCAGACCAACACCACGGGCCAGGACGCCTATGACCTGTGGGAGTTGTTCGGCAAGAGTACCCCGGTGGAAATGGCAAGCAGCTCCCTGGACTTCAATGTGGGCGCATGCGCCACTCCCATCCCCTATGGATTGGGCAGCCTCAATTCACTGGATCAGCGGGCGACCCTCCATGCCCTCAACGCCCCAAACCTTCCGGTATTGAATCTGCAACTCAATGGGGCCATCCCGGGCCAAATGGCCCTCCTTTGGGAAGGCACCGGCACCGCCAGCGTGCCCCACTTGGGCGGCGTTCTGCTGATCAGTGGGCCCTACACACGTCGTGGCACCGCCCTGACGGATTCCCAAGGCAAGGCATCCTTCAGCCTGCCCGTGGACGCCACCATGGTGGGCACCTCGCGCAGCCTGCAGGTGATCTATCGGGACCCGGCCAGTGCCGCGGGTGCTAGCTTGAGTCAGGGCCTGTTCGTCACCTTCTGCAACTAGCCGCTCAGTGAGCGGTCGCCCCACCAAGTTGGACCTAAGGGTCTAGGGCGCTGGCTATCGGAGTCTGCCCCCATTAGATTGGCGGGGAGAGACTCCTATGAAATTAATGATTCGCCTAGCCATCCCGCTGCTTGTCCTGATCGCCGCAAGTGCCATCGCCCTCAATGCCTTCCTGCCCTCCGCCACCAAGGCCGCTGTGCAGTACGGCAGCAAAGCCGCCCTGGGAGTCGAGGCAACCATCGAAGAGGTCCCCCTCTCCCTGTCCTCAACCACCGCTCGGGTCGGCCTCAGCGGCCTAGAGATCCCGAACCCAGCAGGCTTTGGTCTGGAGCCCTTCCTTCGAGTGGGGCACGCCAGTGTTGCCATGGATACTTTTTCGGTGCTGAAGGATGTGATCCAGATCCAGGAGATCCGGCTCGAAGGAACCAAGCTACACCTGGTGCAAAAAGGCGCCAAATCAAACCTGCACTGGTTTCTGAAGCGCCTCTCGCCCACGGGAGATCCAAGTGAAGCCACCCAGGCCCCCGAAGAATCCAACGAGGTTTTGCTGGCAGTGAATCAGGTGGTGATCAGCGGCTTGACCGCGGCCTTGAGCATTGAAGATCTGCCCTATGGGGTGGGTTCCTGGGAGGCCACCTTGCCCCCAATTGCTCTAGACTTGAGCAAAGCGGAACCAGGCGATAGCGCCAGCCTCGTGCAAGAGATCTTGCGACAAATAGTGGCCGCAAGTCTCGACTCCCTGAAGTCTGAGTTGCCCCCGGAGGTATGGCAGGTGGTCAGCCCAGACAGCCTGCAGGGTTTATTGACTGAAGCCCTGGAGGGTGCGATTCAGTGGAACTCGGAGGCCCTCATGGATGGGCTCACGGGAGAGGCCGCCCAAAAAGTACTGGGGGAAGCCCTAGAGAACCTCCCGAAGAGCGGCAGCCTGAAGGACCTGTTCAACAATTAGCGCGGAGGCTCCTCTTCGCCGCCCCCATATCCCATGGCCTCGAGCCGTGCACGGGTCTCCTCAATCTGTGATCTATTGAAGCTGGAAGGAAAAGGGTCCGCCAGGCGATAGTACCCGATCAGCTCATTCCGCATGTCCCCAAGGACCTTGGCCATGGCTGGATCCAGCAACAGATTGACCTGCTCTCCGGGATCCGCTTCCATGTCGAACAATTGTTCCAGCTCTAGATATGGCGCGCGGATGTACTTCCAACGCCCTTTGCGCACACTGTGCGGCTTGAGGGAGTTGGGCCAGCGCCCCTTCTTGCGGGCAGCATCTTCAAGCCCCATCCACGGCTGAGTGGCCTCGGAGAAGACCGCGCCCCGCTGGAGCTGCTCTCCAAAGAGGAGCGGCCCCAGGTCCACACCCTGCACTTCAGGACCGGGCTCGATCCCCAGGAGCCCGAGCACAGTGGGGTACACATCCACATTAGAGACCACCGTCGAAATCTTCTGACCCCGGCTTTGCTGAGCCTTGGGATGGGTCGGGGGCAGCCGAATCATCAGGGGCACGCGGGTGGTGGTGTCATGTACCCAGAGGCCATGATTCCAGCGGTCCGCATGCTCGGTGAAAGTCTCTCCGTGATCAGCGGTCAGAACCACAATGGTCTGGTCCCATAGGCCGGCCTCTTGCAGCCCCACAAACAGTCGCTCAAGTGCCCCATCGAGGGCTTCCACCTCGGCCGCGTAGAGCGCGGCAAGTTGGGTATCAAGGGGCGCCGGCTGAGGATGGTGCTCGGTGACCAAGGCCTTGGAAAGCCCCCCGCGGACCGTGCCAGCCAGCCCCGGTGTTCGTACCCCAGAGCCCAAGACCAGGGCTTGCCCGGCCTTCACCGCGCGCTCCACTGTCAGTGGGTCTCCCACCGTGTTGCCGATCCGAGAGGCCCAGGCCTTCCGCATGGCAGGGGGCGGATCGTAGGGCGCATGGGCATCAAAGTAGTGAGTGAAAAGAAACAGGGGTTCGCTCGCATCATGCTCGCGCACATGGGTGAGAGCGGCGCGGGTCACTCGATCCGCGAGTCGCTGATTTTGGTCGGCCCCTTCGACCCCCACTAACAAGTCAAAGCTCTCGTCAAAGACCTCGAATCCCTGGTCAAAACCAAAGCGACTTTCCAAAGCAAACGACCCAAGAACGGCTCGGGTGCGATAGCCAAGGGCGCCCAAGGTCTCTGCCAAGGTTTGATTGTTGGGAGCTAGATCAAAGCCGTTGCGCACCACTCCGTGACGATGG
>Ga0302119_10001560_pt1 | contig 10302 bp, 1 predicted proteins | sample AG5_Tmax_MG_FD_203114 | JGI IMG/M metagenome (GOLD analysis project Ga0302119, IMG submission 203114) | Marine microbial communities from Western Arctic Ocean, Canada - AG5_Tmax | ecosystem: Environmental > Aquatic > Marine > Oceanic | place: Canada: Western Arctic Ocean | collected 2017-10-01
TATTTCCCGATTTTGAGGATGCTTTTCCATTTAATCCGGGTGAATCAAGAGATATTGATGGAGATGGGATTGGCGATAATGCCGATACTGATGCCGATGGAGATGGATGGCCAGATTCCGCCGAGGCAATATGTATTTCAAACCCATTAGATTCTTCTTCCATGCCTGATGATAATGATGGCGACTGGACTTGTGATTTGATTGATCCAGATGATGATAATGATGGTTTTATAGATATAGATGATGTTTTTCCTAACAATCCTACTGAATGGGAAGATTTGAATGGAGATGGATTAGGCGATAATAAGTATCCATTATCTATTTTAGATAAAGCATCACTTAATTCAGACGTCTTAATTCCTGTTTTTATGATTGCCATTGTACTCGTTTTTGCCATGGTTACCATTGCATTAAGGAAACCAGAATTATCTGAGGGTGAATTAGAATATGATGATATTAATAAATATGTTTTAGGCACAGATATTGAAACTGAAAATAACGATTTGCCAGATATTACAGAATCTTCTGCCCAACTTGAAAAATTCGACGAGTATCCTGGTTGGCTATGGGATTCTTCAAGAGAAGTATGGGTAGCAGATGATGATGACTCCATTAATTAATTATTATTTTATGTTATTACAGTTATTTGGTTATGGTATATTTCTTATTTATCTCATTCAATTTGAATTAATTTACAGTACAAATAGTTACTAAATTATTGTAGTGTATTTTTTACACTCCATGTTTTTTTTATACTTACTTTTTTGTTAAGTTTTAAAATACATAATTTCTTCTTTATATCATTATTTTAGAATTTTTTTTCCGCTTTTCGTAAATCAGTTCCGGAATTCATGCCATTAAGTATTTATTACGTAATATAACGGAATCTAACTAAATGTGAGCATCTATGAGCAACTTTATACCAAAAACAACTCCTCATGAAAGACAGTGACGCCCATGAACAAACAAACCACCCGTTCGTTAAGCCTAGCCCTGCTAATGATTGCCGCAGCATTCCTGCCACTACTGAGTGCACAAATTGACCCAGTAGAACTTCAGGATAATCGTGACTCTAAGTATACGCCACCTAGCCCTTGTGCTGGTGCCGATGCTTGTAGAGGAACAGACGCTGGAGGTACCGTCTCTGATCGTATGAATCTAACTGATGATTTCGATTTCACAGATGGACCAGAAACTAACTCTTATCCAGGTAGTGTGTATTCGAGTGTATTCTGTTATACGGATCCTGACTGTATGGACTACTATCATGTAAATCTACAACCAGGTTATGGTATTTCAGTTACTGTTAGTTGGAACACGTCCGGAGCTTCACTAGAACAATATAACGCTTTCTTGACTTTGGGTGAAGGAGCTTCTTTAAGCAATTATTATACCAATTCTTGGTATTATAGATACTATAGTACAACAGGACAAATCCAAGCAGGTACCGATGGCGTATGCCAAGGTAACTATGGAGGAGGCTCACCTGGGTGCGGAAGCACATACGACGTACTTGGTCAAGATGTTGGAATCCTAATTACAAATTACTATGGTTACTATTCTGGGTGGAATGGTGACTACACAATGAATATTACAGTATTCCCTGCTGATGGTGGTGTCGCAGGAGATGAAGAAGTCCCATTGATGAACCCTCTCTTAGATTTGAATAATCAATATGGATGGGGTACTTACGAATCTGGTGAATTTACACTAGATGGAACATCAACTGCATTAGTTGAAATCACTTCTTGTGATTCATGGTGCCCGTCGGAAACAACACTAGACATAACAAAACCTGATGGAACAGTAGACTCGTTTGGCTACTGGGCAAATGGTTTCTCTGGAGTAATAGCCAACTATACTGATGCTGGAGAGTACCTTGTAGAGAAAATGGACAGCTATGGCGATGCAGGAATGGGTATGCAAGTAGGAATTTCTATAGGAAACTTCTCTGGTTTACTTAGTGGAGATATGTTCAGTCTTGAAGATGCAGTTTCTGGTCATGTCAATCAATCAGATACTCAAGATGTATATGCAGTAGTAGTTCCTGAAAATTTTTACTCTAATATCACTCTGACTTGGGATGCAGATGCAGATCTAGATATTTATCTATACTCTAATGCTGATCAAAGTGGATTATTCGACTATTCTTGGTTTGATAATCCAGAATATATTGATAACGGCCAAACTCAAGGAGGGCAGATGTTCTTCGTAGTGGTAGAATATTACTCTGGTACTGATTCTCATGCTGGATATTTACTAGAATTAGGATTAGAACCGGGTTCTCCTCCTCCATGCTGGTTCCAAGATGATGGATATTCTGGTGATGATGCTGGTGATGGTGATGATGAAGCAACTAATGTGGACGATATCGGAGTCTCCACTTTCACAGGAATGGTTTGTGCCGGTTATGATGATGTAGATTATTTCGAAATATCAGTACCTGCATATCACGGACTCTGGGCTTCACTAGATTGGGGCTATGACAATGAGTCAATTGATGGCCTATTATATTTATATCAATACATGGATAGAGGATATTCATCCTTTGTTTCTAGTAGTACTGGAATGTGGGAAATGCAAGCCGTTGCTACTAACGAGTCATATTACTGGAATACCGATCTAGCATTAGATTCAACTGTATGGCTCATGGTTTCTGTTGCCGATTTACCTGATGATTACGAAATGAATTACACAATAGTCTTTGATATCTATAATGCTACAGAAGAGCCTATGGAAAGTATATACCAAAATGATGGTATGTGGGACGATTTCTTGGATGCAGGTGATTCTTCAACTGGTTCTGATGCAATGGAAATAATGACTATGAATCAAACCTTCCAAGGATATGGGCATGATAAGTATGATATGTACGATTATTATAAGATATATGTACCTAATAACTATGCTATGGAAATAACTGTTGATTTCCCAGAATGGAATGATATAGATTTATCAGTATTATACATGCATCCTGTTTATGGATACATGTGGACTATTGCTTCTTCATACAATGATAATCCCGAATCTGTGACTATAAACTATGATTATGGCGATATGGACGTATATGTTCGTATTATGACAGACAGAGGAAGCGGCGATTACGAAGTCACTATTGGTATGCTCACTCCAGGACTAGCTCCTGGTGATATACAGGATGATTGTGGAACTGGAATGGATATGGATGCTCCATACTTCTATGGTGGTTCTCAAGATAATCACTGGGCTAATGAGAGTACTCAAGCTGGACTTGACCCGACTGATCCTCAGAACCACACCGGTGGCGTTTGCACGGGTTGGGTTGATTATGCATGGGATTGGATGGATACATATGCAATACCAGTACCAACTGGATCGTATGTTACAATCAATACAACATGGGAAGAAGGTCACTACATGGCAGTATATATGTTAATGTGTCAAACACAACATGAGCCTTGTAGCCCTACTAATCCTATGTACTATGCAGGACCTAATTGTTATACAAGTCTAGGTCTTTGTGAATCTAACTCTGGATTATGGCCTGCTGGTCAAGATGACGTGAATGGCAATACTGGTTGGATTTCAATGTGGATTTATACATATGATTCGGATATGAACTACACAATGGATATACAATTCCCTCCTCTTTCTGAATTAGAAGGTGGAAGTCAGAATGACGCTAATTCCGGACGAGATGCCGGACCTGGTGGCTTCACTGCAGTTCATGCGCCTGATTACATGAATTCTTCTCAATCAGCTGAATTAGCAGCCAATAATACTCTAGCCTTTGAAGGATGGACTATGGCCGGTTTAGATGATACTGACAGATTTTCATTCGATGTACCTGCAAATCATGGAGTCTACATCTACATAGATTGTGGATATGATACACCTGATCTTTGGTGTATCTTAGATATCTATGACTCAGCATGGAATGCAATCGGAATGAGCGCTTTCTTTAGCGGCTATCAAGACTTTAACACCACTTCTCAAGCTTCTTCATTCGAAGAAATGATGGGAATAGGTGTGAGAAACTGGGGAGGTTATGACGATGTAGGTACAAACTACAACGTCACTATTACCTTCTACTCTCTTGATGCTGATGGAGACGGCTGGTGGGATGGTGTCGAACTTGATTGTGGAACAGATCCATATGATAACAACAGTACACCTGATGATTTAGACGGAGATGGAATTTGCGATGCCAACGATGATGATATTGATGGCGACGGCTCTCCTAACGACGTAGATGAAATGCCCTTTGATGAAAATTCTTCATCCGACCAAGATGGAGATGGAATTTCTGATATAGATGATTTAGATATTGATGGCGACGGCTGGGAGAACTATGACGAGAGAGTATGTCTCGGAGAAATGGGTCAACCTCATTTGAACGAAAATGTTACTCCAACAGACTATGATGGAGATGGCCTATGCGATATGTCACCCAATTCTCAAGTCGATCTTGACCCAACTTACACTATATTGGATCCAGATGGAGATAATGATGGAGTCGACGACGCCATTGATGCATTCCCATTTGACGCTAGTGAATCAGTGGACACAGATGGAGATCGTATCGGAAACAATGCCGATATGGATGATGATGATGACGGATATAACGACACATATGAGATGGACTGCGGTTCTGAGCCTCTAGATGGTACTAGTCAACCACAGAATAGCGATGCAGCTGATGAAATACTAAATAATTTAGATCCAGTTTGTGATGCTTTGGATGATGATGATGACAATGATGGTACAAATGATACCATGGATTGGGCACCATATAATCCTCAAGAATGGATGGATAGTGATTCAGACGGCTATGGAGACAATGCTGATATGGATGATGACAATGATGGATGGTGGGATTCTTGTGAGACAGCTGACTGGCTGGCTGCAAGTAATATCCAGATAATCTGGAACTTTGGCGACAATGTTACCACGCCTTCCAACTGCCCTAGTCAAGTTGATGCATTCCCTAATGATTCTACTGAATGGGTAGATACAGATGGGGACGGTGTTGGAGACAATGCTGATCTCAATGATGATGGTGATGCATGGACGGATGCAGAAGAAGCAGACTGTGGAACTGACAGTTTAGATCCTTCTTCAGTACCTGCTGATTCAGATGGAGATTTAACTTGCGATGTTGTTGATACTGATGATGATAATGATGGAATACCTGATACTTCAGATTCATTCCCATTTGACGCATCTGAACAATTAGATAATGACAATGATGGAGTGGGCGATGAACTTGATACGGATGATGACAATGATGGATGGACCGATTTAGAAGAGGCTGCTTGTTTAACAGACTCTATGGATACATTCGATGTTCCAACAGACAGTGACAATGACCTTGCAGAACTAGGTTTGAATGCTTGTGATCTAAATGATGAAGATGACGACAACGACCACGTTCTTGATGACTTTGACGCTTTCCCATTGGATCCGTCCGAATCTGTAGATACAGACGGCGATGGAACTGGAGATAACGCTGATACTGATGATGACGGTGATGGATGGTTAGATATTTCAGAGGTAATCTGTGCAGCATCTGGTGGTCAAGGTGACCCTATGAAGGCTTCAGAGATGCCTGCAGACAGTGACTACGGCCCAGGAGTTGATGGTGTATTTGGTACAGAAGATGATGTAGCTGAGGGCGATGGAATTTGCGATGCAGTAGATCCTGATACCGATGGTGACGGATTCCCTAACCCTGAAGATCCTAACAACATTCTATCTTGGGAAGATCATTTCCCTACTGATCATACAGAATGGTATGATGCTAATGGTGATGGTCTAGGTGACAATGGTGTTCAACCAAATATCCTTGATGACATAGAAGCCGACCCTGCACCATTCATTGGTGTATTGGTTGCTATTGTTGGTCTTGGTATAGGATTAACACGTATGGCTGGTAGTGGTTCTAAGGACGAAGATGGCCTTGGTGATGACTATACAGATGAATTCGAAGATTTCGACTTTGATGATGAAGACGAAAATCTAGATGATGAAGATGGTGCAGATGCTGATGAAGTATCTGACGAAGAAGAAGAAGCGGAGGACTGATAAAATGAATGACAGAATATTGGAAAAAGCAAGAAGTTTGTTGCTAGTCGCTGTAATGGTGGCTGCAGCATTTATGCCTATGCTCGCGGGAGCTAATGAAGAACAACTAGGAGATAGTGAATCTCTAAAGTACACAGTAGTTTCTACTAGTGGAGACGTGTACCTTGATGAAGGGGGATGGGGTTATTACGAGATATGCCTAGATGAGGTACCTGATGGAGTTGTAGTAATTACACCTTCTTCTGATAATAGTGCAGTTTCTATCGATCCTGCTTATCTAAAGTTTTCAAAACTAAACTGGGATGAGTGCGATTGGTTCGATGTTGAAGTAGCAGAAGATGATGATGCTTCAAATACTGTAGCTACTATCTCCCATACTATCGAAGGTACTGATACAGTTTTCACTAACTCTACAGTTCCTAGTGTTATGGTAGAAGCATATGATTGGGATGATGATATGGATGGAGATAACGTGCCTGATTATCTGGATGATGATGTAGATGGCGATGGTGTTGACAATGATGCCGATTATTTCCCTGAAGATGGTTCCGAAACTATGGATACAGACGGTGATGGTGTTGGAGACAATGCTGATACTGATGATGATGATGATGGTTGGTTAGATTCTGAAGAATCTACTGACTGTGGTGAATCAAATGATCCACTAGATGATTTGGATGCACCTACAGACACAGATGCAGATGGCGAATGTGATGGAGTAGATGCTGATGATGACGATGACGGATATAATGATACAGATGATGCATTCCCTCTAGATGATACAGAATGGGCAGATACAGATTTCGACGGCATTGGAGACAATGGCGATGATTTCCCTGATGATGATACTGAAACTGTAGATACAGATGGTGACGGTGTTGGAGACAATGCTGACTGGGATTGGAATGATTCTACTGAATGGGAAGATACAGATGGTGACGGTGTTGGAGACAATGGCGACGATTTCCCTTACGATTCTACCGAATCTAGTGATGCAGATGGTGACGGTGTTGGAGACAATGCTGACTGGGATTCTGATGATGATACTGAAACTGTAGATACAGATGGTGACGGCGTTGGAGACAATGGCGATTCATTCCCTCTAGATGATACGGAGTGGACAGATACAGATGGTGACGGCGTTGGAGATAATGCTGACACAGATGCAGATAACGATACGGTATTAGATTCTGATGAAGATAGCGATGAATGTGCTTTACTAGTAGATTGTGATGGCGATGGAGTCGATGACGTTGATGATGCTTTCGATTCTGATGAGAATGCTAGCGTCGATACAGATGGTGACGGACTTGCTGATGAGATAATTGTTGAAGGAGCCGCCTGGAGTATTGACTTCGAAGATGGTGATTTCCCAAGTTACATTACATGGAATATTGGGACATCTACTGGTGACAGTTCTGCATTATGGACTGTTTCAGATGCAAATCCAATAGACGGTACTTATTCAGCTAATTCTGGACCATTATCTACAAATTATGAAGATACTGATCTAAATATAACTATAATCACAGAAGCTGGTGACATGACTTTCGATTATGCTGTCAGTTCACTTTGCCGCGATTACTCTACATCTTATAATGATGGATTTAGAGTATTTGTAGATGGAACAATGATTGATGCATCTGGCGAAACTAATGGATGTTATAATGGTGAATGGGGCGGAACTGAGACAGCATGGGATACAACTCATCCTGCTTATGACCCTAATGAAGCGTACTTCATATGCCAGGACGGTTCTAATGGATTCAGTTTTAGTTTTATTCCAAGTTGGTTAGGAGATGGATGGCAAGACTGTGCCGATGCTTCTGATGAAGATTCCAGCTATTATGATGGATTATTGTCAGAAGGACCAGTTAGTGGTTCATATGCTATCGAACTAACTGCTGGAGAGCACACAATAGTGTTCCAATTCCATGGCGGTACATCTGGTGCCGGTGGAACTTCAGAAGCCTGGATTGATAATTTGTATATACCAGTTGCAAGCGGTACATCAGGATCTGTTGGCCCTTCTTTCACTGCTTCAGGAACTGAAGTAGATACTGATGATGACGGTGATGGTTACTCTGATCTTGATGAAACTACAAACTGCGGTGCAGCATATTCTGATGCATTGGATGATACAGACACACCTCTAGATACTGATGGTGACATGTCTTGTAATGAATTGGACGCTGACGATGACGATGACGGTGTTCTAGATGCTGATGAAGAAGGTAATGCTACATTAGATTGTAGCGTAATTGTAGATTGCGATGGTGATGGAGTCGATGACGACGTCGATACTCATGATTTAGATGCAAACGAACAATCTGACTTAGATGGGGATGGAATTGGCGACAATTCCGACTCTGATAGAGATGGGGATGGTTACACTAACGCTCAAGATTGGGATGCAGACGACTCTAGCGAGTGGAATGATAACGATGGCGATGGCGTTGGAGACAATGCTGATCTAGATGATGATGATGATGGTACAGCAGATGATATTGATGATTTCCCATTCGATGTAAACCAACAATTCGATATTGATGGCGATGGATGGGGCAATAACGCCGACATGGATGACGACAACGATGGCATCGAAGATGATCTCGATGATGACGATGACGATGATGGTTATTCTGATGCCGATGAAGATACTAACTGCGTTAGTGGATTAGGAAACTCCCTAACTCCTGCAGTTACTCCAATCGATTTGGATGGCGACTTCGAGTGTGATGATGTAGACGATGACGACGATGGTGATGGTACTGACGATGTTAACGATGCTTTCCCACAAGATGCATGTGCTGATACAGATACAGATGGCGATGGCGCTGCTGATACATTAGTATCAGGTTGTTCGACAACTCTAAGCGAAGATCTCGACGATGATTTCGATCCTTCAAATGTACAAGTAACATGGACATTAACTGGATATGATTCTTGGGGTGATGGATTTGGATATGTAGAAGTATATGACGCTGGAGATTATAGTTTCCTAGATTACTGTTATGTTAGCGGTTCTTCATGTTCATTCAGCTTGACTCATGGCGATATTTTGGTATATGTTGATACAGATAGCTATTACAGCGAGGCTAGCGTAGATGTAGCAGTTAATGGTGTAACAGTTATTTCTGACTTAGGAGGTGGCCCAACATCTAGTGCTTTCCAGATTATTGGAACATTGGTTGCTGGAGATTATGGAGGTGACACTTGGTCCGATGCCGATGAAGAAGCTTGCGGAACAGATACTACTGACTACTCCGAGGAACCTCTAGATACTGATGGCGATGCAATTTGCGATGTTGTTGATGATGATGATGATGGCGATGGCGTTCTAGATGCTGATGAGGCTGATGGTTCTGGACTTACAACTGCTACTGATTGTACATTAGTTGTAGACTGTGATGGCGATGGAACTGATGACGGATCTGATTGGGCTCCTTTGGATAATACTGAAGATACTGATACTGACGATGACGGCACTGGTGACAATGCTGATACTGATGATGATGATGATGGTTGGTTAGATTCTGAAGAATCTACTGACTGTGGTGAATCAAATAATCCACTAGATAGTAATGATTCACCTACAGACACAGATGCTGATGGCGATTGTGATGCATTAGATACTGATGATGATGATGATACTATATTAGATGTAGATGAATCAACTGGATGCACTCTACTAGCAGATTGTGATGGAGATGGAGTTGACGATGTAAATGAGTCTGATGGCTCTGGCCTAAGTACAGCAACTGACTGTGTAGTAACTGCAGATTGTGACGGAGATGGAGTTGGAGATGCTGATGAAGCAGACGGCTCTGGTCTAAGTACTCCTGTAGATTGTGCAGTATCAATCGATTGTGATGGTGATGGTGTTAACGATTCTACTGACGCCTTTGATGTAGATTCAGCTGAATCTGTAGACACAGATGGCGACGGAACTGGAGATAACGCTGATGGCGATATCGATGGAGATGGTCTTGCTAATGCCTATGACGCTTGTCCTTATGATGATTCAGAATATTATGATACTGACGATGACGGAATTTGCGATAATGCAGATGATGATGATGACAACGATGGAGTTCTCGATGAGGATGACGTTGCACCATTAGATTCTAGTGAATCTTCTGATTGGGATGGCGACGGAATTGGCGACAATACTGATGCCGACGATGACGGAGATGGAATAGATGACGATGTCGATCTAAGTGATGATGGCGAATCTCA
>Ga0302119_10001562_pt1 | contig 10288 bp, 7 predicted proteins | sample AG5_Tmax_MG_FD_203114 | JGI IMG/M metagenome (GOLD analysis project Ga0302119, IMG submission 203114) | Marine microbial communities from Western Arctic Ocean, Canada - AG5_Tmax | ecosystem: Environmental > Aquatic > Marine > Oceanic | place: Canada: Western Arctic Ocean | collected 2017-10-01
GACCATTCGCGATAATACCGAAGTGGTAATCGCAGACGGTGTGGCAATCGTCGTCGAAGGAATGCTCGATATCAATTCAGCGACTCTTCATTCGACCAGTGGCTCACGCTGGGCCGGAATCGAAGTATCGGGCGCCGATTCGGTGATGGAGACCTCAGGTAGCCACCTGGTTGAGGCCAGTCAAGTGATTACTGTTGGAACTGGAGCAACCGTTAGAATCAGCGGAACCGAGTTTGCTCGAGGCAACAATCTGTTGACTGTCGGCGGCGATTCTTCCACCACGGTCGAGAACAGTTACTTCCACGATGCGATGGAATCCTGCGTCATGGCGCAGGGCCAGACCACCTCATTGAGCATCTCTGAGAGCACCCTGGATGCATGTGGCGACCATGGTATCTGGGCGTACCACGCAATTCTCGACCTCAATAATCTCGTATTCGGAAACGGCACCGAAGAGGGCCTTGACTTCTCCGCCACCACCGGTATGGTAGACGGCATCGACGCTAGTGCCCATGAGGGATATTTCGCCGCCGTACACATCTCCGAAATCAATGGCCAGATGACCCTTGCCAACCTCAATCTGTCAGCAGGTGAATCGAGTGCCGCCCTAGTGGCGGAGAAGAGCCGTAACCTCGACATCTACAATGCCTACATTTCCGGTGCCCCGGCACTGGAGATGGATACTGTAGCCGGTATGATCAGCGGCATCCAGATGCAGGGAGATGGCACCGGTACAGCGATTATGGCAAACAACTCGCGAGGCTCGGGAGCACTGCAGATAGTCGATTCAAGCATCGCTGGTTATTCTGTTGGCATCGACCTGCAGGGTGAATCGGCTCAAGCCAGCAATTCGCGCTTCGTTTCCGCCAATAACCTCATTATCGCTCCGGTATCTATTTTGGGCGATGGGCGAAATTTCGCCTCCATAGGAGATACCATCTATGGGTCGATATCCCTAACCTCGGAGGTCGCCTTGGAAAGCGAACTCTACGACTCCACCTATGGAAATATCTCTGTTTCCGGAAATGCCAGCCTAATATCTTGGAAGACGATATCTTTCCTACCAACCTTGGATGGGGTTGCTACCACCGCTCAGGTGACCATGCCCTCTCCTCTTCCCGTGACTTTCTCCACCGGTGAAGATGAATACGCTAGTTCCTATTCTCTCAACCCCTCGCTCATAATCCCGGTCGCTGCATTCACTGCAAGCGATTTCTTTTCCGCCTTAGAACTCACATTCAGTGCCAGCGCCGATGGCGGCCTACCCTACTCAGCGACGATTTGGGTGCAGGTCGACATGTACAATATCGCCTTACCGATAAGCATCAACTCACTACCGACATTGCAACTCATCGACCCTGATGGTGACATCTCAGCGATGGAAACTGATAATATCTCATTCTCAGCCAATGCCAGCGACGCTGACAGCAACCTCTCACAACTCAGCGTCGCGTGGACGATAACCGACGGTACCGGCATCGTGATTGTAACCTCAAACGAATGGCAATGGTGGATTGACGACCTATCGGCCGGCGAGTATGTTGCCCGGGTTACCGTATCCGATGCCCATGGCGGCACAACCTCGACTAGTTTCCTCGTTTCGATATCACAATTGGACAGCGATGGAGATTGGGGTGAGAACTGCGACCAAGATATTTGGTGGGATGCTGATTCCGGAGTTGACTGCGGCCCCGACGACTTGGATGACGACGACGATAACGATGGTATCGACGATATCTTAGACATGTGGCCACTCGACCCTTGCGCAACTAGGGATAGCGACTACGACGGCATGCCCGACGAATTGCGTTGCCCCACAGGAACCGAATCAACTTTAGTTGAAGATACCGATGATGATAACGATGGTATTCTCGATACCGATGCTCTTGCCAGTGGTGGTGAAGAGGGAGCGACGATGAGCATGGTCGCCGCAGTCCTGCTGTTCACCGCCATCGCTGCACTGGTCATCAATAGGATGCGTCAACAGGATTAGGGTGGCAGGTCAATGGCGCTTCCCGACCCGGTCAGCGTTGGATTGGTAATCATCACTCTGGTATCTACAGTGGTGCTCTACGACTTATGGAGGATTTTGGCGAGCCACCGTGAGGTTCCAAACCTCGGCCGTCTCGACAATGGTGGATTTTCCTGGGCTTCGGGCGCCGAGCACGAACTGACCCGTGATATTCCCGGGCTGATGACGATGGCTGCGATGATGGTATTACCGTGGTTCTTCGCTGAGCAGAGTGGCACCCCGGCATGGCAGATCATTACCTTTGATGTACTCTTGGCCCTACACATCATCGGCATGCTGGTACCCAAGCGCCACGCCATCACCTCCACCCACCTACACGTAGATGGGCACTCTATCCCATGGACTTCCTTACAGCCGGCAAAGCGCCAGAAAATGGCGAAAATCGTACTACAGCGCAAGGGGTGGGGGGTACTTGCCCCACTCGCACTGGCCGGAAATCCGGCAGACTTGACTGAGGCCAGCCGGCGTATTGCCGAGATTTTTCTCAGTGAAGAGGAATAGGCGAATTGATGAGCCGGTTTCCACTCCCACTGAAACATGGAATGGATACGCAGCGGCGACGACATCTTCGTTCGCCTTGATGTAGGTGAGGAGATTCACACAAGTTTGCAAGCTTTGGCAGAGGAGGCCAACTTCGACGCCGCGGCGATTACCAGCGGGATTGGACGCACCCGGGACAATGTCTACGGCTTCATGGATGAAAGCCAAAAATATCAGCGTTTCGACCTCCCAATGGCCAGCGAACTGGTCAGCCTTCAGGGCAACCTTGCCCGCCTCGAGGATGGCACCCCATTCACCCATATCCACGCCACCTTCACCGCCGATGACTGCGATGTCCATGGCGGCCATCTATTCACCGCAACCGTCCATGTTGTCGCTGAAATCCACCTGCGGGTTATGAGCCAGGCGATAATGACCCGTTGCCCACTGGCTGACAGCGAGTTTGTTGCACTACGCTTTTCCTGATGCACAGCCTTAACATGCCCTCAGCCTTCCCCGCTGTATGGAAACCACGATTGCCGGTATCAGTGGCATGACCTGCGGTGGCTGCGGCAACAATGTTGCCACCGCTCTGAACAAAGTAGCCGGCGTCGAATCAGCAGATGTCGACCATGCCGCCGGCACCGCGACCATCTTCCATTCCGATGAAGTCCAGGCCAGTGACCTTGAGGCGGCCATTACCACTGCTGGATATCCCGTTGCCGGCTCCACCACACCAACCGACTCAGACTCCGCCAGTTCCACTGCCAGCACCGCCGCCGCCAGCACCCTCGTACCCGGTGAGTTCAACTGGTCGGACGGAAGTGTCTGGAAGCAGAGTGCTAACAATACCAAGTGGTGTTTGATAGGTTGTGCAATCGGTGAATTCGGCACTCTGGCCTACTATTCCTTTTCGGGAATTACCGCCGATTCAGTATTGTATTCCAACATGTGGTATTTCTTCGCTATTCTGCCGCTGATAAACGGATTGGCGACCAGCGTCATGCTCGAGACGGCAATCCTGATGCGTAACCAGATGGACTTCCGCGGTGCTCTTTCGACCGCGTTCGGGATGTCTTTCATCTCTATGTTGATGATGGAGATAGCGATGGAGATCACCGATCTACTGTTCACCGGTGGGCAGTTGGGCATGAATTACTATGCTATTCCACTGATGTTATTGGTCGGTTTCCTCACCCCTTGGCCTTACAATTACTGGCGCCTGAAGAAGTTGGGAAAAGCCTGCCACTAAGCCACTAATACCCATAATTCTCCACCTACTGCAGCACCCCCAAAGCGAGGGGTTTTCATGCCCCCGCGTTATCGCCATACATGGCCGGAGAAGGTGATGTCGAGGGCGAGCCGGACTCGACCGAAATCGCCGCTCTGGCGCAAAGTCTCGCCTACCATTCCGACCTCTATTACAACCACGCCGCCCCGGAGATTTCCGATGCTGAATTCGATGCCCTTTTCGACCAATTGAAAGCCCTTGACTCGGATAATCCGCAACTTTCCAAGGTCGGGCACGACCCTGACCCAGGGTCGGAAAAAGTCGAACATATGTTCCCTATGCGCAGTCTCAACAAAGCCACTGAAGATGAGGAATTGACGCATTTCGTGCATACAACGACAATGGGCGCCATGCGCTTTGTCTCCCAGCCCAAACTCGACGGTTCAGCTCTCTCACTGGAATACCGCAAGGGGAGATTGGTGCGCGCCGCTACCCGCGGAAATGGCGAGCGCGGCGAGGACGTCACCCGCAATGCTCGCCGCATCGCCAATATTCCCGAAGCACTCCGGGCAGAAGTCGATGTCCACATCCGCGGTGAGGCGGTGATGCCATTGGCGATATTCAATTCGAAATATGCCGAAGTCGCACCCAATCCTCGCAACCTCGCTGCCGGTGCGCTGCGCCAGAAACACCTCGAGCAAGGCAAGGCTGATGCCACCGACCTGATGTTTTACGCCTATGATGTGAGATTTCCCTCAGTTGATAACCGACACCCGGATTCACAACCCCCCCCAACCACTGATTTGGATAGTGAACTTCTCACATGGCTTTCCGAAATCGGGATCACCCCTGCCCCTTGGCAGGCGATAGCAACCCAGTCCCCTGAGGCGGCCGCGGTAGAGATAATCTCACAAACCCAAGAATGGACTAGCCAACGGGATGAGTACAGTGCAGAAATCGATGGCGTGGTGTTCAAACTCGATGAGTTGGCGAACCGCGACCTGCTAGGAATGACCGCCCACCACCCGCGCTGGGCAATCGCCTGGAAATTTCCCCCCGAAATATCTGAAACGGTCCTTCTCGACATCGATTGGCAGACCGGGCGAACCGGGGTGGTGACTCCGGTCGCTCGCCTCGCTCCGCAGATGGTTGCCGGGGTGACGGTCGAAAACGCCACTTTGCACAACCCCGGAGAATTAGCGCGCTTGGACATCCATCTCGGCGACAAAGTCCGCTTGGTACGCCGCGGTGATGTGATCCCCAAGGTCGAGAAGGTAATAGGAGCCGCAACTGCAGATGATATGGCAAATAGAATCCACGCTGACGGAACCCCATTCACCGGTGAATTACCACCACGATCCCGCCCCGACATTCCAACTAACTGCGGGGTATGCGGCCAATCCCTGAGTGCGGATGGGGCATTTATTCGTTGTACAAACCTCGATTGTCCAGCCCGCTTGACTCGCGCCCTGACCTATTGGTGTCGGGCATTGGAAATGGATGGAGTCGGTGAGAAACTGGCCGAGCAATTGTGCGACGTTGGCTTGGTGAAGAACCTAGCCGACCTATATCGCATCACTCATGATGACCTTGTTGGATTGGAGCGCATGGCCGATAAGTCGGCTGAAAATATAATGCGTGAACTCGATGCCACCAGAACTCTACCACTGGCCAAATTCCTCTATGCCCTTGGCTTGCCTGGAATTGGCCCGGAACTGGCCGAACTTGTCGCTGGTGAAGTACTGGAACTCCCTACCCTACTCGATTTGGTTGAGCGCCGAAGCGCTGAGCCTGGGACCGCTGAAGGGGGGCCATCTGAAGATGAGAAAGGTCGCCCTGTAAAACACAACAGTGCTGTTGCACGTCTAGTCGCCATCGACGGAGTGGGCACCGTGGTCGCTCAACAATTACTCGCCGGACTGGCTATTCGCCATAACTTGGTCGAGGACTTCTCCACCACCATCAACATTGAGCGCCAGGTTGAATCCGCGGTCGCCGAAACGATGATTTCCGGAAAGACATTCTGCATCACCGGCACCCAAACCAAACCGCGTAAAGCGATTCAACTAGCAATAAAAGGAGGAGGTGGCAAAGTTGTAGGTAGTGTTTCTGGCAAACTCGACTATCTGGTCGCCGGCGAGAATTCCGGTAGTAAATTGGACAAAGCCACCGACCTAGGGGTTACCATCCTGTCCGAGGCCGACCTCGAGGATCTACTCGGCGGCAAAGTTGCAGCTCCTACTTTATCTCCAGCCACCGATGAAGAGCAGAAATCACTACTGGATTTCTAATATTCATAGCCATAGTATTCAGTAAAGGGGCGAGATGCCTCTAAATCACCGGTTTCAGCCAATTCAACCGTATAACATCGATGAAGTTGATGCCGAAGGTTCATCGCCCTCAGCCGACGAAAGATGGGTCTCCATCATCGTCTTCAATTGACTTTCCAGCCGCTCCGCTTCTTCGATGAGCGGAGCATCATCGAGTTCTACCGCCGGCAATAATTCATTGAGATGGGAAATCAGTTCCGCCGCCGCTCTTGCGTCGGGAAATCGAGGGTCGGCCTCGGCCAGAATCGCCATGATGTCAAGACCGCGGCGTCGGCCTTCACCGAGAAACACTCCGGTCATATTGCGTAGCACCCCTTGTTCAACCAAGAGAATACCCATTTTCTTGAGCATTTTCCGGCAACCCGGGGTCGCTCCGATACCGAGGATATCGATGGCTTCAGTGTCCTCGTATTCTATCATCGGCTCGCTATTGATTTCAGGCCCTCCTTGCAGGCCTTTCTTGGCAAACGCATCGAGGAGGATACCCGACCCCGTCTTGGCATTTTTCGACCACTCGAACAGAGCATCGACCAATTCGTTAACCAGTGGGTCGGGGATCTGCAATTCACTCATTATCAGAATCACATTATCACAGCCCTCGAGATTACAAATCGGCTGGCCGGCATAGATTCGAATCGGTGGCAGGGGGGCACCATCTTGCACTAGGCAAAGCGGTGGTAATTTGGGGTGATTGACCCCTCCTACGAAGGTTAGTTTCAGAGTGTCTATTAGGTAGTGCGCGACGATACTTGATACCATTCCCACGCTGGGAAAACAGGCAACTACCAAAGCGCCCTCGGTCTCGACACTTGATTTGACTTTGACAACAACCCCATCATCCATAAACTTCGACCTCCGACTCCAGCCATAACGCTATCCGGAGAGCGATTGGCGATTTCTTCATTGAGGTTGACCACCACCGCCCCGGAGGAGGGGAGCGATTGAGCGATTCACAAACATACCAGTTCTCCCTTTCACCTTCCGCATGGAACCGCTGGGAGGCATGTCCACGCCAGTATTGGCTAAGCCGTCAAAGACTTCCCCGGAAGACCGGGATGGCCGCTGCTCTAGGTACCGCAGTGCACGCTTCAATCGAAGATTTGGTTGGAGTAGACTTGACCGGTAAAGAATCCTCGGAAGCAGGCTGGCTACCAGCTGAGATGGAGCGCGTTCTGCGCGCTCGATGGGAGGAGGAGAAAGTCGCCTTCCACGCCACCCCGCGCCACCCTGATTGGAAGGAAGATAAATTCGGTAATGCCCAAAAACAGCAACTCGGCGGGGTTGAATTATTATTGCGCCACGCTGGTGCGCCGGGACTTAATCCGCGCGTAGTCTCGGTCGCATTGTGGCGTCGCATCCAATCGTTAGTCATCGCCTGCGAAGGTGAGTTGCGCACCAAGGATGGCCGTTTGATGGGGCGTCTCGACTTGTTGTTGGCCGATGTCGATGACGATGGCAAGGTTAGTGGTTGGAAGGTTGCTGACCTAAAGACTGGCCGTACCCCAGATAAGAAATTGAGTGAAACGGTGCGTCGGCAACTTCTGCTTTACCGAGATATCCTGTTGTCGAATAATACTGACCACCCACCAGTGACTGCCGAGGGCTGGTATACTGATGGCCCGAAGGTGTACACTGCAGAAGGAGAATCAGTTCTTGAGCAGGCCTATGCCGCGTGGAAGAAGATGGATGTGACTGAGGTGCCCATGGATCCTACCCCTGGGGATGATACCTGCGGCGGATTTTGTGATTGGAAGGCTTGGTGTCCCCACTGGTGGTCGTGGCGAAAGGATAACGGCAAATTACACGCTGGAAATTTCACCGATGCTGTGATTTTGGTAGAGAATTTCGAGCCAAGTGGTGCAGCGGTAATCGAATTATGCGAGCCCGCCGACGAGGCGGGTCGCCCACAGCCAACCGGAGTGGTATTGGCAGCCAACTTCGAGGGTAATGCCAAGTCTGCGATGGCACAATTGTTCACCGATGGTTACCAAGGTGCTGTATTCATCGGCGGGGTGATGACCTCAGGCCGAGTCTGGAGAATCGGCGGTTGGTGTGACGTACTACCATGGTCACCCATCGCAGACCATGGAGACGAAGGCCGAACGTCGTAACAATCCGTAGTGGCCTTCGTTAGTTGAATCGTCCTCGCAGATTGGTGATGACTTCGTCTTCAAGCCCACCTGCCGGCGAGACCAACCAATCGAAATACGATTTGTCGTTGTTGTGCACCTCTTCTATCGAACGGCCGCGGTGACGACCGAAGGCCAAGATTACATCATCCCCATCCAAGCGCAGGCGTCCGCGTGCATCGAGTGGTACTAAGTCGTCATAATCACGTCCCAACTCACTGGCACTACTCTTGGCTGAGGTTCCCTGCAGCCAGCGCTCAACCTCCTCTAGAGATTGGCGAAAAGGTTGCGGATGATCGCTCATCAGCCGCCACAACAATAGCAATGTGGCGGCGGCATCAGCGCTGGCGGTATGGGCATTAGTCAGGTCTATTCCATATCGTCTGCACAGCGCTCCGAGGTTATGCGGTCGTGGTAATTTCAGTCGGCGAGCCAGTTCCAAGGTATCGATTACAGCCAGAGGCCGGGGTGCTTTCTGGCCGGCGCGGCTGTATTCATATCCAAGGAACGGTATGTCGAAACGGCGGACGTTATGGCCGATGATGACAGACCCCTCGACTAGGCTTGAGATGACTTCGGTATGGCCTGAGAAGGTTGCCAAGCCGGTCACATCGACATCATAGATACCGTGAATACGACTCGCCCCGGCGGGTATCTGTTGCTGCGGATATACCAGTTCCTCGACTTGGATTTCCTCATCATCCAGCCCCGAGCCGACGAAGGCGAATTGGACGATTCGGTCGCGTTTGACATTGACACCGGTGGTCTCGAGGTCGAAGGCTAAAATCCGATGTTCAGCGAATAAGTCTGCGACCATATTTACCGTTAGTAGGCCACTACCCTTGAAGGTTGCATTACTCTGGCCTTATCTTATTGGGGTAACAATCACCCCCGCACCAATGCAATCAGCCGTTATGGTGAAAAAGGGGGAAACTAAGCGAGTGGTATGCGAGTGGTTAGTACCAATTCAAAGCACTCAGTTTCAATGCTACTTGTGTTGGTGATTCTACTCTCATCATTGGCGGGTTGCGCCAATATCGCCGGCGTCGGAGCAGCCGAGCCGATGGCACAGATGCGCGTCTATCCAGAAGAGATAGAAGCCGGCGAGAGCATCACCTTTGACGCCCGAGAATCTGACCCAGTCGAAGGTGTGTTCACCGAGTTCCGATGGGATTTCGGCGACCAATCAAGTGCTGAGACTATCGTCGGATTCACTTCCCACCGCTATTCTGAATGGGGTACTTTCGTCGTCGTCCTAACCGTGGTTAACGACCAAGGCGGAGAGGACACGGTCTCCCAGCAAGTCAGGGTCAACGGTGCACCGGTGGTCATGGTCGACATTCCCGAATCAGTGCGCGCCGGAGATGTGGTGATTCTCGACGCTTCCTCGACCTATGACCCCGAGGGCGGGGAATTACAATACTCCTGGGATTTGGATTGGGGGGAGGATGCCAATGCCGATGGCGACGCTCGAAACGACGCCGACTCAAGCAATGATACCGCCATCATCGAAACCAACATGAGTGGTAATATCACGGGCTCGCTTACCGTTACCGACAATCGCGGTAGTACGGCCATCGAATATTGGTCAATCGAGGTCAATACCCGCAGATGGTCGGTCGAATGGTCGGAGAAGACCGTGGTCTACAACTGGTCGGGATATCTCAATCAAGGTGATGGATGGGATGCCATGCACATCCCAGGAAACGATGGAATTCTGTTCTCAGTCGAGGCGCTTTTAGAATTAGAGCGCGACTTGATTGAGCCGCAAGATAATTTCACCCTTAATGTCGCAGTCCCGACCTCTGGTTGGTATTCCGAGGCAAAGACAGAGGGCGGTAATTTCACCTCCAATGAGAGTGCTACTGCAGAGATTGGCGATATCTTCAATTCAATTCCAACAGGGGGAGAATACTCTGCCGACTCACAGGAAACCCTACTCTATCAATTGCTCAATGCCCCAAACTCACGTCTTGGTCAGGGTGAGTGGACCTGGTCGATATTCGCCAATGACGCCGACCCGGATTCAATGATTGAGCTGGTGCCCGACCCAGACCCTGGGAATGCCTGGGATTTGACTGCAACC
>Ga0302119_10001563_pt1 | contig 10288 bp, 5 predicted proteins | sample AG5_Tmax_MG_FD_203114 | JGI IMG/M metagenome (GOLD analysis project Ga0302119, IMG submission 203114) | Marine microbial communities from Western Arctic Ocean, Canada - AG5_Tmax | ecosystem: Environmental > Aquatic > Marine > Oceanic | place: Canada: Western Arctic Ocean | collected 2017-10-01
GTCTGGCTCTCTGGCAAGGGCAACGAATTGCCTGGAACGAGGTACAGCCGAAAAAATGACCCCCCAGGGCACCATTCGCCAAGTCGGGGATTCAAGTCACGGCCCCAACTGGCTACCTTCTGTATTCCGAAAGCTGTGACCCGAGTCCAGTCCCCCGGAACAAGCGGCCCATGTCCACTACCCAAACCCAGATCAAGACCTGCCCCGGCTGCGGAGCCAAGCTCCCCGATGTGGCCCTGTCCATTTGTCCCTACTGCGTGACCCCCCTGGGAATCACGCCCAAAGCGGATGGGAAAGAGAGCCCCTATGCAGCTCGTATCACGCGCATATTAGCCCACGATACCTTGGCCGAGGCCATGGCCTGGACCCCGGCGGAAGGGCCCGAATTCGTGCGCGGCGGACAGCTCGTCTTCCGGGGCAAACTCACCGCAGTGATCGGCGTCATTCTGTCGGCCGCGTCCTTCCTGAGGGCTTCCGATCCCCTCAATCCTCTATTCTTGATTGGGCTGGCCATCATCATCGGCGGAATCGTCTTGATCGTGCAAGGCAAGGGCGTGCGTACTGCTGCCACATCGAAAGAAATGCTTCGCCGCCCCGGCGTCATTGTGGACCGCCGCTCGGAAATCACCCTGCAAGGAATGGGCGGGGGCACGACCTACTTTTTCGAAATCGAGTTCGAGGGAGGCCTGCGCGGGGAATTCACTTGGCCCGGTCGCGGAATTAACACAGAACCCTATACCTCAAACCTACCCGGAGTCGCCTTCACGCGCGGGGTGGAATTGGTGTACTTCAAACATATCCGGGTCTAAACCCGGTCGAGACAACATGCCCCGCACCATCGAATTACCCGATGATCCCGCTGCGGCCCTCCACATCCTGCGCACCGCCAGCGCTGAGGGCCCCATCGTCGTATTCAAAGCCAGCCCCACCTGCCCCATTTCCCACACGGCGCAATGGGAGTTCAAGAACTACCTCAAAGGACTCGCCGACGACGACCCATTGATCACGGTGACGATCGATGTCCTTGCCCGCCGCTCCCTCGCCCGCGGCCTGACCAGTGCCCTCCAGATCGAGCATCAATCACCCCAAGCCCTGTGGTTCGAAGCGGGCGAACTCAGCTGGCACGACAGCCATGGCAACTTGACCGCCACCTACTTCGGTGCTAAGAGGGGTTAGTCCGTCAGACCAACAACCATGAAACCCAACCCTCGATTCCTCTGGCTCGCTGCGGCGCTCCTGGCCGCCTGCCCCGCCGGGGGATCCAAGGGAGAGATTCGCGCGATACCCACGGGAGACGGCGGCGCCGGCCCCGATCAAGGCAGCAGCCAAACCACCGAACCCGACGGGAAGCGCCACGGCCCCCCCATCGTTTCGGGTGCCCCAGATCCCCGCGCACCTTCCCCCGGGGACAAGCCAACGCCGAAACCCACCACCCCCGAGGACCGAGCCCTTGAGCGCTTGGCCAAGCCCCTCACCACCCGGGTCCAGCCCCACCTCGAGGTTCCAGCGGATCAACTCCACGGAGTCCGGCTCCTGGCAAGCGCCCCGCCAACGGCGCCGCCCCTCGATGCACTGCTCGTGCAGGTTTTTGCCCAGCCGGGCCAACTCGAAACCTTTGTCTTGCTGCTCGACGGAGATGATTCCCTGATTGCGCGTCTCCCTCGGGCGCTGCCCGACGGCCCCCATGCCCTCAGAATCGGCGCATTGAGCATCCCCCTGAATGCGCCCCATACCTGGAGAGGAATTGCAGCGGGTGAAGTGGATCCTGCGGTGGCCGGAGCGGTCCTGCGCTTGGGAGCCATGGTGGCCCGGGACCATCTTCTAGCCGCAGCCGAAAAGGGCTGGGGCCAAGGGGAGCAAAACCACGACCTCGATGTGCTCGTGCTGGGCGTGCAACCGGACAGCATATCTCTCCCGGGGGAAGTCCCCGCAGGAGCTCCGATCGGGGTTCCCGAAACGTTCAGCGTGGGGAAATCTATGACTGCAACCCTTGAGGGTTGGAGCACTCAGGGCAACACCTGGCGCGGCATCGCCCGCATTCCGGTGATCACTGCCGAGGGGACATCGCTGATCCTGCGGATTGGACTGCAGGGGCGCCTACCCTGAGTGAACCGAAAAGAGGCTGGCGTGGCGCCGCTCGAAGGATCGCGGCCAGAGGCTCTACGTCCTGATCGTTGCGCGGCTGCAAGGAAAGAGGGTACTCGCCCCACCAGTCTCCTCCGGCCCAGGCAACTGCGGTCATCTTTTCTTGCTTGGCTTGGTCTAGAAAGCGGTCGAGCACCGGCAGCCAGCGCCTTTCGAACCAGGGCACCCCGAACTCGCCGATGACTCCAGGCACGCCCCCCCGCTTGCACCATTGGGCAAATGGATCCAGACGTTCGGAGCCCCGCGAGAGGAGGTTCGGATCCGTTCGCAGCTCCTGTTCAAAGGTCAACTGATAGCGGCCGCTGCCGTCACAATCAAAATAGAGGTGAGCCTCGTAGGCCGTGCGCCCAAGGGGATCCTCGATCCAGGGGCTTTCCGGGTTGCACTGCAGCCATTCGTGCGCTTTCGACCATTCGTTCCCCGCGACCCAGACCCAAGTGCGATCCTCGGCACTGCGCAGGGCGCGCACCACTTGGTTCGATGTCTCGTGCCAATTCGCACGTCCCATATCATGGGGTTCATTCATCAAACCGTAAGCCATGAGAGCTGGGTGCTCCCGCACATGGGATCCCAGTCGCAACCAAAGATCGCTCAGATGCTCGGAGCGCAGCCCTTGGGCGCCATCTTGAGGCTCGCCAAGAACAAACTCATGCGCCCGGCCCCGATCACTTATGCGGTAGCGCCCATAGTTGTGCAGATCGAGCACGACCTTGCAACCATAAAATGCGGCAGTGTCCAATTGCTCGAGCACACGTCCGGTGTAGGCCTGATCAAGACCCGCGCCAAGAATGGGCTGTAGACGTTCCCACAAGATTGGCAAACGGACAATCCGCAAACCGCGGCTCGCGAAGTAGGCCATGGTCTCCTTCCGGGGGAACAGATATTCCTGACCGTGGTCGCCGGGGTTCTCGTTCGAGAAGTCTCGCTCATGGGCGCCAAATTCGGCGCCCGCAAGGTTAATCCCGAAGCCCACGATAGGCGCCTCGTCCGGCCCGCCGCAGGAGGCAAGCCCCCACAACAGGAGACCGCCAGCCTTGGCAATAGTGCTAGTGCAGTGGTTCATCACGGCAATCTCCACGGGTCTCGGCTCAAGGCCAGCGAACAACGATCAGTGCATTGGTAGTCGTCATGTCGATCGCACTCGATCGCAGCAACCGGACTCCCGCGCGCACACCGAACCAGTCGGTAAAGTCATAGGCGGCTCCCACATCGAACTCGTAGTAGCCCACTGAGTTTGCGTCGAGTGCAGCCCTACCTGAGGCCCGGTAGTACATCTCCTTCGAACCGGTGAACCAATCCTCGCCGAACTGGTGCTTCCAGTCCATCTGCAGGGAATACACCGAATACCCCTTGGGGGCGAAGTACGGGGTATCTGCGTCAGCCAATAGGTCAGCATCGCTCAAGAGCGAGTTCTCCTTCGAGAAGTTCTCGAAGTCTGCTTTCAAAAGCAACCGGAACTCCATGGGAGCCGGATTGAACTCGTAGGCGGCATAGAGGTTGGCCTCTAGCTGTGAGTTGTCGTCGGAGTAGTTGGCAAACATCAGGCTGCCCCCATAGTCCACTCTACGGGATGCCTTTTTGGACAAGCCGAGTCGCGCACCGGAACGATTGAGGTCACGACGCATGGTCTCCACGTTCTCCAAAACGGGTTCGCTGAAGAGGCGTACGTCAATGGCCATCTCTGAGTCCGAGGTGTATCGCACGCCCATGTCGTAGTAGATCCGCTCGTGCAGGTACCCTTCCATGTCATAGGTTGGAATCTCGACGCGACCGTCAATAACCGTACTCTTGCCAACTTCGCTCGATCCAAAGACGCGCAACACATTTGCGTTCAGGACGACATTGTCACCCGCGTCATAAGAACGACGGCCGAGGCCAATACCCGCATAGTCCGCGCGATCCCCAAGGGGGAATGAAATGTCGGACAGGGTCCAGGACTCCTTGATCACTGCTAGGCCATCCCGGCCACTGCGGTCTTCGCTGCCGGTGATCACATCCACGCGCGATGAAATTTCGCGTTTGGCGCCTGCCAGGGCCTGGGTCGCCTCGCGGTGTCCACCGGAAAGCTTGACCAACTCTTCGTATTGGTGAATGGCACGACTGGTATGGCCGCGACGGTGGTCGAGCTGAGCCAAGTCAAAGAGCGCCTCTTGGTTTGCTGGTTCCAAAACCACTAGCTGCTCGAGGGCCTTGCTGGCCACAGCGGGACGCCAGTCCCGGTTGACCTTGGCCGCAAGTTCAAGGCGTACCGCCTCGGAAAGCTCCAACTCTGCCTCAAAGTCGTACTCAGCCCGCGCCCCAAATCCCGGAGAACCGCTGCCGAACACGTCGACCGCCAAGGCTTCCGTGGGCAAGCCGGCGATCAACTCATCGTAAGCCTGGAAAGCTTCCTCGTAGCGATGATCCCAGTAGAGGGCACGCGCGTACTCCCGTTTGGCGAAGGCATAGTTTGCATCCTGGGCCACGAGAGCGTCATATTCGGCAATCGCAAGGTCAAATTCGCGCTGGATCACATAGGCCCGGGCCAGGCCCAAGCGGGCCCGGGTGTTGCCCGGGTTCCGCGCTAGGGCGGTGGCGAAGGTACGCACGGGTGATTCCTCGAATCCGGCCTTGAGGGCCAGACTCTGGGCCTCGCCCAGGAGCACCATAGCGGTGATGTTGTTCGGTTGCCAACGCAGTACGTTGGACAGATAGCCTCTGGCACGCCGGTGATCCTGGTCGCCCAAGGCCAACTTGCCCAGCTCAATGCGCAGACGCACGTCCTCACCACTAGAAACAACAGTGGAAGACATGAGTGCCATTTCACCCGCGGCGGAGTTGACTCCCCGGGTGCGAGCCAAGGAAAGTCCATAGAAGACTTCCGGCGCGTGCACGGTCGGCTCGGACAGAGCCATCTGGTAGATACGCGCGGCCTGTACGGCGTTGCCTTCCTGTAGGTGAGCCTTCGCCAAGAGGACGCGTACCTGGCCGATGGCCATGTTGTCCGAGGGGTGACCGTCCACAAAGCGCTGGCAAGTGGCCTTGGCCTGGGGAATCGCGTTCATTTCCAGTTGTGCACGCACCAGACCCAGAACCACGTCCACATCGTTGGGACGCTGGGCCGCAAGGGCAGAGCAAATCCCCACCGCGTCGGTGGCACGGCCCTGGGAAATGAGAGTCAGAGCCAATTCGAGACGGGCCCGTGGGCCTTGGGGTGTGGCGAGAGGGACTTTGCGCAGCTCGGCTTTGGCCTGCTGGAAGTCACCTTTTTCTCGTCGAAGCATCGCCAAGCGGATCCGCACCTCGTAGTCCTCACCCTCTTCGAGCAACATCATCTCAAAGATGCTTTGAGAGGCAACCCACTCACCGGTCAAGTGGTAGAGCTGCGCGAGGGCCAATTGGTACTTGCGTACGGTGCCCAATTCGGGCTCCAAGGCTTCCAGGGCCTCTCGGGCGCGACTTGTGTCGTACGCCTCCAGCAAGATCCGGGCAGCCATCAGGCGTGCCATGGGGTCCGTAGGGGAAGCCTGCATGACCTGCTCGTTGATCTGCATGGCAAGCTTGTAGTTCTGCAGGGACAGCAACTGATCCACGAGGCGGATTCTCAAATCGATCACGCTAGGCTCTAGAGAAGCCATAGACAGGACGGTCTTGGCTGCGCGCTCGCCCTGGCCGGTGAGCTGATAGCAAAGCACCATGTGCGTGGCCCAGCGCAATTCCCGGGGATAACGCCTGTGGAGGCGCTCCAAGTAGGGCAGAGCTTCTCGGGGCCGCTGCATGTCGAGCAAAACCGGCGCAAGCAGCAGCTGGTCCGCTTCGCTTGAGGGGTCGAGCTTGCGCAAATGACGTTCGAACACCGCCTGGGCGCGCTCAAAATCCTTCAGCCAGGTGTAGCTCCGGCAGAGCATAGCTGCCGCGTCCAGATCGTCGGGTTGCAGGATAACAACCTCCTCCAGTTGCTTGACCGCTTCGCCGTACTCACCGCCCATGATGAACACATCTGCCAAGCTGCGGCGCAGCCCCGTGTCCGTGGGTCGCATGGTAATTGCTTCCTCATACATCTCCCGCGCTCGGGGCAATTTCCCTTCACGCACCAATAGACCCGCATACTCAATGCGCACCTCTTGGTCATCCGGAAGCTGCAAAAGGTATGAATCAAAAAGATCCAGGGCTTCTCCAAGGTGTCCCAAAGCAAGAGCGTTGCGCGCGGAGCGCAGCAGCAGTTCCTGTTCGGACGTACGCACCAGGGGATCCTGGGCCACGGCGCCAGGGCGCTGGAGGGTGGGGAAGCTGGGATCGCCCAAATTCAGCATGGTGCGCTGAGGGGTGAACTGCTGAACGGGTCGCTCACCAAAGACACTGGGAGATACCGTTGAACTGATTGTAGGCGGCTGCAACTGCCCCTGCGGGGTGGAAGAGGCCGGATCTGCGGGCCGACAGGCACTGATCACACCAAGGAGGAGGGTGAGGACAATGCCTGTGGCGTGTTGAGGGGAGTAAAGATTCATGGTGTATAGGGCGGAAGCCTAGAAATAAGAGATTCGGATCCTCCCTTCCCTAACCTGAAGGTCTTTCGGTGAATCGCTTCGAGACACCCAATCCCAGGACAATTCCCAATAAGCGACTTCCATAGGTTGGATGCCGCATGATCACTTTCAGCAAGGGAGACTCAGATGTGTACTCCCGAAGTGCCGATATTCTTCACCCCCCACCTCGACTCACCCCTCTCTATCGTGTCCCAAAAACCGAGACAAGCCCTGATGGCGACCTGTGCCCTAGTGACACTGGTCTACCTAGCATACAGAGGCCTCTACACGCTCAATCATCAGAGCCTGTACGCCAGCATCGCCTCCTGGATGCTCTACGCATCTGAACTGTGGGGGGGTATGTCCCTCTTCCTGTTCTTCATGCAGGTCTGGGATACCCAGAGCCCCCAGGAGCAGCCACCCCTCGAAAACGCCTCGATCGACGTGTTTGTCCCCACCTACAACGAGGATGTAGCCATTCTGAGAGGCACGCTGCAGGCCTGCTTGGCCATGGACTACCCCCATCGCACCTTCCTACTGGACGATGGAAAGCGAGATGAGATGCGCCAGCTGTGTGAAGAACTAGGCGTTCACTACATCACCCGTGACAACAACCTGCACGCCAAAGCAGGTAACCTGAACAACGCACTCGACCAAACCGACGGCGAGTTTCTTGCGATCCTCGATGCGGACCACGTCCCCGAGCCCCACTTCCTTTCACGCATGATCGGCTACTTCCGGGATCCGGAATTGGGCATCGTGCAGTCCCCCCACGCGTTCTCCAACTTCGACACCTTCCAGGGTCGTGTGAACTACGAAAAGGGACGCTTCTGGGATGAGGGAGAGCTCTTCTACAAGGTCATCCAGCCAGGACGCACGGCCACCAACTCGGTGATCTTCGCCGGCTCGGCGGCCCTCTTCCGGCGCACTGCCCTCAAGGATGTGGGCTACATCGCGACCGAGACCATTACCGAGGATATGCACACGGGAATCCGTATGGCTGCCCGAGGTTGGAAATCGATCTTCGTGCCCGAGCGCCTGATCGCAGGGCAGGGAGCCGCCGATGTGACAACTTTCCATACCCAGCGTCTGCGCTGGGCCGAAGGAAACCTGAGCATCCTGGCCTACGACAATCCCTTGACCATGAAGGGGCTGACCCTCGTTCAGCGCCTTACCTACTTTGGGTCCATCATCCACTGGGCAGGAGGACTGCCCCGCCTGTTCCTGTACCTGACTCCGATCCTGATGCTGCTCACAGGCGTGTCCCCGGTCAAGGAGTTCACTCCGACCCTGGCTGTGGTCTTCGTGACCTACATCGTGAGCATGATGGTGGCCCTCAAGGCTGTCTATCGCGGCTACATGAACTACGACCTGGTCGAGTTCTTCAACATGGCCAACTTCTGGACCCAGATCCGAGCCACAGTGCGTGCGCTGATCTACCGTAAGAAGTCCAAGTTCGTTGTGACCAACAAGCGTGGTGGCCGTCAGGGTTCGATCCTGCCCCACGTCGTCCCCCAGATCGTGTTACTGGCCCTATGTCAGTTCTCCCTGATCTACGGTTGGGCCCGGCACCTCCTGTTTGATCCTCAGCTTGAACTGTTGGGCTTGGGCATCGCGACCTTCTTGATCTTGCACCACGCCCGCTACGCCATTGCGTACCTGCGGACCGCAATGACCCCCTCTTCCAAGCGCGAGGCCTACCGTCACCGCTTGAACATGCCGCTCAAGTACAGCTTCACCGACCAGGAAGGCCGGACCATCGAAGGCATGGGTGTCTCCACCGATCTCAACGAGGAAGGCCTGGGCTTTGTGGCCTACAACAGCCTCCCGATCAATGAGCGCGGCACGGTCAAACTGATCGTTAGTAACGACAACCTAGAGACCCAAGGCATCATCCGCTACGCCGCCCACAAACAGGGTGAAGGCGTGGATGGAGCATCTATCTATCGCTACGGCGTTGAGTTCATCGACACGCCTCCCGAGGCCATCGATGCAGCCAGTCGCCTGGTACAGCGTTTCGTGGTGGCTCCTTGGTACCAGGTCTTCGACCGCCACCGCACGAGTCCACGGACCAACAGCTTGTTCTCCAAGCGCGAAATCGGCCGAGCTCCCTTCAAGATGCCTGTACGCCTTGAAACCGATGGCGACGATATCTACTGCAGCACCCGCGACATTTCTACTCGCGCCATGCGCTGCCTCTTGGCTTCGGAAGTGGCCGAAGGAGACAAGATGCGGGCAGAGATCTACACGCCCCTCGGTTCGGTGTTTGCCATGATCTCGGTCACGGAAACCCGCGAGGTCACAGGACCTCCCCACCGGATCCGTGAGTACGTCCTGACCTTCGATATTTTTGAAGAGCAAGGCCGAAGCACCCTCCAGTCCCTTTTGGAACTCAGCGAAGAGCCCAAGATGCGCCAGGACTTGGCCGTCGAACACACTGAGCAACGCAAGCCCATGGTGCGCCCCGTGGCAGCCGCTAGCATTGCTGTGCTTGCCTTGGCCCCGGTGGCCGTGGGAGTCTTCCAGCGAGTGCACAACGATGATCTCCTGTTGGTGCGCTCCATGGAGAGCGGCCAGATAGACCTTTCCCTCCTCGAGGGCAAAGACTTGGATCGCATCCTGGTCGAGACCCTGGCCGATGAGTACCCGGACCAGCAGCGCCTGATTCTGCTCAAGGAAGCACTTGAGGTGCGCGGCCGCACCGATGAACTGGTGAGGGTCTGCCGTATTCTGACTACCTACACTCCGGAAGATCCGGACATGGGCAAGGCCCTAGTGGCCGCTCTTACAGGAGCCAGCCGCTTCGATGAAGCTGCCGATCTGGCCTCCCGCTGGATTGCTGTCCTCGATGCCAAGGGTCAAGCCGCCCACTACGAAGAGTTCGAGAAGCTTTCAGCACGGAACATCCTGCGCTCCGGCGACGAGTACGGCGCCATGGATGCCTTCCGACGCATCGTGGCAGCCCACCCCGAGGACCAGAATGTCCGACGCGAATACGCTGGTATCCTCCTGCAATCTGGACTTGCCGCAGAAGCCCTGCGCCAGTACTCGGTGCTGCCCCAGAACGAAGAGACCCTGCGACAGCTGGTGGCCATCCACAGTGCCCTGGGCGACTTCGCTCGGTCCGAAGCAACCCTGCGTAGTCTTCTTCGGGACAATCCCGCGGACATCAGTCTGCAGGTTGACCTGGCCAACGTATTGACCTGGCAAGGGAACTTTGATGGTGCCGTACGGATCTTCCGTGAACTGCACACCACCGATCCTGGGAACGCGGACGTGGCTTTGGCCATGGGCGAAGCCCTCACCTGGTCCGGCAAGGGCGACGAAGCCTTGGTGCTGTTCAGCCGCCTTCTGGACCGCGGCCTGGACGGAGCACGCCTGACCGCAGGATTCCTCGATGCCTACCTGGGATCCACTGCCCCCTCGGGCAGCGATGCACACCGCCTGCACTGGATGCTGCAACGGCACCACGCAGGAGCAACCCTCGACAGTGACCTTGCCGGTCGCCTAGCCATGTGCCTAGTGCGAGCCCAAGCCCCTGAAAAGGCCACCAAATTGCTGGAGGACATCGTGCGCGCAAACCCCGAGGATCGGGACACGCGCCTGCGTCTGGCGGATGCCCTTGTGGCAGCCGGTGA
>Ga0302119_10001564_pt1 | contig 10280 bp, 8 predicted proteins | sample AG5_Tmax_MG_FD_203114 | JGI IMG/M metagenome (GOLD analysis project Ga0302119, IMG submission 203114) | Marine microbial communities from Western Arctic Ocean, Canada - AG5_Tmax | ecosystem: Environmental > Aquatic > Marine > Oceanic | place: Canada: Western Arctic Ocean | collected 2017-10-01
GCTGCTCGAAAAGGGAATCACAGGCCCGCTTCGTGTTCCACGGAACGCCAGCACAGAACCTCGAGCCCCTCTCATGCCGTCCCCATCACACCTACGACACAAACTCATGGCCTTGGCCGGAGTTGGAGTGGTCTTGTTGGTCCAGGGCTGGGTCTCCCTGCCCGCCGACGAGATCGCAGTCACTCACCCCGTAGGCATCCCCGAACAAGGTCGCGCCTATCCCACCCTTGCTACGCCGCAGAACGAAGCACGCCTCTCGGTCGAACCCGAATCCGCACCTTTGACACAGATCGAGACCTTCATCGGATCCGACAGTACAGAGATCCTTCCGGCTCTTGAACTGCCCGCCCAACCAAACGCCTTCCTGAACGCAAACCTGCAAGTCGTTGGCGAGGTGTTTCCGGAAATGTACGAGCGCTACCTCTCTGCACCTCCTCGCATGCGCGCCAAGCTCGCCCATGCCCTGCAGACGTACAGCATGACCATCATTCTGAGTGCCACCGAGGAAGGGCCCCTACCCCAAGGCCACCCTATGGAGGGCGTGCTTACAGGTGCCGGCCTGGACGATCTCGGCCGGAGTGCATTCCACATCAACGACTGCACTTTCCAGTACCACCTTGATCGCTTCCCCGAGGTCCAGCAGTACCGACGAAATCGCGCCGGACAACGACGCTTTGGCCTGATCGGATTCCGTCCCCTGCCCCTCTCTTCCAACCTCGATCAAGCCATTTTAGATCGCGCCGCCGAGGCCTTCAGCCACCTCGATTGAGTAACACTCCCCCTCACCCTCCCCACCATGTCCCTAATCCAATCACTATCGACTAGCGCATTGCTTGTCACCCTGGCCCTCTGGAGCACCCCATCCAGCCAGGCCCTTCGCACAACCGACGAGGTTGCATCTGACTGCCGCGCGTCCTTTACGCGCGTGGCATCCGACGGTTACCGACCCAGGGCTTCAATTCTGTACCTCACGCCGGAAGTCCACCTCGACGCCAAGCACGAAAGCTCCACGGATTCGTGTAGGGCCGACTTCACGTTTGGCTTCTACGCCCCGGGATTCGGCGTCTCCTACAACAACTGCGGATTGCTCGGTGATGGAAATCAAATGGTGTCGGGCCGATATCATGGTGAGCTGGGCGAGTCCTCTGGCGGCACACGACAGATCTCATTTCAGCTTGGCCTCTTGAACCCCGAATTCACGGGGCACTGCCCTCCCCGGCCCCTTGCGGCACCTCTCGCCTACTCGGAAGTCTGGGAACTGCGCTGCAGCGAGTAAGGCTGAGGGCGTCAGGCCGTCACGGCCCGAAACAACCGGGCCATGTTGCCGCCCATCACCGCGCACACATCATCCTCGTCCAGCCCGCGTTGCAAGAGCGCTTGAGCGAGATTTCCATAGCATGAGGCATCCTCGAGGCCTGCGGGTCGTCGTTGGATGCCGTCGAAGTCAGATCCCACTCCAACGTGTCGAATGCCGCACACTTCCACGGCATGCAAGACGTGGTCCACCACCCGATCCAAACAGAGCGGAGGAAGAGTGGCTTGGAGATGGTCAGCCTGAAGATGAAATAGTCCCGTCTCGTTGTCATGACTCAACGAGCGGTACGCCTCACTCTGGCGTTCACTGCGCTCCAATGCAGCGGCCTCCCCATCAAGGAAAGGCGTGCAAAAAACAATGCCGACCACACCCCCAGCTGAAGCCAAATCTCGTAACTGCACGTCCGTGAGGTTACGTACGTGTGGATGAATGGCCGCGCACCCCGAATGGCTGGCAACGATGGGGCTGCTAGAGACTTCAAGCGCATCGTAGAAAGACTTTTCAGAGGCGTGCGACACGTCGACGACCATGCCCAGCTCATTCATGCGCCGCACGACGTCGCGGCCGAATGGCGATAGCCCTTCAGGGATTTCCGAGCCGGCCCCCGGCTGACATGAGCGCACCCAGGAGAGGTGGTTGTTCCACACGAGAGTCATCATGCGCACCCCTCGCCGATGGAAGTGCTCAAGGGTCTCCAGGCTTTCCTCAATGGAGTGTCCGCCTTCAATACCGGCAATGGCACCAATCACACCGTCGGCGTGCGCAGAGTCGAGTCCGTCTCCGTCAATGACCGCCCGAACCTGCTCGGGGTGATTCTCGACCAAGGCATGGTAGGCATCCAACAGGTCGTCCGTTCGGCGACGCGCGCTGCCTGGCCCTTTGGCTATGAACACAGGATCGACCCACGAGACGAATACAACCGAGGCGAGACCTCCCTCTCGACCGCGCACCAGATCCAAGTGACCAGGAGTGAGCGTTCCCAGGTCCTGGTCCAGATCCACCGCTCTCTGAAGAGAATCAACGTGAGCGTCAAAAACCGGAGGGAGAAAGGAAGTGGCGCCCATGACCGCACCCTAGCGCAGCACACTCCCTGCCCCTATCGGAATTGGATCGGGATGGTCCCCCCAGATTCACAGCGTCGATCTTGGCTGGCCAGCACAAGGCCTGGCTCTGGGGCCATGGATCAAACCTGTCATCCTGACAGTCGGGAGGGGCATGCCCCACATACTCTGCCAGAGTGGCAGGTGGCCCTTGGAGCCCCCTCCATCGGGGTTCTGGAATCGGCCAAACAGGCTGACCTAAACCATTTACTGTAAACGAGTTACGCATTCACGACATTGGGGCGATCGGCCGCGCAACAGCGGCACACTCTTTGCTTTCCTGACCAGACGGACCGCATCACTAATGTGGCCTCCCCCCATCATGTCCTTTGAGCCCCTACCCTCCCTCACCAGCTGCGATCGGCGCATTCTGATAGCGGACGATGACAGGGACCTGTGCCGGGGCGCAGCCGAGCTGTTCGACCCGCTGGGAATCGAAGTCGTCCAGGCAGGCAGCGGGACCGAGGCCTTGGGCCTCTTCCGTAGGGAAGCGACCGTGCACCTGGCCTTGCTGGACGTACACATGCCCGACCGCGGCGGCCTCGACCTCTTTGAAGCCCTGCGTCTTGAGGCACCGACCCTGCCCTGCATCTTGTGGTCAGCTGAAGCCAGCGAAGCCTACGAGCAAGTTGCCCTGCGCTCGGGAGTCTCAGCCTTCTTGCGTAAACCGGTTCACCCCGACATCCTCCGCGGCGAGGTGCAACGCGTCCTTCACGATCACTGGGGGAGCAACAACTAGCTCCCTTTCTTCCACCGCCGTCATCCGACGGTCGGCGCCCCTCCAAGGCATCCCCCTTTTTCACCGTCCCCAAGACATCAACAAGAGAATTCCAATGGCCACCAAGACCAAAAAGAAAATCGCCATCCGCCCCCTGGGCGATCGCCTGCTCGTTCAGCGCATCGAAGCCGAAGACAAGACCGCCGGAGGCATCCTGCTCCCCGAGAGTGCTAAGGAAAAGCCGAAGGAAGGCATCGTCCTTTCCCTCGGTGACGGCCGCACCCTCGAGGACGGAACCAAGAGCTCCTTCTCCGTCAGCGTGGGCGATCGCGTCCTATTCACCTCCTATGCCGGCACCGACGTCAAGTACGCGGGCGAGGACTACATGATTATGCGTGAGGACGATCTCCTCGCGATCATCGACTGAATTAGTCCACCAACACACACTCACCCCAGCCCAGTACAAGGAGCAGCCCCATGGCCGCCAAGCAGATCAGTTACGACGCGGACGCCCGCGAGCACATCCGCGCCGGAGTGCGCAAGCTCGCGCAAGCCGTCAAAGTCACCCTCGGCCCCCGTGGCCGCAATGTCATCATCGAAAAGGCCTTCGGTAGCCCAACCGTCACCAAAGACGGCGTCACCGTCACCAAAGAGATCGAACTCGAGGACGCTTATGAGAACATGGGCGCCCAACTTGTAAAGCAAGTGGCCGCGAAGACCAACGACGCTGCGGGCGATGGAACGACCACCGCCACCGTCCTGGCCGAAGCCATTTTCGAGGAAGGCCTGAAGAACGTCACTGCCGGTGCGAGCCCCGTGGGGCTCAAGCGCGGCATCGACAAGGCCGTGAGCGCCTGCGTAAGCCACTTGCACAAGCTCTCCACGCCCATCAAGGACACCAAGGACACCGCACAGGTGGCCTCCATCGCCTCAAATAACGATCAAGAGATCGGGACCATGATTGCCGAGGCCATGGACCGCGTGGGCAAGGACGGCGTCATTACGGTCGAAGAGGGCAGCACCCTCGACACCTACGTCGAGTGGGTTGAAGGTATGCAGTTCGACAAGGGATACTTGTCGCCGCACTTCATCACCAACCCCGACACCATGCAGGTGGAGTTCGAGAACCCCGCCATCTTGGTGCACGAGAAGAAGCTCTCTTCCATCAAGGAAATCGTGCCCCTGCTCGAGCAGGTCGCTCAATCCGGCAAGCCCTTGGTCATCATCGCTGAGGACATCGACGGCGAGGCCCTGACGACCTTGGTGGTCAACCGCCTGCGCGGTGCCTTCCCGTGTGTCGCCATCAAGGCCCCCGGGTTCGGCGATCGTCGCAATGCCATGATGCAAGACATCGCCGCCCTGACCGGTGGCCAGGCTGTGATCGAAGACATGGGTACCTCACTTGAGACCATGACTCTGAAAGACCTAGGCACCGCCAAGAAGATCGTGGTCACGAAAGACGACACGACCATCATTGAAGGCGGCGGCAAGAAGTCCGAGATCAAAGGCCGCATCGCTCAGATCCGCGCCGAGATCGAAAACACCAAGTCCGACTACGACCGCGAGAAGCTGCAAGAGCGTCTGGCCAAGTTGTCCGGCGGCGTGGCTCAGGTGCACGTGGGTGCCGCGACAGAAGCCGAAATGAAGGAGAAGAAGGCCCGCGTCGAAGACGCCCTGCACGCAACCCGTGCGGCCGTCGAAGAGGGCATCGTGCCCGGCGGCGGAACCGCTCTGCTCTCCTGCATCTCGGTTGTCGAAGGTCTCAAATTGAGTGATGACGAGCGCATCGGCGCACTCATTGTTCGCCGCGCCCTGGAGGCTCCCCTGCGCCAAATCGCAGAAAACGCGGGTCAGGACGGTGCCGTAGTAGTGCAGAACGTTTTGCGGTCCAAGGCCAAGAACCACGGCTACAACGCCGCGACGGACACGTACGAAGACCTCGTCAAAGCGGGCGTGATCGACCCCACGAAAGTGGTGCGCTCGGGCCTGCAGAACGCGGCTTCAGTTGCCAGCCTACTGCTGACAACGGACGCACTGGTCTCCGACCTGCCCGGCAACAGCGATGCCGAAGCCGGCGGTGGCCACCACCACTAGGCTTCGCCACCAACAAGACCGCGGACGCAATAGCGGGCCGCCCGGTGCACTGGCACTGGGCGGCCCGTTCCCATTCTGGGAACCGAGGGTCGTCGAGCGAACCCCAGACCAGACTTCCAGGGGAGCAGTGCCAACTTTCACGCTACACCCTCTCGGGCAAGAGGCATGATCCTCCGAATCCATTCAGGGCATCCCCTGAGCGGGAACCCCGCTATCAGGTTAAGGTTGGTTGAGAAACGCCATGTACCACGTTCATAAATGTCAGGCATGGGTGCTCGCCCTCGCTGCAGCTGCAACACTGCCCGACACACTGAAGGCCGCCCCTTTTGCGGAAGGCAAGGCTCCCAATATCGTCCTTGTGGTGATCGACGATGTGGGCCCGGATCGTCTGGCTTTCTATGGCGAGGGGCCGACACCCGCCACGACGCCCCAGCTCTCAGCCTTGGCAGCGGGTGGTGTGGTGTTTTCCAACGCATGGGGAAGCGCCGTTTGTACTCCCGCCCGAGCCATGATCAATACGGGCCTGTATGGCATTCACTCGGGGATCGGGGACGGAGGCGGTGGCCTTCCTCTGAATGCCAAGATCCTCCCGGAACGCCTGTCGGGCAAGTACACGAGCGTTGCCGTCGGGAAGTGGCATCTCGGGGATGACAAGCAGGGCCCATTTCATCCAAACGACTCGGGGTATGCGCTCTATTCGGGATCGTTGAAGAACCTCAAGTCGAGCCCCACCACAGAAGGCTACTTCCACTGGGAACACACGATCAATGGAACCACAAGCTGGAGGAATGTCTACGCCCCGACCGTCAACATCAACGACTCCATTCGGGCTGTGGGCAACTTGCAGGAACCGTTCTTCCTGTACCTGAACTTCAACAGCATCCACACGCCTCTGCACGAGCCGCCCCCAGACCTACATACACAGACCAACCTACCCCCCGACCCGAACGATGACCCCATTGCCTATGTGAACGCGATGGCAGAGGCCATGGACACGGAGTTGGGCCGTCTCTTGGCCGTGCTGCCGGCCAACACCTACGTGATCATTGTGGGCGACAATGGACCTCTTGGCCTAACCGTCGAACCTCCTCTCGACCCCAATCGCGTCAAGGGAACGATGTACCAGGGCGGTCTTCGGGTTCCTCTCCTGATAAGTGGTCCTGGAGTTGTGCCCGGTCAGACTGATGCCCTAGTGAGCGTGGCTGATCTGTTCTCGACCGTCCTGGAGTTGTCCGGGGTCAAGAACCTACCAGAGAGCGACAGCGTGTCATTGGTTCCCTATCTGGCCAACACGGGGCTGTCCCTGCGGTCGTACGTCTACTCAGACCGCTTCCGGCCCAATGGAAAGAACGTTCTTCAATACACCCTTCGGACCCGGGCAGTTCGGGACCGTCAGTACAAGCTCATCCGCAGGTTGACCTCGCCCGACGAGCTCTACGATCTGCAGGTCGACCCCTTCGAGCGAACGAACCTGATCGCAGGGGGCATGACCACAGAAGAGCGTGCAGCGTACGGAAGGCTGTCGTTCTACATGGAGGACCTGTAGACGTTCCATGACCTGACTCAATCTCTTTCCAGAAAGCAGGTGGTTGCACCATGCCGACCGGAGCAGAGAATCCAGCTAACATCAAAGAGCAAGCCAAACCCATCCTCTCGCCACCATGCAACCTTTCCACACACACCTTGAGTCCGACGCCACACAGAGCCTGACGGCGCGTGGCCTGAGAATCACGGCGCTACTGCCCCTGGCGCTGTCCATGAGTTGGTGCCTGCCCGCGACCGCTCAGGATCTCAAAGTCTCCCTGTGGCGCAACTCCAACTGGCCGAACGGGCTCGACATTGATCGATCCGGTGGCATTTCCTTCGGGGATTTGGATGCAGATGGCTGGGTCGATTTCTTCGGAGCACGCTCGGGCGAACTCTGGCACAACCTGGGTGGCCAGGATTGGGAGGTCTATCAGAACCTCTTGCCACTCCAAGGCCGTTACGGGAGTGCCATTGGCGACTTCAACATGGACGGCTATCCCGACATCGCCACGGAGACACGCGGAACATTTATTGAGGGCGTCCAGGTTTTGCGAAACACCGGCACTCTCCCGGGGTTCATCAACGTCATGCGCCCCGGTGTGGTCGACGAGGTCCCGTGGGGCAACTGCGAAACAAACCTTTGGGCTGACGTGGACTTCGACGGGGACCCGGACCTCTTCGTACCCGTCTATCCATCTTGGGTTCCCATGATCGGGAGCCCGGGAAATTTCTTCCTGCAGAACATGGGGCCGACGGGACCGGGTGGAGAGCACCGCTTCTTGGAACTCAGCCGTGAGGTGGGATTGGACAACATTCCCGGCACGGATCGGCCGGAGGGCGCGGAGTTCTGCGACGTGGACGGTGACGGGGATCTAGACCTCTACTGTAACGGCACCATTTATCAAAACCGCTCGACCTTCGGAGCCCCCATGTTCATGCCGCTGGACACTCCGGCCAGTGGCATACCGGGTCGAAGCACGACCGACGAGGGTATTTTCTTCTTCGACTACGATCTCGACGGTGACTTCGATCTCCTGATTTCGTGGTGTGCCGACCTGATGATCCGCATCCTCGAGAGCAACGGTGATGGCACGTTCTTCCTGACAAAGAAGAACGTCATCGACATGAACGGCGGCAAATACTGCCTGGGAGTTTCCCACGCCGACTGGGACAACGATGGAGACATCGATATCAGCACACAGCAGGTCTTCCGGCGGAACATGTTCGTGGAGACGGGCCAGCGTAAATTCATCGTGGCTACTCACCCTATCCCCGCTGGCAACCTGACCAACACGGTCAACTCCTGGGCTGATTGGGATAAGGACGGGGACCTGGACTTGGGAATCGGGGCGTTCGGTGCGTTGCGAGGCTTTTTCTACGACAACACCCTTTACGATGAAACCACCCCCGCCGACCAACGGCGGTTCGTACGCGTCAACGTAGTGATGGACGCCGCAGGCGTGCCCTTCGGTCTCGCCAACGAGTACGGCGCGGCGGTGGAGATCACCGTCGAAGGCGACGGCACGGGTTACCGCCGGCGTCAGTTGGTAACGAGTGCCGGAGGCTATATCAATCAAAACGAATACGCACTGCACTTCGCACTGCCCGCCGACCCCGTGCCGGCCGACCCTGACCAAGACCTCCATTTCAGTATTGCCGTCGATCTGCCCTCCGATCCCAGCGTGGGCTTTCGTCGCATTGACCGCCACGTGAACCCGCGGCTTGCACGCATTCCCCTAGCTCACTTGGTCGACCGCGAGATCACGATTTACCGTAGCGGGAAAGTGGTCGTGGATGGCTGCGTATTTCCGCCGCATCTCTCAGCTCAATCTATTCTCGTCACGACGACGGACGGCCTGGCGCGCACGACGAATAGCGTCCCCCTCACTCCGCCCACGAGTGCACCAGGATCGGACTGGTATGTCGGCCTCGCCTTCGACACGGCACCCGGCAACCAACCGCTACGCGTCCAAGAAGTCATCCTCGACGGACGTGTGGGCCCGGGAGCTCCAACCTGTGGTGTGGGCAAGGCCGAGATTGTCTTCTGGGACGTAAGCGACCCCGCAAACCCATTTATTGTGCCGGGCGGAACCTTCGACGTGGAACGGCGAATACGCAATGACCGTAACGCCTACCCGGTCAGCGTCTCGCTCCCCGCCGGTCGCCGCTATCGAGCCGTGGCGCGCGTGGACGAGTTGCGCGCGACGCCAATCAAGGCTCCCATCGTCAATGGTTCGGTCACGGTACGCGGAGGCTTGTCCTTCAGCGACGCCACCCCCTGCAACGGAGTAGCCGTGGTGAATGCCGTGCGCGATCGCAAGCAGACCTACCTCTCCCTGCGCTTCGCTGACGACCCCGGGGCTCTCTGGGTGGATTTGGATTACGCCCTGCCCGGCAAGGGCGGACCCTCATCCCTGCAAGGGACCGGTGTCATTGCTCCGGGAAGCCAATTGACACTCTCACTTACGGGCGCCCCTGCAAACATAAGCACCACTCTAGTCGTCGGTCTGCGCGCCGAATGCCGTTCCATGGCGGGAGGCCTAAGAGTCCCCTCCTCTGATTCGGTCACGACCATTCAGACTGACGCCTCAGGCGCATGGCAAACGACCATTACGGTGCCCGCCACTGCCCTGCCTGGATCGAGCCTCTACTCGCAGGTCTGGTTCCTGGAAGATGGGACGCCTGCAGGACGTGCTGCGTCCAACGCAATATCGGCAACGGTACCGTACTAAGGGCTGGCCCAAACCCTCACGGAATGGATGGCAATGACCGCAACACGTCTGACCCTGGCGGCTTACGTAGCTCTGGCGTGTGCCGGTTGCAGCGAATCTGAAGTACCGAGCGCAGCAGAATATCCAGTAGCCCAGGCCCCGATGCCCTGGTGGGGAGCAGCAGCGCCTCCCAAAGAGCCCGATCCCGTCCACAATCACGGCGATCCTTCCCTGCAGCCCGACCCGCAGCGGATCAGTAATTTCATCCGCCGGATATTTCAGGACAGCCGAGGGCACCTCTGGTTCGGAACCAACGGGGACGGCGTATGCCGCCACGACGGCAAGTCCCTCGAGTACTTCTCCCTGGCCCAGGGATTAGGCGGTGTGGCGGTACGCGGCATCGTGGAGGACGGAAATGGAAACGTCTGGTTCGGAACGGAGGGAGGACTGACACGATACGACGGCGTCGCGTTCACCAACTACACCGAGAAGGACGGTCTGATCAATGATGACGTATGGAGCCTCATGGTGGACACCAAGGGATCTATCTGGATTGGGACCCTGGCGGGAGCCTGCTACTTCGATGGCGCGAGGTTTACGCCCTTCGAATTACCCGAATCCGAGCCGGACCCGCTGCGCGGCGTCACGAGTGCCAGGATCGTCCACTGCATCATGGAGGACAGTCGCGGGCAGATGTGGTTCGCGACCAACGGCGGCGCCTACGTCCACGACGGAAGGTCCCTACGCAACATCTCCGAAAAGGACGGACTCTCGAACAATTCCGTCAACGCGATCCTCGAGGATCGGGACGGCGC
>Ga0302119_10001565_pt1 | contig 10277 bp, 16 predicted proteins | sample AG5_Tmax_MG_FD_203114 | JGI IMG/M metagenome (GOLD analysis project Ga0302119, IMG submission 203114) | Marine microbial communities from Western Arctic Ocean, Canada - AG5_Tmax | ecosystem: Environmental > Aquatic > Marine > Oceanic | place: Canada: Western Arctic Ocean | collected 2017-10-01
TTCCACGACAACGCTATTTTCTCGCCCCACCCGACTTCGTCCGAATCTGTGCGGGATCGTTAGGGCGCGTACCGGGCCCAGTAGTGGGCCCGGGGCCGGGCCGCGCGGAGGGGCAAAGCCGCAGGTTGAGACCCCGTGGCCAGATCGGAGCCCTAGCGCAACAGCGAAATTCCTCCGGGGCGCCCCACATCAGGTTCGGCAAGCTAGGAGCCGCGCCCAGATCGGTGTATCCTTTCGCTCTGGCTTTCGAGCCTAACCCCATGCGCCGTCCCCATGTTCTGATCCTGCGTGACCCGCGCGAGAGCGCATCTAAGTGCAGCTTGACACCTCTGCGCGGTATGCCAGGCATCGAGTTCCGGCGCTTCGACGCCAAGGTGACTGTGCCGGTTGAGGGGCGCGTGTTGCTGCATCCGGACGGGGAAGAGATATCTACCGCAGACCGGGGGCGAGACCTGCTTTTGCTCGACAGCAATTGGCGGCGCCTGCCCAGGTTGGTGGCGACCCTTACGGGCCAGCCAATCCTGCGCCGCTTGCCGCCCCTCTTGACCGCCTACCCCCGCAAGAGTCGCATCGTGCCCGATCCCGAACGTGGCTTGGCCTCGGTGGAGGCCCTTTGGGCGGCCCTGGCCCTGCTGGGGGATCCGCGTCCCGAGTTGCTGGCGGGCTATCACTTTCGCGAGGCGTTCTTCGATTTGAATCCCAGCTTACGTGCCCTGCTCAAAACCCAAACTGAAGCGGGCGGGCCTGAGGCATGAATCCCGAGCAGATCCGCAACATCGGCATCGCGGCCCACATCGATGCGGGTAAGACCACCGTAGCTGAGCGCATCCTAGTAGAGACTGGCATCGAACGGCACATGGGTCGGGTTGAAGATGGCACCACCGTCCTTGACTTTTTGGCCCCCGAACGCGATCGGGGTATCACCATTGTCTCCGCCTGCACCCATGTTCCCTGGGGAGGCTGCGGAATCAATCTGATCGACACTCCGGGTCATGTGGATTTCACCTTGGAAGTCCAGCGCTGCATGCATGTGCTCGATGGGGGAGTGTTGGTATTGGATGCGGGCGCAGGAGTACAGGCGCAAACCGAGACCGTTTGGCGTCAAATGAAACGTCAGGGAGTCGCGACCCTTGCTCTGATCAACAAGTGTGATTTGCCCGAGGTCGATCCTTTAGGGGCGGTGGCTTCCCTGGAGGAGCGCCTCGATGCACACACGCTCTTGATTCAATATCCCCAAACCGGGCCGAAGGGTTTGACCGGGTTGGTGGATTTGGTGGAACGCAGGTACCGGGCTTGGAGTGGGGGCAAGGGGACCCTCGTGCCCCTGCCCGAATCCCTGAGTGACGAGGTGGAGGTCTTGCGCAGCGAGCTTGCAGACAAAATCAGCAACCTGGACGACGAGTTCCTTGAGCATTGCCTCAGTGTGGAAGATAGTCCGTCAGGGCAAGCGGACCCCCAGGCCATGCACGCAGCGATCCGTCGGGTAACCCGTGCCGGTCTGGCCTTGCCGGTGATGTTCGGCTCGGGCTTGAGTGGAATGGGCATCGACTGGCTGCTCGATGGGATTTGCGCCTACTTGCCCTCGCCCGCGGATCGCTTGGCTTGGGGCTCTCGTGTTGGCGGAGCTCTTCGCCTGCCTGCCCCCGATGCGGATGCTCCCCTGAGCTGCATGCTGTTCAAGTTCCAAGACCAGGGCAAAGAAGAGCTGGCCTTCCTGCGGATTTATGGGGGAACCATTCGCCCGGGAGATGAGCTGTGGAACCCACGCACCCAGGAGCACGAGCGCGTGCTGACTTTGGCTCGGGTCCATGCCGAGCACGGTGAAGCGTTGGCAGCTGCTGGCCCTGGCCAAATCGTGGGGGTCACGGGGATCAAGGCCAGCGCGACCGGGGACACCCTATGTGACCCTGCCCATCCCCTGCAGTTAGAGGCGGAACCGCCGCCCGCGCCGGTGATTCAACGAATCCTCGAACCCCAGCAGGATGCGGACCGCCCCGCCCTGGCCCAGTCCCTCGCCCGCTTGGTCCATCAGGACTCTTCCCTCTACGCCCATGAGGGCCCGAGCCCCGGCCAATGGACCCTCGGAGGGGTGGGGGAGCTACATCTGGAGATCCTGGCCGGGCGTCTCGCCCAACTCAGCGGCGTGGAGCCCCGGGTGGGCAAGCCTCGGGTCACCTACCTGGAAACCATCGAGGGCGTTTCTGCGGGGACGGGCAAAATCGAGCGCACCCTGGCCGGCGAGGTCAAGTTCGGGATGGTCAGCCTCGCGATCAGGCCCCAGCCCCGGGCCTGGTCCGAAACCCGCACCCTTAGCTCCGGACTGGAGGTGACCCTCCAGCCCGAGATTTCCATGCCCAAACCGGTCCAGGACGCCAAATCGAGCTCCACGGGCGTGGTGGCCCCGAATCTGCAGCCCCAGATTCAATTCGGCCCCACCTGCTCGATCCCCGACCCCATGCGCTCCGGGATTGAGGCGGCTCTGTTGGGGGAGGCTCAGAGCGGCCCCCTCTGCGGCTTTCCCCTCGCGGGCATCATGGTCACGGTTGTGGGGGGGGAAACACGTCCTGGGCAGGATTCCCAGGCCGCCTTCGCCCAAGCGGCGATTGTTGCCCTCCGGGATGCTCTGGGAGGGGATGATACCCAGGTTTCGGTCCTCGAACCCACCATGTCCTTCGAGGTGGAGGTGCGCGAGGAATTCGCCAGCGCGGTCATGGCGGACTTGACCGGCCGCGGGGCCCAGATCGAGGGTTTTCGCCCAGAAGGCACCCTGAGGGTGATCTGGGGCATGGTGACCTTGTATTCCATGCTGGGCTACGCCACCGGCGTGCGCTCAATTTCCCAGGGCAACGCCACCTATTCCCTGCGTCCGAGGGGCCAGAGGGCCCTGACTCCCGGTGATCTAGAGTCCCGGGGGCTTTTCTTTGGCTGAGGGCTGCTTTCGCTTTTTCCGGGAGCTAATTGGGCTGCCGGGCAAAATTCCCCAAAAGAGTCGAGGAATCTGCGCAGAATGTCCCCCTGGGGCGTTGACCCTCCCCCATCTCGAACGTATTCTCTTCGGCCCTCAACACGATTGGGACCATCCTCAGTCGTGAAAGCCCACCCGGGGCAAAAGTCCCGGAACTTAGTCAGAACCCCACCCTCCAGGTGGAGCGCATTCCGTGCGCCCCGCCGATTCGAACGCATGAGCGAGAAGATTCAGATCCGCATGGAAGCCTATGACCACGAGGCGCTTGACCAGTCAGGCCTCGAGATCGTGGACACCGCCAGGCGCACCGGCGCACGGGTCACAGGACCCATTCCGTTGCCCACGCGCATCGAGCGCTACACCGTTCTCCGGTCGCCGTTCATCGACAAGAAGTCCCGCGAGCAGTTTGAGATCCGTACGCACAAGCGTCTGATCTACATCTCCGAGCCGACGCCTCAGACCATCAACTCCCTCTCCAGTCTCAATTTGCCCGCGGGTGTCGACATCCGCATCAAGGCCTGAGCACTCCCCGCCGGTAGCGCCCCTCGGGCGCAAACCGCACCATCATTCAACCACTGGCTTCTGCTGGTGGTTATTGCGACGCCCCCGGGCGAAGCAGACAAGACCTTCGGGTCACCAAAATCGTCCTCACTGTTAAGCTCCCCTGCGCTCAGGCGCAAGGGTCCCCAGCCGAGAGGACACTGTTCACAATCACTATCCACCGCCGCGTGGCCAGAGGTCAACCCTTCGGGGAACACCTGGTCGAACCGGCCCTTCATACGAGGACTCAAGGATCATGACTCTGATTCTAGGGCGCAAAAAAGGCATGACACAATTGTTCGCTGAGGACGGTACAGCCACTGGCTGCACTATCGTCGAAGCAGGCCCTTGCTTAGTCATGCAGCTGCGCACGCAAGAGAAGGACGGCTATTCAGCCGTCCAGCTTGGATTTGAGGATGTTCGCGACAAGGTTGCGAGCAAGCCCCACCGAGGGCAGGCTGCTCAAGTCGGGACCGCCCCCAAGCGCTTCCTGCGCGAGGATCGTCTCGCTGCTGACTCCGATCTGGACGTGGGCTCTGCCATCACTGTCGAGAATTTCACCGATGGTGATCTCGTCGACGTGATCGCGACCTCCCGCGGCCGAGGCTTCTCCGGAACCATCCGGCGCCACGGTTTTTCACGGGGTCCCAAGACCCACGGCTCCAGGAACTATCGTAAACCGGGGTCGATTGGCTGTTCTGCCTATCCCTCGCGCGTGTTCAAGGGCAAGCGGAGCTCGGGCCACTTTGGTGACAAGCGCATTACGACCAAGAACTTGGAAATTCTGCGCATCGACACCGGGCGCAACCTCCTGTTCATCAAAGGCGCCGTACCGGGACCCCGTAATGGGTTTGTCCAGGTTCAGACCGCCAAGACTGGAGTCAAGAAGGGCTAATCCCATGCAGGTCAAAACCTATCAAGCCGGCAACGTCGGCACCGTCGACTTTGACGAAGGCCCCTTCGGTGGCAAGGTCCTTTACCGCACCCTTAAGGATGCGGTGCTGATGTACCAGGCCAATAAGCGCCAGGGCAACGCCAGCACGAAGGGACGCTCCGAAGTTCGGGGTACCAACAAGAAGCCCTTCAAGCAGAAGCACACCGGTCGTGCCCGAGCGGGTGACGTGAAGTCACCCATCTGGCGTGGTGGTGGAACGGTCTTCGGACCTAAGCCCCGGGACTTCAGCTATCAGATGCCCATCAAGGCCCGTCGGGTCGCCCTGCGCTCGGCTCTGGCCGGCAAGCTGGCCGATGATGAGGTGGTGGTGGCAGACCTGGGTGGCTTCAGCAGCCCGTCTTCCAAAGCTGCCCGTAAGGTGCTGGCTGACCTGGGCAACCCCCGCCGCGCTTGCGTGGTGATTGGCCAGGCGAACACTCCCCTTTATAGGTCCTTCCGTAACTTCCCCGGTGTCAACGTTCGCGTCTCAAGCGACTTGTGCGCCATGGACGTGATCAACGGTGGCCTGATCATCGCCGAGAGCTCTGCTCTTGAGCAACTTGCTCAGCGGGTTGGCATCCAAGGAGAAACCGCATGACTTCAATGGAACGTTTCTACCGTCTCACTAGCAGCCCCATCTTGACAGAGAAGGGCAGTGACGACATGGGTCGCCGTAACGCCTATCACTTCCGCGTCCCGCCCGACGCCGGCAAGGTCGAAATTCGCCAAGCCGTCGAGAAAGTCTTCGACGTCAAGGTTCAGGCGGTCAACACCTCCACCGTGCGCGGCAAGGACCGTCGCCGTGGATGGGCCAAGGGCAAGCGCCCGGACTGGAAAAAGGCCATGGTGGTCTTGCATCCCGAACACTCCCTCGACCTCTTCTAGTCCACCAACCCAGCACAGCGCTAACTAGCACCAAGAGCAAATCACATGGGCATCCGCAAATACAAGCCAACATCACCGGGCCGTCGTCACGGCACCGTGCTGGACTACGCAGAGATCACCTGCACGACACCGGAGAAAAGTCTCCTGCGTCCCCTCAAGAAGAGTGGCGGCCGGAACAACCGCGGTCGGATTACGGCCCGTTTCCGCGGTGGTGGCAACAAGCGCCGCTATCGCTTGATTGATTGGAAGCGCAACAAGGACGGCATTGCCGCACGCGTCGCCACCATCGAGTACGACCCCAACCGCTCTTGCTTCATTGCCAAGCTGCACTATGCAGACGGCGAGAAGAGCTACATCCTTTGTCCCCTTGGGGTAGAGGTGGGGCAGGCGATCACCAACGGTCCGGGCTCTGATCCCCTTCCTGGCAACGCCATGGCCCTCAATGATATTCCCTTGGGTCTCACGGTTCACAACATCGAGATGACTCCCGGTCGCGGCGGCCAGATTTGCCGCTCGGCTGGATGTGGCGCCCAGCTGCAGGCCATCGAAGGCAAGTACGCCCTGATCCTGATGCCCTCAGGTGAGCTGCGTAAGGTTCACGGCACCTGCCGTGCCACCGTTGGCCGCCTTGGCAACACCGATCACCAGAACGTCAAGCTCGGCAAAGCTGGGCGTAACCGCCACCGGGGCCGTCGCCCTCACGTGCGTGGTACTGCCATGAACCCGGTCGATCACCCCATGGGTGGTGGAGAAGGACGTACATCAGGCGGTCGTCATCCCTGTTCTCCCACGGCGGTTCTCGCCAAGGGCGGCCGCACCCGCAGCCGAAGCAACCCCAGTAACGCATTCATCATTCGAGGCCGTAAAAAGCGCTGACCCACGGGTCACTCGAACCAGCACACATTCACCTAGCGAGCACCGAAAAGGAACAAAAACAGTATGGGACGCAGCATCAAAAAGGGACCGTTTATCGATCCCAGCGTGGCCAGGAAGGTCGCAGCCATGGAGGCTTCGGGCACGAAAAGCCCGATCACTACCTGGGCACGGGCCAGCACGATCCTGCCCGAGTACGTGAACCTTGTGTTCATGGTTCACGACGGCCGCAAGCACATCAAGGTCACCATCACCGAGGACATGGTGGGGCACCGTTTGGGCGAGTTTGCGGTGACCCGCACGTTCCGTGGACACACCAACAAGAAAGAGGGCCTCAGGGTTGGCAACTAAGCCAAACCCTCAGCGGATAATCTCATGAGCGAAGCAATCACCGAAACAACCCCCGCCTTTGTGGCCAAGCACCGTTTTGCGCGCATTACCCAGCGCAAGGCACGCTTTGTGGCGGACATGATCCGCGGCCGGAACTGCAACGAGGTCCTTGACCTCTTGGAGTTCTCGCCCCTACGTGCAGCGACCTTTTACAAGCGAGTTGTGACATCTGCCATGGCGAATGCCTCCCATGACGAGCAGGTCAACGTAAACCACCTTTACATCTGCGATGTGCGTGCCGACGACGGCCCTATGTTGCAGAACCGTTTGCGCTGGCGTCCCGGCCCCCAGGGTCGCGCCATGCCGTGGGCCAAGAAGACCAGCCATCTCACCGTGATCGTCAAGGAGCGCCCCCTCGAGGGCTGAAGCCCTCAACAGGCACTAAAATAGTATGGGACAAAAAATTCACCCCACTGGTTTCCGTATGGGAATCATCGAGCCCTGGGCTTCCCGCTGGTTCTGCCGCAAGGAAGACTTCGCTAAGAACCTCTTGCAGGATCGTCATGTGCGTGAGCATGTACTCAAAGAGTACGGCTCCGCCGGTATCCCGCGCATCGAAGTCGAGCGCACCCCCGATGCAGTCAACGTGGTCATCTACACCGCGCGTCCCGGCGTTCTCGTCGGCCGCAAGGGCGTCAAAATCGACCAGCTCAAGGTCGAGTTGCAGGTGATTGTCGAATTGACGGTGCACCTCACGATTCACGAGATCAAGCGTCCTGAGTTGTCCTCGGGTTTGGTGGCTGAAGCGGTTGCCGATCAGCTGCGACGCCGGATGGCTTTCCGTCGTGCGGTCAAGAAGGCGGTGCAAACCTCCATTCAGGCTGGCGCCCTCGGGATCAAGGTCGAAATCAACGGTCGCTTGGGCGGTGCCGAAATGGCACGCACCCTGACCGAGCGTGAAGGCCGCGTGCCCTTGTCCACCATTCAGGCCAACGTGGAATACGGCACTGCTGCCGCCAAGACCACCTACGGCATCGTCGGAGTCAAGGTCTGGATCTACAAGGGTGACATTGACCGTGGTCAGAAGATCAACCACCGCACCGTCTCTGCCGTCGCCGGCCGTGCGGATCGTGGTGGCCCCCGTCGCCGCCGCCGTCGTTCCAGCGGACCCCGCTGAAAATACGGTCTAAGTACGTCACCAAAACACTCAACTTCCACCAGTACCTAAGAGAATCACCATGGCCTATCTGCCCAACAAAGTGAAGCACCGTAAGGTGCACAGAGGTCGCCTTAAAGGCTTTGCCACCCGCGGTAACCGCGTGTCCTTCGGCGAATGGGGCCTGCAGTCCCTCGACTCCGCCTGGCTCACGGGCCGTCAACTGGAAGCGAGCCGTGTCGCGGCTAACCGCATCCTGAAAGGCACCACCAAGATCTGGATCCGAGTTTTCTGCCAGAAGCCCATCACCTCCAAGCCCGCTGAAACCCGCATGGGTAAAGGTAAGGGCGACGTGGACTACTGGGCAGCCGCCGTGCGGCCTGGCCAGATCCTCTTTGAGATCGGCAATATCCCCGAAGAGAAGGCCAAGCTGGCCTTCAAGCGGGTGGCCCACAAGCTGCCCATTAAGGTGCGCATGGTGCGTCGCCTCCAAACGGTCTGATCGTTCACGAGCAACCCCCCCCCGAAATATCATGAAGATTGAAGAAGTGCGCAGCAAGAAGGACGCCGAGCTTGCGTTCGACCTAAACGGTCTGAACAAGGAGCTCCACGACCTGCGCTTCAAAGCGGCCACGGGTAACATCCAAAACCCTTCCAGTATCCGTACCGTCCGTCGCTCCGTAGCGCGCGTCAAAACGGTGATGGCCGAACGTGTCCAAGGCCTTAGAGGTCAGGAACCCCAGCAATGACAGATTCCAGAAACAGCCGCCGCACCCTGCAAGGGGTTGTGCGCAGCACGGCCGCCAGCAAAACGCTGACGGTGCGCATCGAGCGCCTCGTACGTCACCCCATGTACGGCAAGTACATCCGTAAGCACAGCCAAGTGCATGCACACGATGAGAACAGCGAAGCTCAAGTGGGGGACATTGTCGAGATCATGGGCTGCCGTCCCATGTCCAAGCTCAAGCGCTGGCGCTTCATCCGCGTTGTCCGTCGTCCCGACACTGCCGACCTGGTAGACGTCATGGGCGAGCAGCTTCCTCCCACCGAAGCCCCGGCCGCGAGCACTGAAGAGGTGTCCTCATGATTCAAATGCAATCCCACCTGGATGTGGCGGATAACACCGGCGCAAAAGAAGTCCAGTGCATCAAGGTCCTCGGCGGAACGAACCGTCGCTATGCCAGCCTTGGCGATGTCATCGTCGCCTCGGTCAAGAAGGCCATTGCTGGCTCCGAGGTCCGTACGGGCACCGTGGTCAAGGGCGTCATCGTCCGGGTCAAGCAGAACATCCGTCGCAGCGACGGATCTTATGTGCGCTTTGACCGCAACGCATTGGTTCTCGTGGATGCTGAAGGCAACCCCAAGGGCACCCGCATCTTCGGGGCCGTGGCCCGCGAACTTCGCGAGCGCAACTTCATGAAGATCGTTTCGCTGGCTGAGGAGGTCATCTGATGAAGCTACGCAAAGGAGACGACGTCATTGTCATTGCTGGCAACGACAAGGGGCGCACCGGCCAAGTGGTCGAAGTGGACCGCGATCGGCACCGCGTCCTGGTCAGTGGCATCAACATGCGCACCAAGCACCGTAAACCGACCCAGCAAACGCCCCAGGGCGAGCGCATTCAGGAAGAAGTACCGATCCATGCCAGCAATGTGATGCTGGTGGACCCCACAACCGGCAAAGGCGCCCGTAAGCGTCCCTCAAAGGACTGATCTAGCCACATGGCAATGCCGCGGATTCAACAGCGGCAAAGGAGCAACCGATGACTCAACGTCTCAAAGAACAATACAACAAAGAGATCCTGCCGACCCTCAAGGAGCGGTTCTCAATTGGTAATGACCTGGCAGCCCCCCGGCTGTTGAAAATTGTGATCAACATGGGCGTCAATGGCGCCGTTGAGAACAAGGCTCGGGTCGAAGCTGCCGCTAAGAACATGTCTCAGATCGCTGGACAGAAGCCCACCATCCGCAACGCCAAGCAAGCCATCGCAGGTTTCAAGCTGCGCGAAGGTATGCCCATCGGCTGCGCGGTCACCCTGCGCCGTGAGCGCATGTGGGAATTTGCCGACAGGTTGATTTCGGTGGTCCTGCCCCGTATCCGGGACTTCCGCGGTGTCAAGTCCAAGCTTGATGGCCGGGGCAACTACACCCTCGGGTTGGGCGAGCAATCGGTCTTCCCCGAAATCGACTTCGATCAAATCGAATTCCCCCAGGGAATGGATGTGACATTCGTGACCAGTGCCCTAAGCGACGAGCAGGGCTATGCCCTTCTTCGGCAGATGGGCATGCCTTTCATCGATAAGGACGCCGACGGCAACAAGTAAGCTTCGACTACGACGCCCAAACACTAAAATTTCATGGCCAAGACCTCACTGATCAACAAAAGCAAGCGAGTCCCCAAGTACAAGGTACGGGGTTACACGCGCTGTAATTTCTGCGGCCGTTCGCGCGCTGTCTACCGCAAGTTTGGCATCTGCCGAATCTGCCTGCGAGAATCAGCCCACAAGGGCGAAATCCCCGGAATGCGTAAGGCCTCTTGGTAAACGGAGAATATTAATCATGATGACCGACCCTATTGCCGACATGTTGACGCGT
>Ga0302119_10001572_pt1 | contig 10259 bp, 9 predicted proteins | sample AG5_Tmax_MG_FD_203114 | JGI IMG/M metagenome (GOLD analysis project Ga0302119, IMG submission 203114) | Marine microbial communities from Western Arctic Ocean, Canada - AG5_Tmax | ecosystem: Environmental > Aquatic > Marine > Oceanic | place: Canada: Western Arctic Ocean | collected 2017-10-01
CAAAGCGGCCTCATCAAACAGGCCCTCGAGCAGAGTCATGAGGGAGCGCTGCACGAAATCCCGGGAACGCTCCAAGCCAAGCTTGAGGGCCTCACTTTCGGCCGCGTCCCCATGACCGTGGATCCCATAACCATCCAGCCGTCGGTGCAAGTGTTCGAGGGAAAGCCCCGCCAGGCTGAAGCCGCGAACCGATGCGGTCAGTTCCGTGAAAAAGTGATAGCGCGTATTCCACCGCGCCCCGTAATCATCGAGGCAAATCTCAAGCTCGTCCGCTTCGCTGTGGAGCTCGAATAAGTCGCGCTTGCCCCAGTGCGCGTCACCACGAGCAAAGAGCATCCGGGCCCGCAGGAACAGCCCATCTGACGCGCCGGCCAAGAGGTGGGCAAAGTCATCTTCGGGGACCAGTTTGACGAGGGAGGATTCAGCCATGGAGATTCAGGGTAAGCGCCAGTATACCAACTCAAAGACCCGCCTGAAGGGGCCTGGGGGGCCCTGAGGGGGCCTGCACGGGCCTGCAGGTGCCTCATCCAAACGCGCCTCAAGAGAACCCACCCCCTATTCCGATCATTCTTTAGGCAGGAGAACCTTCCCTGTCCCCCATTTCACTCAACCCCCATCCGTCCCTTCGGGAGGCCCGCTATCAGCTCAGAACGCTGCCTTGAAACCTACCTCGTTGAAATCAACGAGGTCTCACTCCTGACAAGGGAAGAGGAAACCGAGCTCGGCGCCCGCATTCAAGCGGGCGATGCCGAAGCACGCGAGCACATGATCCGCGCCAATCTGCGCCTGGTCGTGTCCGTGGCCAAGCTCTACTCCGGCCGTGGCCTTAACCTGCAGGACCTCATCGCAGAGGGCAACATCGGCCTCATGCGGGCCGTGGAAAAGTTTGATCCTGAAGCCGGTTGCCGCTTTTCGACCTACGGAACCTGGTGGATCAAACAATCGATTCGCCGCGCCCTGACCAATACGGTGCGCTCGGTGCGCGTGCCGGGATACATGTCCGAGATGCTGAATAAGTGGCGCTCCACGTCCACGGAATTGACCTATGTACTGGGCCGCACCCCCACCGTGGAGGAAGTCGCCCAAGAGCTCGAAATACCGAGCGAGTCCTGGCCCCTTCTCAAGCAGGCCCTAGAGAACACATCCGCAAGTCAGGTCTCCCTGGACATCCTCAGTCAGAATCAGGACACGGTGCAGGACACCCGCACCGCCACTCCCGCTGAATCGGTCACCCAAAAGGACCTGGTTTCACGCCTGCGCGAGCTATTAGGAGCCCTAGGGGAGCGCGACGGGACCATTCTGCGCCTGCGCTACGGTCTCGACCCTGGCATGGAGCCCATGACCCTCAAGGCCATCGGCGAGGTGGTCGGCGTCACCCGCGAGCGTGTGCGCCAAATCGAACAGGATGCTCTGCGACAACTGCACGAGACATTGGACGAAAACTAGCGCATTTGGGCGCTAGCGGTCCACTGGCGGTTATCCTGTGCTCATGGCATCGGGAATTGACCGCGAAGCGCTGGCGATGAGCTTGGCGAGAATGGACCCCCAGCAACACAAGATTGTCGGGGGCTTATTGGTGGTTCTCTTCCGCCACCCAACGAAGATTCGCGACCGTGAATGGCTGCTGGAGCAACTCACTGAGGTGATGGTTCTGGCGGGGGATTTTGAGAATCCCGAGGCGGTCCAGGACTACCTCAAAACCGAAGTCGACGGGCTCCTGAACTGTGCCCTGCGCATTTTTGGTTGCGTCGGGGAAGACCTCGCGCCACGCGCGGCTGAGGGCCTGACCCTTGAGGCTGCGATGCTGCAAGCCCTGACCTATCTCGGTCAGTCGGAAGCCGCCCCCAATGGACCGAAGGGTTAAGGCTGCCTGATGAGTTTTCACAAGACCTCGCCGCCAGAGCTCGCCCTGCCCCAATCAGAAGAGGGCACGGCGCTCTATGTGCACCTTCCCTTTTGCGCCGCCAAGTGCCACTACTGTGACTTCTTCTCCGTCCCGGCCGAGGGCCAGGATCTTGGGGGCATGGTGGACGCAATCCTGGTTGAGGCCGCGGGACGCGCACCCAAAAACCCCAAGACCCTTTTTCTTGGGGGAGGCACCCCGAGCCTCTTACCCGCCAAGTTGCTGAAAAGGTTGCTCGATGGCCTGCAAGAGATCACCGGCTGGCGCGATTCGGTGATCGAAGCCACCGCCGAGTGCAACCCGGAGAGTCTCGACCGGGACAAGGCACGAGCCCTCTTGGACCTTGGCATCCCGCGCCTCTCGGTGGGGGTGCAAGCCCTCGACGATGATGTGCTCGAACTCTTTGGGCGCGTCCACAAGGGCCCGGATGGCCTGAGGGCCCTTGAAGCCGCGCGGGAGGCGGGGGTCGAACACCTGAGCGCCGATCTAATCTACGCATGGCCTGGACAGACCCTGGAGCGCTGGGAACACGACCTAGGGGAAGTCCTGGCACTAACTACCCAACATATATCCGCCTACAACCTCACATATGAGGAAGAGACCAGGTTCAAGCAATGGCTCGACCAGGGGCGCCTGGCCAAAGCCCCGGAAGAGCTGGAGTTGACCCTCTTTGAGCGTGCCCGGGAGCTCTGCGGGGAGGCCGGCTTAGGGGCCTATGAGGTTTCTAACTACTCATTAAATGGCCATGAATGTCTACATAACATCAATTACTGGAAGAACGGGACCTACCTGGGCCTGGGCCCTGGAGCCGTCAGCAAGGTTGGCAGTGTTCGGGCCGGAAATCCCCGGGGTATCGCACCCTATTTGAGGTGGATCGAGTCCTCCGGCCACGCGACCCAATGGCGCGATGAGCCCAGCGATTTGACCCGCCTCGCCGAGGGCTGGTGGTTGGGACTACGCCTAGCGGAGGGCCTCAATCCCGCCCAAGTCCGGGCCGCCGCACACTGGAACGGCCCCCCAGATCAAGACCCGGCCCTCCCCGTGGCCCGTGAAATGATCGAGCTGGGGCTCCTGGAAATCAAGACCGACCTGGGTGAAGAGCGTTTCTGTTTGACTCCCAAGGGCCGCCCGGTGGCGGACGCCATCGCCGTCCAGTTTCTGCGCAAGGTCGCCGGAGATTGCGAGCCCAAATCAGCCCCGGTGGGCGCGCTAGAATGAAGCCCTCCTCTCCCACATGGGAGCAACTGCCATGACCTTTGCTGACCGCCTCGACCAAGCCATCGCCCAAAAGGGCAGTCCAGCCCTTGTGGGCCTCGACCCTTTTCTCGACCGCATCCCCACGGAGTTTGCCGCCGTCCACGACCCCGAGGCCTCACGCGCCGAACAGGCCGCGTCCATGGGGGACTTTCTCTGTGCGGTGATTGACGTGATCTCCGAACGGGTTGCGGCGGTCAAGCCCCAGTCGGCCTTTTTCGAGGTCCTGGGCCACGATGGGGTTGCCCAATGGGAACGGGTAGTGGGCCATGCACGAGACGCAGGCTTGCTCGTGATCGGAGACGTGAAACGCGGGGACATTGGCTCTACCGCCGCCGCCTATGCGACCGCCTTCTTAACCGGAACACCGAAGACTGACCCGCGCACCCTTTGTGATGCGGTCACGGTCAACCCACTCCTAGGTCATGATTCGATCACGCCCTTCCTGGAAGCCTGCCGCGAATCGGATACGGGGATTTACATCCTGGTACGCACCTCCAATCCGGGCGGAGAACAATTTCAAACCAAAGGCAACCCGACCTTGACCAACCAAATCGCCGATGCGGTGGTGGCTTGGGGCGAAGAGTTGATCGGGTCCTGTGGCCTTTCGTCGGTGGGGGCCGTGGTGGGGGCAACACATCCCACCGAACTCAAAGCCCTGCGCGAGCGCATGCCAAGAACACCCCTGCTACTGCCCGGCTACGGAGCCCAGGGCGCCGGCGCGGAAGATGTGGTCGCGGGTTTCTTGCCCGGCGGCCGCGGAGTCCTGGTCAATTCCTCCCGAGGTATTTTGTACCCCGCCCGGGATCCAAAAACCCCTTGGCGCGACGCCACGAGCCAAGCCCTCGACCAAATGCGCGCGGACCTCGCAGCCACGGGAGCTTGCTAGGTTGAATCTAAACACCAGGTCCTTGCCCGCGGATATTCTCGGGCTGAGCGCAGTGGCCCGGGCGGGCTTGAGTGGCAGCGATGGCAGCAGCTTGCCCCTGGTGCAACGTCTTGAACAAATCCCCCAACCCACGGAACGGCTAACCGCGTTAGAGCGAAAACAGCTGACCGAAGATTTAGGCAAGGGGCTCTCGGCCCTGGAAATCCCCGGCCGCGTCGCTACCTCGATCAGCCTGCTTGAGCGGCCCGGCACAACCTGCGTCATCACGGGTCAACAGCCCGGTTTGGTGGGGGGCCCGCTCTACACCCTTTACAAGGCGATGCAGGCATGTCGCTTAAGCCATGAGTTGTCGAATAAGTGGGGACAGCCCGTGGTCCCGGTTTTTTGGAACCATGCGGACGATCACGATTGGGCCGAGGTGCATCACGCGTGGGTGCTCAATAGCAACCATGATTTGCAAAAGCTCGGCCTAGCCGGAGCGGGCTCCAGTCGCATGCCCATCGGGAAGGTGCTTTTGACCGAAGAGCACCACCAACTGCAGTCCATGTCGGCCGGACTGCGCCAAGCGTTCGGGGACAGCAAACATGTGGAGTGGGCTCTAGAGTTGTTGCTGCCTCGCCCGGGAGAAACCCTGGCCCGCGCCCTTACCCGGGGACTGACCGCCCTCTTGGGAACCCACGGTTTGGTGGTGCTTGAACCCGACTGGATTCGCCCCGCCCTTTCCCGAGCCCTAGCTGGTGTGGTGGGCAGCAACCCGCTGCAGCCCCTGCAAATGGCTAAGGATCCGGCCATCGACCCAAGCCGCGCGGCCCTAGCTTTTCATGTGACCGATGCGGGCAGGCGCGCCCTTCGCCCTGGCGGCGATGGGTTTGAAGAAGACGGAAGAGATGGATCTTGCACCCCTTCCGAGCTCGCTGCTTTGATCATTCAAGATCCAGAGGACTGGTCCGCCGGCGCCCTCCTGCGACCCTTGGTCCAAGACATCGCCTTACCCGTGGCGGTCACCATCGGCGGCTACGGCGAATACGCCTATCACCGCCAGCTGGTCCATGTGCGAGAGTCCCTTGGCATTCCCATCACACCCTTTGCGCCCCGGGTGAGCTTGACCGTGGTGGACGGTGAAACCTCCCGCGCACTTGCGCTGGAGGACACCACTCCCGAGCAAGTCATGCGCACCAAAGGAGACTGGCGGCCACCCGCAGCGATAGAAGACGAGCCGGCCATCCTGAAGCAACTGGAAACCCTTGAGCAAAACCAACGTGCCGAGTTACTTAGCCTGCGCGAAGCCTTGAGCCAACTGGAACCCGCCCTCGGCTCCAGCCTGAAGCGCACGGCCAACCTGAATGCCAAGGAAGTAGCCCGCCTAACCCGCAAGGCCCGGCGGGTGCACCAGAACCAGGCGGGGCGCGCCGACAGTCATGTGCGCCGATTGAACCACGCGCTCATGCCCCGGACCCTGCCCCAAGAGCGAGTGCTCACGGCCCTCCAATTCATGGCTCCCCATGGCCCAGAATGGGTGGACTCCCTCTATGCGGAGATCCCCGCCCTAAGCACCGAACACCTTTTGGTGCAGCTTCCAGAAACTGCGCGCCCAAAAACCCCTGAGGACGCATAAGGCCCCACAACACATGAGCACCCACGACCTAGACCTCTTGATCATCGCCGCCCACCCCGACGATGCGGAAATTGCCCTCGGGGGCACAATCCTGCGCTTGACCGATCGAGGCCATCGAGTGGGCATTCTGGACCTGACCCGGGGCGAGATGGGCACCCGCGGAACCGTCGAAGACCGGGACCAGGAGACAGCCCAGGCAAGCCAGAAGCTGGGCCTCGCGGTCCGTCGCAACCTTGGGCTGCCTGATGGGCGTTTAGTAGCCGGAATTTCCGAACGCGAGGCCGTGGCGGCAGCTATCCGGGAACTTAGACCAACTATAGTGGTTGGTCATAATCCAGATGATCCCCACCCAGACCATCGGGGAGCTGGTGAATTGGCTCGCGATGGGTGGTATTTGGCGGGTCTCAAGCGTCTAGCAGAGCAAGCGGGAGGCCCCCCGGCCCAACGCCCCCCGGAGAGATTCATTTTCCAATCCCACACGGGATTCGATCCCAGCCTGGTGGTGGATATCAGCCCCTACTTTGAACGCAAGGTAGAGGTCATCCAGGCCTACGCCAGCCAACTTGCCCCTAGCAGCCCAAAGGACGATGGGGCTCACTTCCTACGGGGCCGAGACATCCTCGAGCGAGTCACCCACCAGGCCCGGACCCATGGGGGAGCCATAGGCGTGGAGTTCGGCGAACCCCTCCTGTGCGCCGGCATCCTGAGCGCAGACAGCCGACTGCTGGCCCTGCTCGGTTCGGCCTAGGCTTGGGAAGGGGCTCCTACGAGCCTCAATCCCTCTGGCATGCCCCAAAGCCCCAGGGCTCCTCCTCCAGACAGTAGACTGTGGGGTTCATGCGTCGAATCGCCATCATCAATCAAAAAGGGGGAGTCGGTAAGACCACCACGGTTGCCAATCTTGGCGCGGCCCTGGCACGGGCAGGCCAGCGGGTGCTCGTGGTGGACTTCGACCCCCAAGCCAACCTCTCCATGTACCTCGGGGTGGAAGTCCAGCCCGGCGAGGCCTCGGCCTACTCGGTGCTTTGCTCGGCTACGCCCCTGGATAGCGCCGTGCACACGACCAACACGCCGGGCCTTGAGATTTTGCCCAGCCACATCGACCTTTCTGGTGCAGAGCTCGAGCTGGCCTCGACCATTGGGCGCGAGACTATTTTGCGAGACTCGCTCAGCGTTTGGGCCGAGCGTGAAGCCCAGGCGGGCAAGCCGCTTGATTACATCCTGATCGATTGTCCCCCCAGCCTCGGTTTGCTTTCGGTGAACGCCCTGTGTGCCGCCAGCGAAGTCCTGGTTGTCGCCCAAACTGAGTTCTTCGCCCTTCAAGGCCTGTCCAAGCTGCTTGAGATCGTCGACCTAGTGCAAGCTCGGCTGAATCCCGAGCTCAAGGTGACGGGTGTTCTAGCTTCGATCTATGACGCGCGGCTGCGTTTGGCGCGGGAAGTTCTGGGAGAGCTACGCCGGTTCTTCCCGACCGAAACCTTTAGGACGACGATCGCCACCAACGTGCGCCTAGCGGAGTCCCCCTCCCACGCCCAGACCATCTTCGAGTACGCCCCCGAGTCGCGAGGCGCGCGGGACTACGCGGCCCTTGCGGAAGAAATCCTGGCCAACGAAAAAGCCGCTAAGGGCGACCCCTCGGACCTGGAAGAAAAAGTCCAGGGCATCGAGAAAGCCGACGCCGACCCGCGCCAAGAGACCAGCCCCTCTCGCGCGGAAGAGCCCCAGCCCATCCCCAGCGCAGCCCCCGCGCCTGTGAATCCGCCGACCCAAGAGTCCTCCGGAAGCTCGCCCTCGATAACAAACGTCAGTACTGTCCAGGCCCCAACCACCCTGAACCCCAGCCCGAGCGCGTTTGAGCCGAGCGTTACAGCCACTGCCGCGCCCCAGGTCGCGATTGTGCCAACGCCCACTGCAACCCTCGAACCCGACGCCTCTTTAGAAACGGAAAAAGCCCTCGAGTGGAATCACGCGGGTGAAGAATTCATCGAGGTACCCCCGGCCGCGAGCCCCGAGGTGATCGCCAAGCCCGCCGCCGAAGAATGGATTGTGCTCCATCCACCCGAGCGCCAAGTGGAAGCCGCCCCCGTGGTGGCGTTCGAGGAAATGCGAGAGGCCCCAGAGCCTGTCCCCCTTGAGGCGCCCGTAAAATCAAAGCCCCGCCCGAGCATGCGCACCTCTTCCTGGGGTGACTACATGGGCGAAGAACGATCCCGGCCGATCTGGCCCAGCAAAACGTGGGAATGAACGACCGAATGTGTGTGGGTGTCCTGTGTCACCCAACCTATGGGGGCTCGGGAGTTGTGGCCAGCGAATTGGCGATTTCCATGGCCCGTATGGGGCATGAGGTGCACCTCTTCAGCCACGAGGTTCCACCACGCCTTGCGCGCTCTAGCGGACCTGTAGAAATGCACGTGGCTCGGGGTGTGCCCTATCCCCTTTTTACTTCCACGCCACATGATCTCGCGGTGACTTCCAAGGTGTTGGAAATCCATCGCCAGCGCGGCTTTGACATCCTCCACGCGCACTATGCCCTGCCCCATGCGGTGAGTGCATTTTTGGCACGGGAAGCATCAAGGAGCTACACGGAGCACCCTCCGCCCAAGGTCATCACCACCCTGCACGGGACCGACATCACCCTTGTGGGCAATGACCCCGCCTATGCTCCGCTCACTGAACACGTGCTGCGGGCCAGCGACGCAATCACCGCGGTGAGCCAGGATTTAGCGGCGCGAACAAAGGAGGCCTTCTGTCAGTCTGCCCTCTCTTGCCCGGTCGAAGTGGTGCCGAACTTTGTGGACATCAACGCTTTCGCCCCAAGCAGCGAGCCTCGCCGCAGCGTGCCAACCTTCGTGCACGTCTCTAACTTTCGCTCGGTCAAGCGCGTGCCCTGGTTGGTGCGCGCCTTTGCCATCGCCGCCACAGGCACAAACGCACAATTGGTCTTGGTGGGGGATGGCCCCGACCAGCCGGAAGCCCGACGGGTCGCCAATGAGGGCGGGGTCCAGGAACAGGTGACGTTCCTCGGCGAACGTGATATTTTGCCCTCGCTCTTAGCGCCCATGACCGCCTTCTGCTTGACCAGTCGCGAAGAGAGCTTCGGCCTCTCTGCTCTCGAGGCCATGTCCTGTGGCACACCCGTGATCAGCACCAATGTGGGGGGCGTTTCAGAAGTGGTGGAAGATGGGGTCTCGGGCATTCTATGTGCCGCCGATGACCTAGAAGGCTACGCCCGGGCCATGCGCGGAGTCCTCGATGATCGCGAACGGGCCGAAGAAATGGGTCTGGCCGCCCGGGAACGCGCGGTCGGGACGTTTGCTCGGGAAGCAGTCATTCCACGCTACGAGGCCCTCTATCGCCGGGTTCTTGGGAAGCACCCATGAAAAAGGTCTACCTCGATCACAACGCCACCGCGCCCCTGCGCCCTGAAGCTCGAAAGGCCCTCGAAGAGGCCCTCGACCTGGGCCTCGGCAACCCCTCAAGCGTCCACCACCGGGGTCGCGCCGCCCGCGCCGTCGTGGATGAGGCCCGCGAACGCATCGCTGGAGCCCTTGGAGTTGCGGAAGAGGAGTTGACCTTTACTAGCGGCGGAACCGAGGCCCTCAACCTGGCCATTATCGGGGTGATGGGCGAGGCGCCGGCCCGGGGCGGCCTGGTTACCTGCCAAACCGAACACTCGGCAGTCTTGGGAGCCTGTGCCCTGGCGGCTGACGGGGGCGCACAGCTGACGACCCTGAGGGTCGATGAGTTAGGGCGTGTGGACCTGGAGTCAGACCGGGAGGCGCTGGGAGCGGCGCACCTAGTTGCCGTCGCCTCCGCCAACGGCGAAACCGGAACACGGCAAGACCTCGGAGCCGTGCGCGTCGCGATGGGTGGGGAGGATAGGGGTTTGCTCTGTGTTGATGGGGTGCAGTCCCTAGGGCGTGAGCCCCTGTCCTGGCTGAAAGAGTTCGCAGACATGGCCGCGTTCAGTGCTCACAAGGTGGGCGGCCCTCAAGGGGTAGGGTTTCTTTGGAAAAACCGGAGGGCCTCGCTTGGGCCTTTGTGCGCAGGAGGCGGACAGGAAGAGGGCCTGCGCCCGGGCACAGAAAACGTGGCGGGAATCCACGCAGCGTCAATTGCAGTAGAGCTCGCCGCCAGGGAAGCGCGAGAGCAGGCCCCTCGCCAACGGGCGCTGCTCACGACCCTTGCCCAGGGCCTCTTCGCCGCGTTCCCTCAGCTGGATCTCAACGGCCCCCCCGTGGAAGACGCCGGGCGCTTACCTAACACCTTGAATGTGGCATTCCCGGGAACTGAAGGCCGCATTCTTGTGGTCCGCCTCGACCTTGCGGGCCTTGAGGTTTCCGCGGGGAGCGCCTGCGCAAGCGGCTCCCTTGAACCGTCCCACGTGCTGCTCGCTATGGGCCAAGGAGAGGAGCGCGCACGCGCTGGATTGCGCATCTCCCTGGGCCCAACGACCACCGAACAGGATATCCACAGCGCTGTTGATATCCTGCGGAAAACTCTACGCTGAGCGCGAAACGGCGGTCGTGAAATTTCCTTGTGGGCAACCCGTTGACGGGCGGGACAATCGCTGCCACCATAGGTCCGCAGAGAACCTC
>Ga0302119_10001581_pt1 | contig 10234 bp, 9 predicted proteins | sample AG5_Tmax_MG_FD_203114 | JGI IMG/M metagenome (GOLD analysis project Ga0302119, IMG submission 203114) | Marine microbial communities from Western Arctic Ocean, Canada - AG5_Tmax | ecosystem: Environmental > Aquatic > Marine > Oceanic | place: Canada: Western Arctic Ocean | collected 2017-10-01
GTGTCAAAGTGATATGCGATGCAACTTTCGGATACCCAACTACAATCCCAAAAACAGACAACTGTGTGGCGCCTTCAACCTGTCCAGTTTTTATCGCAGGAATGGTATCTTTTGGGCTAAGTGGCACAGCAGTTGCGCCAGCGGCCTGCATGAATTTGGTATCAGTTATAGAAGGAGCAGTGCGGATTTTCATACCACCAAGGTCTGAAGGAACACGGATACCATTCTTTGTATAAAGAACTTGATATCCCACTTCCATCCAGCTGAGGGTTTTAATTCCAGCAGCTGCAAATTCATCGCCGTAAGTTGCAAGCAGGTGATTGTCAGCGACGCAGTCGAATTGTTCTGGGCTGTCAAAGGCATAAGGCGAGGCTAATAGACCAAATTCGGGCACAACAAGCGATACAGCAGTGTTGGACATGACGCCCATATCGACCCGTCCACGGGCGATTTGTTTGATGATGTCTTGTTCGCCGCCAAGTTTTGAGCCCATGAAGGCCTTGACTGTCAATTCGCCACCTGAAAGTTCTGCCACTTTGTCGACAAACTTTTGGGCAATTGCGCCCCATGGCGAATTTGGCGGTGGTGCCATACTGAGGCGAAGTTCAGTGGCTTGGACGGAAGCGACCGTAAGGCCGATCGCAAGTAAGGTTGCAAAAGTCGTTTTCATGTAATCCTCCCTGGATTGATTTTGGTTATTCTTGTTCTGTTGAAAGGTATGGCTTGAGCGCCATTATTATTTTTGGACCCATATCTTTGCCGTTCAATCGAAGAGGGCCCGGATCATGTAATAACGCATTAACCAACATTCCGAATGCGAGTTGCAAAGCCGTTTCCAGTCGCTGCCTGTCGGCATCGCCAAGTCCTGTTACCGCAGCACTTATTAGACGTTGTGTCGTTGCACGGTTTGGCGCCCACCCTTGTGGAATGCGTCTTTCGTATCTCAGCGCAGAGCAGATGACCCCTGTATGTTTGCGAAAGTAAGACAGCGCAAAATCGACGCAAGCTGATAAACGTTCTGTTAGATTTTTCTGTGCCATTTCTTGCGTTTCAATCGTTTTTACAAGGGTTTCGATCAGATCTTCGTTCACCCACTCCTGAACAGCGATAAAGAATGCCGTTTTATCTTGAAAATAACTGTAGAAAGATCCTGTGGAGTATCCAAGGCTATGCGTTATCTCAGCCACAGAAAACTCATCAAGTTCGCGTTCATTTAGAAATTCAACGCCGCACTCAATCAATGCAGCCCTGCGGGCGCGGCTCCGCGCCTGCTTGGGTTCTTGCAGTACATAAATTTGCGCTGGTGCTTGCATTAACTAAAATTCCTATAATACTTGAATTCGAATTCAAATTCATGTTTACTTGATTCGTCAAGACTTATTTTTATATCGGACATCAGATGAGCAAACCAAACGTGATCCTAATTTTTACCGACAACCAACAAGCGGCGACATTGGGTTGTTATGGGAATTCAGAAGTTCATACGCCCAACATTGACGCACTGGCGAAATCTGGTTTTAAATTCAACAATGCATTTTGTGCCAATTCCTTTTGCTCTGCCTGCCGCGCTTCGGCATTGACCGGTATGTTGCCATCGCAGCACGGTGTTCACTCATGGATTGACGATAGAAATATGGAGGAGTGGCCCCAGGGATGGCACGCGCTCAACGGTCTTGCGACGCTGCCCGAAGAACTGAAACAGTTGGGCTACACAACTGGATTGTTCGGAAAATACCATCTAGGTGATCCAACATCACAAGGACCAGGTTGGGATAATTGGGTTTCAATGGCCGATGGGCACGTTAGAAGTTTTTACGACAATGAAATTTTCGACAATGGTAAAAGCTACTCGCAACCCGGTCATTCAGTGGATTTTTTCACCGACAAGGCGCTCGAATTCATAAAAGGCGCCTCTGACCCTTATTTTGCCTATTTGCCGTTTCCAGCACCCTATGGTCACTGGCCCGCGACAAATGACGGAAAGAGAAATCGTCATGCCAAACTTTACGACGATTGCCCGATGAATTCTGTACCGCGCGCAGGCATTTCCGCTGAGGCCGTAAAAGGCTATGAAATGGTAAAATCAGGCAGTGGTCATGGCCTTGATTTTTCAATGCTGATGCGCGCACCCAACAATTTGCCGTCTCTGCAAAATTACTACAGCCAAATTACTATGATTGATGAGGCCGTCGGTCGTATTTCTAAAGCTGCGCCCGACGCGCTGATCATATTCACCACTGACCACGGTCTTTCTCTTGGACATCATGGCTTTTGGGGACATGGTGGCTCAACGTATCCTTCAAATTTGCATTTAGCGGCGCATTCCATCCCAATGATCCTTAGCCATCGCGACAAAATTTATCCTGATAAAACCTCACCAATACTTGTCTCAAATATAGATATCTACGCGACCATTCTCGATTATGTAGGCGGATCAGCTGACCCAACGTTGCCTAGTCGCTCCTTTGCAGGCCTATTGAATGGACAAGAAGTTGCAGATTGGGGTGACGACGAGGTGTTTTCAGAGCAAGAAGAAACACGTGTTATACGCACACCACAATGGGCATATTTTAAACGTTACAACAGCGATAACGCACCAGATTTACCAGACGAGCTTTTTAATGTCGTCGTTGATCCCGGAGAAACCAACAACTTGGTTAATAACCCAGACCATGCGCATATCATCGCAGATCTAAGTGCGCGGATTGAGACTTTCTTTGCGCAACATTCCAACAAAAATGCAGACTTATGGAAAGGTGGAAAACCAATTCAAAACTCAATGATGCAAAAATATTGGAGCGATATTTGGGGTGACGATTGGGAGCCGGTTTACACTTATGACAGTGAATGATTTTGCAAAAATTTCTGATGGGCAATTTGTCATGGGTGCCAAAAACAGCCCACATCCTGAAGACGGTGAGGGTCCTGTTCGCACCATCTATCTCAGCGGCTACAACATTTCGAAAACGGCCGTATCCAATACAGAATTTTCTGCCTTTGCACAATCAACCGGTTACTTGACCACGGCCGAACACAACAATGGATCGGATGTATTTCAAGGACAATTGTCTGATCCAGACGCACATCCAATTATTTCGCTGAATGCACCATGGTGGCGTTGGGTCAAGACCGCAAACTGGAGGCTGCCCAATGGCATGAATGATGCACTTGGGGAACTTCCTGTTGTCCATGTGTCACACCAAGATGCTATGGCTTATTGCAATTGGAAAGGCGTACGCCTCCCAACTGAGGCTGAATGGGAACGCGCTGCTGGATTGCAAATTGGAGTAGTTTCTCACATCTGGCAAGGTGATTTTCCAGACAACCCGACGTCCAAACCTACCCCACGTTCGGTTTCCGATGGAGAGGCAAATGAATTTGGTTTGATCCACGCATGTGGCAATGTCTGGGAATGGACCGCTGACCGTTTCACACGACTGCATTCACCACGTCCAGGCAAAAACCCTAATGGCCCACTTAATGGCAACCACTATGTTGTCAAAGGTGGATCATTTCTATGCTCACCTTCCTATTGTGACCGTTTTCGTCCAAGTTCAAGGCGACAAGAGCAGCCAGGCGCCACAACGAGCCACCTTGGTTTTCGAATTATTAAGGACATTGGGCGCTCGGAATCATAATTTGAAACTTGCAAGTATTTCAGATGATTATGAGCCAAGGCAGTGTAATGAGCATTGAAATCATGCAGTTAATTTAATAATTCGAAGAATGAAAAGTGAAGCACAAACTTTGTGGTGGGTAGGATGGTGGGTAGAGATTTTATTTTACATTAAGTAGTAATTAAATCAGCTACTTAAGTAAGTGTTGTGGCGGTGCTGTCAGACAAAGTTTAACACGTCTCAAAGTACCACGATCACACAAATCTATGAAGCGCAGATTTGGAACCACTCAATGAGAGCGGCACTGCGTCTTTGCTTATAAGTCTGTCTGTTTTGAAGATGCCTTTCGTGATTGAAGTGGTTGTATATTTGACTGTGATAACTGACAAACCCCTGGAGCGTGGCTGCAGTTTTAAATAACTGCATTGCTCGCTCTCGCCGTCGAAACGGCAGGTGTGAATTCTCGCATCTGTTGTTGGACCGGCCCCCACATAATTGCTTGTTAGCAATTCCAATCTCACGAAAAGCGACGCCATAGGATGGTAACTTATCCGTTGTAATAATCTTGCACCAAACCGATTTACTCAAAATCGTACAGTTTCGTGGCAAATATCTATTCCACGTTCATGCAAGATATCTTCAACTTGGCGGAAACTTAGCGGATAGCGAATGTAATACATAACCGCCAAGCGGATGATTTTGGGGCTCGTCTTGAAGTACCTAAATGGGTTTTGTGTTGTCATTCAGAAAAATTAGGGGACAACCAATGGGACGACAAGTTTGTCTGACAATACCGAAAAATTCACAAAAAGCCTTTGGCCGCTTACCCGGTTTGCACAAAGTTTTGGCTGAAAGTCCGCAGGCTTATGGGATGATGATGAATCATACCCTAAAGCTAGTGCAACCCTGTTTGGCTTCAGGCATTATTATTTCTAATGGCGCCGTGAATTTTCGTCCTGTGAGAGTTCATTTGGGAGTCTAGACGAATAGTAAAACGCGATGGCCTGTGTGCGATTTTTTACCGATAATTTATCATATAGATTTGATAGATGGAATTTAACTGTGTTGATCGAAATTCCAAGAGACCTTGACAGCTCTCTATTTGTTTTACCTGTCGACAACTCGACCAACATCGCACGTTCTTTAAGTGATAGGCTATTAATTGGGTCCCTTTGAAGATCGCGAATATCAATAAATGGAAAGACCATTTTCCCTGAAGCAACCTCAATACAAGTAGTTAACAATCCCTCAACTTCACCCTTCCGGGTTGCAAACCCAGCCGCACCTGCAGTCATAGCAAGGCGTGGAAGGTCACCGATATCATCTCCATAGATAACAAGTTTAGGAGCATTTACTTGTTCGCGTAAAATTTCAATTAGTTTAGCTCCACCAAGAATTGGTAAATTCCAATCAATCACACCAATTGCAACTGGAACACGCATTGCTATCCCCAGGAATCCCTCCGCCGTAGCGGCCGTAGCAACCAAAGAAAATCTAGCATCTTTTTCAATAATCTCAGACAGAGCTGATAAAACCAACGGATTGCTATCAGCAAGCATTATTTCAACCGGATAGTTAATTTCTTTAACCATTTGTTTACAAACCTTAGCTATGATAACTACCCGTAAGAGTAGCCTTCAGCTTTTATAAAATGAATTTTACTACCTAAATAGATAGTTTTCTCCTATTCATTTATATACCTAGAAGCAGGAATATCGAATGTTGTGCAATCTTACAACAACTGTTTTTCTAAGTAAGAATTTAAATTAAAACTAATATAAGGTAAATACATGCATAGTCAGGATTTTCCAAAACTTTTTATCCCCGAAACAATAGCGGCAGGTCCCGGGCCAGGACACACGGATATTAGGGTTCTGGAAAGCTTCGCTAATGCTGGGATGGCAGATCATATGCACGCTGATGTTCTCAGAGGTATGGTAGAATGCAAACATATGTTGCGTGAAGTCTGGGGTACAAAAAATACCCACACATTTGGTGTAGCGGGCACAGGATGGAGTGGTTTAGATATGCTGTTCAGCGCCATAACACCCGGAGATAAGGTTGTGGCTTTCAGTAACGGTACGTTCTCTGGCATTGATGCACTCACCCTACGCATAAAAGCCGCTACCGATGTAGAGTTGGCCGCTGATGGGTTGGATCCACTGGCAGCCAGTGTCGTAACAGTAGACATTCCACATGGTAGCTCAGTCACTGAAGAGATAATAGAAACTGCGATTGCAAATCATCACCCAAAATGGGCCTTTATGGCGCACTGGGAAACTGGATCAGGAAGAATCAACAATATAGAAGGTTTCTCTAAATCTTGTCTCAAACATGGGGCTATGGGGCTCATTGATGCAGTATCATCCCTTGGTGTCGAAAACTTCACTATCGATGATTATCCTGGTATCGTCGGGTGGGCATCTTGCCCACAGAAAGGGATTTGTTGTTTACCTCTAACCTATGCACCAATTTCTTTATCTGATCGATTTATTTCTACCCTCAAGTCCACAGGAGCACGAACCTACGTTCATCACCCAATTTTTGAAGCCCGTCATTGGGGAATTGTTGAAGGAAAAGACGTGACGTTAGGTACTTATCACCGGACCCATTCAGGTTACGCGGTAGCAGCTTTTCATGAAGCCCTGCGGATTACTTTGGAGCAAACCATAATGCAACGAGCAAAAGATTACGCTTTCTTTGAGCAGATAGTCCGCGAATTGGTGACAGCGATGGGCTGCAAAGTTACCTCCAATATGACAAGTTTGGTTGTACTAAATCTCCCAAATTGCTTAGCGGGCCGCGAGATGGAATTAGTTCAAAACTGCCGCTCTCAAGGGTTCAGTATTTGGCCTACCTTGTCGTCACCAATACAAATACGTATCGGTATTCTTAATCAACTGACACCATTTGCGATCTCGCAGATAGTTAATCGTTTTGCACAAGCAATGTCCGAGATGGGCGCTGAGTTAGATTGGGATTTAATCGACACGCTTCTAAATCAACATTTTTCCGGAACCATCGCAGCTGAATAGGAAGAAAAAATGGATATTCACGAATATCAAGCCAAAGAAATTCTTTCAAATTTTGGAATTCTTGTTCCTCCTGGAGCCTTAGCCTACAGCCCTGAACAAGCAATTTACCACGCACGCGCGATAGGGGGAAATCGATGGATTGTAAAGGCTCAAGTGCACGCAGGGGGTCGCGGTAAAGCTGGAGGTATCAAAGTTTGTGAATCTGATTATGAAATTCAAGAATCTTGTGAAAATATGTTTGGCAAGAAGTTGATTACTCATCAAACCGGACCGGAAGGTAAGGGTATTTACCGCGTATATATCGAAGCGGCAATGCAGATTTCTTGCGAGATGTATCTCGGATTTGTTTTGGATCGCACCACTCAACGTATCATGATTGTGGCAAGTACTGAAGGTGGAATAGAAATTGAGGATATTACCTCTAATCGACCAAACAGCATTGTGCGTTCGACGATTGAGCCAGCTGTTGGACTCAGAGATTTTCAAGCACGCGAAATCGCATTTAAATTGGGAATCTCACCTAGCCTGATTTCCCAAATGGTGCGTACGCTACAAGGATGTTACCTGGCATTTCGAGAATTAGACGCTACAATGGTTGAAATTAATCCCCTTGTCATTACTAATGATGACCGTATCGTAGCATTAGATGCAAAGATGACGTTCGATGACAATGCTCTATTCCGTCATTCACAAATTTCAGAGTTGCGAGACAAATCCCAGGAAGATCCACGTGAAAGCCGTGCGGCAGATAGAGGCCTGTCTTACGTTGGGTTGGACGGAAACATTGGCTGCATTGTTAATGGTGCTGGTCTAGCAATGGCAACTATGGACACGATCAAACTAGCTGGAGGTGAACCTGCAAACTTTCTTGATATAGGTGGTGGCGCAACACCAGAACGGGTAACAAAAGCGTTTCGATTGGTAATGTCCGATAAGAATGTGCAAGCTGTTTTAGTCAATATTTTTGCTGGAATTAATCGCTGTGATTGGGTCGCAGATGGAATTGTGCAAGCCTTAAATGAAGTGCAAGTAGATATACCTGTGATAGTCCGGCTTGCAGGAACTAATGTAAAAGAGGGTCAGAAAATACTTGCGGCTTCTGGCCTGCCTATTATCCGCGCAAATACATTGATCGAAGCTGCCGAACGCGTGGTTGGCGCTTGGAAGAACGATTTGATCCAAAACGTCAATGTAAGGGCAATAAAATGAGTATATTTTTAGATCGAGATACCAAGGTAATAGTTCAAGGGATTACCGGCCGTATGGCGCGCTTTCATACCAAGGACATGGTAGATTATGGTACGAATGTGGTAGCTGGCGTTGTTCCAGGAAAGAGTGGACAAACTGTCGAATCAGTACCAGTCTTTGACACAGTAAAAGAAGCAGTAGAGGTTACGGGAGCTAACACCTCCTTAATCTTTGTACCACCTCAGTTTGCGGCAGATTCGATTATGGAAGCCACCGATGGGGGAATTACTTATTGTGTTTGCATTACAGACGGTATCCCAGCTCAAGATATGATGAATGTTAAACGGTATATGATGCGCTACCCCCGTGAGAAACGGATGATTCTGACAGGGCCTAATTGTGCAGGTACGATCAGTCCAGGCAAAGCGCTTTTGGGGATAATGCCTCCAAACATTTATTTACAAGGAAATGTTGGAATCATTAGTCGCTCAGGCACATTAGGTTATGAAACTGCTGCGCAGTTAAAAAATCTCGAAATTGGAGTTTCTACCAGTGTTGGCATTGGTGGAGATCCTATCAATGGATCGTCATTTAAAGACATTCTTGGGCACTTTGAAAGGGACCAACAAACGGATATTATTTGCATGATTGGTGAAATTGGTGGCCCTCAGGAAGCTGAAGCAGCCGCATATATTCAAGAATTTATCACCAAACCAGTAGTAGCTTATGTTGCAGGTCTCACTGCCCCAACTCGCCGTACGATGGGACATGCAGGCGCAATTATTTCAGCATTTGGAGAAAGTGCTTCTGAGAAAGTCGAAATCCTCGAAGCTGCAGGTGTCATTGTTGCCCAAAACCCCTCCGTTATAGGTCAAACCGTTTCTCAGCTAATAGGAAAGATATCTCAATGATAAAACCATCAGTCTTTGTGACACGTCGTTGGCCAAAAGCAATCGAGGCTCAGTTATCAAACGAGTACAATGTAGTACTTAATACGAATGATAAACCTTTAAATATTTCTGAAGTCCGAAATGTTTTAAAAACCTACGATGCCGTATTACCTACTGTTACTGATAAGATAGGTATTGAGGCTTTGGATGTACCTAAAATAGCTACCAAAATTTTAGCCAATTATGGTGTTGGATATAGCCATATTTGCGAAAAATCGGCACGGAAATTGGGGTTAACTGTAACCAATACCCCTGATGTATTATCGGAATGTACTGCCGATATTGCTACTACTCTTATGTTGATGGTTGCGCGACGTGCTGGTGAAGGAGAACGCGAAGTCCGCTCAGGAAATTGGACAGGCTGGAGACCAACACATTTGGTTGGTTCAAAGGTCACCGGTAAAAAACTTGGAATCGTTGGATTTGGACGCATTGGTCAGCAAATGGCAAAGCGAGCACATCACGGTTTTGGGATGGAAATCCTTGTGCAAAATCGTTCCAAAATTCCAACTGAGGTTTTAGCTCAATATCATGCCACTCAAGTGGAAGACTTGGATACATTGCTACCCCAATGCGATTTCGTTTCACTCCATTGCCCTGGAGGGGCGTCAAACCGCCATTTGATAAATTCGCAAAGACTTAATCTGATGAAGCCAAATGCATTCCTGATCAATACTGCGCGCGGCGAGATCATTGACGAGCAAGCCTTAGCCCAAGCCCTGATGTTTAACACCATTGGGGGCGCTGGCCTCGATGTGTTTGATGGAGAACCTCACATCGCGCACAACCTCAAGTACTGCGATAATTTAGTGATGTTGCCTCACCTTGGGTCAGCGACACAGGAAACACGAGAGGCAATGGGCTTCAGGGTTCTAGATAACCTTAGGGATTTCTTTGAGGGCCGAACACCCCGTGATCGCGTAATCTAAGTTTAGGGTAAGTACTAGCCATTTTACGAGTGAAGGTTAGTACTGAAATTGCATTAATTATAGTAAGTTATTAATTTGAAACATAAAATAAGAGGTCAAAATGAGTTTTCATCCAATTGAACAAGCCACAGCACGCTTAAACCGTAGCGAACTTGCGGTTCCAGGGAGCCAACCACAAATGTTTAAAAAGGCTGCTAAATCTGCAGCTGACGTAATTTTTCTTGATTTGGAAGATGCCGTCGCACCTGATGAAAAAGAAGGCGCTCGTAGAAATATTATCAAAGCATTAAATGAGATTGACTGGGGCAATAAGACAATGTCGATTAGAATAAATGGCTTGGATACTCATTATATGTACCGTGATGTAGTTGATATTGTTGAACAAGCTGGTGAGCGTTTGAACTTAATAATGATACCCAAAGTTGGTACCGCTGCAGACGTTTACGCGGTTGACATGCTGGTGACCCAAATTGAGGACGCCAAAGGGTATCAAAAACGCATTGGATTCGAGCATA
>Ga0302119_10001582_pt1 | contig 10226 bp, 8 predicted proteins | sample AG5_Tmax_MG_FD_203114 | JGI IMG/M metagenome (GOLD analysis project Ga0302119, IMG submission 203114) | Marine microbial communities from Western Arctic Ocean, Canada - AG5_Tmax | ecosystem: Environmental > Aquatic > Marine > Oceanic | place: Canada: Western Arctic Ocean | collected 2017-10-01
ATCCGAAGTACAATCAGAATGCTGGTGGCGGGGGTAGAATTGCCGGATACCGAAGGAGAAGAAGTCAATGAATGAGGACGATTTTTATCAACAAGCTAATTTGTTCATTTCTGTCGAGCTAGATCTACCGATACCTGTTCCTGATGGACAGGGCCCTGAAGAAACGAGAGCAATGAATTACTTAGAAGATATTTCATCAGGTCTAATTAGAGAAGATAATAGTTTTATTTGCATTGATAATGGAAATATAGTTTATCTGAAGATGGTTACTCCTGAAAGATTTAAAATTAGATGTGGCGATATCGTAAAACCTGCCCAGGTAATGGAAATGGAAGAATTGCCAAGTTGGTTAGTAAAAAGATTTGATTTTGATCGAGATATTAATTTCAACTATCCAGAAGGCTATTATCAGGTAGTAGAAATAGAAGATGATGACGAAGAGATTGTTCTCGTAAGCCTCTTGACTGGGGCTCGAAGGCGTGCTTCTATCCATTCTTGGATAAAAATCGGCTATGCGGGTCTTCTTGAAGGAGAAGAAGAAGTTTGATAGAATATTAAAATGTGGTGAGGGATATGGCTGAAGAAGAAAATGAAGAAGAAAATGAAGAAAAAAATGAAGAAAAAATTGAGTGGTTGAATGAATCATATATATGCTATAATTGTGAAAGCGGTATCTATCTCTGTTCCCATGCCTATTGGTTGTGCCACAATTGCGAAAATTCTTCTGATCCAGCGAAATTTGAATCTTATCCAAACGGGGTGTTATCGCCAGGAGGGGTTTCAACTCTTCTCAAAGGTGTAAAAAATTCAAAGTTCAACCCATCAGAATTGGAACATTCTGATGGCCGTGTTAGATTACTTAATAAAAATCAAAAAAATAGTAATAGAGAATGCAATCTATGGGCAATAGAGGCCGATTTGTACTCTTCAGATTCTTTAGTCAATCAGATTCTACAACATCACCCTGTTTTCTTGCTCCCTTACAATCATACGAGGAAACTTAAAAGAAGAATACACGAAAAATTCTTTCCACCATTAGTAAGTTTGAATGGTCGTCGAAATATTTCTATCTGGGAGAATTACTCAGTTGGTACGGCTGAATGGCGAAATTCAGGTTTCTGGAAGTATAGGGGCCACTATCTCAGATGTGCGCTTTTAAGTTTAAAAGAAGAATTATTTGCAAATAACAACAAAAGTAATGTGGTAGCTATGTTGCCTTTCGGTTCTGGCCAGTATTCCGAAATAGCATGGATTCCGAGGTGTCTCCTTTCTGATAGGAGTCCAATCACCGACATTCTTTTTTTCCACATAGATTCTAATGATTTTAATGATATAAAAATCAATTAATTGAATCGGATAAAATGTATGAGCAAAACATAGGGTAGTCACTGCGAAGACCCATTGCACTAGTTCCTCTACCCCTTAATCACAGTCTAATCCACTGTTTCATCTTCTACTTCAGTTGCTATTGGAAATATTTTTTGTCCCTTGATTTCATGAACTCGCAGGAGTCCTCTTTTCTTATTTCTTTGAATATAATCTGCTAATCCCTTGGTATTCAATTCAAATGAAATTTCTTGGGAAGAAGAAATATTCTCCTTTACTTTCTCGAATATTTCTTTCAATGCTACACCTTCTTTTGGAACTGGAAGGTGTTGCTCAATCAATTGAAGAATTTCATCATCCGTATATGGTTTCAACAACGAAAGGTTGTATTTTCCTGGCGCAATGTGTGCATGATGGAATCCAAAATCTGAGATTTCAGACAAATCTACTTCGATATGTTTCCGTTTACGAATTAAATTAATTCCATCGATCAAATAACCACTGCCTATTGAGGGAGCCTCAACCCTTGATTCATACGGTTTTGGGCCCCTTTTTCCGCGCTTTTTTTCTGGTTCTTTCCAGCGATTTTTGCGATTACAAATTACTGCTGATTTTTCAGAAATATTGGATAATACTTGTTTAATTTTTTCAAATTGTTTTACGGATGAAACCATAATCCCATCAGGCAATTGCACCAATTTCGTGCCCTTTCTCTTGAAAAGTTCTGAACTTGTAGGTGAAACAATCAGTTCCAATGGGAACGAATCAAACAGAGTATCATGCCACTCAGTCAGATGTTGGCTTGCCTCTTTGCTCAGGTGAACTCCAACTTCAAAACCGGTGTTTAGGCCATCTTTCCCATCTAGATTCGCAGTGAAAAGCAGACCTGTTGAATTGTCAGCAATGACGTGTTTTGCATGAAGATCGGGGTGCCCTCTCATTGACACACCCTTGCAGGACATTAGACGAAGGAATCCAACAGCCTCATGCTCTCTAGGTGGTCGACCAATCGCTATGTCTGTGGCATGATAGAGGATGGTGATTTCTACACCCCTCTCCGATGCATTGACCAACTCATCAATCACTTGTTTGCCAATCTCAGATTCAGCGTTCGATAGAACATATGTGGAAATTCGCAATGTATTCTTTGCAGATTTAATCGTATCAATAATTGCCTCCGCCAAGCTCGTTCGTCTGTTACTCAGGGTCCAGATTGCATGTCCAGAGGCAACAGGCGCATCGGGTTTACCCGATTGCGACCAAGGGTTGCCTAGTCTTGGATCATTCTTACTTGGCCGAATGTGCTGATCCGCCTCATGAAGCCAAAGATGTGAGAAAAACGTGCGGAGGGAGGTAACTGTGTTCGCATCATTGACTCGAATTCCGGTCTCAATGTTCTCTTCAAGAGACGTTTTTACGATGTTTGCGGATGTGATTAATAATTCATCATCGACAATCAGGAATTTTGCATGGGTTTCTGGGTGCAATCGAATATACACTCCATTGCCAGCAAGATTTTGCAACCTTTCAAGGTCCTTATTTGCTTGTTCTTCATCAGAATATCGATTGAAAATACTTGTTCCCAAATTGGTCAAGACATGGACTCGACCATTCAACCGATTCGCGGCTGCAACTAGGCTCTTCTCAATTTCCGGATGATTCAACATCCAGTTGAAGAGGAACACAGAATGATCTGCAGAGGAAATCATGTCAACCATGGTCTGTAGAATCGCGGGATTTTTGGGGTGCGTACACATCAATGTCTCAGCATTACCTTGCCATTCAAGGGATGCAAAATCTGCCTTCTTTCCCTCGATTGGAAGCCAGGTCACCAAGTCGGGAATCGGAGCATCAGGGACTTTGATTTCGATTGACTCAGTAGGCATGAATGAACACCTCCGCTTCGTCAATTCGATACTGTAATTCCCATTCTCCCGTCTTTCTGTATCGCTCCAATGTGGTATCAAGAGATAGATCCGCTAATGACGTCTTGAGAGTTTCAACCCATTTCTTTGGGAGATTCTCGGAATCCATCCACAACTCTTCAATTGAATTCTTGAGGAGTGCCACTTCTGAAGCAACTCCTGTACGCCCGAGTGCGCCATCTGGTAGTTTGCGCATTGCGTCATCTACTGCATCATCAATCCAAGAGGTGATTTTCTTCTGGGTAGGTATCGGCCTAAGGAGTGCTTCAACTTCGACGTTGTCTCCCATTGAAAATTGTATATGATGCGGTTTTGGTCTTGATTTACTCGGCAGGTCGCGATGTTCATGATCAGATACTTCGATTGACAACACACTCTTGTGGACTCTTGGCTTCGACAATTGATTGCGGAATTCGATTTCCCCCAATGCACCGGTTAACGTTTCATTAGATTCGAATTCAGCTTTTCCAATTGAACTGATGAACGTAGTTGAACCAACATTGACTTCTTCCATATTGACTGAAGGTGTGCCCACTAGTGTTCTCAAGAACCAAATTCCAGGTACTTTTGCTGATTGATATTTTTTGATTTTAGTGGCAGCCCAAGATTTAATTTCTATACCGAAATCATCCTTTCTAGCAGTTTTCTCCATGGAAAAACCCTCAATTGAGTCATCGACTTTATGCGTATTCCTCTGCTCCGCAGTGAACCAATTGACAACTTCTTTTTTAGAAGGCGCTTTGGTTTTTTTCCAATTGATATTCTTCCATTTTCCATTACTAAATTCAGTATTTATTGACAAAAACTCCCCAGTTTCCTCAACCATATACAGGGTTTGATTCCTTGAAATAATTGGACGGATTTCACCTTCTTTGGAAGCAAGGCGTCCAGTTTCCGTCAATTCAAACATCTGATCGAATATCGGATCCTTTCGATGTCGTTTAGCCTCCTCTGAATCCTCTTCAAAGAGGAACCCGCCTTTCCGATTGAGTAAGCGTGATTTGCGCTTTAATGACTCTTGAATCAAATCACGGTAGAGCAACATCTCGAGTAGCTTTCTTGCCAGATTGATTGGCAATCCAAAGACGCGTTGTACATCCTTGGCAGAAAGGGCATCGAGTTCTTCGGCCAATCTCGTCGCATGCACGAGCAAGGGGTCTTCTTTGACGCCGGCCTCACGACACCTCAGATTTAAGAATTCAATCTTGATGATGGTGGCTGGTGACGTATGAACAGCCCAAACTCCTCCCTTGATTAGGCGATTTGAGAGTACAGGGCGCATCACGCGCGGATCTTTACTCATCTACGACCACCCCTTTTGCTACCCTTCCTAGGTTTTCGAACCAAATTTATCCCTTTCCAATCATTCCTGAGATCTTTTGGAGATATCTGGAGAGAACGCCCATTCTTCTGAACGTGATTGATTAATTGAGATACGAAGTTCTGAGTGGCTTGATTTTCTGTTATGCTAATCCCCTGATCTTGTTCAGCATTTCTTGCATCATATTTCGCACCCATCTCCTCAAGTTGTCGGGCATTACCAACTAGAATCAAACGATGGCGGGCGCGCGACGTTGCTACATTGATTCGGTTCAGTACTGTCATGAATCCTAGGCTTCCACGTTTGTTAGCACGAGTCATGGGTAGTAAGACAACGTCGGCTTCTCTTCCTTGGAATCTATCAACGACATTGACTTCGATTCGGACTGTCTCGGTCTTCTTGTCGACGAAATGCCAACCTTTTGATTCTACGACATCACTGACCCGTAGGGCTTTCTGAATAGCAGCTGCTTGTGCCTTGTAGAATGAAATAACTGCAATTTCCCAGTACCGATCATCTGGATGTGGGATTGAGGCGAGATCCTTCGCAATATCATCAATCGCTTCGACAATCACCTTTGCCTCTGCAACGTTGACGTATTGTCCACCCTTCCCTCGATCTAATTGCTCCATCGCTTCCTTGCCAAACAATGAGGTGTCAAGGAGGACGAGACTGTCATCCTTTTTCAGAGGGGTGCCAAGAAGACGTGTGGGGAATCCTCGATTAACCATTTGAGAGCTGCTGTGATATTCATCCCCATAGACAACTTTACTGTTGAATTCTGCAATCTTCGGATGCATTCTGTGTTGAACATTGAGGCTGACAATTCGATCATTTCTCTTGTTCTTTGAGAGACGCTCAGCAAGTAGTTCGAATCCACTATTGTATTCAAAATCAGCCACCATTACCAAATCTTTCCAGAGCCTATCAAGGCTGTCAGAATATTTCTGTTCATAGCACCACGGTTTAATCGCACCGGATGTATGGGGGGCGGGTGTTCTTGGATCCCAACCCTCTGGAAGTGGAACATCTGTTTTTTCTTCCCAGTCCCACATCGAATTGACCCACTTTCCTTTCACTCGAATCTTGGCAACCTTCGGTCTGTTAGGAGGAGGGCGACGCCACGATTTGGGGCGCTTCTTAGGCTCTTCTGGATATGCTTGTTTCTTCGGTTTCTTGGGCTTTTGATATCGACTGGGCTTCGACAAGACATCCGGTTGCTTTGGTGGTTTGAATTTGCCTACTTTGAACGCTGTTGGCTTCTTTGGTTTTGGACCCCGAGTTTTCTTTTCAGCTGAATCCCATTTATCTACCAGTGATTCATAATTAGATATCTGTTTTGCATATTCCTCTTCTATGGCAGTTTCTTTGGTTTGGAAATCTTGTTGGGCTATTGAAAGAATTGTTGGATAGGCTTTGATTTCTGCTTGCCGCTCTTTGTAGGCTATCACTGCACCCTCATGCGTTTGTTTTGTTGAGTTGCATTTTCGCTCCCAATCGCCTACTGCTCGAATAAAATCATCATCAATCTTCTTCTTTGCATTCTCCCAATTTTTGACTTGAGAATGAAAACTGATTTCAGACCATTTATCCTCAAGATCTGCTCGTAAATTCAAGATGGAACTGTAAATTCTCCATTGGTGATTACGTCGCAAATTGTCATTATTCGACATTCGATGCTCAAACCATTGCTCAAGAGAGATGCGGACACTTTTAGAGCACTCTTCAAACATCTTCTGAACTTCTGGGCGCATGGCAAAGAATCCTACCAGTTCGTCGCCATCCTTTGAAACAGATACACCATCACGGATGTGGGCTCCTTTGATGTGTTTCTTGTCTGGCTTTGTGAGTCGATGTACCCAAACCGATTTTCCTGTTGATTTACCATCTGCGTTCTTTTTGTTCATACTCCAAACAAAATGTTTCCAGATTATTTGTGCCAGGATAAAATCAATCTTTGATTGATCAACGTGAGGGCTGAGTTGTTTCTCATCACCCACAAGAAGCCAACGCTTGGCTCTGATTCCAGGTACCAAGAATTCACCAAGAGTAGCCTTTGAAGCTTCATCGATGATGGCGATATCAAAGGGGATTCCTTCGGCCTCAAAATGCCCTCCAGTAGAAATTCCAATTGTTGTTGCACACACTAGGTTGACATTGTGCTTAAGCATGTGACCGATAATGTCGACGCGCTCTTCCCCTTCCTCATCACGACCCTTGACTGGCTGACGTAACTGAGTCAACCAATCTTGCTGAATGGAAGATACCATATCGGAACCAAGATTTTGATTCAATCCTGATTCTAATGTTTGCACAAGTCTTGATCGAAGGCCTAAACTCAACTCATCCCAAGTAAACATCTGCAAGTGGTTGGATACGGCACGGCTATTGCTTGCATGTCTCAAGGGGTATACTCCTGGGAGAAAATTTGGGCCGTAGTCCAAGCCAATTCGTTCTAGCACATTGTCGACTGCAACGTGTGTAGGGGCAACCATGAGTACGCGCAATCCCTGCTCTACGGCCAACTGTTGAATAATCTCGCAGATGACGGTTGTTTTCCCCGTACCTGGTGGGCCACGAATCAAAGATATATCTGGACACGAGAGCCCTGTAAATACCGCCTTTCGTTGTGTTTCAACACCGCTTTTATCTAAGGTTTTCATCCCAGATTTAAGATTCAATCCTGGATTCAACAAAGTCGCACCGGTATCGGATTGATTGTAGCTTGGAAGTTCGTTAGCGTCTCGAATCGTATGGGCTAGACTCCTGGCCTGTTCGGTCGCTTCTCGAATGAGTATACCGACTGCTTGGCTCTTGCGGAATGTGTTGTAATCATCCGCCCCCTCTCTAAGATGGAGATGTGGTTTTATGCTCCCTTTCACCGCTTTGTCAAGCAATTCTGCCCATTTAGCAGCTCTCTCCGGCGGCCATTGATCTGGGCGAAGCGTCATCATTGATGTGTCAGGATCAAATCCTGCAATTCTGATTCTGAATGGATATGTCTTTTTTTTCTTACCTTTGCCCTTATCCTCAAGCTCTTCTATTTCAACTCGGAAATTGCCTTCAGTCCAACGAGGCGGGGTACCAACAGAATCCTTGGAGAGGTGGATGCGAAATGGGTCTGCAACTCGTTTTTTGACTATTCGAGCCCAAGCGGAAGGTTGTGGGAGAGAACCGAGGATATTACTCAATGCATAGCGCATACTTGAATGAAGTCCCAGTGATTTGGTAAGTTCGTCTACACCGGCCTTCCGAACATGACCAACGGTTCGAATTCCACTTCCATTCAGTTTCTTCAAATCATCTGGGCGAATGTCTTGAGATGACATGAGGCGATCAAGATTGAATGCATCGGGTGTCAATTGCTCATCAACGGCGTAGAATGTGAATCTGGGTCTTCTTCGGGGGTCGCGATAGTAATCCTCCTCTGCAGAAAGATGGGCATTCAAGCAATTGAGTGTGTTCAACTTCTTCGGATCGACCTTCGTCCCCCAATCATCATGTTCGTCGGCAAAACCGAGATCGAAGTCCGATTCTTCAGTCACTTTTTCGCCTCCGACAGTATTCTCTTGAGTGTATTCCTCTAATGAGTGGTTTCATGCAGTGAATTTCCAAACTTTGGGGTCATTAATGTTGTCACAACTCCAATTTGAACTCAGATATAATGTCACCAGTATTCGTTTTACAGGATTGATTACAAGTGTAATTGGTATTGGAGGTGATTGTTCTCCTCCAACAGGAGAAAAAAACATATCTACTTTCATAACATCTACCTTCATAGATTTCAATTCATCATTACTAATCTTAACACCCGTCCTCGTAAGTCGGTTCGTAAGTCGATATAATCGTCTTTTGATTAACTGTTTGTCTTTGGGGCGCTTTAGATTAGTTTCAGGAATTAGAGGGAGAATCCTTTCCTCAAATCGTTCAATGGCATGGTTGGATGGATGGATTACTTGTGTCATCAAAGGTTGCTATGACACTGAAATATACTAAGGCATCAAGTCGAATAACGCCTGTTCGACATGAATTGCGCCAATCAAAGAGGAAAATTGTGTCGAATCCTCTGAATCCGACACATGTCACGTCGAATTAGAATCGGCTCGGTTTTCGCCATACATGCTCAGAATGAATTTTCCCAAAGGCTCTAGTTTCCATACTTGTGGTTTTTCACCTTGATGAGATACACATCCTTTCGATTCTAATAATTTCAATTGACGTGTGATGGTTCGATCTGTGGTGTCAACGGTTACAAGAATATCTTCTCGTGATAGTTTCACATCACGTTTTGATCTGTCCATATTCGTTGCAGTAGATTCCTTACCTTGAGATTCCCTATTTTCTAGGCATTGTAGATATTTGATATTATCTAGGCGGCGTGAATCATTGCCAAACCAAGAAATCAAAACCATCAATTCGTTGATAAATGTAATTTCAAAGAGGTTGTCTTCAGAATTACGGTTGGAATGTACAGCATCTAATATCGAGTATGTCTTCAAACCACCTTGAATGGCAGCCAAAGCCATACCAATAACCATCAGACTCGTGCCACCAGTTACCCCTGCATAGAATTCTAAATCATTATTTTTTGAAAGTTGATGAGCCTTAGCAATCGCTTTTTGGACTGCCATAATCACTTGTAGAACTGTTTCTTCATCGAATGGATTTATGTTGATAATCTCGCAATGTTCGACGTCCTTGCTCCAATCCCCAGCTTTAGAATCCCCCCCGTCAATCCAGATTTTCATTTTGCTAGCATTCGTATCAGGGTTACTAATCAGAAAAACCATACTTGGTCTGTAATAATCGATAGCCTCCTTCAATGCACCCACAGATTTACCCTGTGAATGAATTAATACCTTGTCTACCATTGAACTTGCGAGAATGTCCTACTTGAACAGTCATTCGGTTCAAAGAGCCACCATTGGAACCCCTGTATATTCATTGAAATAGGTGAAAATGTCACTAATTCAAGTAGTACGACTCAGTCCCTACCCTTTGTGCCAGCAGAAATCTAGAATTATTACTGAAGTTTCTAAGTAGAAAATTATTAGTGATACTGATTCTTTTGCCATCCAAATTTATACATCATCAGAGGAATCCCAACAAAATTTATCACAGGAATTAATACTATTATTAGGGTAAAAAATCCCGACATCCCTATTGCATTCGAACGTCTAAAATGAGCTGAAAGAGAAGATATGAATATTAGTATGAGGTAGTATAAGAAGATTAAAAACCCAACTAATGAGAATAAGCCGGCAACTATAGCACCAAAAGCCGAACTAACTATACCAATTAAATATCCAAGAATCACTCCAATAACTGCAAATGGCACAAGTAGAAACGGGGCTAAAACCATCAGGAAACCTAATTTTGCCATGTTTGCCCACCAAGTATCTGCATCATCTGTACCGATGAAATCAGCAACTGGTAAATCCAGACTTCCTAATAGGCTCATAGGGAACTTATACATAGGAAGTTTATTTTCATAAATCAAACGTTTACTTCCATCCCAGAAAAATTTATTAGAGCATTTAGGGCAATCATAATCCCCACTCTCTTTAGGCAGTGATAATTTCTTCTTGCAATACGGGCAATTAGCAATTGGCATAGGGCGGCCGAATTACAGGGGACTATAAATGAATACCCGG
>Ga0302119_10001584_pt1 | contig 10215 bp, 12 predicted proteins | sample AG5_Tmax_MG_FD_203114 | JGI IMG/M metagenome (GOLD analysis project Ga0302119, IMG submission 203114) | Marine microbial communities from Western Arctic Ocean, Canada - AG5_Tmax | ecosystem: Environmental > Aquatic > Marine > Oceanic | place: Canada: Western Arctic Ocean | collected 2017-10-01
CTTCTTATTGAGGACATCGATCTGGCCTTTGAGTAGATCTTCGGCACCGATTGGAATCAGGATCCGCAACGGTGTTGCCCCGAGCTTCTCGCGCACTTCATCCACCACATGCTGAAAGTCGGCTCCGACTCGATCCATTTTGTTGACGAACACGATCCGCGGAACGTTGTATTTCGTCGCCTGCCTCCAGACCGTCTCGGTCTGCGGCTGGACCCCGGCCACCCCGCAAAAAACAACAATCGCCCCGTCTAAAACACGGAGCGATCTCTCAACTTCAGCGGTAAAATCGACGTGTCCGGGAGTGTCGATGATGTTGACCCGCTGCTTCTTTTCTTCGAAAAGCTTGCAGACGCCGTCGTCTTTCTTCTGCATCCACTCGCAAGTCACCGCAGCGGCGGTAATGGTAATGCCCCGCTCACGCTCCTGCTCCATGTGATCGGTCGTGGTGGCCCCATCGTGCACCTCACCGATCCGGTGAATCATCCCGGTGTAGAACAAGATCCGCTCTGTCAGAGTCGTCTTTCCCGCGTCGATATGCGCCGCAATCCCAATATTCCGCGTCCGCTCAAGCGGGTACGGTCGGTCAGGACTGTTGAGGCTATCAGACATTTTGGGAAATGCGACTGTGGCGGCGGAGAGCATCGATACTTACCAGCGGAAATGGGCAAAGGCGCGGTTGGCTTGGGCCATCTTGTGAACGTCGTCGCGCTTGCGGACCGCACCACCCGTATTGTTGGCGGCGTCCTTGATTTCATTGGCCAGCGCAACGTGCATCGGAGTTCCTTTCCGGTTGCGTGCGAATCCAACAATCCAGCGCATGGCGAGGGCTTCCGAACGGGAGCCCACGACCTCGAGAGGCACCTGGTAGGTGGCACCACCGACTCGACGGCTCTTCACCTCCACGCGGGGCTTGGAATTCTCAATGGCGCGCGTGACGACCTCGAGCGGATCGACCGTGTCGGTCCCCTCGTTGGCCTTGTCGATCGCGGCGTAGACGATGCGTTCCGCGAGGGAGCGCTTGCCGTCCTTCATCACCTTTGAGATCAGGAGGCCAATCAGTCCGCTATCGAACTTGGGGTCGCGCCGATCGGGCTTGTGGTAAACTCTTTTTCTCCGGGCCATGTCGTTAAGTGGTTCAGGTTCAGCTCACTCCGTTACTTCTTGGGTCGCTTGGCACCATATTTGGAGCGGCTTTGTTTCCGGTTCTCGACCCCGAGGGTGTCGAGCGATCCACGCACAATGTGATAACGCACACCCGGTAAGTCCTTCACCCGACCTCCACGCACCAGCACGATGGAGTGCTCCTGCAAATTGTGTCCCTCTCCCCCGATGTAGGCGATGATCTCGTAGCCGTTGGTCAGGCGGACCTTCGCGACCTTTCGGAGGGCGGAGTTCGGCTTCTTCGGGGTCCGAGTGTATACTTGCAGACACACCCCGCGGCGTTGCGGACAATTGCTGAGTGCGGGCGACTTCGACTTTCGCGTCGCCTGTTTGCGCCCTTTGCGGACAAGTTGATTAATGGTCGGCATGATTCCTGCTTGTTTTAGGGAGGGTCATCGCGTGCTCGGAGAGCGCAGTTGGCAGGCGACGAGGATCACCCTCGCAGGAGCCTGTTATCCGGAGCTGCACCCGATGAGCTGGTAAATCGCTGTGATTGCACTGAATCCCAGGTAAACCTGAGCCCAGCCACGATTTTGGGGCCGCGACTATAGGAGCGCGCCCCCGCTTGACAAGGCCTATTCCGTCTATTTTTTTGAACTCTTTTGCAGGTCTCATTTTATGATTTGGAGAGCGTGACCGTTCAAGGATCCGAAGCCTTCCTTTCGAATGGATAGCCCTGATTCATAGGGGGTTGAGCCTCTTGCCGAGTCCCCCCGCAACTCGAAGTCCTCCCTTCACTTCCTGCATCCCGGCTCCTAATCCCGCCAAGTCGCTCGCCAGAAGTTTGCATTTGAGCGGCTTCGCATCCGGGCCGGCCAAATTCCGAGCCTCGTATGGTCAAAAACTCCGCCACCCCGAAAACACCAGGATCTCAGCCCGGACACCAGCCTCAGACCCTCGATCTCAGCCAACGTCACCGCTGACCAATCCGATTCTTCAGTCGGCTGAAATCTGGAAAGTCCCCAAAGATCCAGCCCTGCCTCATTAAATTCAATCCCATGAATTGCGTCCTGCTTCCATAGCATCTCGTCTTGCTGATTCTCTCTGACTGGGTGAATCGTCGGCAACAGGAGATCATCGAATTTCAGAACGCTCAGAACCGAGCTCTCATGAAGAAGATGGGACCATCGTGGAATTCCCTCACCAATGATCAAGGAAGTCTCCTCGCGCCCAAGGGCAAGGCCCGTGGTCGCAAGACCCTCACGCACCTGACCACCATTGTGACTCCAGACACGATTCCGCGTTGGCACCGACGGCTCATCGCCGCGAAACTGGACTACCGCGACCACCGGGCGATCGTTCCGGGACGACCGCCAGTTCCCGATGGCGTGGCTCGGCTCATTCTACAATTTGCCAGGGAAACCCCCACTTGGGGCGACGATCGAATTCAAGGCGCATTGGCTAATCTCCGCCACGAAATTTCCGACAGCACGGTCGGAAACATCCTCAAACAGAACGGCGTCGAACCGACCCCAAGGTCGTCCTGTTGCCGCCCAGAACTCCAAATCTAAATGCCCAAATCGAACGCTGCATGCGATCCCTGAAATCCGAGTGTCTCGACAGAATGGTCTTCTTCGGCCGACGATCGCTGGAGCGGGCTTTGAAGCAGTTCGTCGCCCACTACCGCCGTGAACGCAATCATCAGGGACTGGAAAACCCGAATCATCGATCCTGGCGTCGAAGTTGGTCGAGAGACCGGTGAGGTCCGGTGTCGGGAACGCCTCGGTGGCATGCTGCGTCACTATCATCGCGAAGCGGCGTAACGCTGTTCGAGCTCTACCGGAGAGCGTTACGAAAAGCGGGAGCAGAACCGCCGTGTCTCGACTTGACCATTACTCAGAATCCGCGGTGACAGACTTCCAGATCCTGACAATACGCGTCATCCTTCAGCCAAGAATTGTGCCGGCCCCATCCCAATTCATGCTGTATCCAAAAGCCAAGGCCTCCGTCTGAGTTTTTTGACCTTACGGCAAGCCCGTATGCGTTCCAAATCTGGAGATTTGGTTTCCGCCACACTTCGCCCAATCTCGACGATACGACACCCGCGCGACTTCTCTTGGGTGATCGCTTTAATTGCGGCCGTCGACCATCTGTTAGATACAGGAGCTCCTCCGTCCGTTTCAACCGTCGGATGACCGGTTCAACGGTAGCGTAGATATCCCCCACCGAGCGGAAGGGTGCAACCGCGTTCATGCATCCAGATTTGGCATCTCTCAGGAGATTGACCGGTGCAAAAAATGGGCCCGATCCTCAAAGCTCCCTAATAGAATCCAACCTATATCAACGCCTAAATACCTGACAGTGGGTTAGTAGCAGGGGGGAGATTCGAACTCCCGACCCAAGGCTTATGAGTCCTTTGCTCTACCCCTGAGCTACCCTGCCGAGTTTTGGGGACGCGCGGAACTATATCGTGGCAGCACGGGTGTCGACAGAAAAAATTGGCGCTCCCCCTTGCATTCCCGCATTGCTTTGACATTGCGAAAGCGCCTGACCAGATTCCTCCTCACCTGTGGCTGATGCTCGCTTTACTCTTCTCAACCGCACCAATGAGATCGGAGCAAACAGCTATCTCCTCGAAATTGGGGAGATTCGCATCGTCCTCGATGCCGGGATGCATCCCAAGAAAAGGGGCCCCGATTCCATTCCTCGCTTCGAGGATCTGCCCCCCGACAGCATCGATGCGATCATCGTGACCCACTCCCACCTCGACCACGTGGGGACCCTTCCGCTCCTAATGCGTGATCAGCCTTCAGCTCGCGTGTTCATGACCCCAGGGACAGCCGCTCTGGCCGAAGCGCTCCTGCACAATTCGGTCAACGTGATGAAGTCGCAGCGCCTGGAACTGGGAATCGAGGAATACCCTCTTTTCACTCACCGCGGACTCGATGAGCTCTTTCCCCGCGTCGAACCACGCGACTATGAAAAGCCGTTCGACCTCGATCGAAACGGCTCGGTGCGAGCGACGTTTTACGATGCGGGGCATATTCTCGGCTCGGCTGGCGTGCTGATCGAGGGAGGTGAAAAACGAATTTTCTACAGTGGTGATGTTCATTTTGATGATCACGCGCTGATTCGCGGCTCCCGCTTTCCAGAGCTCAAGGATCTGGACACTCTGATCGTGGAGACCACGCGAGGCGATTCTCCACGCAAGGATGGCTACCGGCGCGAAGAGGAAGAAGAACGGTTCATCGGTGATATTCGCACGTGCTTGGCTCGCGGAGGTTCGGCCCTCGTGCCCGTCTTTGCGATCGGCAAGACCCAAGAGGTGCTTGCCATGATTCATGAGTGCAAGGGGGCGGGCCGGCTCCCGGACGTGCCGGTCTACATCGGTGGACTGAGCACCAAGATGACCATCATCTACGACAAGTTCTCGGAATCCACCCGTCGCATGACTCCCGACTTCAAGATCCTTCGGGATATGAACCCCATCACCGGAAACCGACGCGGGAAACGCAAGATCCCAAACGACCCGGGCTGCATCTACGCCCTCTCCAGTGGGATGATGACGGCTAAGACAACTTCCAACGGATTTGCTCGCGGCTTCATCCACCACTCCAAAAACTCGCTCCTCTTTGTTGGTTATGCCGACCCTGACAGCCCGGGAGGAAAGATTCGTGCAAGCCAGACGGGCGACATGATTCTGCTCGACGAAGAACTCCCCGAAGTCGCTCTCAACTGCGAAGTGCAGGTCTATGACTTCAGCGGTCACGCGCCCCGTGATCAACTCTTGGAGTTCATGCTGAAGACCGGGACCAAGCAGACCATCCTCGTCCACGGTGATCCCGCCGCCTCGCAGTGGTTTGCAGATCAGCTTCAGGACGCCGTGATCCCACCTTCCGGAACAGCGATCAGGATGTAGCCCTTCCCACTGGCAAAATTCGCCGTTTCGATCTTCGCTTGAAGCTAGGAGGAATGGCACAAGGATAAGGAGGGGCATCGATCAGCCGGACCCCTGGCAGTCGGAGCGGCCGCCCTACAATTCCTGCCCCGTTGTATACCCGGCGCTCCGCATGGCGACACGGAGGCAACGCCAAACCTTGCGCCATTCAGGCTAGGAGTCTGTCGGACTTTAAGCGCGTCCGAAAATGCAGGAGTTTCAATCCATGGAAGCGCGCTTTGTATCCGTGGATCGGGACACCCAATGCTGTTGCTACCCGAACGTCGGGATAGGATTCCCGAAGATGATCTGGTCCATTTCTTGGCGATGCGCGGCAAAGAGAACGTATCGGGCGAATGGACCCTGGCGGGCCGGGCCGAGAACCTCAATCGCCTCCACCGGATGGTGGGAACTGCGACGAACGGAGCGGGCAGCCCGAAATCGCGGTCCACGGGCAGGAATCCCTTTCGAATTTCTCCAGTGGGCGGAGAGGGCTCGGCAGAATCATCCACACGATCTCGCGGTGGCTCCACCGCCTGAGCGCCGAGTCTACCGCGCAACTTGTGCTAACTCCGACAGGCTCCTAGCAATAAGCCTTTTCACTTTCCTTAAATGCACTCTATAGTGAATGTGGCGATGAATTATCGGGAAGAGTCCCCGGAAGATCGCCAGATATCATGAGCATAAAGGCAGCAACATTTGTGTTTACTGCCATTGCCTTGTTTGCATGCGGAAATGCGCAGGCAGGGTGGTCGAAGTATAATGCGGCCCTGAAGCGGACCGAGCATTTTGACAATTCAGGCAAGAGAACGGGCTGGTCGAAGAATAATGAAGCGCTGAAGCGCACCGAGCATTTTGACAAGTCCGGGAAAAGGACAGGATGGTCGAAGGAAAATACGGCCTTAAAAAGGCTGGAAAACTATGACTCGCAAAAGGGCAGGACGAGTTCATCAAGATATAACAAGGCGCTGAAGCGCACTGAATACTTTGACAGGTCAGGGAAGAGAACAGGTTGGTCAAGGTATAACGCGGCCCTGAAGCGCACCGAGCATTTTGACAAGTCCGGCAAGAGAATCTCCTGGGAAAAGTATAATGAAGCGCTGAAGCGTACTGAGTATTTTGATGCGCATGGAAAACGCATGCCGGAGCGGATAGGCAGGCGTTAAGTCTTTGCACCCCCAACCCCGCCCTGGAGACCGTCGCAAAGATTTGCCGAGTTCGGATCGGCGGAAGAAGGGGAGGTGAACTGCCGCGAGCGGCTTGGAGGATTACTTCGCTCCTACTACCGGGATGCCGCATGAAATATCGACGATTCCAATTTCTGGACACTACGGGGAAGTCACGATCATCTACACGCTGAATCTCAAGGCCAGATCCGCCATCAAGCACGCTCCGAAGTGGGTGAGGAATGGGGAGATTCGTTTTGACGAGGTGGAGGATTGATCCACGGGCGCTGCTACGGCAGTCCTAGGCCCGAACCTATCTTTGAGGTTGTGCTCCGCTATCTCTTCCTCATAGGGATAACGTAGCTCCTAGGGACTAGCCCTTCTTCAATTCATCGATCTCCTTGCGCAGTGCTTTCACTTCCTGCATGGTCTCGTGAAGCTTGCCCAGCCCGCGCCAAATGCGCATTTCGTTCTTCGGGGGCTTGGGCGGAGTCCCAATGTAGGTCCCCGGTTTTGTGATGCTCTTGTGCACCCCGGACTGACCGCCCAGTTGCACTCCACTCGCAATCTCAATGTGTCCGTTGATGCCCACTTGGGCACCCAGCACGACGTGGTCATGAAGTTTGGAACTTCCCGCCACTCCTGAAAGCGCAACGAGAATACAATGCTTGCCCACCTGCACGTTGTGGGCGATCTGCACCATGTTATCGATCTTGCTCCCCTCCCCGATTACGGTCTTGCCAATCCGGGCGCGGTCGACGCAGGCGTTGGCACCAATCTCGACATCATTCTCAACGACCACGATCCCGAGCTGGGGAACCTTCTGGTGTTTGCCCCCGATGAATACATAGCCAAAGCCATCCGATCCGATCACCGCCCCAGGCTGCAAGATGACGCGATCCCCCAGCACGCATCCTTCCCGCACGGTTGCGTTCTGATAGACGATGCACTCAGCACCAACGCGCACTCCGCGTCCGATCACGGCTCCCGCACAAATCTCCGAGCCCGCCCCAATCACGGCTCCGGCCTCGATCACCGCACCGGGATACACTGCCGCACCCGGGTCAACCTGAGCGTCTTCGGACACGTGAGCACCGGAGCGAATACCCGGCTCAAAGTCTCGGACCATTCCGGCCACTTTGTTGGCGAGAAGCGCCAAGGCATAGGACGGGTCCTCCACCTGGATCAAGGCCACCCCCTCGGGTCCGGAGTCCACCTCCACGCTCACCAGAACGGCACCTGCTTTGGTGGTCTCGAATTGGGGACGGTATTTCGCGACTCCGAAGAAACTCAGGTCCCCGGGACCCGCTTCTTCCAGGGTCGCTACCCCGTTCAGGGTCGTCTCAGCATCACCAGCGATCAAATTGCCTCCCACTAAGGCGACGACTTCAGCGAGCCGGAGTTCCACAGCGGAGAGTTGTGAGAGAGGTAAAAGTCGGCAAGGACCGGACTAGTTCTCCGGAGCGTCTTTGTTGAGCAGGTCGAGAAGACCAGCCGTAATATCCGTGGCATCCTTCGTGTAGAGCAGGAAGGGAACCTGTGAAGTGCTCAGGCCGGACTTGTCGAAGACGTAGTCATAGTCATCAGACTTCGCCCGGTCTTCGACCAGCTTGCGAATCTCTTCGAGAATCCCGCGCATTTTCTGCACCATCTTCTCGTTGAGGGCCGTATTGCGGCGCTGAAGAAATTCGCGACGCTCGCGGTCGAGCGCAACCCCTTCCTGGGTCTTCATTTGGAAGGTCTTGTAGAGGTCCTGCTTCTTCTTTTCGCTGATGGACGGATCCTCAAGTTGCTTGCGGAAGCTCTGCAGTTCGTCCTCGAGGGACCGAATGGTCTCCAAGCGTTCGTTGTTGTTCTGCTGGATCTTGGCACGCTCAACGTTAATCTCCTTCTGTGCCTCGTTGGTGCGATGGTACTGCTTGAAGAGCGTCTGCATGTCCACAGTGGCAATCTTGAGCTTGTCCTGCGCAACCGCGGGGACTGCAAGCATGATGAATCCGGCGGTGGCAAGGGTAAGTTGGCGAAGGAGCATTTTGTTAGCGAATGTTAGGATTGCCCGGAGCTTGGAGTGAAATGCCGAGGTCGTCAAACCTCAACCCCGGATCCCGCTCCTCAGGTCCTTTACTCCTCTTTTTAAGGCTCAAAAGTCGGTCAACCCTTTGAAGGAGCGTTCTTGTTGAGCTCCTTGAGGATCATGGGAGTGATGTCGGTTGCCTCTTTTGCGAAGAGAAGAACCGGCACTTGAGCCGAATTCAGTCCCTCAACATCAAAGACTAAATCGTAGCCGGTTCGCTCCGCATGCTCGATCACGATCTCCCTGATCTCCTCCAACAAATTCTCCATCCGCAACACCATCTTGCGATTCAGCTCTCCGTGGCGCGCCCTGGCCGTGGTCCGACGCTCTCGATCCAGTGATTCGCGCTCCCCCTGGCGCAAGCCCTTCTCCCGCTCCAGCGATGCCCGGGCCTCCTCCTCCAAATTCGTCTTCTGAAGGCGGGTTTCCAATTGCCGCAGCCCTTCATCCATGCTGCGCACCCGACCCGCCAAATCATTGTGTTCCTTCTGGATTCGCGCCCGCTCCAAGTTGATTTCCTCCTGGGTCTTCTCCGCCTTGTAGTAGTTCTTGAAGAGCTTCTGGATATTGACAATCGCTGCCTTGGGCTGTTCCTCAGAGTCCTCTTGGGCCCGCGCCAGACCCAGCAGCGCCCCCATTCCCACACATAAATAAATAAGTCGTCTCATCGGCCAGGTAAAGATTACTGAAAGCTAGACCTTGGCAGATGGAACCTCAAGATCATTAAATAGTCAGACTATCTCAAAAACAATCGCCCCATGCTCCGCCTTCGCTCCATCGCCGAGATCCCCTCCGGCCTTCCCACTCCTGTGGTCCTCGTCCCCACCATGGGTTCGCTTCACGAGGGTCACCGCGCCCTCATTCGTCGTGCGCGCGAGATCGCGGGCGAGGCGGGCTCGGTGCTGGTCTCAATATTCGTCAACCCCCTCCAGTTCGACCGTCCCGCCGACTTGGAAGCCTATCCCCGAGTCGTTGAATCCGATCTCGCCATTTGTGAGCAACTTGGCGTAGACACTGTATTTTTCCCCGAGCCCACCGACTTTTTCGCCGCCGACCACTCGATCGCGGTGAGCGAAGATCTCCTTTCCAAGTCCCTCTGTGGCGCGACCAGACCCGGTCACTTTGAGGGCGTCTGCACCGTCGTGCTCAAACTCTTCAATGTCCTGACCCCCACCGATGCCCTCTTCGGGAAGAAAGACTACCAACAACTCGCGATCATCCGGCGCCTGGTCCGAGACTTGGCCCTGCCCGTCAAGATCCATGGCCTGGAGACCATCCGCGAATCCGATGGCCTCGCCCTCTCCTCCCGCAATCTCAATCTCACCGCGATCCAGCGCGCCGACGCACCCCGCCTTCGCCGCGCTCTCCTCGCCGCCCGCGACCTGAGAATCAACGGCGAACAACGGAGCGAGGTTTACCTGGAGACCGCCCGCCTCCTCCTCCTTCAAAACGCTCCGGAGGATCTGAAAATCGATTACCTCCAACTCGTCGATCGCGAGTCCCTCCAACTCCTCGCCAATGTCACCGGCAACGCCCTCCTGGCAGCCGCGCTCTATTACGACGAGGTGCGCCTGATCGACAACATAGAGATTTAGAGTTGCTGCTTGTCCGGCATACCCACAATCCAATCACCCCACAATAAGGTGGCAAATTATTCGCTAAAGTCCTCGACTCGCTATCCCATCAGTTTCTCCATGAGCAGGATCCCTTTGCGCAAGGCAAGGATCACGGCCAAGCTCACCCCCACCAGCGCAGTCACCTTGAGAATGGTGGGGATCTTTTTCTCCCCGGTAAGTTCCTTCCTGGTCGCAAGATAATAGAGCGCCAACCCGAGAGCAGGAATTCCGAAGACCGTGAGTGCTTGGGCCAAGAGCATGAGTGGGACCGTGCTTTCCTTCGAGAGAATCCCCACGATTCCCACCGCCATGCCAAACCCA
>Ga0302119_10001585_pt1 | contig 10214 bp, 7 predicted proteins | sample AG5_Tmax_MG_FD_203114 | JGI IMG/M metagenome (GOLD analysis project Ga0302119, IMG submission 203114) | Marine microbial communities from Western Arctic Ocean, Canada - AG5_Tmax | ecosystem: Environmental > Aquatic > Marine > Oceanic | place: Canada: Western Arctic Ocean | collected 2017-10-01
CGGGTCAAATACAAGTCAAGGCATTTCGGTCAGTGAACATAGATTTTCCCGCCTGGGAGAAAGAAAATAACATAGATCATTCCAATAAATATAAACAGGACAAATAGGATCTCAGTAAGTTTTTTCAACCATCGCGTCAAAATGCCATCATCCTTGTCTTTACTCTTTTCGCTATCCCGTTTGTTGTTTTTTTCTCCATCAGATGCTTTTTTAGCCTTCATAGCCTTATGACATTTATCACTACAATACTTGTGTTTTTCTGACCTATTTACATCTTCATTACAGAATAAACATTTCTTCTTCGTTGTCGTCGATGTTCGACGTTGAGAAGACTCAATCATATTGAATAGTGTGTACAAAACAAAAGCGATCACACAAACCATGATTATTGAAGGCGCATTGGCAATAGCCTTCTCAAACATAATCTATGATAATCAGCCTCACTTTTCAATTTACCCTGCCATTTCCTCCATTATGTCCTCAAAATCTTTGAGTCGTTGGTCGCTGTCAGAGGAATGTTCCTTGTTCATGGAGATAGGGCCCTTTCATCCTTGATGTGAATTTTGCATAGATGTGATTTCAATAAATCGGAAGGGCCCCCCTCTGTACTAACGGGTGTTTCATCGGTACCCTCTGCTTCGTACTGTATAAAGTAAAAGGGATTCAACGCCGACAGGTATTAACAGTTTCACTTTCTACCTACATTCATGCGAAAGAATGCTTTGACCCTTGCTCTGATTATGATTTGCGCTAGTTTAGCGGGATGTTTAACTGGTGGAACGCAATTAGATGATGATGGAGATGGCGTGATGAACGATGTTGACCTCTGTCCACTTACTCCTGCTGGAGAGACCGTCGATACCGATGGTTGTTCACAAACACAACTCGATGATGACGGTGACGGTGTGATGAATAATCTTGACCTTTGTCCACTCACTCCTGCTGGAGAGACCGTCGATGCCGATGGTTGTTCACAAACACAACTCGATGATGATGCTGACGGTGTGATGAATAGCTTAGATATTTGTCCACTAACTCCTGCTGGAGAAACTGTCGATACTGACGGGTGCTCTCAATCACAATCAGATGGTGATGGTGACGGAGTGATGAACAGTGTCGATCTTTGTCCATTAACTCCTGCTGGAGAAACTGTAGATGCTGACGGTTGTTCACAATCACAACTCGATGATGATGCTGATGGTGTGATGAACAGTGCCGATCTTTGCCCACTTACTCCTGCTGGGGAGACCGTCGATACTGACGGATGCTCGCAGACACAACTCGATGATGATGCTGATGGTGTGATGAACAGTGCCGATCTTTGCCCACTTACTCCTGCTGGGGAGACTGTCGATACTGACGGATGCTCGCAGACGCAGCTCGATGATGATGCTGATGGAGTCATGAACAATGTTGACCTCTGTCCACTTACTCCTGCTGGAGAGACCGTCGATGCCGATGGTTGTTCACAGACACAACTCGATGATGACGGTGACGGTGTAATGAACAATCTTGATCTTTGTCCACTCACACCTGCTGGAGAAACTGTAGATACTGACGGGTGTCACGGAGGTTCTGTCGTCACATGGGGAGTTTCATATCAGGGTGGCGACAGTAGTTCCGTGAGTTCTGACTTGAGTTCTGGGGTCATCGATATATATTCTAACGGTTACGCATTTGCAGCCTTGAAGTCTGACGGTTCTGTCGTCACATGGGGATCTTCAGTTAATGGTGGCGACAGTAGTTCCGTAAGTTCTGATTTAACCTCTGGCGTCATCGATATATATTCTAACAATTACGCATTTGCAGCTCTGAAGTCTGACGGTTCTGTCGTCACATGGGGATCTTCAGGTAATGGTGGCGACAGTAGTTCCGTAAGTTCTGATTTAACCTCTAGCGTCATCGATATATATTCTAACGGATTTTCCGCATTTGCAGCCTTGAAGTCTGACGGTTCTGTCGTTACATGGGGTGATTCAGATTATGGTGGCGACAGCAGTTCCGTGAGTTCTGACTTGAGTTCTGGCGTCATCGATATATATTCTACCAATTACGCATTTGCAGCCTTGAAGTCTGACGGTTCTGTCGTCACATGGGGATCTTCAGATTATGGTGGCGACAGCAGTTCCGTGAGTTCTGACTTGAGTTCTGACGTCATCGATATATATTCTACTTTAGCATTTGCAGCCTTGAAGTCTGACGGTTCTGTCGTTACATGGGGTGATTCAAATAGCGGTGGCGACAGCAGTTCCGTGAGTTCTGACTTGAGTTCTGGCGTCATCGATATATATTCTAACGATGGTGTTAGTGCAGGTGATGGTGCATTTGCAGCTCTGAAGTCTGACGGTTCTGTCGTTACATGGGGTGCTTCAGATTATGGTGGCGACAGCAGTTCCGTGAGTTCTGACTTGAGTTCTGACGTCATCGACATCTATTCTACAAATCGCGCATTTGCAGCCCTGAAATCTGATGGTTCTGTCGTCACGTGGGGAGTATCAGATGAGGGTGGCGACAGTAGTTCCGTAAGTTCTGATTTAACCTCCAGCGTCATCGATATATATTCTGCCAATTACGCATTTGCAGCCTTGAAGTCTGACGGTTCTGTCGTCACTTGGGGTGCTTCAGACTGGGGCGGTGACAGCAGTTCCGTGAGTTCTGACTTGAGTTCTGGCGTCATCGATATATATTCTAACGGTGGTTCATTTGCAGCCTTGAAGTCTGACGGTTCTGTCGTCACATGGGGTGATTCAGCCTGGGGCGGTGGCAGCAGTTCCGTAAGTTCTGACTTGAGTTCTGGAGTCATCGACATCTGTCCTAACGGTTTAGCATTTGCAGCCTTGAAGTCTGACGGTTCTGTCGTCACATGGGGTGATTCAGATACTGGTGGCGACAGCAGTTCCGTGAGTTCTGACTTGAGTTCTGGCGTCATCGAGATCTATTGTAACGGTGGTTCATTTGCAGCAATCATTGAGATTTGAATAACGATTGTTGCCCTGGGTTTGCAAATAGTTAGCAATGGTAGGAGCAGTGGTTGCAGAGGTCTAGGCAACATACGCAAAGGACCTACTCAGTGACTACACATAGGTTGCAAAGGACTGAGCACTTGACTCACAGGGTATGAGCAGAGACTACCCCTTGAGTCAATCCACCACCGCGGCTCACATTCCCGCCTAATATCTATATGTCTAGATCGAGATCTTCCACCGGTTCGCCCGATTGTGTTTGAACTGGTGTTTCTACGGCTAGATTATGCAGTTTGGGCGGGCCGGGAGGGCCGGTTTTTCCACTATCCAGTACTCCAAGGGCCAGTGATTTCGTATCATCACTCGGTGCCTCAACCTCTGGACTTCTCACCCATTTTCCCTGCTCTTTGCGAATAGCCTCACGCTCTTCCGCGCGCTCCTTCCACAGAATCTCTTCCTCTTTGGTCAAGCGGTGCTCTTCTATGGCTTGGCGGGTCAGTTTGTCGGGGCGGTCCCAACGCTTCCAGAACCATCTGGCCAGCGGAATAAATACTATGCACGCAATCAGTCCATAGAGCAATGACTGCACTAATAACATCGATAACCCCCCCCTCTAGGCTATCTCTGCATCCAATATCGTTTCATTCAGTATCGCTTCGACTATCTTGTCCTCATCCATCGTCAGGTGCTCCCAGCCGGGTGCGACTTCTCCCACTTCGACGACCAATTCATCCTCACCACCGGGGAGGTTTGAGATATCGCAATCAGCGCCTTCCGGCACATTTCTGAATACTGGGCGTTCGGCCAACTTCTTGTTGAAGAAGATGAAACTGATTCCGACCACTCCCCAGAACATGAAGACGATTCCTGCACCATGGGTATCAGATGGGTCAAATGCCGTATACCACGGGTCGTAACTGAAGATGAGGTCGCCGAAATACGATAAAAGGAGCACGATGAATAATAGTGGAAAAGCGATGTAGATGAGAGCATCCCACCACTTTCCTACCTCGATATCGTTATCGCCGGTATTGATGAAATCATCACGGAATGCGGGAACTCCGTGCTCAAGATAGCCCTCGATCGTGGAATTTGCCTCGCCGCTATCAACCTTGGCGCGGAACCGGCGCCAGCCGTACTTCCATATCGAGAAGGCGATGAATAAGCCGCTGAACATCAGCCCGAAGCCCCAGATATGGTCCTGAACCTCAAGGAATGCGGGGAAGGCAACACCCGCGGAATCCATACGAATCCACAGCAGGGCGCTGGGTAGTCCGAAGATGAAGATGGCGACAGTGGTTATCATCACTGCCTTATTGCGCTCAAATCCATGGTCGACGAAATTGCGAACGCAGAGTTCGACGGTCGATATCATCGAGGTCAAAGCGGCGAATGTGAGTGCCAGGAAAAACCCGACCATCATCACCCACGCACCGATCTCTCCACCCGGAGCCTGTGAGAAAACTTCGGGCAAGGCTAGGAAAGTGATTGCGCTGGAACCCCCCGTAACCACTGCGAGCGGGTCACTGGAGACTGCGAATATTGCCGAGAGGACCGCTAGACCAGCTATTATCGAGATGCTGTTGTTGGCAAGACCCATGGTGAAGGCGTTGAGAACTGTATCCTCATCCTTGCGCATATACACCGCGTAGGTGATTGCCATGCCCATTCCAGCCGAGCACGACCAGGCCGATTGCGACAAGGCGTTAATCCAAATCTCCGGCTCGAGCAATAATTCCGGGTCGACGCTGAACATGAATAGGAAACCGTCGAGGCTTCCGTCCGCCATATCCATCCACAACGACAGACCCAGGGTCATGAAAAGGAGGATGAAAAGACTGACCATCAGGTAGACATTGGCCTTCTCAATCGCCTTTGCACCCTTCCAGATTGCGCCAATGGTAATCAGAATAACGATGAATTGGAAAAAAACCACCTGGCTGCCACTCTCGAGGAACTCATTCCACACCTGAGTGGTATCGACATTGGTCAGTCCATTGGTAACTCCTAGGCTGAAATACTTCAAGCACCACCCGGCAACAATCGCATAATAGAATCCAATCGCGGTTGAAATCCACGCCGTCCACAATCCCATCCAGGCGTAATTCTTCCCGGCGAAAATACGGAATGTTCCGATTGTTCCGGTTCGGCTACGCTTACCGAGGGCAAATTCGGCGATGACTAGGGGTATCGACCATGCGAATAGGAAGATGAGCCATGGGATGAGGAAGGTGCCGCCGCCATTGGCGCCGACCATGCGCGGGAAACGCCAGATATTACCCGTTCCGATTGCGGCTCCAATAGAGGCGAAGATGAGCCCAAGGCGGCCACTGAATTGGTCTGACTTCTCCATTTTTTCACCTTCCGAACACTTTCATTCGAGAATATTTCTTCTTGAGAGTTACTTCTTTGACGCTGCCGCAGATTTGTCTGCCGAGGTGGCGGCAGCAAGGGATTCTTCACTGTCAGAAAGCATTTCTCGCAGTGCGATTCCCAATCCACCCCAGACAAATGTGGCGATGACGATGAATAGGAACAGTGCCGCTCCGACATTCCCATATGGGGCACGGTAAACTATGTCGAGAACGTAGTATTGGCCGTATTCGGGGTATTCCAGCATCGATAATCCGGAAGTGGTTCCGAGCATCGACTTGTAATGAACGACTCCTGATTCATCATCTGGGACTGGGATATTTGCTACCAACTTCGAGCCGTTAACATCACCGTCGGCAAGTGTACACTTCTCTTCGCCCTCCTCGAACGCAGTCATCTGCCAATCCTCTTCAATCCATTCGGTCGGACCATAATCGGATTGTTGGCGGGTTGGTTTAACCAAGCGCCACATCGTATGCGTCTTGTTCAAATCCAAAGTGTAGGGGAATGAGGCATCGAGGCACAACTCGATTGGGATTTTTCCGGATTCGGGGATGTTTACCTCTTCTGGCGATGCTAGCCACTGGCGGCTCATATTGCTCAACCCCAGGTTAGCGCGGTCGCGCGGGTTATCCGAGATTTCCATCAAGTAGAATGGTACACCGAGATTTCGTACCGCTATGTGATTTATGTCCTCAGGTTGCTGATGGAAGGCGGTACCTATCTCGATGGTGTAGCAGTACGAGCCGTGGACTCCATAGTGCCAATCACAGAAATCACCGGTTGTCGGATAGAGGTCGGATGACTGCATATTCTCGTACATGGTCATCTCTGCCATCTTGTCGCCATGGTAGATCAACTGCTCATGGTCAGGAGTCTGACAGTTGGTGCAATGCCCCCACGGATACAGCACTAATTCCGAATACGAGTGCCATGTGATGGTCACCTTGTAGTCGGAGGCGCCGTCACCGTTATCGTCGTTCATCTCGGTCATGTCTTGGATGAATATTGTCTCCGGCTCGCTGTTCCCACCCATCCAATCCTCGTCGATCTGACCATCGGCATCGTCATCCTTGCCGTCGACATGGTCCTCGTTGACCAGTCCATCATCATCGTTATCCTCATAATTGACAGGGCCGTTGTAAACGTCATTGTTCGGCCCACCAGCATAACATGCTCCGGGGAAAAGAGGCCCGGTGGCACCGAGAGGCGCTCCCCACTCAAACTGGTAATTTCGGTTCAGGTCGACTCCGTCACAACCCTCGTCGACGCTCTCATCGATATCGGGAATCGACGTCACTCCGGTCACCGTATTATCGCGCAGATTCTTGCGCCAGCCGCTGGTGGCACAGTTCTCCCACGCATTCTCACCGCAGAATTCTTCGCGGTCGTAGCGGTTACCATCGACATTGAGCATTGGAATCAGATATACCTCGTGGTTGTTGACCAGGTCGGTAATCCACTGTTCGCTGAAATCCTCATCAACCCCAAGGTCACCGGGTCCACAACCGATGCCATCGCCATTGGAATCGTTCATTTCGAGTTTCAGACAATCACCATCATCGTCGAGAATACCATCACCGTCGGCATCTCCCCACGGGTCCTCGTCGATCAGGCCATCACCATCGTTATCGATGCCAGCCTTACCGTAGTAGAAGACCAAGGTCTCAAGGAATAACATCGGCACCTCATAGGACATCCATTCCCTTGCATGATGGTTGCCGACCATCATGATATCGGGGCGGTCAGCATAATTGCCATTATCACCGACAAACTCGTTATACTCGCCACCTTGCACATTACCGGTAATCTTCAACCATGGGCTGGAATGACCATAGTACCAACCCTCGTATGAATCGGCAGTTTTTTGGTCGCCACGAGCATTGGTTCCACCCATCAAACCCTCGTGGAACTCAAGGATGTCGGGGTTGCGGTCAGCGAGATATTGCATACGTTCTTTCATTGTGAAATAATCATGGTAGGCAAGGAATTGCACCCTGTCATCTCCCCCCCATGGGGAAATCTGATTAGCATAATCGTACGACCAGAGTTCCTCGGGCAATGCTACGGCATCTTGGGTAACCATGGCTTGTGAAGATTCCTCATCTTGGGCATATACCGAGGCAATCGGCGCGAATACCGAGAGCAGAAGAGGTAACAGAATAAGCAACGCGAGGCGCGCCTTCGGCGGTTGCTGAATACTGACCTGCGACATCTAACCACACACCTCGACACGTGCCGCCTTATTGAAGCCGTCGCGTCGAAGCGCACCGGTCAAAATGGCAACCAAGGAGGGTGAGCACGGGAATGATACCAACGCCTCAATCCATAACCTGCAAACAACAGTGGTGGCACCGCCAAGGCAACTTCGGTAGATGCTCCACCATCTAGCCACAAGGCGGTGATAATCGCCGCACTCGACCAACAGACCAAAGAAATTGCCGCCCAGATACGGTCACCGAACATCGATGCCTGTAAACGCGACACTTTGGCCAACCATGTGCGTGTAGAAGGTGCTACTTCTCGATTCCAGGCCTTGGCCAATACAAGTCTCTCCAACTGTTGCTCATATTCCCAGATAGTCAGTCCACCCCGGTGGGTATCGAGGGCGCGCTGATGCGACCAGCGCTCGGGAGCGCTGGCCGACCAGCCCGCAAGCATCGCCTTGCGCATTCCTTCCTCATAGCGCTGGCCATCCAGCCGGCCGAGATTCTCGCCGAGCGAGGTGAACAGTGCAGCTAGATCACGAATCGCCGGATTATTCTGCTCTTGGCCGATGATAGCGTTGAACAATCCATCGTAACATCCCGAAATTCTAACCTCATCCGGGCTAATGTGCATGACCTCAAGTCCGATGTTACGATGGGTGATGGTACCTTGGGTCTCGAATGCGTGGGGTGCCCGCCACAGGGTGTTGGCTTTGCTCCAATCTTCCAATTTCTTGAGTTGATTATTCCAGATTCGCTGGGTATTTGGGCAGTGATTGTCCGGCTTGATGCAGGCAGCGAATACACCCAACTCTCGACCAAGACGAGCGGCGAGAGAATTTAGCCCGGCCTCATCCTGTGCCCGAACGAGGTCGCTGATGACCTCGAGCGCCGAGGGTTGTTCTGGTTCCGGCAGGATGACCAAGATATCCCTGCCATCGAATTGTAATCCACCGAGGGCAGAAAGAAGATTCTTCGAGTCGACCTCAGCCAGCACCTTGGCATGACCGTGGCTATCAAGGGGGAGACAACGTATCTCTACCGATTGGCCCGACCAGCCAGCCGGCCCGGAATCTTTCCAAGTCGCCTTCCAAGCCTTTCCATCAGCAGAGAATTCGGTTATTTCCGCGCCAGAAATATCTGGCGATTCTCCCCACCAACCAGAATTGGAGATGACTTCTGACCACCATTGGGAATCTTCCGGTGAAGAAATCGGGTGGAATAGGTCGTGGGTTCCCCATCGAGTCGACATACGGTATCTAGCAAAGCCTGCAGGTGCTCCTTCTGCTTCCAGCAAAGCGGTGGCAATTCCACCGGGGTACCACGATTCGTCGATAATTTCAGCGGCCGACAATCATCTCACCCACTTTCGCCATGGGTTGGCCAACATCAAACCAACGGTGCGGCACTCGGGGATATGGGTTTCAATAATGAGACGCTGGCCGACCTTGAGCGGAGCGTATGAGTGGCATCAGTGGACGGGTAGGAGATATCCTCGGGGCTTCCGTTGAAACAAAGTTGCTAAACCGGATTGCTGAATTTGAGACGCCTAAACACCTCGCGGTGATAATGGATGGAAATCGTCGATTCGCATGGACCAAGGCTGTACCGACCTCCATCGGCCATCGAAAGGGCAAGGAGAAATTGGAACAGGTGATGGATTGGGTATTGGAATTAGAAATCCCATTTCTGACCGTTTATGCTCTGTCGACCGAGAACCTCGAAAATCGCAAGGTAGAGGAGTTGGAAACCCTTTTCGACCTCTATGCTGAAGGGCTTGACGATATACGTGAAGACCCGAGAATCCATGACCGAAAGGTCAAGGTCAGCGTAATCGGGAGGAGAGAATTACTTCCTCAGAGAGTCCGTGACTCGATTGAGCGCGCCGAATCTGAAACCGCTGATTACGAGAACTTCACCTTCACCATCTGCCTGGCATATGGGTCTAGAGAAGAGATGGTCGAGGCGATTCGCTCCATTGCCGTCGACCACGCGGCAGGAAATCTTCCTCTGGATGCCATCGACCAGCGCGAGGTCAGCCGCCGATTGTACACCGGTGACATCCCCGACCCTGATCTGGTGATTCGTACTTCGGGAGAGGAGCGGATCTCCAATTTCCTATTGTGGCAGGCGGCATATTCTGAATTGTATTTCACCGATGTGTTCTGGCCCTCTTTTGGCAAGCGTGATTTCCTCAAGGCGATTATTGCCTACCAGAATCGTAAACGCCGCTTTGGGGAGTGACATCTTGGGTAATGATTGCCCCACATGTGGTGCAGATACCGATGTTTTGGGTCGGGCACTACCACCACCACAACCCGATGGTTACCTCAATCCGGCAGTGGCCGTCGATGGCGTATGTATCCGCACCAGAGAATCCGAAGTCGAGGTGTTGATGATTACCCGCAACCTTCCACCCGGAGAAGGATTGCTCGCCCTACCCGGTGGATTCGTCGAATATGGTGAGGACCCCGAAGATGCGGTCCTGCGCGAATTAGCTGAAGAAACCGGATGTGTTGGCGTCTTGGGGGATATATTGTGCGTGCGCGGCGATCCGCAGCGCGACCCTCGCAAACATATCGTCAGCATCGTCTATCGTGTCGATGTCGAGCCACAGGCAATCCCGCAGGCGGGTGATGATGCGGCTGACGCTGGTTGGTTCTCACTGCCC
>Ga0302119_10001587_pt1 | contig 10212 bp, 9 predicted proteins | sample AG5_Tmax_MG_FD_203114 | JGI IMG/M metagenome (GOLD analysis project Ga0302119, IMG submission 203114) | Marine microbial communities from Western Arctic Ocean, Canada - AG5_Tmax | ecosystem: Environmental > Aquatic > Marine > Oceanic | place: Canada: Western Arctic Ocean | collected 2017-10-01
GATGGAGCGGACGGATCCCCCGAGCGTCCCGGAATCCGGAATTTGAGGAAGGAACTGAGCAGGCAATCGGTGAGGGCCACACCCTGGGGCCAAAGATCCGCTTTCTTCCCGTTCGAAACGGAGTCATGCTTCGATCGTGGTTGCGCAAGCCAATGGCGAAGTTCACGTCGGGAGAGGAGCGCTCCCAACATCCCGGCAGTTCGAACTTGTCTACAAGCACACCGCTGCCGCGCAGCGCGGTTGCCATCTCGCCTGATGGAAGGTGGTTCGCGTCGGCGGGGCGTGATGGAGTGGTCATTCTTTCCGAGATCGTGGAGGGGAAGTTGGGCAATTCGCGCAAGCTTCTCGACCACACCTCGGGGGTCGAGTGTCTCGTCTTCTCCCCGGATTCACAGCGACTCGCCAGTGGATCTCTCGATTCCAAAGTGCGTCTTCATGAGCTTCCTGGAAAACTTGTCCGCACCTATGATGGTCTCGGCATGGAAAACGAGCCGGTCGCCGGGCGGGTGCAGTCGCGCGTCCTCGCGCTTGCATGGCAGGATCAACTGGTGGCTGGCACCTCGAAAGGAATTCTCTATCGGCTCTCGCTTGGGGATGATACCTCGAGGAGGATCGCACGGAACGGGCGTGATCCGATCTATGCCCTTGCCTTTGATGCCAGGGGGAGACTTCTTCTCGGCGGGCAGGGACGGGTCGAAATTTTGACTCTTGAGCGGAAATTGTCTTCCCCGTGACTTGGAGAGTGCTTCGAAACAATTGGTCGGCCACCTTGATCTGCCGGTGAGTCCAGTTGCGACCGCACAACCGTGCGCGGCATGCGCTGAGGACTCTCGCGAATCGATGTTGTTTGTGGAGGGGAGAGCCTTAGGATTGCGGGATGACTTTGCTGACAGCTCTGCTCGGGGGCCTCCTTGGGTTGATGGCTGTGGCCTCACCTGTTGAGGCGGCGGACTCTAGTTCAAGTCCTTGAGCCAGCGTTCGCAGGGGAGAATCCACTGAGAAAACGGGTAGCCCACTTCGCGCATGCCCTTTCCGTGGCCGCCGCGAGGATAAATGTGCAACTCGTAGGGGACCTTGGCCGCCTGCAAACTGATGAGATAGCGAAGCGTGCCGGGAGTGAAGGGATCATCCGATGCAATCGAGGTGAAGATGGGAGGGTAATCGTTGCGGGAGGGAAGGTTGTCCACCAGGGGGTCGATTTCCGAACCATTGCGCTCAACGGTAAGATAGGCGGGATAGATCGGAATCGCAAAGTCAGGACGCGCGCTTATCTGGTCGATCTCGTCGCTCGCCTCGTAGCTGGGTCTGTCCGCCTGATGCACGGTGAGGGCAGAGAGGTGGCCGCCGGCCGAGAAACCAAGAACGCCAATCTTGTCGGGGCTGATCCCAAACTCCTTTGCGCGCGAGCGAACAAGGCGGATGGCTCGCTGCGCGTCCTGAAGCGCGACAGTGTGCTTGGGCAGACCCTTGCGACGGGGGACACGGTACTTGGCAAGAAAAGCGGTGATGCCTTGCTTGTTCAGCCACTCGGCAATCTCGGATCCTTCATGCTGGGCGGCGAGAATCCCATAGCCGCCACCAGGAAAAATGATCACGGCGCGCCCGTTTTGTTTCGTTGGCTTCCAGAGATGGAGAGTCGGTTTCGTGACGTTCTGGATTCGCAGGATGTTGTCGCCCCTGTCAGGCATGGACTCCACGAGGTTCTTCGCGGGATCATCGGCACACGTTCCATCGCCCGGCCAGAGGGGGATTACGGCGCCGGGAGTTTTTTGGAAGGATGCCAGTCGCTTGTCGGCGGGCGACCATTCTTCTGGTGGGAGGACAGATGCGCCGGGTTTGCCCGGCTTGGCGACTGCTCCAAGCGGCCAGAGTTCGAGCTTTCGAATGAAGCACTCCGCCCATTCGTTCTGGATCCCGATGAATCCGGAGGCCGGGGTCGCATTCCGGCCTTCGTTCACGAGGACCCCGTTGAGCAGGATCTTGTATGATGCGCCATTGCAAATCACCTCCATGCGATTCCATTCGCCGACCGGATGATCGACGTCCTTCTCTCCCCGGAATCCCTTCACATCCTTCCACTTGGGATCGCGGTCCTTCCAACGAATGCTCTGAACAGACTTGCCCTTGATGGGCACTGTGATCGTTTCGCCACCCTTCTGCCACCGCAGTCCACCCTTCTCATCCTTCACCACTTCGCAGGTCAGCTGGGTCGGGATGAGCTTACCGTCCTTGGTCTTGCCTTGCAGGACATTGATGTCGCCCATCGAGCCCTCGAGCATTTGAGCCTGGATGCAGGGAATCCAAGATCCGCCAAATGAGCCATCCGGTCCGTGGCTGTGAAGGAGTAATCCACAATCGCGGGCGCGATCCTTGCGCTTCGACCAGGTGTTCTCGCCCCACTTGTAATCGAGGACGAGGTGGTAGTCCTGGTAGCTCTCCTTGGTCCGAAAGTAGCCGAATCCCTTGCCCGTGACTTGGAGGACGCCGTCCTTGATCACCGCGACATCCTCGCGCCTGGTGCTGACCGAGTTGTTTTCACTGAGATGGAAGACCCAGTCTTTGAAAGTCGGATCAGCGAGGAGGTCCACTTTTGACTTGGGGACGACGGCGGCGGGGAGCGCGGAAAACGACGCTGCGAAAAGCAGCATGAGGGCAGAGCGTGCGAACATGGTGGGGATAGTAAAGAGAGAGCGGCTCGCTTCTTCCATCACGAAGGTGGAAATTGGCCCTGACAAGGTGCCACTGGGGATCTAGGAGAAGGTTATGAGACTACCAGCCCTGCTCGCCGCCGCTTCTTTGACTCTCTCGCTCGCTGCCCAGGCAGGGGATCGCCATCTCTTTATTCTTTCTGGACAATCGAACATGGCCGGCCTGAAACCCGAAAACGCCTTTCTTCCGGAGCTTAAGAAACTCTTGCCGGAGGCCGATATCCAGCACGTGAAGTTTGCCAAGGGAGGACAGCCGATTCGCAAGTGGGTGAAGAATTTTGATGAGATCGCGAAGAAGAACAAGCTCCCAGCCAAGAAGGATCCAGGGGCCTTCTACGATCAAACCCTCAAGGCTGCCCGGGAGGCGATCGCGAAGGGGAAGCCGAAGACGATCACCTTTCTCTGGATGCAAGGAGAGCGTGATGCCAAGGAGAGTCTCTCTGCCGCCTACGAGGAGAGCATGAAAACCCTCATCGCGAATCTCCGCAAGGATCTCGACACTCCCGAGATGGCCTTTGTCATCGGTCGCCTCAGTGACTTCTCCACCAGCGATCACTGGGAAGCGGTGCGCGCCGCACAGGTCAAAGTGGCAAAGGACGATCCCCGCGGGTCATGGGTCGACACCGACGACACCAACGACAAGGAAAAGAACGGGAAGAATCAGAACGGCCTGCACTACACCAAGGCAGGCTACGATCTCTTTGGTCAGCGCCTCGTGCGACAGGCGGTGCGTATGATCAATGGCGAGAAGCCGGACCCCAAAGGCAAGCCGGAGTAGACCTCTTGTCCGGTGCTCCCCGTGCTCCCGCCGCCGCGCTTCTTCGCCCGGCGTTGGTCCCATTCGTTGGCGAGGAAATGTTGCAGGGAGGCGAGGAGGAAGGTGCGGAAACGACCGCGTTCGCGGGATGCGTCCCCGAGATAATTTTTCTCAAGCAGCTTTCCAAAGAAGGCTTGGGTGAGGTCTTCGGCATCGTGATGAGCGGATCCGCGTCGGCGGACGAAGGCATGGAGGGGATACCAGTAAGTCAGGCATAACTCGGCCAGCGCGGCGTCCGCTCCCGAGGCATTCGCCGCACCCGCTGGGAGAACCCGGCTCCACTGGGTTTGTTCGAAGGGGCTGGGCCTTGGTGGCGTGGAATCGGGCACAGCTTCATCTCCGCAGATTGGGCCGGTCGCGTTCAAGGATGATTCTTGCTGTGGCAGGGGATCCTCTTTACTCCTTGGCAGAATTGGTGAAGAGCAACGAAGAGAGAAATCGGCAACTCGGCGAGTCGTTTCGACAGGCGCGGCGCGAGACGGCCGTGATCGTTCTTGCCTGGCTTGCCTTCTTGATCTGGACCGGATCCGTCTGTGGAATTGGTTCGCAGTTGAAGCAGGGCGAAGAGGTCGTGACCGCCTTTGGAATGCCGCGGTGGGTCCTCCTGGGGGTGGTCCTGCCCTGGATTGCAGCCTGCGGATTCACCTATTGGTTTTCCATGTTCTACATGAAGGATACGGACCTGGATCCGGATCGTGAGCGCGAGGCCAACGGGGAGGAACACGGGGAAGGACGGTGAGTATTCTTCCCCTGTTCGCGAGTACCGCCGGGACCGGATCAAACTCCGCGCTGATTTGTTTCCTGGGCTATGTGGGGGTGGTCTTCGTGATCGCTTTCCTTGCGGGGCGGGCCGGGAAGGGGAAACCATTTGTTGGCGAGTACTACCTGGGCGGGCGTAACTTCGGAATGTGGGCCTTTGCCCTGACCTATGCAGCGACCCTGGCAAGTGGTGGAAGTTTCATGGGATTTCCGGCCCTGATCTACACCCATGGCTGGTCCCTGGCTTGGTGGATCGGCGGCTACATGGTGGTCCCGCTCGTGGCCCTGGGATTGTTTGCCAAGCGCATCAACCAGGTGGGACGCATCGCGGGAGCAATCACGATCCCCGAGTTGTTGCGGAAGCGTTTTGCGAGCAACCAGGTTGGAAACGTTGCCACCCTCCTGGTCTTGTTCTTCATGTTTTTCTTTCTCCTGGCCCAGTTCAAGGCCGGCGCGGAAATCATGGCCACCCTCTTTGGCGACGTTCCCATCTATCAGAAGGCAGTGGCGGCGGTGGAACGAACGACCGGAGAGTGGTTCTGGATCGGCAGTGCCGATGCCGACTATCTCGTCTGCCTGTGTTGCTTCGCAGTCGCGGTGGTCGCTTACACGGCCTATGGCGGGTTTCGAGCGGTCGTTTGGACCGATGTTCTCCAGGGCCTGGTGATGGTGGTCGGGGTGCTCATCCTGCTCGGGCTGACCTTGTCCCAGGTCGGGGGGCTGGAAGGAGCGACTCGGCAACTTGCCCTGCAGACCCCACCCGAATTTGGCAAAGCGGAGCTGGAATTGATCGGGGAGAGTCGGGTTCAAACTCTGGCCAAGGGGACCTTTCTGGCCTCGGCCGATGGTGAGGTCATGCGGCTAAGCGCGATTGCGATCATGGAGGCGAAAGAGGGGCCACAGGGGCCCTTTGATGTTCTAATCATCACGGGAGCGGAGCAGCAAGCGCAGCTTTCCGACAAGGTGGAGCCGGAAATCGTTGCTCATGTCACGGAGCGCATCCCCTACGCTGGTGGGGCGGGGGAGAAGGGAGTTTATCTTTCGGCGCCGGGACCTCATGCCACCAAGCCGGAAGGCTTTCTTCCGGTCATCTTGGCGCTCAGCTTTTTCGGGTTCTGGACCTTCTCGGGCGCGGGGCAACCAAGCTACATGGTGCGCCAAATGGCCTTCCGGGACACGATTGTCTTGCGGCGTTCGATCCTGTTCGTCGCGGTCTTCTTCACCCTCATCTATCTCCCCCTGATTTTCATCTTTACCAGCGCGCGCATTCTCCTGCCGGGGATGGAAGGCGAGGCGGATCGAATCATGCCCGCCATGGCGACGGTGGTGACCAGCAATGCGAACATTCCCTGGCTGGCGGGAATTCTGGTGGCGGCGCCCTTTGCCGCGATTATGTCGAGCGTTGATAGTTTTCTTCTCCTCGTCTCCTCAGGGGTAGTGCGCGATATTTACCAGCAAAACACCAAGCGCGAGGTCTCCGAGAAGACCATCGCGCGCTTGAGCCACTGGACAACAATCTCGGTCGGTGCCCTGGCCGTGTTGTGTGCCCTCAATCCGCCCGAGTTTCTCCAGACCCTGATCATCTTTGCCTCCGGGGGCCTGGGCGCCTCCTTCCTGGTCCCCGTTATCCTCGCTCTCTATTGGAAGCGAATGACCTCGCGAGCTGCGGTTGCGGGGATGATGGTGGGAGCGCTCGTCATGTTGGGGTGCTATCTGAAAGGGTGGTCCGAGTTCGGAAGATTCAGCTCCTACAATCCGTTGGAGATCCACCCCTTCATCTGGGCATCGCTCGCGAATCTGTTGGTAGTCGTGCGGCTCAGCATCTCCGGCCAGAAACCAGACCGGGAGCTCGTGGAGCGTTACTTCGGAACCTGAGCAATCTCACGCAAGACAGAGATCGGGAGGAAGAGCTCTTTCCGTTCCTTGCCCTGAGGATCTCCCTCGCTACCTTCCAAATCACCGATGAGCGCAGAATCCAAATTTCAAGAACTCAACCTCACCTTGCCGCCGGCTCCCAAACCGATGGGCGTCTACAAGCCGATCGTGATTGTGGGCACCCTCGCCTACCTCTCCGGCCATGGACCGTTGAAGGAGGACAAGACCCTCACCGTCGGGAGGGTGGGTGAAAACATGGACCTGACCGCGGGCTACCAGGCGGCCAGAGAAACCGGTCTCTCGCTGCTCTCCACCCTCAAGGCCTCGCTGGGTAGTCTTGATCGCGTGCAGCGCGTGGTGAAGACCCTGGGCTTCGTGAATTCGGCGGACAACTTCGAAGATCAACCGAAGGTCATCAATGGCTGCAGTGATTTGTTTGCGGAACTCTACGGAACGGAGAATGGAGTGGGCGCCCGGAGTGCACTTCCATCGAATACTTTGCCGGGAGGAATTGCGGTGGAGATCGAGATGATCGTTGAGATTGCGCCGGAATGAAGGAGCTCGGCCAAGTTGCGAATCTGGACCGGGTGCCCTCTCCCGCATTGCTGGTCTGGCCTGATCGCGTGCAGGCGAACATCGAGCGCATGATTGATCTGGCCGGGGATCCCGCTCGCCTGCGCCCGCATGTCAAGACCCACAAGATGGATGCGGTGGTGCGGATGCATCTCGCCTCCGGGATCGAGATGTTCAAGGCTGCGACCATTGCCGAGTTGGAGCTTTGTCTGGCCGCTGGTGCGCGGGAGGTCTTGCTGGCTTATCCGCTGGTGGGTCCCAACCGGGGACGTCTCGTGCAGCTCGCGACCCGGTATCCGGAGGCCACGGTTCAGTTTCTCGCCGACAACGCGGAGGTCGTGACTTCCATGGACCGTCGGTGCGAGGAGGCTGGGATTGAACTGGGGGTCTTCCTTGACTTCGATTGTGGAATGCAACGGACCGGGACCGACTCCATCGCGGAGTCGCTGCGACTTGCCGCTGCCGTCCATGAATCCGGCTCACTCTGTTTTTCCGGAGTGCATGCCTACGATGGTCATGTGCGCGTTGCTTCGGTGGAGGAACGGGAACGGATTTGGGATGCCGCGATGGACTCGGTCCGGCGGCTGGTGAAAGCCTTGCAAGAGAGCGGGCTGAGGGTCGAGGCGGTGGTTGGGGGAGGATCGCCCACCTTTGGACTTCACGCCGCCAAGCAGGGCTGGCAATGCAGCCCGGGCACGACCGTGTTTTGGGATGGCGGGTATGGCGCGGCTTTTCCTGATTTGCCCTTTGAATCAGCAGCCGCCATCCTGACCCGGGTGATTAGCAAGCCAGGGAACAATCGACTCTGTCTCGACTTGGGACACAAGGCGATCGCTTCCGAAGGCCCGTTGGAAAATCGAGTACGGCTGCTCGGCCTGGAAGGTGCCAAGCCAGTGCAGCACAGCGAGGAGCACCTTGTGGTGGAGGTGGAGGATGCGAGCCTCTTCGAACTCGGCCACTGCGTTCTTGGCATCCCGCATCACATTTGTCCCACCGTGGCTCTCCACCAGGAAGCCTTTCTTGTTCGGGGGGGAGAAGCCACCGGCGAACGATGGGAAGTGACCGCCCGCAACCGCAGAATCACGGTATGAAACTGATCTTCGATGCCCACCTCGACCTTTCGCTCAACGCGCTCGACTACAACCGCGATCTGCGTCAGGAGCTGGACACCATTCGTGCCGAGGAGGTCGGAAAGAGCGATCTTGGTGGTCGCGGCAACGGGGTGGTTTGCTTTCCCGAGATGCGTCGGGGCGGGATCGGCCTTTGCGTGGCCACTCTTCTTGCCGGCTGCATGAAGCCTGGTGCGGTGGCTTCCGGATGGAATGCCCCGGAGATCGCCTGGGCCCAAACTCAGGGTCAGCTTTCCTGGTATCGGGCCATGGAAGAGCTGGGAGAGTTGGAGCAAATCACGGACCGGAAGTCTCTCGAGCGAGTTCTTGCACGATGGAAGGACGGAGAATCTGAAGGAGCGCTTGGTTACCTGCTCAGCTTGGAAGGCGCTGATTCGATCCGAACCGTCGGTCACCTTGAGGCCGCCTACGCCCAGGGACTGCGCGCCCTCGGTCCCTCCCACTTTGGGGTCGGCCGCTACGCGCTCGGTCACGACCGCGACGGCCCGCTCTCTGAGGTGGGCCGCGAATTTGTCCGTGAGATGGATCGTCTCGGCATGATTCTCGATGTCACCCATCTCTGTGATTGGACCTTCCACGATGCCCTCGAGCTCTACCAGGGTCCAGTCTGGGCCAGTCACTCAAACTGCCGCGTCCTCGTTGATGACCCGAGGCAGTTTACGGATGAGCAAATCAAGCGCCTCATTGAACGTGGATCGGTGATCGGGGCCGCGCTTGATGCGTGGATGCTGGTGCCCGGGTGGCACCGGGGGTTGAGCACTCCGGAAGGGTCCGGCGTCATACTCGATCACATGCTCGATCATACCGATCGGATCTGCCAGTTGGCCGGGAATGCCGATCACGTGGGGATTGGTTCCGATCTCGATGGAGGATTTGGAACTGAACAAACCGCGCAGGATTTGAACTCCATCGCGGATCTCGCGCGCCTGGAAGGTCTCCTGGAGAATCGAGGATACTCCGAGGCCGACATCAACAAGATCTTCCACGGAAACTTCATTCGCTTCCTGAGAACCCATTTACCAGAGTAATCACCTCCCATGAATCAGATCGATCTCAAGGACAAGACCGCTATTATCACGGGAGGCGCTCGTGGAATTGGATTCGCGATCGCTCAACGGCTCACTGCTTCCGGTGCGCGATGTGCAATTTGGGATCTTGATCCCGATGCTGCAATCGCGGCCGCCCAATCTCTTGAGGGCGCGGCGGCAGTTATTGTTGATGTGACCGACGCGGATTCGGTGGCAACCGCCACCAGAGCCACCCTGGAGCAACTCGGGGGTATCGATATTCTGGTCAACAATGCCGGCATCGCGGGTTCGAGCAAGAAGCTCTGGGACTACAGTCCGGAGGAGTGGCAAGAGGTCCTGCAAGTTGACCTCTTTGGCGTCTTTCTCTGCTGCCGCGCGATTGTTTCCCAAATGGTCGAACGCGGTTATGGACGCATCGTCAACATCGCTTCCATTGCCGGCAAGGAAGGCAATCCCAACGCTTCGCATTACAGCGCGGCCAAGGCGGGAGTGATCGGTCTTACCAAGTCTCTTGCCAAGGAAACCGCGCAGAGCGGAGTGATCGTGAACTGCGTCACGCCAGCCGTGATCGAGACCGACATTCTCAAGCAGATCACCCAGGAGCACATCGACTACATGCTCTCAAAAATCCCCATGGGTCGCTTCGGCATGACCGAGGAGGCCGCCGCCCTCGTTGGGTGGCTTTGCTCGGCGGACTGCTCCTTCAGCACAGGGGCGGTCTTTGATCTCTCCGGGGGGAGAGCGACTTACTGAAGCCCTTGAATACCAAACCTGCTTCGGCGGATCACGCGCCCGCTGGTGTCCTGCGCCGAGAGGTCAGGTTTCTGAAGCAAGTCAGTCTTCTGGCCGTCTGGCATGATCAGAAGCTCGCTCCAACAGACTGCAAATCAGCAGGATTTGCAGGATTTGGATTTCTGAATATGACGGAGTGCTCACGGGCCGCTTTCGCGCGATGCGAAGATCCATTCGATTCCATACGGCCCCACCAGTCTCATCCGCGTCGATTGACATCTCTGGCCAAGCCCGTTTCAGTTGCCACGTGAAGCTCCTCCTGCTGCGCATGATAGGAATGGCCGCCTCCACAGTGACGATGGCCTCGGAGTTCCCCCGTAAACCTTCTTGAGTTCCACCCGGAAGAGGGGTTTCCGGTTGAAGTTCCGGGGAGGCCGGAGAGCTTCAGGATGGTATCCAGCTTCCCGCGAGCATGGGCATGCTTGGTTCCAAGCTGACCGATCTTGATTCTCTCATGGGGCACCTTGGCAGTCGCAGCCGCACTCACGGAGACTGCTGTCGCGGCGCTGGTGCGGAGAAATGTTCTTCGT
>Ga0302119_10001588_pt1 | contig 10200 bp, 7 predicted proteins | sample AG5_Tmax_MG_FD_203114 | JGI IMG/M metagenome (GOLD analysis project Ga0302119, IMG submission 203114) | Marine microbial communities from Western Arctic Ocean, Canada - AG5_Tmax | ecosystem: Environmental > Aquatic > Marine > Oceanic | place: Canada: Western Arctic Ocean | collected 2017-10-01
ATCACAGTCTGGTCAGTTCTCAACTGTGGATTTACAGCACTATCTTCCAAAGCAGTTTGCTCATTTTCCTTCAGGTGTAGCCAACCGAGCCTTGCTATCATCGCCCCATTATCGACACAAAACATCCGATCTGGAACATGAGCACTACCCCCCCTGTCTTCAGCCATTTTGCTTACCATTTCTCGCAGCCTCGTATTACAAGCAACCCCACCACCGAGTAGAATTTCTGTTTTGCCAGTATGAGCCAACGCTCTCTCTGCTACTTCTACAGAAGCAGCAAATGCATGCTCTTGTAATGACCAGCAAACTGCGCCCAATTCTGTCCCTTTTTCGACCATGTGCTTTGCTGCTGTGTATAGCCCTGAATATTGTAAGTCCATGCCGTGTACAGCATATGGTAATTCCAGTCCTTGCATGCTCGGATTAGGATTCTTCTCCAACCATTCTGTAGCTAGTTTTTCGATTTTTGGACCACCTGGAAATGCCATGCCGTTTATTCTAGCAAATTTATCTAACATGTTGCCAATACCCACGTCTAATGTTTCCCCCAACACTCTGTATCTATCTCCTACTCTGCTAATGACTTGAGTATTACCCCCAGATACATAGAGAAGAACTGGGTCATCACAGTTACATTGTTCTCGTCCTATTTCGATATGTGCCACACAGTGATTTACACCGATGAGTGGTACATCTAGAGTAGTTGCAATTGACCTTGCTACAGATGCCCCCACTCGCAAGCAAGGAGCAAGACCAGGGCCTTGAGAGAATGCAACCGCACTTATTTTGAGTTCTTCTTTAGAGAGTAATTCCTGCAGCACATTTTCACTAATATCAGCATGATGATCAGCAGCCTCTCGTGGATGGATTCCTCCTTCTTTTGGTTGTAGCATCGAGGAGACTGAGGGTGTTGGCATTCCATCGCTGTTAACCATGCCCATTGAGAAGGTATGGGCAGTTGATTCAATGCCAAGAACAGCCCCTAACATGTCATTACCCATACCTTGCTCAAGGGCAGTCCATTTGAACCGTGCCCTCGTAGCGTAGTGCATGGCGAGGCTGTTATTGGACCTTGGTCCATTGGCGCATCTTTCTGATGGAGAGGGTCCACTTCGTGGACTAGCCATGTCTGATGATGAGGCATTAGTGTCCTCAAGTGGGATGGGTATCGTTGTTGATAATGGTATAATCACCCGAATCGGCGATTCTGAAAACCTACGCGATGAATACCTCGGAGGACTTCGAGGAAATGAACTTAATTTTGTCGACATCAATGGCCATCAAGTCTTGGAAGTAGGAGGCAGAGCAGTAATACCGGGCTTGGTCGATGCACACACTCACCTACTATGGGGGGGCGACCGCTCTCGTGAATTACGCTGGCGCCTGAATGGGATGTCATATGCAGATATTGCCGCTAAAGGCGGTGGTATCGCAAGTACTGTTGCTGCAACAAGAGAGATGAGCATGGAGTCCCTGTTGGAATGTGGTCTTTCACGTATGGAGATGGCCTTGCGTCATGGCACGACTGCTTTGGAGGTAAAGAGTGGTTATGGCTTGAATACGGAGTCAGAATTACGTTTATTGGAGGCTGCTGTTTCTTTGCATGGCCTTTCTATTGATTCCACTTGGTTAGGTGCCCATGCCGCCCCTCCAAACATGAGCCGTAGTGATTATTTCGAAGAGATTCTTTCTGAGCAATTACCTGCAGTGCTTAATTCTGGAATGTCGCGTTCTGCTGATGTGTTTTGTGAACCCGGTTGGTTTAGTATTGAAGAAACCGAAGAGATTTGCAAAGCAGCCAAGGCTGGAGGCATGGACATCCGGCTTCACGTGGATGAGTTTGTAGATGGCGAAGGCCTCGCATTAGCGGCTGAATTAGGCTCACAATCTGGCGACCATGCTCATTGGAGTTCTGATGAAGCACGTGCTGCTGCTAATGCTGCTAACAGCATGCAATGTTTTCTGCCAGCGACCCCTTATTCAATGGGGGAGACGCATTTTCCCCCTGCACAACAATGTATTGATGAAGAGTGGGCTTGGTGTGCTGCTAGTGACTTTAATCCCAATTGCCGAACACTGTCTTTACCATTCATCGGTTCTTTACTTTCTCAGAGGATGGGCATTGACCCTCTTGCTTCATTAGTAGCAGTTTCTCGTAACCCCGCTGAGAATGTAATGCATGATGCAGATTTAGTGCATGGACAAATCGTCGTTGGTGGTGCTGCAAATTTGAATATCCTAGATTCTCCACATTGGGAGAGTTGGTGTTCTCAGCCTGGGCACTCGCCATTTGTTGGAACTCTTGTCGGCGGTGAGTTTTTACTCCATTGAAATAAGTTTAAAGTATTAATATAATGTGTTTAGTGGAAAAGAAAGTAATTTGAAGTATAAGGTTAAATCAAGCGTGATGATATGTGGTTGGAAACTGTGGTCTTGGTTAGCAAGGATGGATATGCCGCTCGATTACGTAGAATGTTGAAAGTCCGCTCTTTGCTTAGAAAGGAATCTCCAGGTTGTGCACGATCATGGGTCGGTGAGTCGGCCAACACTGCTGGGACATTTTTGTTGCAAGCTCTTTATGAGAATGAGGATGCAATAGGAGTGGCGATGAGGTCTGTTTCAGAATTGGATGAAAAAGATGGTGGATTGGAAGTTGTGCTAAATGGTCCGCCTTTGGTTGGGATTTTTGTTGTTGAGACTGAAGATTTTTGATTTGAGAGGAAAAAACGATTGCAGGGGGGGCGTATAATATGTATTATACGCCATTATTTTTATTTTAGAAGTTTGAGTACTTCATGAATATTTACTAATAGGCTTGCAGTCATGCGTTTAACAGCATGTCTCTATTGATGAGAGTAAAATATCAGCTTTTACCCCCCCCCTATGAGGGAAAAATTGGTATTTGTTGCCAACCAAGATTTTCGATACTCAGAAACCACGTTGGTTGATGTTGATGGTGGGCTCGGCCAGAATTGAACTGGCGATCTTTGCCATGTCAAGGCAACGTCATGACCCCTAGACCACGAGCCCGCTGGTTTAATCGACATAGCGCGTATATTTATTTGAATTGGTTAAGCCATTTAGCAAAGAAGAGAATTAACCAATAATTTTAGAGATTCTACCGGTACAGTCTTTTTCACTACATGAGCCAGCTACACGCTTTCTACCATTGCTCATTGTGAAGTGCTCGAGATTGTTAATCGGTCCATATGTCTTACATTTCAGACAGAATCCTTGATACTCAGCCATGCGAATCATTCTCCTCGATTGGACTTTTAGATATGAATACTCCGATATTTATGATTTCTTGAATTACGATGATTGGTTTTTGAAAATATCAATTCTACAATAGTTAATTATTCTTCTTCAAGTAGTGTTTCAGCGGGAGGGATATCCAGAGATTTTAGATCAACATTCCTTGTTATGTCGATTTCATCATCTCCGAGACCAAAATTTGTATTTCCTCCACTCCATGAAGTTGTCATATCTTCAACCTCTACATTGTCATCAATTGGGATATCAATATTTGGATTTAAACTGTATTGAGTAGGGTCTGCTGGGGTTGTTTTAACCCGGTCTGCTACGAGGGGTGCAGGTCTCTCTTCAAACTGAGTTGATGTATTGAAAGTACCACATTCTGGGCAGCGAGACATTCCTGATTTCTGCAAAGTTCCGCATAAAGGACAGGCGCTCAGTCCGTCGAAGACGGATAGCAGGTCCATTGTTTCACTCCAAGAACATGCTGTCTTGAGGAGCCTCTATTTCATCGCCAGTTTCCTCATCTTCTATGGTGACACTATCCTTCTTATCGTCGAATGAAATGATGGTTCCGAATATCTCTTCACCGTCAACTTCAACTCCGACTCTCGAACCAACATCGATGTCATCATCATCAGATTCTTCATCGTCGTCGTCATCATCAGATTCTTCATCGTCGTCGTCATCAGATTCTTCATCGTCGTCGTCATCATCGGACTCGTCATCGTCCTCATCATCAGATTCTTCGTCGCCATCATCATCGGACTCGTCATCGTCAGAATCTTCTTTTTCATCGTCAGAATCTTCGCCTTCCTTTGAATCTGAGTCCTCCTCTGAAGTTTCTTCATCCTCTCCCTCATCGCCCTTTGCTTTGGCTCTCCAGGTTTTCATCAGGACCAAGTGTACATAGAGACTTCCACCTAGACCAGCGAAACCAAGAACCATGAAGAATATCCCATCAGCATAGAATCCGGCAGGCATTGAAGATGTCAAACCATCTCCTGAAAATGGCGTTAGTGAATTTTTGCACTTCCCGTGTAACTCAGGGTCACACTTAACGGTTTTTTCTTCGAATTCTATGCTACCTCCTGTCCCATCTACGAATGTACCCATTCCATTTAGTACCCACAGTAATGCGAATACAGCGAATAAAGTGTGCATTATTGGCCAGAAGATATCGTTCGCCTTCTTTGACATCAATTTCTTTTGAAGGTCGGTGGGGCCCTCCTTCGGCTTGGCTTTTTCCTTTGGCTTTTCATCCTCCTCAGGCTCTTCTTCTTCGGCTGGAACCCCAAATGCTACCATTAACTCGTCAAGAGTAATGACGCCATTATCGTCTAGGTCTAATTCTTCCATTACTGCACTGACATCATTTTCATCGATGGTGCCACCGCCGAATTCTGTCAGGGCTTTAGTCATCTCTTCGCCGTCGATTTCACCATCGTTGTTTACATCCATGTGCTCGAAGGCTTCTTTGACGTCATACCCAGCATCTTTGAAATTCTCAACCATACGGGCCAGAGGTGTATCGGGGATTTCTTCTTCCTCAGTAGAATCTTCCTCTTCGCTTGAGTCATCCTCGGTAGAATCTTCTTCCTCAGCAGTCTCTTCAGCTTCTTCTCCTTCAGCATCAGAACCTTCCTCTTCGCTTGAGTCGTCCTCGGTAGAATCCTCATCCTCAGCAGTCTCTTCAGCTTCAGAACCTTCCTCTTCGCTTGAGTCGTCCTCGGTAGAATCCTCATCCTCAGCAGTTTCTTCTGTTTCCTCTTCTTCAGGTTTAACTTCCTTAGTGGGAGAATTATCAGTTGGTGCAAATGTAGATTCAAGTTCTGCTAGGTCGATAACGCCATCTCCATCATCATCGAGTGCTTTGACTAGGCGGTCAACTTGAGATTCTGGGAGATCGGCAATATTGAGTGCCAACAGGCCGCTCTTGAATTCGTGTGCTTCGATAACGCCATCTTTATTTTCATCGAATCGCTTGAATAAGTCTTCCACCGTTAATCCGGTGGCAGAAAGCCAGTCTCCAAGGATGGAAATGACATCATCTGCTACGAAAACAACGCCACATTGAGGGCATGCTTTGCTCTCCAAAGGGACTAATGCGCCACAGGCGCCACATTCTCCAAGGCTTGTTTCACTGACTCCAGTAAAGGAGATGCCACAACCCGGACATTCCTCTGAGTCAACCGGTACTACGAGCCTACATGCGCCACATTCTGCCATTCCATCCTTCGCATCATCATTTTCAGACATAGAGAACCCATTCTCGGCACTTCAATGCACGTTATAATGATATGCGGGTGAAAGTGCAGTAGCAGTCGGAATACTGACCATTCTATTCTTATGGGCGTCATGGTCAAGAGCCGTCAACAAGGGGCGAGGTATAATGGTGGAGCATCGCAGCGGTATGGGGCTTCTGCCTGAGGCAGGCTCAACCCACCTTTTGGAAGAGGGGATGGAGGCCATGTTTGAATGGCTAGACTTGGTGAATTCGTCAGGTTATCATTCATTATTACTAACTAGGTTGCCGCCTCGTCGCTTGATTGGCAAAATTGACATCAATACTGTCGAAGTAGGTTGGTTGACAGAACGAGACTCTCCGAGTGCTGTTAGTCCAAGTCTTGAGCGTTTGGCGATGAAAATTAGGGAGAGAATCTCTGAGAAGTCAGGAATAATTGTCTTAGATGGGGTCGAACATTTGATGAGTTTACATGGTTTTCCGGCACTTTTAACTTTTTTACGTTCGATGTCTGATGATATTTCTGCAACCACATGGAGACTTGTTTGTCCAGTTGAGCCAAAGGCGTTCCTGACTACCGAAATCGCTCGTTTAAGACGCGAGGCGCCTGTTTGGGAATTACCTGAGGCAGCAATTAATGAGGTCATTATTCATGAGGAAGAAGTTGAAGCATCGCAAGAGGTAGTTGAAACAACTTCAGAAGAGGAGGTACACGAAGACGGCTCAGCAAAATTGAGTCACCTAACGCGCCTACCATCTGCTGGTTTTACTACTGCAATTTTGCGCAGACGGATATTGGCATGGAGGCGTATGGGCTTCGATGTGAGTGAGTTGGAACCTGCTCTAAAATATCAGGATATGGAACATGCCTATGCACTATATCGCGTTGTCGAAGAAAAGGTTCGTTTAGCGGTTGAATTAGACCGTCGCGTAGACTTGTTGATGTCCCGGGGAGATATCTCAAATGCCACAGCATTCCGTTTCAGGATTAGACAGTTAACCGGAATTCGCGAAGTTTGGAATTCCCTTGATATATTATTAGATGAGTAATCAGTCAAGGTAAGGGTGAATATTTTCATCCCCAATCCCATTGAGGAAATCATTAGCCAAATCGGCCATTTCACCGGCTAATGAGCGGTCCCCCTGTAATGGCTCGACCAATGTTCTAACGTGCTTGTAGAGGGCATCTACGCCATCTCCGGCCTTTTCTTGGTGGTGTTCCAACCCTTCACAAGCGATTATTGCTTCACAGGATAAGATATCTGCTAGCCTTTGGGCGCTTTGGAAGAGATGCCAAGCAGCAGTAGCGCCCATACTAACGTGGTCTTCTTGATTGGCTGAGGTTGAGAGGCTGAAGGTAGTATGGGGCCCTAAGTGGGCGCGAAGATCAGCAATTGCAGCTACGGCTGCATATTGTACAATCATCATTCCAGATTCGAGGCCGCTTTCATTGGCTAAGAAGGCAGGGAGTCCACTGCGGTTTGTATCTAGGAGAGTATCCATTCTCCTTTCACTAATGCTGGCAATTTCATGAACAGCGGCATTCATTGCATCGGCGGTTAGGGCGAGTATTTCTCCATGGAAGTTTCCACCACTAACGACTTCGTGTGGCCCAGGATTATTTGGGTCTGGGAAAACGAGTGGGTTATCAGTTGCAGAATTCAATTCTATTGTTATCACATCACCTAGTCTTTGAAGGACTTCATTAGCGGGTCCATGTACTTGTGGAGCGCATCGAAATGAGTATGGGTCCTGAACTTTATCACAATCTGCATGGGCTTGATTGATTTCAGAATTCTGCAGGGCTCTTAGAATCCGATTAGCAACAAGTGCTTGGCCAGGGTGTGGCCTTGCCGCATGCAGGCGTTCATCGCTTGGTGCAATGGAGCCACTTAATGCCTCGATTGAGGTTGAGAGTATTAGGTCAGCCAATGGCAAAAGGTCACTTAGGATGGCGTGAGAAATAGTTAGCCATGAAAGAATTTGGCTGGTCCCATTAATCAGAGAAAGCCCTTCCTTTGCCTGAAGTTGAATTGGCTTCAAATCATTATCAACCAATGCTTGTGCAGTATCATAGAATTCCCCGTATTGGTCAATTACACTACCTTCTCCCATGATAGTCAAAGCAACATGGGAAAGAGGTGCAAGGTCCCCAGAGGCTCCAAGGGAACCAATTCTGGGAACAACAGGTGTTAGGCCAAGGTTTAGCATGTCGAGAATTCTTTGAATAACTTCTATTCTAATACCGCTGTTGCCTCTGCACAATGAGTTCGCTCGAGCACACATCATCGCCCTTACCGGTACAACTTCCATGGCCTCACCTATCCCACAGGCATGGCTCCGAATCAGGTTTGCTTGTAAGTCTCCTAGTTTGGAAGAGTCGATACTAGTATTACAAAGGGCTCCGAATCCTGTGTTGATTCCATAGGCTACTTCACCTCTATCGATGATTCCTTCAACTGTTTTTGTTGCCGCTTCAATACCTGCTTTTGCAGTTTCAGAAATAATGGCATCAGCAACACCAGTTGCTACAAGGAGCAGTTCTTCCATACTTAGATTTCTTCCGTCAAGTTCTATTTCCATACTTTTTCCTCCTTAGAATAAATTTGCGATAATCTCATCATCTACTAGATTTGGCAGGGTAACTTTGAGCAGTGGTTCCTTCTCCATAGCACGCTTGATTGCAAATATTCCCTCTGGGTTTCTTGCCCATGCACGGCGGGCAATTCCGTTGTTAACATCCCATGATAACATTGAGTTCAAACGCCTTTCAGAATCTTGACTTCCATCGAGGTACATTCCAAAGCCACCGTTAATCACTTCACCCCAACCCACGCCTCCGCCATTGTGGATGCTAACCCAAGTTGCCCCTCTAAATGAATCTCCGATGACGTTGTGGATGGCCATGTCAGCACAAAGGTTGGAACCGTCCTTGATATTGGCAGTTTCACGATATGGGCTATCTGTTCCGGACACATCGTGATGATCTCTTCCCAAAACGATTCCAGCACTAATTTTCCCCTCTTTTATTGCTTCATTAAATGCGGAGGCGATTCGCTTTCTCCCTTCCTCATCTGCATAGAGTATTCTTGCTTGACTACCAACAACCATCCGATTCCTTCCCGCAGCACTTATCCATTGGATATTGTCCTTCAATTGCTGTTGAATCTCTACTGGGGCTGTTGCTGACATTTCTTCGAGTACCTGCATGGCAATATTATCGGTCATCTCAAGGTCTTCTTTGCTTCCCGAACAACAGACCCATCTAAAGGGTCCGAATCCAAGGTCAAAACAGCGTGGACCCATGATGTCCTCAACATAGGATGGGTGGATGAAATCACCGTTTCCATCACAAATATCTGCGCCTGCTCGACTTGCCTCAAGTAAGAATGCATTACCATAATCCCAGAAATATGTACCCCTTTTTACCATGGTATTGACTGCTTTTGCATGCCTTAGCAAAGTAGATTGGATTTCTTTTTTGAACCTTGAAGGGTCTTGGGACATCATCAACTTTGCTTCTTCAAAGTCAATACCTGCAGGGAAGTATCCGCCTTGCCATGGGTTGTGTAGACTTGTTTGGTCGCTGCCTAATTCGATTTGGATATCTCGCTCGACAAGTCTTTCCCAGAGGTCAACAATATTTCCAACATGGCCGATTGATACTGCTTCACCATTGACCTTTGCTTCTAACATTCGGTCGATGACTTGGTCGACATCTTCGTAGAGTTCACTTAACCAACCTTGTTCATGGCGTTTTTTTGCTGCGATTGGGTTAACTTCTGAGATGATACCAACACAACCAGCGATGACCGCTGCCTTGGCTTGTGCGCCGGACATCCCCCCCAGTCCAGATGTTACGTAGCAGATCCCTGCAAGGCTTGCATCACTTGCTATGCCGAGTTTCATGCGGGCTGCATTGAGCAGTGTAATAGTTGTTCCATGGACGATTCCTTGTGGTCCGATATACATGTATGAGCCTGCAGTCATTTGGCCATATTGGGAAACTCCAAGTGCATTTAGACGCTCATAATCATCTTGAGAACTATAGTTTGGGATGACCATACCATTGGTGATGACTACTCGAGGAGAGTCTGGATGCGAAGGAAATAGTCCAAGGGGGTGTCCCGAATACATGACAAGGCTTTGACTCTCAGTCATCTGGCTTAGATATTGCATTACTAAATGGTATTGAATCCAGTTTTGAAATACCGCTCCATTGCCCCCATAAGTGATCAATTGATGGGGGAATTGTGCTACTGCGGGATCAAGATTGTTTTGAATCATCAGCATAATACTCGCTGCTTGTTTGCACTTTGCGGGGTAATTATCGATTGGATAGGCTTTCATCTCATACTCTGTTGGTCTAAAGCGCATCATAAAGATGCGTCCAAATGTCTCTAACTCATGCTTGAATTCCGCAGCCAAAGTTACATGCCATTTTTCAGGAATATATCTCAAAGCATTTCGAATAGCCAATTCCTTATCTCTTGCTGAGAGTATTTGTTTTCTTGCTGGCGCTTGGTCAATAGCAGCATCGATAGCCGGATAATCAGGTAATTGCGATGGGATTCCATCCGCTAATCGCATCAACGCCTGCTTGACCATGGTGGCTTGCGCTGGGCATCCTTCTCTTATCAATTGCCACCAACGATTCAAACAGCACTTATGGCAACAGCTTGGACCTTGTATTCGGGGCA
>Ga0302119_10001589_pt1 | contig 10198 bp, 6 predicted proteins | sample AG5_Tmax_MG_FD_203114 | JGI IMG/M metagenome (GOLD analysis project Ga0302119, IMG submission 203114) | Marine microbial communities from Western Arctic Ocean, Canada - AG5_Tmax | ecosystem: Environmental > Aquatic > Marine > Oceanic | place: Canada: Western Arctic Ocean | collected 2017-10-01
TTCGTGGTGCTGCCTCCGCTGTTGGCCTTCGCCGCGATTCCCTTTGGTGGCGCCTATGTGTTCGGAGAGACTTCGCGCTCGCTCGTCTTGGCCGATCTCGAAGTGGGCATCCTCTTCATCTTTGCCCTGGCGGCGCTGGGTGCATTGGCCACGGTCTGGGCGGGCTTGGCCAGCGGTGGCCGCGCACTTCTGGCCGCCTTGCGTTCGGCGGGCCTGGGTCTGTCGGGGGATCTGGCGCTGTTCTTTGCCGTTCTCCCCATGCTGCTGATCTTCGGCAGCCTGCGCCTGGCCGAGATCGTGCAGGGTCAGGATTCGAGCTTTGCGATTTTTGGATTTTGGAACGCCGTCGTCGCCGGGCCCGGGGCGCTCGCTTCGGGGGGTCCGACCTGGCCGGCGTGGGGAATCTTCCTGAACCCGCCCGCCTTTGTGCTCGTTTTGGTCGCCGCCTCGGTGCGCATGGGGCTTCCGCCCTTCGACGGGGAGCGCGTCGAAGCGGAACTCGTCGGTGGAACCCGGGCGGCCTACTCGGGCCTGGCGCTCGGCCTGTTCGCCGTGGCCGCCCGGTTGCAAACCCTTCTGCTCGCTGCCCTGCTGACCTTGATCTTCCTGGGCGGGTGGACGATTCCCTGGCTCTCCCAAGCGGAGTTGGTGGACGGGATCGCTCACTGGATCGGGTCGGGTATGGCCAATGGTCTCTGTCTCGTGGTTCATCTCGCCAGCTTCGGTTTCAAGCTGTTGGCCATGGTTTTCTTACTGTTGATGATTCGAAGCGCCCTTCCTCGCCTGGGGTATGAACGCGCAATGGATCTATGCTGGAAGATCATCGTGCCCGCCTCACTGATTGACTTGGTGCTGACTGCGGGAGTCATGCACGTTTTGGGAGGCCGAGGGGGATGAGCCTGGAACTCGCGGTCTTCTACTTTTTCGGGGCACTTGCAGTGGCCGCAGCCAGCTTTCTCTTGGTCGAGGGGCGAACGCCGATCTCGTCCTCTCTGGCGTTTTGCGCCTTGGGCCTCGCCATCGCGGGTGTTCTTCAGACCCTTGGTGCGGACTTCCTCGCCGTGGCCCAGTGGATCCTCTCCCTGGGCGCAGGGCTTGTACTGCTGGTTTCATCGGTGATGGTGGCCGGGGTCGCCAGCGAGTCCCTGGACTTGGCTTCGCCGCTCCGCGTCCTCGGGAAACTCGTGGGTGGGGTGGCTGTCGCCGGGCTGGTTGGGCTTCTCCTGGGCACGATGGGCGACGGGGTCGAACTCTCTGGTCCGATCGCACTGACTCCGGGAACCGCCGACCTGGGCCAGGCACTCTTTGGTGCTGGGGCCCCCCTTGTTTTCGTGCTCGGCCTGCTCTTATTGGTAGCCCTGGTGGGTGGCGTGATTCTGGCCAAGCGGAGGCTGGGCTGAATGATTCCCCATGAGCACGTCGTCGGCCTTGCGCTGCTTCTGTTTGCCTTGGCGATTTTGACCGTCCTATTGCGGCGCGGCTTGCTGGCGCTGTTGGTGGGTGTTCAGGGGATCTTTGTCTCCGGGGCACTCGCCGTGGTGGGCTTTGCCCAAGGGCACGCCGCTATGGGGGTTGAGCCGATTATGGGGGTTGAGCCGCTGGCTCGGGTGAGCGAAGCCCATGGGTTTGCGCTTCTGGTCCTGGTGGTGGCGGCGGCGGAGTTCAGCGTGGGCCTGGCCATGGCGGTCGCTTTCATGCGCAAGCGGGGCTCGGTCAATGTCGAAAGCGCGAGTGTGCTGCGATGGTGACGCCACATGGTGACTCCACATGGTGACTGCACATGGTGACTCAGACATGGTGACTCAGACATGGTGACTCCACGATGGTGAGCGAACTCGTTGGAGGGGATTGGAGCGGGCTGCGGCTGATTCCGTTGGCGCCGCTCGGGGTGGCCCTCGTTCTTGGGTTCGACCTTTTATTCGGACGGCGTTCGATCTCGCGCAACGGCGTTGCCGTTCTTGCGGTGGCGGGCTTGGGAGCGTCGCTTGTAGCCAGCATCATTTCGTTTGCGGATCTCGTGTCCAACGAGGAAACCAGTGCGTTGACGGATCGCATGTTTACCTGGATCGGCGCGGGGGTGGGAAGCTCGGCCCTGATCGGCGACCTGGCATTTCGTTTCGATCCGTTGTCCGCGTCCATCAGCCTGGTGGTGTCCGGGGTCGGTTTCCTGTGGATTGTCTACGCGGTTCGCTCGCCGGGCCTGCTCGGTTCGGGAAGCAGCGATCGCCAACGCTTCTATTGCTTTGCAAGCTTTCAACTCGGTATGACCCTGGTCTTCGTGCTCGCGGACAACTTGCTCCTGATGTTGATCGGTTTTGCGGGAATCGGAGCAGGGGCTTACCTCTTTGCGGGATTCACCCACGCGGATGCCGGTCGGAGTCAACGGGGAGCCTGGGTTCTGACCTTGGGGCGAGCCGGGGACTTCGCACTTCTGGTGGCCACTCTGCTCATCTTTCGTGCATCGGGCGGGGGGGGTACGCCGAGCCTGGGGGTGGAAGATGTGCGCGCGGCGCTGCTGGGATTGAGTGGGGTGGCGTTTGCCTTGCCGGTCTGGACCGGGTTGGGCGAAATCGACTTCCTTGAGGTCATTGGCCTCTGCTTGTTCTTGGCCTCTGCGGGATTGGCTGGCCAACTGCTCCTGTCCGTAGGAGGGGCCAAAGATTCGGACGAACCCTTCGTGGGCCTGGCCCTGATGCAGACGGTGACAGGCTTCATGGCTTCGGGTTATCTCATCGTTCGCTTCTCGTTCGTGTTTAGTGCCGCTCCTTTGGCGTCAGGGGTTCTGGTGGTTTTCGGCACGGCGACCGCCCTGGTGGCGGCGGTCTTTGCATGTCGATCCAATTCGATCGGCCGGGTTCTCATGGGGTCGTCCCTCAGTCAATTGGGTCTGATCATGATGGCCTCCGGCCTTGGCGCGCAAACCGCCGCAGTGTTTCAGTTGATCAGCCACTCCTTCTTCAAAAGCCTACTTCTGATGGCGGTGGGGGTTGTCATCCTGGCCCTGAAGGGCGAGCACGACCTGCGCCGCATGGGGAATCTCGGCAGTCGCTTGACCCTCACGCGGATCGGCTTCTGGGTCGGCGGCTTCTCACTGGCGGGCGGGCTTCCCCTGACCGCCGGCTTCTTCTCCTTGCAGCAGATTGTCGTGGCGGCCGCGGGCGCCGACCCGGGCTTCGCGTACAACCTTGTCTATCCGGCGGTGCTGATGACCGGGGTGTTGACGACGTTCTCCGTCGTTCGCTTGATTTACCTCGCCCTCTACGGGGAAAGTCGACTCGCCAGTTCCTTGCATCGCGAGGAAGTGGAAGATCCCGAATCTACGATCCTCTGGTTGATGGGCATTCTTGCGACGCTTTCGATCCTGGGGGCGGTGATCGGTTTTCCGCAGTTCTGGGCGGATTTTTTCTTCAGCGGAGAAATCGACGATTCCAACAGTCTCCACTATTTCCTTTCCGGGGTGGTGAGTACTCGCGCCGAGGCGTCCCTGAATATCGGTCAGACCTGGGCGGTGAGCGGGTGGGCCCTGGTGATGACCCTGCTCGGGGGCGGCGTGGCCATCGTGGTCTATGCGGTGAAGCCGGCCTCTCTCGAGGCCCTGGCGGTGTTTGGCCGGAGACAGCGCATGCGCTGGGGTACGACGATGTCCCGCTTTGAGTTCCGCTTCCCCGGCGACCCGAGAAGTCGAGTCGAGGCAACGTGGTCGACCTTGCACGCCCGCATCGTGGCGTCGCCGATTTCCGAGGCGGGCCCCCTCTCTGTTTCTGCGGGGTTACTTCGTTACTTGGCCGATCGCGTGCTCAAGCGCATTCAGTCCGGTTTTATTCAGCACTCCCTCGCGCTTTCCCTGGCGGGGAGCTTGGGTCTGCTCGTTTATTTTCTGTGGGCGGGGGGTCTCTAGTTTTGGGCATGGGTCCCTATGTGGATGGCCACGTTTTGAGCTGGGTTCTTTTTGTCCCCGGTGCAACCGCCCTGGCACTTCTCGCCATCGGTGCGGTTCTGCGTGGGCTATTCGGATCCTCGGGTCTTCCGGGCGAGGTCTGGCGGGCAATGGCGTTGGGCTCATCGTCCTTGACCTTCCTTTTGTTTCTGACGGGAGCAGTGGCGGCCTTTGATCCCGAGAAAATGGGACTGCAGTTGGTGGAATACGCCGATTGGCTGCCCGGTTATGGCGTTCAGTACTTCGTCGCAATCGATGGCATCAACATGTTCTTGATTCTGTTGGCCACGTTGATGGTTCCGCTTGTTTTGTTGGCGTCCTGGATGCACATCCAGCGATCCTTGCGAAGCTTTGTCTTCTTCTTGTTGGTGTTCGAAAGTGCCGTGCTTGGCGTTTTCCTTTCGTTCAATGTCCTGCTGTTTCATATTTTCTGGCAAGTCGCCCTGGTCAGCATGTATTTCATGATCGGGATCTGGGGCGGGAAGGAACGTATTTTTCGGGCGACCAAGTTCCTGCTTCATACGGGAATCGGCTCGGTACTGATGGGGGTCGCGATTCTCGTTCTGTTCCGCCTGAACCTGGAGGCCAGCGGTGCACCGGGTCTCGATCTGATCGCACAACCGGGCAGCGTCGCTCCGGGCCTGTTGGATTTGGTCATTCCCGTGGACTCCAACGCGCTCACCTGGTGGCGGGGCCAAACGGGGCTCTTCATTGGCTTTGCATTGGCTTTCGCCGTGACGCTTCCGATTTTTCCGCTGCATAGTTGGTTTCCCGATGCCCTGGCCGACGCCCCCACCGCCGGTTCGGCGCTGATGGCGGCGCTTCTGCTCCAAATGGGTGCCTATGGGCTGGTGCGTTTCGCCCTGCCTCTTTTTCCCGATGCAGCGATGGCCCTGGCGCCGATCATCCAGGTGCTGGCCCTGGTCTCCATCGCCTATGCGGGGGTGTGCGCCTTCTTTCAACAGGACCTGAAAAGAACCGTGGCCTACCTCGCCATGGTGCAGGCGGGCTTTATAGTCCTGGGTCTTTTTAGCGAGCAGGAATTGGGTCTGGTGGGCGGCGTGGTGGGCATGTTGAGCCGCGGGCTGAGCGTGGCCGCGCTGATCCTCCTGGTGGGTATGCTCGAAGAGCGACGCCGAACCCGCCGAATCGGGGAGTTCGGTGGCTTGGCGGCGCCGATGCCGGTTTGGGTGGTCTTTATGGGAATTTCCCTGATGGCGGCGGTGGGTGTGCCCTCCACGAGTGGTTTCGTTTTTGAACTGTTGGCCCTTACGGCGACCTTCTTCTCCAGCGCCTGGATGGGCATAGCGGCCTGCTTGGGCGGGTTTGGAATGGCGGCCTGCCTCTATGGCATGTACCGGAAGGTCGCGTTTGGACCGGTGACCGTGGAGAGCAACCGAGGCCTGATGGATATCGATTGGCGCGAACGCACACTGCTCCTGGCCTTGCTGATTCCGATCCTGTGGATAGGTCTCTACCCGAACCCGCTCTTGCGTCGGATCGAACCATCGGTGCTGGAAGTGGTTCGCCATATGTCCGAGCGCCAGGCGCCGAGCCCGGATTCCCAAGCGGAGCCCCGAGCAAGGGGCACCCTCGGCCTATCGACGCTCGGCGAGGGTTTCTGATGGGCGGGGAAGGCATGGGACTGGAAAATTTGGTTGTCCTCGCCCCATTGGCTTCGGTGGCCTTGGGGGCGATGAGTATTCTCTTGCTCTCCCTTTTCTTTGCGGGTCCGCCTCGGGAGCGAAGTCGCCGGACGAGGCGAACAGGGGGGAGGCCCGGGGGCTTACAGCGAGACCGCCTGCGCGAGGCCGGGGTCGAAGCCGAGTTGGTGCGTATGCGGATCAATCTACTGCTGGCCTCGGTGGCCACGGCGGCCCTGGCCGGGGCGGGAGGCATCGCGGCGTCCCGGCTGCTGGCCCCGCCCGGCGACGGCTTTGCCATGCTCGAACTCGATGGCCTTGCCGCGGTATCGATTTTGATCGTTGCCCTGGCGGCAACCCTGGTGATCTGGCTCTCCACGAGTCGCCTCACCTCGATCCGGGTTCCCTATGGCGAATATTATGCGTTGGTCCTGTTGGGCCTGGCGGGGAGTTTCGTCGCCCTGCAGGCCGAGAACATGATGGTTCTCTTCCTGGGCCTCGAGGTCATGGGCCTGTCAGCGAGTATTCTCGCCGCCGCTGAACGCGGGAAAGAACACGCCATCGAAGCAGCCCTTAAGGGATTTCTCGCCAATGTCTTGGCGAGCGGCGTGTTGCTCCTGGGTATCGCTTTTCTCTACGGGGCCACCGGACATTTTGATTACGCCGGTTTGCAAAGCACCTTCGATCCCAGCCAACCCCTGGCACTGGCTGGGCTGGCTCTGCTCTTTGGCGGCTTCGCGATGAAACTCGGTCTGGTTCCCTTCCACCAATGGCTGCCCGATTTTCAAGAGGGGGCATCGACCTCGATCGCCGCCTATGTGTCGACCTGTGTGATTATGAGCGTGATCCTCGCCTGGTTGCGCGTCATTCTGCACGCGCTTCCAGATCTGGGTCCCTTGTTGGCTCCGGTTTTCTCCGTGCTGGGGGTGGCGAGCATCGTGATCGCGAACCTGATGGCGTTGATCCAGCGCAACGTCAAGCGAATGCTGGGTTGGCTCGTCATCGCCCAGTCGGGCGCCTGGGTTCTGACCTTCGTGGTGGGCGGGAGCGTGGCCTACGGGGCCCTGCTCTTTGCGTTGATCTCTTATGGGCTGGTGATGTTGGGGGCTTTTGGGGTGGTGATGACCCTCAAGGGCGGCGGTCGCGAACTCGAGCGATTGGAGCACTTCGCGGGCATCGCCGAATCACGCAAGGGATTGGCGGCGATGATGACCCTCTTCATGCTCGCCCTGGCGGGGGTTCCGGGCACCGTTGGTTTCTGGGCGCGTTGGCATCTGGTGGGCGCCTTGGTGGCGGGCGGTGAGTTGGTGCTGGCGGTGGTCGCCGTTCTGGGGAGCGTGGTTTCTCTCTATATCTGTATGCAGGTGCCCGTGATGATGTACATGCGCGAAACCCTGGAAGAGGAACCGAGTGAATCCTCAACCAATGAACTCGGCGTGCTGCTGCTCTGCGCCGTGGTGGTCATCGGCTTGGGGATCTGGCCCGACCCGTTGATCGCGATTCGAGGCATTGGGTTACTCGAGTTGTTGCAGGCGAGTATTCACTAGCGCTCTTTTTACAAGCGCTCTTTTACAAGCGCTCTGTTACAAGCGCTCTGTTACAAGCGCTCTGTTCACTAGGGCTCTATTCAAAATCACTAGCGCTCTGTTACAAGTGCGTTTGATCGGATCAGCGCCGGGTGCCCCCGCTTCGCTGGACCCGGATCTCGCCCCGGCGCCGGGTGAGGTGCAATTCGTCGAGGAGTTCCATCAGCGGCATGGCGGTGCGCCGAGAAGTGCCGATCAACGCCTTGTAGGTCTGGGTATCGAGTTCGGCCTCGCTTTCGAAGTGGGTCTCGACCCGGCGACACAAGGCGTCAATGGCCTCCCGGGCAAACCAGAGGTCGCCCGGCGCGCGAACGAGTTGACCCTGGCGCTCGAGGTGGGCGAGCAGGTCGCGCAGATGATCCAGGGAAACGCCGAGTTTTTCGGCCCAATCCTTTGGGCTGAGGGGCTCGAGCCCGGATGCCAGGGAGTCCTGGAGAATGCGCTCTGCAGCGTCAGCCGATGCGGGGTCGAGGACAGCCCGGTGTTCGGCCAAGCGGGTTAGATCCTGCTCGCTGACGATTCGTTGATCGGCTTCCAAGAGGGCGATCGCGAGTTCCGCGGCCTCGCGCGGAACATTGTCCGGCAGCCCTCCCCGCATGGCGGCTCGGGGCATGCCCGGGCGCATGGGTTCCTGTCGGTGGAATTCCGCCAGACTCGCGAGCAGGCTGGTCTCCAGGCGATGGGTCATGTCCGCATCCACCCAGCGGTGTCCGCCAGCCTCGAGAACGCCCCCCGGGCTCTCCGGGCCGCGCAGGATTTCGTCCACTTCGGCGGGGAGCAGTCCGGTTTCCCGGGCGAGGTCTGGGGCGGTGCATCCCGAGTAGCCCGCGCGCTGGATGCGGGCTCGGAGTCCCTCGGCGCGGTCGCCGGTTTTCAGGCGTTCGAGTTCGCTCAGCAGCGCAGGGTCGCTGCGCCGTCGCTGGGGGGGGGCACAATCCAATACGATCCCGCCGCCCACGGTGGCTCCGGCGGTGGCGCTTTTCGCGAAGCCGCGGACGATGAAACGGTCGCCGGGGAGAAGGGCCAGTGCCTCGCCGTCGATGTGGAGCCGGGCGAAGCCGTCCTCGCCGGGAACGAAGCCGGACTTCCCGATGGCCGCCAGGTGGGCGCGCCGCTCGGCGGTTCCCACCAGAACCTCCACCGACGTGATGGCATCGGCGGCGGGCGAGGTGGCGAGCCAATACAGGTGCACGTCGGCGCTAAGCGTGGCCGCCAAACGGTCGGCATGGGTCACCACGTCCCCCCGGCGCAGATCGGCGACTTCCAGGCCCTGGAGGTTCACTGCGCAGCGCGTGCCCGGCGCCGCGCTCTCGCTCTCCTGGCCATGGCTCTGCAAGCCCCGAATTCGCGCGCTGAGGCCCGAGGGCTGAATCTCGATGCGGTCGCCCAGGTGCAGGGGTGCGCCGATCAGGGTTCCCGTGACCACGGTGCCGAAGCCTCGCATGGCGAAGACCCGGTCGACCCCCAGGCGGGGTGGGCCGTTGCGGGGAGTCCGCGGCCGGGCGCCCTGGGCGGCTTCCATCAAGGCGCTGCGCAGGGCATCGAGACCGACTCCGGTCTGGGAGGAAACCGGCACGATGGGCGCGCCGGCCAAGCGCGTTGAGGCCAGGAGTTCGCTGATTTCTTCGCTGGAGAGTTCGATCATTTCTTCGTCGGCCAAGTCGGTCTTGGTGAGGGCGACCACGGCGGTTTCGATGCCGAGCAGATCGCAGATCGCCACGTGCTCCCGGGTCTGGGGCATCACGCTCTCATCGGCGGCGACTACCAGCAGCAGCATGTCGATTCCGCTGGCCCCGGAAACCATGGTGCGCACCAGACCCTCGTGGCCCGGAACGTCCACCACGGAAAGCCGCCCGAAGCCGGGCAAATCCAGGGCCGCGAAGCCGAGATCGATGGTGATCCCCCGGGCCTTCTCCTCGGGGAGGCGATCGGTCTGGGTCCCGGTCAGAGCGCCAATCAGCGCGGTCTTGCCGTGATCGATGTGCCCGGCGGTGCCGAGCACCAGACCCCGAGCCTCGGGGGGATTTACGCCGGCGCCGGAACCTTGCTGCTTCGTTTGAGCGGCCAATCGACCGGACTCAGCGGGGCCCGATGGAATCCCGGCCCAGGAAGGGGATCAAGGCCTGGGGGATTCCGATGCTGCCGTCGGCGCGCTGGTGGATCTCGACCAGTGCGAGGATCGCCCGGGCATTGGAGAGCGCCGTTCCGTTGAGGGTGTGGACGATTTCGGGTTTCCCGCCATCCGCCTTGCGGTAGCGGGTCTTGAGCCTGCGGGCCTGGAAGTCGGTGCAATTCGAAGCGCTGGTGACTTCTCCCCAGCTGCCGTTGTCGCCTCGGCCGGGCATCCAGGCTTCGATGTCGAATTTCCGGTAGGCCGGTGCGCCGAGGTCTCCGCTGGCGACCTCGATGACCCGGTAGGGGATTTCCAGGGCATCGAAGATCTTCTGCTCGATGGCGAGCAGCCGATCGAGTTCGGCCTCGCTGTCCTCGGGACGACAGAAGACGAACATCTCGGTTTTGCTGAATTGATGAACCCGGTAGAGGCCCTTGCTCTCGCGCCCGTGGGCGCCGGCCTCGGTTCGGAAACAATGGGAGATGCCGGCCACGCGCATGGGCAAGTCGGCCTCGTCGAAGATACGGTCGACCCCCAAGCCGCCCAGGGTGATCTCTGCGGTACCCACCAGGCAGAGGTCGTGATTCTCGACGGAGTAGATATTGGACTCCTGGCCGCGGGGATTGAAACCAAGCCCGGTCAGGATCGCGGGCCGCGCCAGGTCCGGGGTGGCCATGGGGGTGAAGCCCTCGGCGATGACGTGTTCCAGGGCAAAGCGTTGCAGGGCCAGATCAAGCAGCGCCGCTTCGTTCTTCAGGTAATAAAATTTTTGCCCGGCCACCTTGGCGCCGGCCTCAAAATCCACCAGGTCGTGCTTTTCGCAGAGGGTCAGGTGATCCAGAGGCTCGAAGTCGAAGGCCTTGGGCGTTCCCTCTTGGACCACCCGGTAGTCGTCCTCCCCGCCCAGGGGCACGCTGGG
>Ga0302119_10001592_pt1 | contig 10187 bp, 6 predicted proteins | sample AG5_Tmax_MG_FD_203114 | JGI IMG/M metagenome (GOLD analysis project Ga0302119, IMG submission 203114) | Marine microbial communities from Western Arctic Ocean, Canada - AG5_Tmax | ecosystem: Environmental > Aquatic > Marine > Oceanic | place: Canada: Western Arctic Ocean | collected 2017-10-01
AAAATTTGCAAATGAGAATATGCATACGAAACTTGCTAACAGTATCAAGCCAATCGAGGGGATGCCGATTGCCGTTTTAAAAGCTTGCAAGTCAAATCGCTTACGCGCGGCAGAAGCACTGTCGATAGTGCGTGATTCCGGAAGTTTAAAAATAGCAAGGCAGAGTGCGCATGCTGAGAGCACAGCCGCAGCATAACCTGGCCAAGGACCCGGTGTATCCTCTTTTCCAATAAGGGCGACCATGCCAAGTAGTGGCCCGAATGTGAATCCAGCGCCAAATGCCATGCCGATCAGCGCCATGCCTTTACTACGTGTTTTTGGTGTTGTTGTATCGGCGATATAGGCCTGAGCGGTGGAAATTGTTGCTCCCGAGATTCCTGCCCCGATGCGAGTTACGAAAAGTAGTATCAGTACTGTTTTGGGGTCATCGAGTGTGGTCGCAAATCCAAACAGAGAATAGAACACGACCGATCCAAACAAACCGACCATTAAGATCGGCCGGCGGCCGTAGCGGTCGGATAATTTCCCCCAGAATGGAGCAAACAAAAATTGCATGATCGAAAAACTTGCCATCAACATGCCAAGTTGGATTCCCGTTTCGTCTTGACTATAGGCTTTGGCGTAGACGGGTAATAATGGCAGTACAAGTCCAAACCCAAGTAGGTCGATGAAGACGACGAGGAAAATTACGAGGCGTGAACCTTTGGTGGGTTGGTCGGTCATGTGCGAGGCGGTTTGTTCTGCAGTTGCGCTGCGGTGATGTTTGGATTAATCGGCCAAGGTGCGATGCGAATGTTCTTAGGATGCTGCCGATGCTTGTCCAAGTTCGCGCAATAAAGTGAATTCATAGATGCCACTATTGTGACCGTCACTAAAGGCGATGACATAGGCATAATTGCCAAGCGGCTTCATCGACTCGATGATTAAAGGTTGCGCTTCTGCGGCACTGATCACTGGCAATAATTCAACAGGTTTTGGTTTTCGAGCGTCAACTCGGCAATGAGCACATGGACAGTGTTTGCGTAATACCGCGAAGGCAATTTGTGATTCGCTGTCATCATTCCAAGTAATGCGTAAATGCGAGTCGGAGGTTAACTCCAACGCGGTAGGGTATTCGCTAGGCGAGTTACTCATGCTGGTGGTTCGCCTTCAAGGATGGAGGACAGCGTTAATAATAAGCGTTCAACTTCTTGTGCTGTATTGTAATGTACGAGTCCCAATCTTAGCATGCCCTCCGGTTCAAGTTGTAGTGCTCGGGTTAACTGCAGAGCATAATAGTTTCCATGCCAAGCGTAGATTTCATAATCACCGAGCGCTTGAGCAAGTTGTGCGGATGTCCAAGTCGGATGCGAGATAGTAACGGTGGGCACTCGATTGCTCAAGTCGCCACTGGCTGATATGCCATGGATCGTAATACCGCTACTCGCTGCGATTTTTTCCAACCCCACCAATAGTTGTTGGCACAACGTATTTTCATAATCTTCGATAGCGTTATAAGCGATTTGCAAGGCAGTTCGTCGTGACAGCGCCCCATCGTCAGCAATACTGTGTCCGATGTTCGCGATGTAATCAACGGCGGCTCGAGCACCACATAAGCAAGCAAAATTTTGTGTGCCGGTCATCCATTTGTCTGGCGTGTTATTTGCTGCAGGTTCGACTTTGTATGGCTGCAGTTCTGTCAGTAGTGATTTCTTGCCCCAGAGAACTCCGATATGTGGCCCGAAAAATTTATAGGTTGAACAGGCAAGCGTGTCGCAGCCGATTTCTTGGACATCGATCAGTCGGTGCGGGGCATAATGGACAGCATCAACAAAGGACAATGCATCGTATTGCCGTGCGTATTCACAGATTTCCGCAACTGGATTGATTGACCCAGATGAATTCGAGGCCAGCCCGACTGCGACTAATTGGGTACGTTGGTCGATTTTGCTTTTAAGATCGTCGACATCCAGAGTGCAATCGGCAGGATTTATCTGAGCATAGCGAACCTCAACTCCTCGGTCTCGGGCCGCAAGTGCCCACGTAGAGACATTGGCGTCATGATCGAGCTGTGTGACGACAATGTTATCACCGGATTGCCATTGTTGCGAAAGTGCTCGCGAAAAGGCGAAGGTGATGGTGGTCATATTCGCGCCAAATATGATTTCATCCGGATCGTCGGCACCCACAAAATCTGCGAGGGCACGGTGAGCTTCTGAGACTAGCGTGTCACTTTCGCGGCTTGTCGAAAACAGTCCACCGTGATTTGCATTGCAGGTGGAAAAATAGTGTGAAATTGCGTCGATGACCGATTGCGGAACTTGAGTTCCCGCTGGGCCGTCGAGGTAGACGGCCTTTTGGCCGCCATGTTGTCGAGATAGTGCTGGAAATTGCGAGCGGCAATGCTCAATGAGAGCCGTCGACAAACTGGGTTTGGGTGTTGTCATGATGATTGGAAAAGTTGTCTGAAAGTTTGATTGATCCCAGAAAACAAAAATGTACTAAGTCGTGGATTCACGGAGATCGATGAACCGTTTGGATTTTCCTTCGGATCGCGGCAGCGAGTTTGCGGCGACACAGGTAACCGGCACATGTAGGCCTAAAGAAGTTTCCATCTTATCAGCAATCCTTTGAACGCCATTTGTCGTATCTTCAACTTCGATTGCGAGTTGATCGAGTTCGCCGTTACGGGTCGCTGTAATGCGGTATTCGATGACGTCATCAAAACTACGCATGATTTCATCAAGGGCAGCGGGGAATATATTGACGCCGCGGATGACTAACATATCATCGGCCCGTCCTAGCACTCCTCCTGCTAAATGCACAAAGCTATTGGATTCTTGGAATTCGTGAATGACACGGTCACCAGTTCGATATCGAATAACAGGGCATCCAGATCTACCAAGTGTAGTTAGGACCAGTTCACTTAATTCTCCGGTCTTTGCTGGTAAGTTTGTTTCGGCGTTTATGAATTCAGCGATGAACTCTGCTTCACATACATGAATGCCCGTTCTATCTACGCTAGCAAAACCCCAAGGTCCGATCTCAGATGCGCCTGCATGGTCAAACAGGGTTGCGCCCCAAGCTTCTTCTATTCGTGCTCGGATTGTCTCAGCAGAACCACCAGGCTCACCCGCAACAATAATTTTCGAAACGCTATTGTCACGTAAATTTATGCCGTGATTTTTAGCAACTTCAGCCAGATGCAACGCGTAAGTGGGGGTCGAGAAAAGGAGCGTGGCACCACTGGATTCGATTAATTCCAATCTTGCTAAGGACCGCAGACCACCTCCCGGAATGGACATAGCGCCCCGCGCGACGATCGCATCATGAGCAGACCAAAATCCAATGAAAGGGCCGAATGAAAATGCTAAAAATGCTCGATCTTGTTCTGTAATACCGGCGGCATCGAGCACGTATTGCCATGTGTCGATCCACCATTGCCAGTCCGTGGCCGTGTCTAAGATGACCAGCGGCGACCCCGTTGTGCCCGAAGTGCGATGGAATCGAACATATTGATCAGTGGCGTAGGAAAGGTTGACCACGGAGTTGCTCTCTGAATTATCGGAGATTAACTCATGCTTCGTCGTAAAGGGTAAAGCGGCAAGTTCGGATAAATCGTTGAGTTGTAAATCGTGTGCCCCAAATTTCTCATGGTAGAAATTATTTGCCGGTAAGATTTCAGCCAACAGATGGTTCAGTCGCTGTAGCTGATGCTGTTCGATTTCTGAGCGAGTTGCCGATTGTAAGTTGCAAGTGGCTTGAGACATTTAACACGACCAGTTTTTATTATGTCAAAACAACGAACATTAGGCAGATTGCAAACAGCGATTGACTAAGGCTGAGGAGTGGTTGGGCTGGGCAATCCAGGGATACCTGGAAGTCCCGGCAGGCCAGGTATGTTTAAACCACCTTCGTCGAGTCCTTTGATGTCTTCGAGCGTTGATTTCTTAGCTGAGATTAAATCGGTATTTGACAGATGGATTTGATTGTAGACTTTTTCGTCGATCAAGTAGTACCATTTCTCAAATCGCTCGTTGAGTTCACGAACTCGATTGCGAGCTACCTCCAGTTTATCTTGGTATTCTTGTGTTCTACGAGCGTTCTCTTTGGTAATTTGATCGCGGAGTTCTTTTAGTTGTTCCGGTGTCAATTGCACCGGTGCTAACTCAGGTTTGCCTTCGTCTTCATTTTCCGGTGCCGTTGGTGCTGCAGGTTTTTCGGCAGGCTCGCCTTCTTGTGTAGGGGTGTCGACTGTGGCGGCCGCAGGAGCATCTGTTGTCGGGACCGGTTCATCCTGACAGCCTTCTTCTTTTGCTGCTGGGGTCTCAGGCTTGTCCGTAGATTCTTCTTCTTTCTTTTCAGTGGCCGCTGGATTTGCTGGTCCTTCAGGCAATGGAGAAAGTTCTGGCTTGGGGATTATCGCTTCATCAAGTCGAGTGGTTACAAACAAGAATCGCTTTACCGTTTCATCGCCGGCGGTTTCCGTGTCGACTTCGCCAAATCGCAATATATATTTTACGCCTGTTTTCAGTGAGACGTGAATTTCACCGTTGGCACTTTTGAGTTCCATCAAGCCATCTTTTTCGGTACTGGGGTCTCCATAGAGCCCGAGTTGGCCGAGCGCGGAAATCACGCCAGGTGTGGATAATGATTCATTGGACGCTCGCAGATCAGATCGTAGATACTCTGGTTTGCGTGCTACATCGTCAATTTCAAGGTTTTCCAATGCTGTTTTCAACGTCTCGATACGTTCGCTGTTCAATTCTTCTTCGTCCGTCAGCGTTATGACAGCGGGTTCGGCGGATTGCCCATCGTATTGCAGCATAGAGTTTAGTTGCCAGATGTTATCGGTCTCATCGAGTGAGAGGCTGGAATTGGACCGCGGTGCGAGAGTTGGTCCTTGTTGTGTTTGATAAATGGCGTAGTCATTAATGTCGATGGCGGTCAGATCTAAGCCGCTAATATCTAATAGATTATTCTCGATCCATTTGGAGAAATCAGTATCAAAGACATCCATATCGAGTTCGATAGTGAACGTGATTTCGTCATCCGGTCGCCGGGCTGCAAAGTACAATTTTTGCATTCTTGGATCCGCACCAGCTTCGTTTCCGACAGCGACGGACTTGCCGACGATTAACGAGTATTCTTCGCCTTGGTCATCGCGGACGGTGATCAGTGTTCCAACACCGGTGTTGGAGACTTCGAGTGTTTCGGAATTTGGTGCGATAACGGCGAACTCAGCGTGTAGCGATGTTTCTGTGCCGATTAGGTCGGCGATTTTGAGGCCGTTAAATGCAGTGGCGGCAAGGGACATTTGCTGTTCCGCATCCGCTGGGTAATCATTGTGTGATGGAATGACCCATTGTCCGAGATCATCTCTTTTTACCGAAAAGGACTTGAGTCGAGCGGCTTCTTCATCATAGGTCGTAATTTCTAACTCGACCGCATTATCGGCGGTGAAGCCTGTGAAGACCTCCTTTCCTATTTCTTCTCGCGCTATTCTAAGTTGGTCCTGGTTCCCACCGGTGTTCACGGTTCCCGTGAAAATAGCGGCAATGACTGCGCCGGCTGCGAGTACAACGTAGATGATTGTTTGGACAAGATTGTTCATGATTATCGGTACTTTAATATTTGAAAGTTTAAATAATGTGACGAGTGTCGTCTTTAATTGTTGTTTCCCTGCTACAGTGGTTACCGTAACCGTGCGCTCGCAACCCCTTTACGTTCCCGAATACGACGGACAAAGAACACAATGATTGCGATGAGTAGCGGAGGAATGGGTGGAATAAGTACAGCAGCAAGTTTGTAGCGATTACGAAGAGCGGCTAGTTTACTTTCGCTTTCACGTTTGATGGTCGCGATTTTTTTATCACGGCTGCGCTCTTCTTGAATACGAGTAACCTGAACCTTACGTTGGTTTTCCTGCTGGCGACTCGAAAGATTAATCAACTTTGCTCGCACCATGCCTGGGTCGGGTCGTTCGGTACTCGTTGGATCTTGTAATCTCACCACTTCTTCTTGAAATTCCTCAATTTCCTTTTCGAGTTCTTCTTCCATAGTTTCAATTTTGCTATTGGTTAGCTTATGAGATTTAGAGATTTCATCTGTTTGCGAACCCTGTTGGATACCCACTTGGTGTTCCACCGTTTTCAACGTGCTGTGCCGTAGTTTTCGTTTACGGATGGCGATGTAGTCCATTTCGTCAGCTAAGTAGTCAACCACATTTAGCAGAAACGTAACGTTTTCAAACTTATACGTCACATCCTGGAGGGCTTCAGGTCTAGCACGGATTGATAAGAATGCGTTGAACATGATATCTACGTCGGCAATATAGACAACCTTCATAACAGGTTTTTCACCACCCTCAACACTGGCCACTGCACCTATAGGTTCGCCTTCGATATAGACGGCAAGGTTATTACTGCCTCGTTCGCCCTCTGACTGCATTTGCTTAATGCGTTCAAGGGCACCGCGATCACCGCGGGACAGTGCTTGCATTTCTATCATGTACTCCGCAGATTTAACGGTTCCCGCATCGCGATCGGACGAATTTACCAGTGGCGTGATATCCAGATGGCTTTTGGATTCATCGATTTCAATGGCGCCGGGGACGGGTAACAACAGTTCCTGTAAGCCGGAAGTGATTGCATGTTCCGGATCGAGTCTTGTGGTAAAGACCCAGGTATCAAGGATGCCTCGATATTTCAGTAGTGGGTAAGGATTGTCGGATTGCCAAACTAGGTCGGGCTCGTACAAACCTGGATTGGTGCGTGACAGCGCACCTGGAATTTTGATTCCAAGAGTATCCCATAACCGTGCTGGATTACATTTGGGTTGAGGTTGGCCGCCGCCCATTCCCATCATGCCACCGCCACCAGCGGGTGGACGTGGTTGCCCGGTGCCTGGAACTTGCATCGTTTCTGGCCGAGGGTCTTCGAAAACGACTGCTGGAATACCAGCCTGCAAGGCACGAAGGACGTTGGTTAATTGTTCTTCTTCGAGTGAAGAGGGTTGCGCGATGAACAACATATCGTAGTCATCCGTAGAAATCTCTTGCGTGGCATCTACGCTTTCCATTTGATATTGTTTTTGCAATTCCGTTACGATTGCTTGTTGTGGAATACGGTTGGGTTGACCGCCGGCAAAGCTAAAGCCACCTAAGATATTTGCATCAGTATCGACAACGCCAATGGTTTTTCGTTTGCCCTTCGCCACGGTTGCAATACTGCGAGCAAGTTCGTACTCCACAGGAATTCCATATTCAAAAAACGGCACAACAACTTTTTGCAGTCCACTGCGGAATACAGCGCCCATGATAACTTGTTGGCTGCCACTTGCACCGGCCACGGTTAGTAACGGAATGCCATGGTTTTCTTCGGCGGTAGCGACGGCTTCATTAAACGGTTCAAGGGTATCGAGAATGGTGAGGTGGATGTCTTCATGACTGCCGAACTCTTTGAGCATCGATATTAAGTCGTAGCGGGTTTTGACATACTCCTTGGTAACTTCGCTACTGATGAAAGCTTCGATGTATACCGGATGTTCTGGATTCAGATCGGCAATGAGTTTTCGTGAGTCATCCGACAGCGAACTGACTTTGCCGCGTGTGGTATCAAATCGTACTAAGTCGCGTTGATCAAATACGATCGTGAGCGATAGCATAGCGACCACTAAGGCTACGGTTCGAACTAAGTAGTGCCACCATAGTGAGGCTCCATCTTTACCACCGGACCAATGTCGTTTCCCGATTAAGACCATACATAAGTACAGACCGATTGAAATGATCATGCAGAAGTACATCGTCGAGGACAGGCTAAGTATCCCGCGTTGGAAATCATCGAACTGCGAATAGATGCCCCAGCGAGAGATGATTTGCGCAATTTGCGATGATTGTGCTATGACATCCGCGGAGGCAGCGGCGACAAGTGGAATGTTAAATGCGAGACCGAATACAAAGGCGATGGTTGCGTTACGAGTTAAAAATGAAGCGACCATTCCTAGTGACAGCATGGAAAGTCCTATTAACCAATAGCCAAAGTAGTTTGTGGTAAGAAGTCCTGTGTCCAGATCAACGATATAAGTGGAAGGCGTGCGTGCTAGTGAGGCTAGCACGAGGAAGTTAGAGATTTGTGAGAACAACAAGGAGACTGTGAAAATCAATGCGGCTGCTAGAAACTTGCCGATCACGATGTCGAAATCGTGGGCAGGTAATGTTAGCAGTAATTCGTCAGTTTTCTCACGACGTTCTTCCGACCAAATGCTCATCGTGATGGCCGGAATATAAATGAGCATAATCAGTGGCAGGAACTGATTGAGTTGATTTAGGTTAGCGAGGTTTGCATTGAAAAACTGATGGGGCCAAAATGCCGCAAAGGAGGTTAACAATACAAACACGCAGAGAAAAACATACCCTGTAGGATTGCTAAAGTAGCCTTTGAAGTTGCGGCGGACGACTGCAATCGCAGCGGTTCGCGTGAAATATAGTGGCACGATGACTGCTGCGAGTACGACGACGATTAGTAAATCGCGAAACAGAAGATCAAACAGTGCTAAAAATAGATTTGTACCAGTGGTTTCCATAGTTCTTATATTCTTGTGGTTTTGGTGTAGTTGGTTGGTTGTTGGAAATGTTTTGCTGAAGCTTGAGTTGGGCGGGTGATTGAATACCTGTTGAAGTAGCTAAATCAATCTACAAACGCGTTGCGAGAAGATTTAAATCCGATCGGCAGCAATCGTCAAACGCCGGAAGGCTTGATCGAGTGTTTCGCCGTCTTCGGCCAAGGAGGACATGGCGCCGTCGTAAACAAGTTCGCCTTCATTAATCATGATGACGCGACTCGCCATCGCTTCGACTTCTTGCATGATATGTGTTGACAATAAAATCGTACGATCTTTTCCAAGACGGCTCAGCGTGTTGCGGACTTCTTGGATTTGATTTGGATCTAAGCCGGCAGTCGGTTCATCCATAATTAATACGTTGGGTTCGTGCAGCAGCGCTTGAGCCATACCAACACGTTGACGATATCCTTTGGATAGTTTTGCAATGGCTTTATAAATAACACTGCTTAAATCACAAAGGTCGACAACCGCTTCAATTCGGTCATTACGTCGACTGCGTGACATACCCCGAGCATCTGCAAAAAAGGTCAGCAAGGAATGGGGAGTCATGTCCAGATATAAAGGACCGTTTTCCGGCAGGTATCCAAGGTTGCGAAGTCCTTGGATTCGTTGGTTTGCCATATTACAGCCCGCGATTTTAGCGATACCCTCAGATGGTGCAAGATAGCCGGTGAGCAGTTTCATCGTGGTACTTTTGCCGGCACCGTTGGGCCCTAGAAAGGCGACAACTTCACCTTTATTGATTTTGAAGTTCACGTTGCGCGAAGCTGCGAATTCACCGTAAAACTTTGAAAGCCCGATGGCCTCAATCATCGCTGTGTTTGGTTCAGCAGCGGTTGGGGTTGTGTCCGTGTTCTCTGTTGCTGTGGACTCGGCTGGTTCATCGATTGTTGTTGATTCTGCTGTCATTGGTTATTCTTGTTGAAAAACAGTGCTACTTAGTTGAAATGTACCGTGAACGACGGTTTGCTATCTATTCTTATTAAAACAGGCAACTGCCAAAGTCTCAATACGTCTACGGAGAGGAAACGGTTCTCAAATCTCAGTTAGTTTGCCGGTTTTAGATGTTTCGAGAAGTTTGAATATGTTGATTCCATTGGGAATTATCAATTTCAGGAAAATCTACTCTTAAATGTACGCCACGAGACTCTTTCCTGCTAAGAGCTGATTGTACCATTGTGCGGGCGACAGTAAGCATGTTTTGTAGCTCCCAGCCTACTTTGTCGGGCATTTGTACCGCTAACACATATTGTTCCCACTGTTTTATAGTCACTTGGGCATCTTCTAAATCCGTCGCATTTCGCAATACCCCAGCGCTATGCCACATCAGACTCTTTAGTGAATTTGTGATATCGGCAACGTCTAACGATTCGTAATTAGCTTCGACTTGGGCATTGTGAATCGGCAGCACTTCATATTGTTGCGACATTTGATCTGCGTGTTTTGATGCACCGTCGCCCGCATGAGCGCCATAGACAAGGCTTTCTAGCAGACTGTTGGATGCCAAGCGATTAGCCCCATGGAGCCCACTGCTGGTAACTTCACCCGCTGCCCATAACCCATCTAGGCTGGTTTGCCCTTGTTGA
>Ga0302119_10001594_pt1 | contig 10177 bp, 6 predicted proteins | sample AG5_Tmax_MG_FD_203114 | JGI IMG/M metagenome (GOLD analysis project Ga0302119, IMG submission 203114) | Marine microbial communities from Western Arctic Ocean, Canada - AG5_Tmax | ecosystem: Environmental > Aquatic > Marine > Oceanic | place: Canada: Western Arctic Ocean | collected 2017-10-01
GCAATGTCCTCACCCGCGGCGTTCTGGATGCGGCAGTAGCGCACGTCCTTGTGCCAGACCTGCACCTCCCCATCCGCCGCGACGACCTCAACGTCAAAGAGACGCTTCGTCACCGCGAACAGGCCCGCAAGAACCTTCGGGAACGGGTAATAAGGGCGCAGCTCCTCATCGGAGAGCTCGTACTTCGTCTCACGCATGCGCTCTGCCCAGAAGCCTACGTCCCAGTGGTCGATCCCGAGCTCGGGATCCCCGGTCTCGCTTCGAGCGAACTCGATGAGGTCAGCATGGTCTTGCCTCGCTTTGGGCATCGCGGCGTCACGCAGCTCTGCCGTCAGCTGATCCACAGCCGAGACATCCTCGGCCATCTTGGTGGCGAGGGAGATCTCGGCGTGCGTGCCGTAGCCTAGGAGCTCAGCCTTCTCCCTGCGCAAGGCGAGGATGCGGTCGATGCGGGGCTTGTTGTCGTGCTCACCCTCCGAAGCAACAGTGACGAGCGCGCGGTACACCGCCTCGCGCTGCGCGCGATTCCTGCTGTGCATGAGAAAGGGACCGGCTGAGGGTCCGTCCAGAGTGATCCGCCACGGACCCGCCTCCGGGGTCGCGTCCTCATGGCCCGCCGCCTGCGCAGAGGCCGCCGCGGTCTGACGCATGGTCTCCGGCAGCCCCTCTGCATCAGCCGCGTCCGTGATAACTAACTCGTACGCCTTGCGGCTGTCGAGGACCGCGTTGGAGAAGCCTGTCGCGAGCTCAGCGAGCTCCTTTTGGATTTCGTTGAAGCGCCCCTTGGCCTCGCCGTCGAGTGAGATCCCGGAGAGCTTCATCCCCAAGAGCTCCTTCTTTACGAGGCGCTGGCGAGTCGCGTCCAGCTCAGCCCACCCCTCACCACCGACGAGAGCCTCGAGCGCCGCGTAGGTCGCCCCGCTCTGCCCCATCCGGGTAAAGAACTCGACCACATCTGGCTGAAGGCCCTCGTGGACCTCACGCAGCTCATCTGAGTTCTGCACACCCATCAAGTGGCCGGTCACGTGCCAGGCAAACTCCAAGGGCTCGACGATCTCGCGTAGGCGCCCGAAGATGCCATCCCAGGTCGGCTCGACGGCCTCCTCGAAGGCGCTGAACTCCACGCTGGCCCTCTCCAAGAGTTCCGGGACAGCCTCTTTGGCGTGAGCCGGAGTGATCTCCTCGAAGCGAGGAGGAGTACCGTGAGCAAAGAGAGGATTGGTGCTGGTTGCTTGCTGAGTCATGGGATATTTCCGGTGAATCGTATCAGCGCAGGTCATGCGCCATCAGGCCCCACAGGGCTGCGTGGGCTTGCCGACGAGGGGTCTCGGGAGTCTGTCCAGGTATGGTTGGTCGGGGGGGAGGCTATGCCTCCACAGGGAGGCACATCAAGCATCGCGTCACGCGAATCCGTCAGCGCTGACAGGAGGCCACGTAAGCCAACAGGCGTGCATGCTGGTCGTGGAAGTCGTGGCTGCCGCCCGCAAGCGGAGCCTTGAAGAAGCACGCCGTGTGCTCCATGACACCCCCCTCCCCACGCTCTGCGGACAGGTGGGCCAAGCGCACCAGATCTAACACGAGGGGGGCAGCCAAGGAGGAATCGCAACCCGCCCAGGTGAACTGCAGACTCATGCTCGCTCCCAGGAAGCCCTCGAAGTGGATGAAATCCATGGCGGTCTTCCAGTCACCGAGTGAAGGCACGTAGTCGATGCCCACCTTGGAGTGGTGGGCCGAATCCGGGCCCAGGATTCCACGTAACACGTCGTCCTTATGCTGGATCTTGGCGGCCGCATGGTTGGGGTCGCGCAGCACCTCGCCGTCACGGTTGCCCAACATGTTGTAGCCCTGCCAGGCGTGTACCTTGAGACCACGAGCCGCAAACATGGGCGCTAGCACGGTCTTCACAAGGGTCTCGCCGGTCTTGCCATCAGATCCGCAGTGAGGGACGCCACGCTTCTCGGCCAGTTCACGCAGGGCCGGCACGCTCGAGGCCAGGGAAGGAGTGAAGTTGACGAGGGGACGGTCCGAGGCAAGCGCCGCGTAGGCGTAAATCACCGAGGCGGGCTGGGGGTCGCCGCGGTCGAGGGCCGCTTCGAAGCTGGCGAGGTCGGCCCACTCAGCCTGGGGCTTGCGCACGGCTTCGGTCGAGGCCACAAACACCACAACCGTTCGCTCAATGCCGTTTTCCTTCTCGAACGCATCCCAGTCGCCACAGAGTTCGGCGATCTGGTCCCGCGGTGGACGTGCACCCAACTCAGCACTGCGCGGGTCCAGGTCGGCCACGCCCACGTCCGGTCCATCCAAGGGGCCTGGGCGAAGACGAGCCTCATAGGCTGCCGCCGCCTCAGCACCACTGGCCACCAGATCTGCATCGAGTATGCCGGCGCGCACCAACTCCCCCGCAGACGAAGAGATGTCGCGTTCGCAAACATCGTGTCCGCCCAACACCAGATTCTCCATGGGCATCAGAGGCAGGCCGCGGAACGGCTCGCTTTCCGTCACCAGACCGACGGGCTCCAACAGGCCCTCTTGCAGGCCGTGCAATCCGTACAGGAGGCAAGTGGAGATTGCCCCACGCGCTCCGACGAGCCACATCCCCGCAGGGCACGAAGCATTGGAGGTAGAGGCCGCCTGGCTATCGGATTGGGATTGGGGCATAGGGTGGGGCGTCAATCGTCGGACCGTTCGCGGTCGTGCTCTTCCATGGTCTTGGCCCAAGCCCCCACCAGTTCTCGATGACGGGCAGGCCAGATTCCAGCGCCACTCAAGCCGCCGTACTGGGACTTGGGCTCGAGGGGAGGCTCAGGGTTAGATTCGGGGGTGGTTGGAGTGGGCGGTATTGTGCCCGACTCGTCGCCGGACGCCAGAGAGCCAGAGGAGTTGTCCCCGGCGTCACTGTCCGCTACCTCATCCGGTGCCCCAAAGGCCCCGCTTCCCATGTCAGCGTCCTCCCCTGAACCCTGTGAGGCTTGCCCCAGGGCATGGCGAGCGCTGTCCAGGTGGGCCAAAGCTCGCTCTATGGCGCGCCGGGGGGCCTGCCCCTGTTCGGCCGCGCCCGGATCCGGGAGCGGACCGGCGGGGTCGGAATCCAACTGCTCAAGATGACCCTCCAGCTTCTGTTCCATCCGATCGAGTCGCTCCGAGAGTTCCTTGGCCTGGGTTGAGCCCGGCTCCTTGGCAGGCATGGAACGCTCGCCCTTCGCGGCCAGGGCCCGGGCCTCGCGCTCTAGATCCGCCAGCAGAGAGACGCGTTCTTGTGTGGTGAGTCCTGAAGCCACGTCCTCGAAACCCATACGCTTGGCTTCGGCCAGCGCATCCGCCATCGCCCCCAGCGCCGGTGCGAGAAAGGCACCGGGTTGGACGAGCTCCTCTCCTCCACCGCGCACGCTCACCAGCACGACCGTCGCCAGCAAGGGCGCGGCGAGGTAGGGCAGAGAGTTGGGTAGGGCCGCACGCAAAGCCTGAACAACTCGGACCCGCGAACGCACACGCAAAGAGAGGAGTCGAACCAAGGGGCCGTCCGCACCCGTCTGTTCAGACTCGAATGCCGTCACCAGAGCACCTCCCAAGCGCAATCCCTCGTCCACGCCCCGTGCAACGCGGTGTAACTGTGGGCGCTGCTCGATACGCCAACTGATACCGAAGACCACGCCGGCGAAGAGAGCCAGACTCAGGGCCGTCCAACCGGATCCGGCACCGGAATGCCACGCAGCGGCCAGCGTCAGGAGAGACAGGCCAGAGCCCAAGAGCAGAGCTTCAGCCGTGCACGCGAGCCGGGTGGCAGCCCACACACGAAGGACCAACGGGGTCACACGCGGGGTGTTCACCGGGGCTGCCGAGTTCATTCTCCTCCTGGGAGAAGTACGTCGATGGATTCAGGGAGAGAGTTCAGGCGCTTGCCCGCAAAAATCATCAAGACGTCGCTACCCGTGGGCGGAAGGATCCAAGCGTTAGGCAGCCAAGTAGTCTGGTTCACGCATTCCTCTAGAGCGCCCGTGATCAGTGTGTTGCCCTGAGCGAAGAAGGAGATGTTGATCAGGTTGCCTTCAAGCCCCGCGGCAAAAGCCTCGGGCTCGTCCGGCCCACGATCCACCATGCGCGACCCCAGATAGACCCAAGGGTGACGCCGCATGGCTCGCCCGCGTTCCAAATCCCGGATCAGGTCTTCAAGGCGGAAGATGTAGCGCTCCTCCCCCACGCGCCAGGCAAGGTAGAGGAACAGGCCGTCGCCTTCCGGGGGAAACACGTCGTAGGCGCTTACGCCCTGGCGAAGCTCGTCTTGGCTGGGAGCGGGGTCCTTCTCGACCCAGCGTGCGTTCTGGCCCGGCTCCAATCCGAGAGCCAGGATGGCCGTGTTCAGAAATTCGGCCCAGACCACGGCATCCTCCGGTGCGCGCTGGCCGCCAAGGACCAGCATGGCCTCGTGCGCGGCACCGTGAGGCAAGACGGCGAGGTACTCAAGGAGCTGGTCTGTGACCTCGATCCGGGCGAGCGTCGAGACGGCCTGGTGCTCAAAATTCAGATGGATGTCGGCCTGAGCCAGGGTCTTCCTAAGGGCCTCGCGAGGGTCCTCAGCGGGAACCTTCGGGCCAGGGTCCTGCAGCGCCGTCTCAAGCGGGGCACCCTCCAGGTACGCACTCGTACCGGACAGGCTCAGGCATACCAGGAAGGAGGCGACGTGCAGGTGGCTGGGAAGTTGCATGGGATGCAGTGTAGAGGGTCGGCGGCCCAGTCTGTAACGATCCCGGGGAGAGGGGGTTCAACCCTGAATTTGTACTCCCTGTGGGCTTTCCGCCCCACCCGCCTACTCGTCCCCGGTCAGATCGATGCCCAGTTGCTCAAGCTCAGGAGCCAAGAGGTCGCGGATAGCCTCCGCATAGCGGCGAATTTCGTACTGGGCATCGGCTTTCAAGCGCTGATCCAGGAAGTGCAGGACGCCCTGTAACGAAACGGTCCAGTAAGCCTGAGAGTAGAGAGTCTGGGGCAAGCACATGCGCGCGATCTCCTTGGCCACGCCGCGCTCGATGCGGTCCTCGTAGAGGCTGTACTGTGCATGACACTCGGCCATCATGGTCTCCCGCTCACCGGCGTGGTCGAACTCGGGCGGCAAAGAGACCGAAGCCTGCTTGTTCCCATGGGGAGGATTGGCACGCATAACGGAAGGCACGTAGAACTCCGGCGTCCACTTCACGTAGCGACCCGAGATCTCATTCCAAGAGCAGCCCTTGTCGGTGTCGTACATCACGTCGAAGACTTCGATTGCGACCTCGTTGCCATCAACATCGTAGGTGCGCCAACCGGAACCGACCTGATACTTGAACGCCTGCCGAAAAACAAACAGGGGCGCCTTCCAATGAAAGGTGAAGAAACTGTGCCGGAAGGGAGATGTGTGCCCGTGCTTCCAGAGGAAACCCGAGAGCTTGCGATCACCATCGCCCACGGAGGTCTTCTGCTTGTCGTAGGAGATACGCGCAGAGTTGACGACCTTGAGGGCAGCGTCCTGCTGCATCCGATCCACCAGGCCCACAAAGCCAATGCCGTCGTCGAGGGCCTCGATGGAACCTTCGGGAATGGCGACTTCTAGAATACTCATGGGGCTGTGGCTTGCGGGTTGAACGGACGGGACAGAGGTATCTTACCGAGGCGGAAGGCGAGGGGGGGAAGAGGATTTCGGGTCGAGTGGCGAGATCCCGACGCTCCCCTTCGGGAAGGTTCGCTCGGCCGCGGACCTAACTCGCCGCGCTACTCCGGCAAGGCCTCCATCAACTCCGCCTGCCCCGCCCGAGCGTGGTCCGACCCCCCCAGCCACGCCTCTGCTTCAGCTGCCAGGGCGCGCGCGCCTTCCTTGTCGCCCCGGGTCAGAGCTTCCCAGGCACGGGCCTGAAGCCCAGCGGCACCCAGGTCCGCGAAAGGATCCACCCCCGCCCTCCTATCGAACCGTCCTAAACGCTCCTCAAATCCCTGGCTTCTCGTCCCGCGCAGCAGTGTTTCAAGTAACAGCCAAGACACGCTATGACGCACCTTCCCCCAATCGCCACGCTCCACACCCAGCCTGTAGCGCAGCCACACCACCCGATCCAGGAGCCCCGCCATGTCCGTACCGAGCGGCTCTCCTTGCAAGGCGACCCGGGCCGCGCGCAAGAGTTCCAACGCCCACTCCCCGCGGGCGTCCACTTGCGCCAACTCGAACAGTAAGCGGCCGTCTAATCGCTCCCAGGCCCCCGCGTCGATCAGGGCTCCACCCAGTTGCCCGCGTTCCGCCAGCGTCTTGGCCGCCGTCAACTCCAAACGGAAACGGAATTCAGTCGCCGCCGGGCGCAATCCACGGAAGCGCTCCAACAGATCTGCACCGCTAGCCTCTAGCGCCCCAGCAAAACAGCGCCGTTGCAGTGCGCGGCCACCGGCCCCCGCACGGATGCAGGCCAGCAGCAGCTCCCCAGCCACCTGACCATCACCCACGCGTTCGCGATCCGAACCCACCCGCGCCTCTACTCGCGACAGTGCGGCAGCCAAGGATCCTCCCACCTCGGCCTCCCCGGCTGCGGCTCGTACGCCCAGAGCCGAGACCGCATTCAAGATCAACTCTGGTTGCTGGGCGCGCCGCAGGACTTCCTGCAGGTCCTCCGCCCACCTAAGTGCATCCAAGGCAGCCAACCGGCGCTCCATCGCATCACCAGAGGCCAGCACCACGTCCACCAGAAACCTACGTGCGGCAGTGGAGTCTGACGCCTCAAGCGCCTCGAGAACGCGTATGCCAAGATCCACGTCACAGCCCGAATAGTCTTCGAAGAGCACACCTTCAGCAATCCGATTGTTGCCGCCGTTGCGGACGAGACCGATGCCGGCCTCGACGCGCACACGACGCGGAGTCGCTGGCCCAAGGAATTGCAACAACTCGTGGCGGCCCTCGGCACTGTGCGCGAGCAACCCGGCGAGAGTCTTGGACCACTCCGGGTCGTAGGGAACGGTGCCTTCGGCGAAGAAGCCCGGCTGAGGTGGATGGGCGACAACTCCGACCAGCCCCGCCGCCAACGGCTTTACCGAACGCGCGCCGAGCGCCAATGCGAGGGCTTTGCCGCGCCACTGGGCCGCGCGATAGGACGCTCCGCTGTCTGCCTGCTCCAACTCCACCAAGGCCTCTCCATGCCAGGACTCCAAGGTGGCACGCACATCATCCCGTTCACGGAAGAGCCCTAGCAGCTCAAGGATCGGAGCCGTTCGTCCTGACGGAAGAGCACACAGAGCTAGGAGGTCCGGGAGAAAGGGGCCCGCGGCCTCCTTGCGGGGCAGGGATCGCAGGTGAAGCCGTCTCTCCTCCGGATCCAGTCCCACCCAGCTCGTATGCAGGCGCGCCACGCGTCGGGCAAACCCGGGTGCATCGCAGAGCCAGCGGAATACCCTCCGGCGCATATCCCTGTCCGGATCATCCAGTAGGCCAAAGAGCATCTCTTCCAGCGCTCCGCTCCGGCCCTCTCCGACCCAAGACTCAGCTATCACCGAGGCGGCGGTCCAGCGCAGAGAGCGCGAGCGCTCCGCATCTAGCGCCCACTGCAATCCCTCCCAATCGGAGTCCGCGTTCATGGAGTCGGTGCGCGCGCTCGCCAGAGACCAGACCTCTTCGGCCAGCTCATCCGACAGCAAAGCGGAAGAGCGGAGAGCTTCAACAGCGGGCAGGGATTGTGCAGCGCACTCAAGCAAGAACGAAGCACCCTGCCCCGGCGCGCCCAGGAACTCCTCCGCACCCACGAGATGATTACCGAACTCCGGAGTGGAATCGCCGGCACCAGGGGGTGTGCTCTCCAGCTGGGCCAACTCGACGCCCGCGCGGAACAAGATCCGTCCCAGCTCTACGTCCCCTTCCCGAGCCCAACCGGCTCGCAGAGCGTGAGTTTGCCGACGCCATTCGCTGTGCAAAGAGCCATCCAGATCTCCAAGTGGAGCCGGACCCAGCAGGAACCAGCCCCTCACCATCCGCTCCCGGTTCGCAAGGACCGCCGCACCATCGAGTTCGGCGTGCAAGGCCAGCCCTTCCACGAGCACGCCTCCGGCGGAATCCTCTCTCACCAGCGCACGCAATCCGGCAATGAGGCGCACCGAAATCGGAGCTCGCTGAAGATCCTCAAGGTGTTCGAGTAGGGCCGACTCCAGTCCATCCCCCTGAGAAGCCAAACCCTTCAGTTGCTGAGACCATGCTCGTGGACCCGAGGAGTAGAGCACTCGCCGGGCCGCCTGGGCGGCTGCACCATTCCCTTGGGCCACCAGCAGGAGAAGATTCGAGCGTCCTTCCGGCTCGGCCGTCCAAGCCAGGTGCCGCACCAGAGCATGGCGCACGCGCTCCAAAGTGTCCCCAGCCAGAGCGCTGGCCAGAGGACCTCCAGGATCCAGGCCGCGCTGCGCGAGGGTGCACAGATCGAGGGTTCTCGCGCGCACGTTGGGGTGTGGATGGCTAAGGAGATCAGTGGGCACACCCTCGCCATCCACTAACTGGGAGAGCCCCCAGCGCGCGCTCTGTTCATCTCGAGCCAAAGCATCGAGGGCGCCGTAGACCGCGCTCCAATCTTTGGAACTCAAGGCCTGCATGATGGTCTCGCGGTGGCCTTCAGGTTCGAGGGCCCAGCGGCGTGCGCGCCACTCGTTCCCTAGACCATCCGAAACCTGAACGGGTGCTGGCCCCATCGCGGTGAGGACAGTGGCCGAGGCCAAGAACCCCGTCGCCAGAGCCAGGGCTCGAATCAATCCCGCGCCCCTTCGAGGTGTGCTTTCTGTGCTGCGGGAAGGAAGTCGATCAGATCCGTGGCCACGACCCCCCGCACACCCTTCTCATCACAAGCCAGGTCCCCCGCCAAGCCGTGCACGAACACGGCGGCGCAGGCAGCATCCATGGGCGTGAATCCCTCTGTGCAACAGCAGAGGTAGGCGGCCAGGATTCCCGCCAGCACGTCCCCTGATCCCGCCGTCGCCATACCCGCGTTGCCCGTTCCGTTGCGGAAAACGACCTCGCCATCGCTGATGACCGTGCCGGCACCCTTGAGAACGCAAATCGATCCGGTGGTTGCGGCCAACTCCTTTGCGACCTCCTCCCGGCCCGCATCATCTTGAGGAACGGGACGGCCCAGCAAGCGCGTCGCCTCTCCCGGATGGGGTGTGATCACCAGCGGCCCCTGACAGGCCGTCAGGTCGGCTGGTTCCGTGGCGGACACGGTCAAGGCATCGGCATCGAGGACCAGCGGCCCTTTGAAATCCGAGTTCACAAGCGCCGCCGTCAGTGCGCGGGTGCTACCCCCGGTTCCTAGGCCAGGCCCGGCCACGCGCACGTCATGCAGGTGGGCGTCGATCTCCTTGGGAAGGCGTTCGGCAAACAGGGCTTTGCTCCGCGAAAGGTCGAGGAAGGTGGCTTCGGGTGCGCCCGGACTCACGCTCTTAATGACCTCGGGCTGAAAGACGGCGAGGGTTACCAATCCCGCCCCCGCACGTTGGGCTGAGCGCAGCACGAGCTGCGCCGCTCCGGGCATGGCCACGCTCCCGCACAAGCACAACAGACGCCCCGCCTGCCCCTTGTGGGCGCAGGCCTCCAAATCGGGAGGGGGAATAGGAATGGGAACAAATCGAGCCACACTTCCATCCTAAGGCCCTGAACCGTTTCGGGTTCGCCCCTCTCGCACTGAGTCACACCAAAAAGGGGGCATTGCGGTCCAATGGAGTCCTGGATGCCCGAACCCCGGCACCCCTCGTCAACGCCAACGTAAGGCTGTTCATCATGCGTCAAATTCAACGACTCGTCCCCCTCGCCCTGCTCCTCGGTGCCCCCCTGTTCGCGCAGGGCCCAAAAAATGGCGCGGCCTTCATCCAACCCATTACGGCGCCGGTGCTTGATGCGGGCATCTATCACGTGGGCACGGGCACCTGGACCAGAGGCTCAAGTGCCAAAGCCAACCTGGGCCCCGACATCATCTTCAACGCCGACACCGGGATGGGTTACTTCTCGAGCCTCCCCGCGAACGCCGAGGTGGTCGACGAGGGCATTCTCCCCGGGACGGGCAACACCAACAAGACTGGAAATGCCGGGCCGAATGACACCTACCTAATAGATGGTTTCCAGTTCGGCTATTGCACTACATCGACATCCACAATCGATTGGGACTTCAAGTTCTACGATAGCTACGTGGCCACCACCGCC
>Ga0302119_10001595_pt1 | contig 10173 bp, 7 predicted proteins | sample AG5_Tmax_MG_FD_203114 | JGI IMG/M metagenome (GOLD analysis project Ga0302119, IMG submission 203114) | Marine microbial communities from Western Arctic Ocean, Canada - AG5_Tmax | ecosystem: Environmental > Aquatic > Marine > Oceanic | place: Canada: Western Arctic Ocean | collected 2017-10-01
CTGGTGACTTTTTTGGGATCTATAACACCAGACTTCAATAAGTCTTCGTACTGTTCAGTAGCGGCGTTATAACCATAGTCATTTTTGCCTTCACGAACTTTCTGGATAACAATAGATCCTTCTTGTCCGGCATTGACAACAATTTGGCGCAACGGCTCTTCCAATGCTTTACGAAGAATTGAAACACCGGTTGTTTCATCATCATTAACGCCTTCTACCTTGTTTAAGGCATCAATTGCCCGCACATAGGCAACACCTCCACCAGCTACGATGCCTTCTTCTACGGCAGCCCTGGTAGCGTGTAATGCGTCATCCACACGGTCTTTCTTTTCCTTCATTTCCACTTCTGTTGGAGCACCGACATAAAGAACTGCAACTCCACCAGCAAGTTTAGCCAGCCTTTCTTCCAGCTTCTCTTTGTCATAGTCAGAAGTGCTCTTTTCGATGTGAGCTTTGATCTGGTTCACCCTTGCTTTAATGTCAGCAGCTTTTCCTGCGCCACTTACAATAGTAGTGTTCTCCTTATCAATAGTGATTGTCTTGGCTGAACCTAAGAATGAAAGATCTGCTGTTTCCAGCTTGTACCCTCTCTCTTCAGAGATCACAGTACCGCCGGTGAGGATTGCCAGGTCTTCCAGCATCTCTTTCCTGCGGTCACCAAACCCTGGTGCCTTAACAGCAGCAATCTTAAGTGAACCCCGGATCTTATTAACGACAATCGTAGCTAATGCTTCGCCATCTATGTCCTCAGCAATGATCAACAATGGTCTCCCTGACTGAGCCGCTTTTTCCAACAAAGGAAGAAGGTCTTTCATGGTAGAGATCTTCTTGTCGTGAATGAGGATATATGGATCCTCCATCACTACCTCCATTTTCTCGGTGTCGGTTACGAAGTAAGGCGAAATGTACCCTCTGTCAAACTGCATTCCCTCTACAACTTCAACCGTTGTATCGGTTCCTTTGGCTTCTTCAACAGTGATAACACCTTCTTTCTTCACTTTGTCCATCGCCTCAGAAATCAAGTCGCCGATTTGTGAATCATTATTGGCAGAAATGGTAGCTATCTGTTTGATCTTACTATTGTCATTGCCAACAGTTTTTGCCTGCTTTCCGAGATGGGCTACAACTGCAGTGACCCCTTTATCGATGCCGCGTTTTAGATCCATTGGATTGGCACCCGCTGCTACATTCTTTAATCCTGCAGTAACGATTGCCTGAGCAAGAACAGTGGCAGTAGTAGTACCGTCTCCAGCAACATCGGCTGTTTTAGAAGCTACTTCCTTGAGCATTTGAGCACCCATGTTTTGAATTGGGTCGGTCAACTCAATTTCTTTTGCCACGGTTACACCATCCTTGGTTATAGAAGGTGCGCCAAATTTTTTGTCTATGATCACATTGCGTCCTTTTGGTCCCAATGTGACTTTTACTGCATTTGCCAATGCGTCAACTCCTGCTTTGAGTTGATCTCTGGCCTCTGCGTCAAATGTTATTGTCTTAGCCATAATATAATTGTTTGCCCCTCCCGGGGATTGTTAAGATTGAAAAATATATTGGTTTACTTGTTAATTAACGATTGCGAGGATATCTGATTCCCGCATGATGATGTAGTCTTCGCCACTAAGCGAAATTTCTGTGCCTGCATATTTACCATATAGCACGGCATCGCCCACTTTTACAGTTATGGGTTCGTCCTTAGTGCCGTTTCCAGCTGCTACCACTTTCCCATTTTGTGGTTTTTCTTTTGCAGTGTCAGGAATGATAATCCCTCCGGCTGTCTTTTCCTCGGCGATTGCTGGTTCTATTACCACTCTATCTGCCAGAGGTTTGATTTTTATTGCCATTGTTATTCAAATTTTATCCCTTTTGTCAGGGAAACGTTAAACATTATTATTAGATCGATTTCCTATTGTCATTAATTGTGCCACTTCACATAATGGTAATTCATGGCATAAACCCTGTCATTATTGCATAATAAAATGAGTACTGGTCACTGCACCCTGTCAAAATTGACAGTTTCTGTCCTATTGTGGTCCCTGTGGCAATATAGGATTTGGTGCTGCTGGAGGTGCAATTGGCTGTGGTGCATTGTCAATTTGTTCCTGCATCACTGATTCTCCTGCCTCTTCTAGGCCTGGTTTGGACATGTTTGATATTAAGCTGAGGCTCAGCAGCACAATTGCGAGCGTCCACGTAGTCTTTTCCAGAAAATCTGCTGTCTTACGTACACCCATGTACTGGTTGGATGAAGAAAATTCCGCAGACAATCCACCACCTTTCGGATTCTGAATTAAAACCACAATTACGAGTATAACGCAGGTGATCAGGATGAGTACTGTTATCAAAGCTGCCATTTTACCTTAAATTTTTATTAACTCGAATTAGATATTGCTATTTGCTCTTTCTAAGCTGCTCTTCCATCGAAGTAATTCGGGCGGCAAAGGTATTCTTTTTTTCAGGATATTTCAAGCCTAGTAGTTTGTAGGCTTTTAGTGCCTTCTCCAGATACCCCTGGGCTTCATAGATGCCCGCCAGGGTTTCGGTCACAAATGAAGAATCGTCAACCAGGCTTAACCGAGCAGTATCTGCCGGTGAAAAGAACGGTGTCTTTTGGCCATACTGCACCAGATCTCCTACTTTGGGCGAAGATGCAATGAACTTGTCAAGCAAAGAACCAGGGTTTGGTTTCTGGCCAAGGGACTCTGGTTGTGTTTGTGCTTCGTCCGTAGAAGTCCTTAACCATTGGTTGAAAGTCATGGTTCCGCTCAGGTCAAATGGTATTTTCCCTGGCTTAGGAGAGGATGTTGCCTCCTGAGGAGGGTCTGTCGGGGGCCTGGTCTCGGTTTGCTGTTCCGTACCCTGATGGCTCACCTCCAGCTTTATTGAAGCGTTCACCGCTTCCTGTAAAATCTGGACTTCTAGGGGAGAAATATCCTTTTTCGCTACTTCTTGATCGTCACCAGTATACTCCTCCACCAGTTTAATTTGCTCATGGAGGTCTTCCTGTATTATGAGCTCATAGAGTTTTTTCCTATCACTTACATAGGCTGCGGCAGTTTTTATCGCTTTTGGATATTCTATGTTATTGTATTTGTGCAGCCCTTTGAGGTGGAGCATATGGGCAGATTGAAAATAGGGGAACTCATCAATCAGGCTTGCCAACTCCGCTGTTGAAGACTCAGAGAGGGTGGAGGGGTTCTCTAGGTAATTGATGAACTGTGTGGCATTCATATTTCAAATATACAATTCACCAGTTAACCACCGCCTTGTTGAAGATATCCTCCACCAGCTGTGCGTTAATAGAGCTGATGAGTGCGTCTTCAACCGTTGCCAAATCAGATGTGCTGGGGTAATCTTCATAGCGCATAAAGTTTGCTTCATAGCTCAGCTTCTCATCAAGATTGTTGGTGAACTTAACGTGAATAGTGACCTTAAGGCGGTTCATCGCAGCTGTTTCATTCTGTTGTATAGCCACAGGAGTTACTGCGTAGTTAGTAATGGTGCCATTAAACGTCAAATCACCACCTTGTTCTATTAGGCTCAGGTTCGTTTCACTAATGAGGCGTTCCTTTAAGGCTTCAGTAAGCGACTGGCTAAGGGTTGGCTGAACCAGTGCCGCATTGTTCTGAAAGTACTGCACAGATACAGTCTTCATATCTGGAGTGAGGGAAGCACCCGAAAATTTAAGCGTACAACCAGCTAATGCCGCCAGACAGGCCGCAATAAGAAGAAAAGAGAAAAGGGTGCCAGGTACAGTGGTCACGAACTGCTTAGTCTTTAATATTGTATTCTTTGATTTTACGATAGAGTGTACGCTCTGAGATGCCTAACTCAGCTGCAGCATTTTTATTGCTTTTATGCTTCTGCAACGCCTTACCTATAAGTTCGATCTCCTTATCCCTTAAGGATAGGGATTCTTCCTCAATCTCTTGTACCTCAACCGCCACTTCATCGCTAGTACTGCCTGATTGAGAGCTGTGTGTTCCCTGCATTTGGCTAAGGTCCATTGGCTGGGGTTTATGATCACCCGACTCTGCCGCCTCAAAGCGTTGAACCAGCCTGCTCAGTAGTTCAGAATTGTCGGTCTGGATGCTTACTCCTCCTTCCTGTCCCTGCAGCATGCCAAAGACTAACTTTTTAAGATCTGTGATGTCCGCTTTCATGTCAAACAACACCTTATACAGAATGTCTCGTTCCGAGAGGTCTTCGTTCTCGGCACCACCCTTGAACAAGACAGGAAGTGACGCAGTTGACTCTGCAGGCAGGTAGGTCAATAAGGTCTCTCTTGAGACCGCCCTGGTTTCTTCAATTACCGATACCTGCTCCGCTACATTCTTAATTTGACGCACATTGCCAGGCCAATAATATTGGGTCAGAACTTCCTGTGCTTCCTCTGACAGCCGTATCGCAGGCATCTTGTATTTATCGGCAAAGTCCAGCGCAAATTTTCTAAAAAACAGGTGAATGTCTTCCTTTCTTTCTCTTAGTGGTGGAATGTTGATCGGCACTGTGTTGAGCCTATAATACAAGTCCTCCCTGAATTTCTCTTTGGCGATTGCCTGAGGAATATTCACATTGGTCGCCGCTACAATTCGCACATCTGTTTTTTGAACTTTTGAGGAACCAACTTTCAGGAATTCTCCTGTTTCCAATACCCTCAACAAGCGCACTTGTGTTTGCAAAGGAAGTTCTGCAACCTCATCCAAAAAGATTGTACCGCCATCGGCAACTTCAAAATAGCCCTTACGTGCTTCGAACGCACCTGTGAAAGATCCTTTTTCATGCCCAAAGAGCTCTGAGTCAATAGTTCCTTCTGGAATTGCACCGCAGTTTACTGCAATTATTTCTTTGTGTTTTCTGGAACTCAGGCTGTGGATTATTTGGGGAAATACTTCCTTTCCAACACCGCTTTCACCAGTGATTAGTACAGAAATATCTGTACCGGCGACCTGCATGGCGGTGTCTATTGCCCGTTCCAGGGCTGGGGAGCCGCCAATAATTTCAAATCGTTGTTTTATCTGTTGTACATTCATGTCTTATGCTACGTTTGCCTCCGCTTCAACAACCCTACCAATCAAGGTAGCTGAGGTGCATTCGGAAATTTTGACATATACGTACTCTCCCGGCTTGTATGCCTCCCGTGGAAAAACGACTACGGTATTCTGTGAATTTCTCCCAAAAAATTGGTCCTCAGAGCGCTTTGATACCCCTTCAATAAGTACTTCATAGGTCTTTCCAACCCTTCCCTTGTTGATGCCTAAAGAGTGCTTGTTCTGTAGCCTGATGATTTCTTCCAGCCTGCGGGTTTTCTTTTCTTCTGGAACATCATCTGTAAATTTCCTTTCAGCCATTGTTTTGGGACGCTCCGAGTACTTGAACATATACGAGAAGTCATACTTCACCCAATCCATCAAGGATAGCGTCTCCTGATGGTCTTCCTCTGTTTCGGAGCAAAAGCCCGCTATAACGTCCGCTGAAATTCCACAACCAGGGATGATCTCCCTGATGGCACTTATACGACCTTTATACCAATCGCTGCTATACCCGCGGTTCATTTTCTCCAGGATCGTGGAGCTGCCTGATTGAACAGGCAGGTGTATATAGTCACAGATGTTTTTGTATTGGGCCATGGTATGGAGCACTTCATCGGTCATATCCTTGGGGTGGGAGGTGGAAAAGCGTATCCTTAATTGCGGGTTGACCTGGGCAGCCATCATCAGTAATTGTGCAAAATTTACACTCTTTGCCTGCTCTTCCGCACTCAGGTTGTTAAACTCCTTCTTTAGCCCTCCACCATGCCATAGGTAGGAGTCTACATTTTGACCAAGCAACGTCACTTCCCGATAACCACTGTCAAATAAACTCTTCGCTTCTTTAAGGATGGATTCTGGATTTCTGCTTCTTTCCCTCCCCCTGGTAAATGGGACTACACAAAATGAGCACATATTATCGCATCCCCTGGTAATCGAGATAAAGGCAGTGACGCCATTTCCGGCCAGGCGAACTGGTTCTATTTCTTCATAGGTCTCCTCCTTCGAGAGGATTACATTGATCGCTTGTTTGCCTTCACTCACCTCATTAACGAGGTTTGGGAGGTCCCGGTAAGCATCAGGCCCTGCCACGATATCAACCAATTTTTCCTCCTCAAGCAGTTTCGACTTTAAGCGCTCCGCCATACATCCCAGTACCCCTATAACTACACCGGGGTTCTTCTTCTTGAGCGCATTGTATGTCTTAAGACGGTTCCTGACCTTTTTTTCAGCGTTATCCCGGATAGCACACGTGTTAACCAGAATCAGGTCTGCTTCAGAATAATCAGGAGTGAGCCCGTAACCCTGCTCCTTCATGATCGAGGCGACAATTTCACTATCTGAGAAGTTCATCTGGCAGCCGTAGCTTTCGATATACACCTTGCCCAGGTCAGCTCCAACAGCTGATGTGCCCGACAAAGCCTCTCCTTGTCTTTTTTCTTCTAACTGTACCTTATTGTTCATATTAAAAGGATGCTCTTTTAAGTTTTTTCTCCACTGGCAGAAATCGCAAAATTAGTGAAATTTTGCATTATGACAAAATGTCACATATCATAAATCATGGAGTCTTAAAAATGAACCTGTCTAACGTACCTTAAATGATTGTGTGAAATGATTGTAAAATGTGTTGGAAATAGAAATTCTAATTATTAGAGTAAGCGGTCTTTTGCAATAATAAATCGCTTGCATATTTGGAATTACCATTTTGATTTCACTTTCTTTGTACTCTTTTCGCAACCGGATTTTCAAGTTTTTGAAGAGCCAGCAGGTGATCGTTACAGCTGTAAATTTTGCGTATTAGAAACTAAAATTGATCTGGAATTCAGGAGAATTTTATAACCTTCTTGTTTAATTCACGTAACACGGCTTCATTAAATAAATTGAAATGGCAAAAAATTTAGTGATAGTAGAGTCCCCGGCTAAGGCCAAGACCATTGAGGGCTTTTTGGGTGAAGGTTATGTAGTGAAGTCGTGCTTCGGCCATGTGAGGGATTTGCTTACGAAAAAGCTCTCTGTCGACGTGGATGACCACTTTCTTCCCACATATGAGGTTCCCGATGATAAAAAGAAAGTGGTAAGCGACCTGAAGAAGTTGGCGCAAAAGGCAGAGTTGGTTTGGCTTGCGACAGATGAGGACCGTGAAGGAGAAGCCATCTCCTGGCATTTGGTGGAAGCATTAGGCCTTGTTGATGAGAAGGTTCGAAGAATTGTGTTCCATGAGATCACAAAAACTGCAATCCTCAAAGCTATACAAAATCCAAGAGGCATTAACCAGGAGCTAGTGAATGCACAGCAGGCACGGCGTGTGCTCGATAGGCTGGTAGGGTATGAGATCTCTCCGGTATTGTGGAAGAAAGTTAAACCGTCGCTCTCAGCGGGGAGGGTTCAGTCAGTGGCAGTACGGCTAATTGTGGACCGCGAACGGGAGATAAAAGCATTTGAATTAAGTTCCTATTATAAAGTAGTGGCAGAATTTTCAGTGGATTCAAATGGGGCCGTTAGTACGTTTAATGCGGAGCTGCCCAAAAAATTGAATAGTGTCGAGGAAGCCAGAGCATTGTTAGAGCAGTGTATGCATTCTTCATTTTCAGTTGAGAACCTCGAAGTTAAACCGTCAAAAAAGAGTCCGGCGGCTCCCTTTACCACATCGACGCTCCAGCAAGAGGCCAGTAGAAAGATGGGGTACTCGGTAGCACAGACCATGGTAGTTGCTCAAAAGCTCTATGAGGCGGGAAAGATTACCTATATGAGGACGGATTCAGTGAATCTTTCTGACCTGGCGGTATCAGCAGCGGCAGATGAGATAACTAGTTCCTATGGAGACCAGTATGTTAATTCACGCACATTTACCACAAAATCAAAAGGGGCTCAGGAGGCACATGAGGCAATACGGCCTACATATATGGAAAACCATACTGTGAATGGGGATTCTTCCGAGCAGAAGCTATACGAGTTAATATGGAAGAGGACGTTGGCTTCACAGATGAGTGATGCACAATTGGAAAAGACGACTGCCACTATAAATATTTCCGGTTCGGACGAGAAGTTAGTTGCCAGGGGTGAGGTGATCAAGTTTGATGGATTTCTAAAGGTTTACCTGGAATCAACAGATGACGGGGATACCACTGTAAATACTAAGGAGGGCAAAGGTCTGTTACCACCACTTCCCATTGGGACATCGCTCGGATTGGAAGAAATTAATGCCACCGAGCGGTTCACCAAACATCCACCACGATATACGGAAGCCAGCTTGGTGAAGAAAATGGAAGATCTGGGTATTGGTCGTCCGTCAACTTACGCACCAACAATCTCCACCATTCAACGCCGTGAATATGTTGTAAAGGAAGATAGAGACGGAATAGAGCGCGAGTTCAAATTCGTGAAGTTGAAGATCGGTACTATTGAAAGTGGAGTAGGAAAAGAGAATACGGGATATGAAAAGTCAAAATTATTCCCGGAGGACATTGGAATGGTCGTTACCGATTTTCTGGTAGAGCATTTTGGAGATGTTTTGGATTACCATTTCACAGCCAATGTGGAGAGGGAGTTTGATCAAATTGCGGAAGGGCAGAAAGAATGGAATGAAATGATCCAGCAATTCTATGGGCCGTTTCACCAGGAGGTAGAGCAGACTACGGAGACAGGTGAGCGCGCATCAGGGGAGCGTGAGCTGGGGACTGACCCGGAAACCGGGAAGCCTGTGATCGTGCGTATCGGCCGCTATGGGGCCATGGCACAAATTGGACACCCTGATGATGAAGAGAAACCAAAGTTTGCAAGCCTACTAAAGGCCCAAAGCATAGAGACCATTTCTTTTGAAGAGGCGATGGATCTATTTAAATTGCCCAGAAAGGTGGGTGAGTTCGAGGGGCATGAGGTCATTGCGGCTGTGGGTAGATTTGGCCCTTACGTGAGGCATGATGGTAAGTTCTTTTCCTTAAAAAAGGAAGATGATCCCATGACCGTCACACAGCAAAGATCCATAGAGTTAATTGAGGCAAAGCGCAAAGCTGACAAGGAGAGGGTAATTCAGGCTTATCCCGAGAATAAAGAACTGCAGGTGCTGAACGGTAGGTATGGCCCCTTTATTAAAATTGGAAAGAACAACTACAAAATCCCCAAGGACAAAGATCCGGCAACGCTAACACTTGCTGAGTGTTTGGAAATAGCTGAGAATGCCCCTCCAAAGAAAGGACGGGGAAGCAAAAAGAAACAATAGTATTTACCTCTTATGGAGATAGCGCTGTATTTCGAGCCCATTAACACCTCGAAAATCGAAAAGGCCGGAGACTATATGCCTACACAGCTGGGTTCCGTAATCGATATCCACGATGCAGAAGGTAAGTTTCCCGATTTAGAGAAGGTTGACCTTGCCATAATTGGTGTTAAGGAAGATCGCAATGCCGTCAGTAATGAAGGCTGCTCTGAAGCGCCAGATGCTGTGCGCAATAAGCTGTATGAGCTCTTTCAAATTGGAGAGATTTCGATCGTTGATCTTGGAAATATTATCAGAGGCAATACAGTCGAAGACACCTATTTTGCGTTGTCGGCAGCAGTTGAAGCCTTAATGGGTAGCAATATTGTTCCAATAATTATTGGAGGAAGTCAGGACCTGACCTATGCCAATTATGCAGCATATGAGAATCTGGAGCAAACTATAAACATGGTGGCGGTGGGCCCAACATTCGATCTCGGTGTTGCAGGCCAGGAGTTGAACGCCCAAAACTACCTGAGCAAGATTATTCTTCATCAACCCAACTACCTGTATAATTACAGCAATATTGGGTACCAAAGCTATTTTGTAGATGTCCATGCACTTGATCTTATGAGAAAGCTCTTTTTTGATGCATATCGACTTGGAGTAGTGCAAAAGGATATTAAAGAAGTGGAGCCCATAGTCAGAAATGCAGATATGCTGAGTTTTGATATTGGGTCTATCAGGCAGTCAGATGCCCCCGGTAACGAGAATGCTTCGCCAAATGGGTTCTATGGGCAGGAAGCATGTCAGATTACTCGTTATGCCGGAATAAGCGACAAGCTTACTTCGATTGGATTTTATGAGATAAATCCTAAATATGACAATTTTGATCAGACTGTACATCTGGTTGCCCAAATGATTTGGTACTTTGTGGATGGGTTTTACAAT
>Ga0302119_10001596_pt1 | contig 10173 bp, 10 predicted proteins | sample AG5_Tmax_MG_FD_203114 | JGI IMG/M metagenome (GOLD analysis project Ga0302119, IMG submission 203114) | Marine microbial communities from Western Arctic Ocean, Canada - AG5_Tmax | ecosystem: Environmental > Aquatic > Marine > Oceanic | place: Canada: Western Arctic Ocean | collected 2017-10-01
CTTAAACCCCAAATAATCTAAGGCATAGTTAATCTCTTTAGCCACCTGGTTAACGACATCAGAAGATTTAATCTCAATATTTACGTCGCAGCGCCCGGTTACCATTTCTAATACCTGCCGCAAACTCGGCGGAGAGTTGCCATCACCTGCATCCAGCTGCTGCCACTGTTCTAGGGTGAGCTGGTCTACAAGACCCGTACCGTTAGTTGTACGATCTACGCTAGCATCATGCATCACTACCGCCTGACCAGACATCAAACGAACATCCAACTCGATACCTTCGCATCGCTGATCCAGCGCTAATTGAAATGCCCTGATAGAATTTTCTGGCGCTAAATCACTGGAACCACGGTGAGCAAATAATTGCATTGGGACTACAACCTAAACTGTTTCAATAAGCGGCTATTGTGCCCTTAAATAGTGAAGCTGCCAACTTACTTTTATTTGGCTTTCTGCTTGGTGAGGTGAACCATTTTTATACCACCCCAAATCATAGCACCCGTAATCAAAAGAATGCCGAATAGGCTGGGCCAAAAAACTGAAAATACTATAACTATCTAATCCAAACATGTGCTTTCTCCTGACTATTTTTATCAGCATAAAACACAGCGCGCACTAGATTATTGATCTAAAGCAAACAAACGCCTACTCATATAACTATATAGCATCATCCACTGAATACCTGTCTAAAGAATCAAGTTATTGATACACTGTCGATGTCATTAAAGTAAAGCACAGGTCCAGCATTGGGGCCTTTGCACACTAACAACACTCAGCTCATTGACATCCGAACACTCAACCACAGGCACTGTTATGATCACAGATAATTCAAACTACGATTATATTATTGTGGGTGGTGGATCAGCAGGCTGTGTTCTTGCCAACCGACTTTCTAAAAACCCAAAAAACAAAGTATTGCTATTAGAAGCCGGTGGTAAAGATAATTATATTTGGATTCATATCCCTGTTGGATACCTCTACTGTATGGGAAATCCACGCACAGACTGGGGGTTTAAAACAGCTAAGCAAAAAGGTCTAAACGGCAGGGAAATTAACTACCCACGTGGACGTGTTTTAGGTGGATGCTCATCAATCAATGGCATGATCTACATGCGAGGCCAGGCCAATGATTATGATACCTGGCTTGACATGGGAAATGCCGGCTGGGGCTGGGATGATGTGTTACCTTATTTCAAAAAGTCAGAAGATTATTATGCTGGAGCTGATGACTTCCATGGAGCTGGTGGCGAATGGCGCGTCGAAAAGCAACGACTATCTTGGGAAATTTTAGATGCATACCGTGATGCTGCCCAACAAGCTGGAATTGACAAAATTGAAGATTTTAACCTTGGCGATAATGAAGGTTCTTCGTACTTCCGTGTAAATCAAAAAAATGGATGGCGATGGAACACATCAAAAGGTTTCTTAAAGCCAGTGAAGAAACGAACTAATCTGACAGTGATAACCCAAGCACAAGTGCAGCGAGTTATATTTGCGGGTAAACGTGCTATCGGTGTTGAGGTTTTAGTTAAAAGTAAAGCCATTACCTACCATACAGAAGGCGAAGTTATCCTATCTGCTGGAGCTATTGGCTCACCACAAATCCTTGAACTGTCTGGCATTGGCAATCCTGAGTACTTACGTAAAGCAGGTGTCGATGTTGTGCATCAGTCTGATGAAGTTGGCGAAAACCTACAAGATCATCTTCAATTACGTGTTGCCTTTCGTGTTAAAAATGTAACCACACTAAATCAGAGAGCTGGAACTTTATTAGGCCGCATAGGCATCGGGCTTGAATACATACTGTCGCGTAAGGGGCCCATGTCAATGGCGCCCAGCCAGTTAGGAATATTCGCCAAATCAAGCCCCGAAGTGAAAACTGCCGATCTAGAATTCCACGTTCAGCCACTGTCATTAGACAATTTTGGTGACCCTCTACACCCCTTTCCTGCATTCACCACCAGTATCGTTCCATTGCGACCACAGAGCCGCGGATCAAGTCACATTGCGTCTGCAAATCCCCTGGTACACCCGGTTATCGACCCCAACTACCTAAGCACTGAATCTGATAAACTGGTGGCTGTAAATGCCATTAGATTAGCCCGCCATATCGCTGAACAATCAATAATGGATAAGTATGGCCCTAGTGAAATTAACCCAGGTGAAGCTTATCAATCGGATGCAGATTTGGCTAAAGTTGCTGGAGAAATAGGCACTACAATATTTCATCCAGTGGGAACCTGTCGTATGGGTCCAGATGATCAAGCAGTCGTTGGCACAGACTTACGGGTTAATGGCGTTAGTGGCCTACGTGTTGTAGACGCATCTATCATGCCAACAATCACCTCAGGAAATACCAATTCTCCAACCATTATGATCGCAGAGAAGGCCGCTGATATGATTTTACAGGGTAAAAAACTAACCAAGTCAGTTTAATCCTAGCATTCAATGCCTAAGTTAATATATTTTGAACCGCAATTACTATTGCGTAATAACGTGGAAACTTCGTCCTTATGTCATTAAATACATCACTAAATACATTACCAAACCCATCATCAAGTCATACGGTTTGGCTAAAAAATCCCCTTGCCATACTGGCTGGTAACGCTCAAGGCGGATTAGTGATTAAGGGGCAGAAAATAGTCGAACTAGTGCCTCAAGGGCAGCAACCTCTATGCGCCTATAATGAGGTGATGGAATGCGAGAATTTAGTCATACTTCCTGGCTTAATCAACGGTCATCACCATTTTTACCAAACCCTTACTCGTGCCTTACCACAGGCTCTTAACAAGCCCCTTTTTGGCTGGCTTACCAGCCTCTATCCAGTATGGGCAGGGTTAGAACCAGACATGCTCTACCAAGCAACACGCCTAGCGTTAGCTGAATTATTGCTATCGGGTTGCACCACAGCTGCAGACCACCACTACTTGTTCCCTGATGCACTGGCGGAGGCAATGGACATACAAGCTGAAGCGGCCGCAAGCATAGGCATACGAATGACCATGACGCGAGGCTCTATGAGCTTGGGTGAAGATGATGGCGGCTTACCTCCACAAAGTACTGTGCAGCAAGAAGATATCATTCTGGCCGACAGCGAGCGCGTTATTAAACGATATCACGACGCCAGCGAAGGCAGCATGTTGCAAGTGGCCTTAGCGCCTTGTTCTCCTTTTTCCGTAACCCCAGAATTGATGCGTAATTCCGCAACTCTTGCCGCCCAACACAATGTGATGCTCCACACTCACCTAGCTGAAACCATTGATGAAGAGAATTTCTGTTTACAGCGATTTGGTTTACGCACTGTTGATTACCTTGATAGCGTAGGCTGGCTTGGCCCACAAACATGGCTGGCCCATGGCATTCACTTTAACTCCGATGAAATTCAGCGTTTAGGTGCGGCTGGAACCGGCATCTGCCACTGCCCTACTTCCAACATGATGCTGGCCTCAGGCATGGCACCAGTGCAAGAGTTGGAAGCTGCGGGCTGCCCTGTGGGCTTAGGTGTGGATGGATCAGCTTCTAACGATGGGTCTAATATGATTCAAGAAGTGCGCCAAGCTTTATATTTGCAACGATTAAAATACGGTGCTCAAGTCAGTCACTTTGATGCTTACCGCTGGGCCACAGAAGGTAGCGCAAAAATGCTAGGTCGTTCCGACATTGGATCACTAGAAGTGGAAAAACAAGCAGACATCGCATGCTTCAAGCTCGACGAAATGCGTTTTAGCGGCAGTCACGACCCATTAGCTGCCCTTTTACTTTGCGGTGCTCACAAAGCGGAACACGTCATGGTTGCAGGTCAATGGCGAGTAAAATATGGCGTTATTGATGGTTTAGACTTAGGCCCATTATTGCAACAGCATAGTGCTGCAGCGAGGGCTTTAGTCGCAAAAAATTAACTAGCTACTACTTAGTCCACCTTTTTGTTCGAGTCTTTGTCTAGGTCTGGTCCTGGCTTGCGGCCTGGGCCTTCACCTAAGTTGTGTCCTAGGCCGTGGCCAAATAAGAACAAAAACATACCAATGAACATGGTACTAAACAGCACAATAGTGAGGTAGATATCCCATCCAAAACCACAGGATGCGCTACCCATCACCCCATCAACTAATTGCAGGTAGCTTTCACCACAGTACCCTTTGGCTAGACCATCTGAGACTAACATCGTGGCCCGCTCTATAAGCATCAAACCACCGCTAATAACTAACAGACTTAAGGCAATTGTTTTAATCATATCAGCCGTCCACATATAAACATATACCTCCAATTCTAACATCTCGTTGAGCTATTGGCAGGCATAAAAAAGCCAGACTGATAAAAATATCAGGCTGGCTTGTTTTGAACTAATAGACTGAACGAGGATTAGCCTTTAATAATGTTGTGCTCTGGGCCGAATGGGAACTTAGTAATGTTCTCAGCGCCTTCTTCACCAACCACTAGAATGTCATGCTCGCGGTATCCACCGGCGCCTGCCATGCCTTCTGGCAACATGATCATTGGCTCAATAGAAACCACCATGCCTGGCTCTAATACTGTGTCTACGTCTTCACGGAACTCAAGGCCAGCTTCACGACCATAATAGTGGCTTAACGTACCAAACGAGTGGCCGTAACCAAAGGTGCGGTATTCTAGCACATCGTGTTCAGCAAAGATTTCGTTAAGCTCGTGAGCTACATCGCTACACTTCACGCCTGGCTTAACTAACTCTAGGCCACGACGGTGTACCTTACAGTTAATTTCCCACAATTCTAAATGACGATCACTAGCATGCTCAGAGAACAAAGTACGCTCTAGCGCAGTGTAGTAACCTGCAATCATTGGGAAGCAATTAAGGCTAAGGATATCACCAGCTTCAATCTTGCGGCTGGTTACCGGGTTGTGAGCACCGTCTGTGTTCATGCCCGATTGGAACCAAACCCAAGTATCCATCAACTCTCCGTCTGGGAAAGTTTTAGCGATTTCACGGATCATAGCTTGAGTACCGGCCAAGGCTACTTCGTACTCTGGCACACCTACACCAATAGCGTCACGAATAGCAGCACCACCGATATCACCAATACGTGAACCGTGCTTGATTACTTCAATTTCTTCGGCAGACTTAATCATGCGCATTTGCATGGTTGGTACACCAATATCGGTGAACTCAGACGTTGGGAATGTGGCTTTCACAATTTCCATAGTAGCCAAAGGCATGTGATCGTATTCTACGCCAATGCGGCTACCTGGTTTGATTAGGTTCTTAAGAGCAACAAAGAAGTTACCTTTCTGCCAATCGGTGTAAACCACGTTGTCGCCCAACTGGTTACGACGGAATGGCTGACCACCATCAATGTTGGCAGTAACAGTAGTGTAGTTGTCTTGCGTTACTACTAAACCGTAGTCACGGCCAAAACGACAGTATACGAAATCTGAGAAGTAGTTAATGTTGTGATACGAGGTTAATACCACTGCATCGACATTGGCTGTAGCCATGTGAGCACGCAATTTAGCAAGACGGTTACTTAGCTCTTGCTTAGAAAAAGTGGCAACCACTTTTTGGCCATTTGGAATTTCGATGGTACGAGGCATGTTTTGTGGATTCATGGCATTCACCTATTTGTTACACTGATAGTGATTAATATATTGGCCTGCTAGAAAATCAACTAGAGGCACAGAAAACAATAGCATTTTAGTTTTTATATTAGCATTAGTAAAATCAATAAATTAAATTGGATCATTAGTTATATTTATATCACTACAACTCAAACTTCTAATCCCCGTAGATGAGCAAAGGCTTGCCATCGAATCAAAATCTTGCAATATGCACCCAGATTGGCGATATTGTGCATTATTCTGAACGCAGTTAAACGGAGACTTCTTTACATGGCCAAGAACAAGCTTATCGGCGATCCCGCTATCATCTCAATGTACGCCAACCAGTTTAGCTTTTTGGCACGTCCGCTTACGCGAGACATGACTCAAGATTTTGATGCTGCTATCGTGGGTTTGCCATTTGATTTAGCCACTACAGGGCGAGCAGGTACACGTTCTGGCCCTAATGCAGTGAGACAAGCAAGCAGCAATGTGGGGTGGGAAGGCAGACGTTGGCCATGGCCCTTTGATGCTTTCAAATACCTCAAGGTAGCAGACTATGGTGATTTGGATTTTATTCCCGGTAACCCAGAAGACCTTAATCGTGAAATAGAACAACACGCCGAGCACATTATTACGTCTGGCACTAGAATGTTGAGCATTGGTGGTGACCATTATGTGGCTTTGCCGTTACTTAGAGCTCACGCTAAGCATTACGGCAAGATGGCGTTAGTTCATTTTGACGCACATACAGACACCTACCCTAACGATACTGAAATAGATCACGGGAGTATGTTTTACCATGCCCCTAAACAAGGGTTAATAGACCCACACCATTCAATACAGGTAGGCATCCGTACAGAATACAGACCGGAAGACCATGAGTTTGAAGTGATTGATGCAGCACGGGCTAATGACATGAGCGCCGATGATATTGTTTCGGCTATTATACAAAGAGTGGGCGATCTGCCAGTTTATTTAACCTTTGACATAGACTGCTTAGACCCAGCCTATGCGCCAGGTACCGGCACACCTGTTGTGGGTGGATTAACCACTGATAAAGCCTTGAAAATTATTCGTGGTTTAAAAGACGTTAACATTGTTGGGTTTGACTTAGTGGAAGTAAACCCAGCTTATGATCATGCAGACGTTACGGCCTTAGCAGGGGCAACTATATTACTTGAGTTCTTATATTTGTTGGCTCACAAAAAGCATCAAGCAAACCTATAGCCTATATAAAAACACGTCTAGCCACGTCTATATCATTTCAACCAAGGGTTATGGCCTTTAGGCTCTACTTTTTGAACACTAGTTTCAACCGGCTTAGCTTCAACCGTTTTAGGTTCCACTACTTTAGGTGCTGGTGCTATCTCAACTACAGGCGCTGGTGCTGAGTCCCACACACTTCCTACTTCTGTAGCAGCCAGAGCAGCCTCGGTCTCCAATAACACCTGAGCTTCTAAACGTAGTTTTTCTTCACGAGCGGCGTCTAGTTCATCTCGTTCAGCCAAAGTAATAGCGTCCATGTTGTACATAAAAGAACCCACGTATTGCACGTACTCATCTTCATGTATTTTGGTGAGTTTATTACGATATTCGAAATCAAATAACAAAATAATCCAGCTCACTTGGTCGTGACCCATCTTATTGATTTTATGAATGATACCTTCACCATAAGCGCTGGAATAAGAACAATCTTCAATAATACTTTTAACCAACGCCGTGCCGCTTGCCACACCATTAGTTTCCATGTTTTCATGGTCGTATTGGGTGATCGCAAAATTTCTAGCCCAAGCTTCTATACCGTTATCATCTTCTTCAAAATAACTATCTGGAATAGTGTCGTAGCTAGTGGTAGAACACCAAACAGACACTTTGTCGAATTTTTCAAAGCTAGATAATGTTGTGTTATCGGTTTGGGTCGTTGATGAAGCCATTAAAGGAAGCCTAAATATTGGTGCTTGTGCGGATGCGGAAAGTAACACAAACACCCTAATTCTACAATGATATTAACCTTGATAAGGGACACACAGTGCAACCATACCTCGACATATTTCAGCAACTTGCCGCACAACATTTTAATCAGGATCGCTCTGTTAGCAAGCCTATTAGCGCCAAAGGCCTGAAACAAATTGTAGATTTTAGCCTCGGCGTAGACGGCGTAGAATTAGCCGTTTTAAAACAAGCCGCTGGCCACTATTTAAGCTACCAACCTGATGGCGCTCAAGTCGACTTTTTTAAATTACTTTATTCTGGTCGCAATAACCCTGCGTTACTAGGTGACTGGGTAACTAGCCTTAGCAATGCCAACATGCACACGTACCAAATGAGCCCGGTAGCTACCTTGATGGAACAGGAGCTCATTGACCAATGGAATCGTTTAGTGGGTTTTACCACTGTTTCACAAACAGGTGATGGTGTAATGGTGTCTGGCGGCAGCCAAGCTAACCTCATTGGCATGATGATGGCACGCCATCACGCTTGCCCTTATATTAAAACCAAAGGCTTGGAAAACCGGACACTAGTAGCCTTTGTTTCGGATCAAGCTCATTACTCAGGTCAAAAGGCGGCTAATTTATTAGGTATCGGCACTGACAATCTAATTGCTGTAGCCTCAGACAACCAAGGTAGATTGTGCCCTTCTGCACTCGCAGAAGCGATAGAGCACAGTATTCAACAAGGCCACACACCGTTTTACATCGGACTTACTGCCGGCACAACTGTACTGGGTGCTTTTGATCCAGTACCAGAATGCAGGGCCATTGCCGACCAATATAACCTTTGGCTGCATATAGACGGCGCCTGGGGTGCACCCGTGTTGTTCTCTCAACAACATAAACACCTATTAAATGGCTGCGAACTGGCCGATTCTTTTTCATGGGATGCTCATAAATTGATGAACGTACCTATTACGGCAGCGGTTATTTTAACGCGTCATCAAGGTACGTTAGAGCAGGCTTGCGGCGGCGGAGGTGACGAGTATTTATTCCATAACGATGAAAATGCGGCCTATAACCTAGGCCAAAAATCCATTCAGTGTGGCCGGCGAGCAGATGCATTAAAGGTATGGCTAAGTTGGAAAGCAGTCGGAAACAACGGTTTTGCAGACAAGGTGAATCAATTACAAGCCATCAAACAAGGCTGCGTTGACACTATCGACGCATCCGCTCACTTACACATGCTTGGCCCTGCCCCATACCTCAACGTATTGTTTCAATTCCGTCCAGCTATTCACATGGACGAAGAACAACTTCGAGAATTGAATATTGCCATATGTAAAACCATGCAAATTGAAGGTGGCGCCTTTGTAGACTATGCTAAATACCAAGGTAAAACAGGCATCCGCCTTATCTTGGCAAACAGCGATACTCAAGCAAGCGACATTAATCGGTTGCTGACCAACTGCATTAAAACTGGTGAAACGCTCACTAACTAAAGTTAGCTGGAAGTTTTCCAAATGTTGCTATTAGTTGCTGCTGGTTTGGGTGATGGCCTAGCTCTAGCTTGGTACTCTTCTTGAGACCTAAGTGATTTACCACGCACAATGGCATAAACATACAAAGACTCTACTTTATCTCTGGCCCATGGTGTTTTACGTAAAAATTTAAGGCTAGATTTAACACTAGGGTTGGCCTTAAAACAGTTCAAATTCACCTGTTCCGCCAACACTTCCCAACCAAAGGTATCCACAAGGTCGGTGACAATTTGTTCTAGCTTAACGCCGTGTAACGGGTTGAGAGGTTGCTCAGTGTTCATAATTTACTTCACATGACAAAACATTGGGCCTATTATCGCCAACATGAAGACACTAAACAACTGGTATTAATATGACGAACCAACAAAGCACCGCGATACAACGAGCCAGAACCGAACTCGCAGCGTGTTTTCGCTGGACAGCAAAGATGGACATGCATGAGTCCATTGCTAATCATTTTAGTGTAGCAGTGTCTGATGACGGACATCAGTTTTTATGCAACCCTCAAGGCCGGCACTTTAGTACTATTAAAGCCAGTGAGTTGTTGCTACTGGATGCCAACAATCCCAGCACTATGAATCAAGCTAATGCTCCAGACCCAACGACTTGGGCTATTCATGGCGCATTACACCGAAATCTCCCTGATGCTCGCTGTATCATGCACCTGCACACTCGATACGCTACCGCACTGGCTTGTCTAAAAGATAAGACCGTGTATCCCATAGATCAAAACACCATGCGCTTTTATCAACGAGTGGCCATTGATACAGGATTTGATGGCATGGGACTAGGCAACGAAGCGGAACGTTTAACCACCTGTATGGGCGACAAACGTATTTTACTCATGGGCAACCACGGGGTGTTGATCATTGCCAACAGCGTCGCCCAATGTTTTGACGACATGTACTATTTTGAAAGAGCCTGCCGCACATTACTGGATTGTTATGCCACGGGTCAACCCCTAGACCCCGTAAGCCACGAGGTTGCAGAAAAAACGGCTCAGCAGTGGCAGAATTACGGATTTGACTTTGGCCAACAACATTTAGACGAGCTCATGGCAATTCTTGATACAGAAGATAGCTCATACCGCTTGTGACACGTGACTAAACTATACTTAGAACGACCCTGAG
>Ga0302119_10001606_pt1 | contig 10149 bp, 4 predicted proteins | sample AG5_Tmax_MG_FD_203114 | JGI IMG/M metagenome (GOLD analysis project Ga0302119, IMG submission 203114) | Marine microbial communities from Western Arctic Ocean, Canada - AG5_Tmax | ecosystem: Environmental > Aquatic > Marine > Oceanic | place: Canada: Western Arctic Ocean | collected 2017-10-01
ACCGGCTTGCCCGTCGGCACGCGTGCGGTGCAGTTGCCGGACAACAGCTTTAACAGCCAATCGTATTTCCTGACGGTGTTCGGCCGGCCGGACAGCTCCAGCTCGTGCGAGTGCGAGCGGTCAAGCGATGCCAGCCTCGCGCAGAGTTTGCATCTGCTAAACTCGAAAGACATTCAAGGCAAGCTCGCCAGCGTCAGCGGTCGCGCGGCAAAGTTGTCTGGCGCCAAGTCGCCCGTCAGCGAAGCCCTCGCCAAGGCGGGAAAAGAGCAAGCCGCCGCCGACAAGGCGTTGGTCACAGTGACCGCTCAAATCGAGAAAGCCACCGCCGCCGCCAAAACGGATGCGGCGAAGAAAGCACTTATTGACCTCATCGCCACGAAGCAGAAGCCCGCGCAAGCCAAGGCCGCCGCCGCGAAGACTGTGTTTGAAAAAGCGCAGGTCGCTGCGTCCATTGAGGAAGAGAAGCGCGTTCGCGGCCTGTTCCTGTTGGCCTTTTCCCGCGAGCCCAGCGGCAGCGAGGTGCTGCTCGCCCGCGCGCATCTCGAGCGCGCCATCAAGGACAAGGACGGCAAGGAAAAACCCGCCGACCGCAAAGCTTCCTACGAGGACATTATTTGGGCGCTCTTTAACACGAAGGAGTTTCTCTTCAACCACTAACCCGGAGGCTCGATGGGCGAAAGCGAACGAGCAAACCGCGTCGGATGCGCGGAGTTCCGGCGCAACCTCTCCAAGGATGCAATGGATCGGCGCGGCTTTGTGAAGGCCGGCGCGCTGGGGCTCGGTGGGTTGTCGCTCGCCAATCTCATGCGGCTGGAGGCGGGGGTTAAAAATCGCAAAAAAGTTTCGCGCGATAAATCGGTCATCATCCTCTGGAAACGCGGCGGCCCAAGCCAGCACGAGACGTGGGATCCCAAGCCCGACGCCCCCAAGGAATATCGCGGCGCGTTTGGCGCAATGCGGACGAAGGTGCCCGGCACTCACATCTGTGATTTGCTGCCCAAGTGCGCGGCGATGACCGACAAGTTCGCCATCATCCGCAGTCTCCACCACAAGAACGCCGGCCACTCGGCGGGCGACCAGGTTCTGTTCACCGGCTATCCGCCCGGAAAAAATCCGAACGAAAACGTCTATCCCAGTTGCGGCTCCATCGTTGCCAAGCAGCTTGGCCACTTGAGCCCCGAGCTGCCGCCGTACGTGATGATTCCCCGCACACTGCCCGGCGTGGAGCCCGCGTATCTCGGTAAAAAATACGGGCCATTTTATACCGGCGTCGACCCCGCCGACAGCAGCACGTGGCCGAAAAACAATGGCAAGTTTCAGGTACCCAATTTCGAGCTAACCGACGGCCTCGATTTCAACCGGCTCGACACACGCCGTAACTTGCTCGGCAGTTTCGATAAAATCCGCCGCGACATCGACAACAGCGGCACTGCCGAAGCCATCGACAAATTTCAGCAACAGGCGCTGGACATCGTGACCAGTCCGCGCGCGCGCGACGCCTTCGATCTCGACGCCGAGCCGATGGCCATTCGCGAGCGCTACGGATTCCGCGAGCGTTACAACGCGCCCACGCCCGACCGCTGCGGCGTGCCGTCGTGGAGCCAACGAATTTTGCTCGCCCGCCGATTGGTCGAGGCGGGCGTGCGGCTCGTCACCGTGGACCTCCGCTGGTGGGACACGCACGTGAAAGGCTACGAGACCATGCGCGATGGTTTTCTGCCGCGCTGGGATCAGGCGTACACCGCGTTGCTGACCGACCTCGAGCAACGCGGCTTGATGGACAGCGTGATGGTCGTTGCGTGGGGCGAGTTCGGCCGGTCGCCAAAAGTCAACGCCACCGGCGGCCGCGATCATTATCCGAATGTGTTCAGCGCAGCACTGTGCGGCGGCGGCATTCGCGGCGGCACGGTGGTCGGCTCGTCCGACGACAAAGGCGCGTTCCCGAAAGACCGCCCGGTGCAGCCGCAGGATGTTTTGGCCACGATGTACCGCCACCTCGGCGTCGACACCACCGAGCAGTACGAAGATTTTGCCGGCCGCCCGCACCCCGTGCTGCCCTTTGGCGAACCGATTAAAGAACTGTTTTAACCACCCCCACTATATATAAAGGCACAGACATGAAAAAGGCACTCCCCCTCCTTGGCATGTTCGCGGCGTTGATGACCGCGTTCAACACCTCGGCGCAGCAACTTCCGCGCGCGCGCATCACCAGCATTTTCCCCGCCGGCGGACAGCTGGGCACGAGCGTGGATGTCACCATTGCCGGCGGCGATCTCGACGGCGCAAAGCAACTTTTCTTTTCGCACAAAGGCATCACCGCCGCGCAAAAGAAAGACGACAAGGGAAAAGTGGTGGCCAACCAATACACCCTCGTCATCGCCAAGAATGTGCCGGTGGGAATTTACGACGTGCAAGTCGGCGGCGGCCAGTTTGGCATCTCGAATGTGCGCGCCTTCGCGGTGGGCGATTTGCCGGAGGAAAAATCCACCGCCGGCACCACGGCGGACAAGGCGATGGAAATGAAGCTCGGCACGACCATCAACGGCCAAGCGGCCTCGCGCAATTACAGCTATTATAAAGTGACGCTGAAAAAGGGCCAGCGAATCCTCGTCGAGTGCCAAGCGGCGGACATCGATTCCAAGATGGCGCCAGTGCTAGTACTCAAGGCCGCCAACGAATTGGAGCTCGAACGCAATCGCTTCGGCGAGCCACTCGATTTCACGCCGCTCAGCGATGGCGATTATTTCGTGGCTCTGCACGACTTCACCTACGGCGGCGGCGCGGAGCACGTTTATCGGCTGACCATTTCGCAGCGGCCGTACATTGACTTCATCATTCCGCCCGTCGGCAAGCCCGGCAGCAACGGCAAATACACCGTGTACGGCCGCAACCTCCCCAGCGGACAGGACGCCGGCATGTCGCTCGGCGACAAGCCATTACAGAAAAAGGATGTAAACATAGCGCTGCCCGGCGACGCGGCATCGCGCCTGAAAATTTCCAGCAGCACGCCGGTCGGCCCCGTGGCGGCTGGCTTTGACGGCATCGACTACCGACTGCCCAGCCCCGCCGGCGCGTCGAATCCCGTCCGCATTCACTTCGCCGACAGCGCCATCATCGCCGAGGCCGCCGCCGACAACAACCGGCCCGAGACCGCGCAGAAAATTTCCGTGCCGTGCGAATACGTAGGCCAGTTTTACCCGCGCCGCGACCGCGACTGGGTGACCTTCGACGCGAAGAAGGGCGACACGTATTGGGTGGAGGTCATCAGCGAACGCCTCGGCGCGACCACGAATCCGTTCTTCCGAATCCAGCGCGTCACCAAGGACGACAAGGGCGTCGAAAAAGTGAGCACCGTGAAGGAGGTGCAGGACAGCCCCGTGAACATCGGCGGCTCCACGTTCAACACTTCCTCCGTCGACCCCTCCTTTCGTTTCGTGGCGCCCGACGACGGCACTTACCGCATCCTCCTTTACGACCTTTACAACCGCGGCAGCGCCGACAGTCTGTACCGCCTGTCCATCCACAAGGAGGTGCCCGACTTCCGCCTCGTTGCAATGCCCGAGGGCGCGCTCGCCATCGCGAATCAACCCGTGCCTATGCCCACCGGCTTCCTACGGCGCGGTCAGGTTTTGCCCATCAAAGTGATGGTTTTCAAACGCGATAATTTCAACGAGCCCATCGAGCTGGCCATCGCTGGTTTGCCCGCCAGCATCACCGCCAGCAAAGCCACCATCGCCGCCGGCCAGAACAGCGCGCTCATCATGCTCACCGCCAAGGCCGACGCCCCCAACTGGGCCGGCAACATCACCATCACCGGCAAGAGCAAGATTGCCGACAAGCCCGTCACCCGCACCGCGCGCAATGCTGGCGTGTCCAGCATTGTTTATGACAGCACCGCAAAACGCAGCAACGTCCGCGCGCGCCTGACCAACACGCTGCAGTTACAAGTCACCGACCAGGAAACCATTCCCGTCGCCATTTCGCTGAAGGAAAACAAAGTGTACGAGCAATCGCGCTTCGGTAACCTGAACATCCCGCTCGTCATCACCCAAACCGACGGCTTCAAGGGCATCGACAAAAAGGTCAAGTGCCTCGGCCACAGCACGCTGTCGAAGTTCAAGGATTTCACCCTCGCCAAAAACAAAGCCGACGGCACCTTCAACCTCAACCTCAACACCTACAAACTCCCCGTCGGCGAGCACGTCCTTTATCTCCGCACGCAGGTGAAAGGTAAATACAGTCGCGTCCTCAAGGCCCAGCTCGACGCCGTCAAGGCCGACCAGAAAAAAGCCGACGCCGTCGCCGCCGAGGCCGACAAGCTCGCCAAGGCCGCCACCACCGAATTAACCGCCGCCAAGACCGCCGCCACCAAGGCCACCGCCGCCAAGACCACCGCTGACAAAGCCACCACCACCGCCAAGACCGCGCAGGCCAATTCGCAAAAAGCATTCGCCACCGCCACCACCGTCGCTACCGTCGCCGTCACCGCCGCCACCGCCGCGAAGACCGCCGCCACCAAGGCCGCCGCAGCTTTCACCGCTGCGGATAATGCCGCCAAAACCGCCGAGGCGAATTCCAAAAAAATCAGCAGCGACACCAGCAAAAAACCCGCCGAGAAACAAGCCGCCGCCAAGGCCGCCACCGACCAACGCAACGCCGCCAATACCGCCAAGGCTGCTGACACCAAAGCCAAAGCTGCCCAAGCCGTTGCGGACAAAAAGGTGATCGCCACAAAAACCGCCACCACCACCGCCAAGACCACCCTCGACAAAACAGTCGTCGCAACCCAAGCCGCCGAGACGAAAGCCACCGCCGCCGCCAAAGTCGCCACGGCTGCCACGGCCAAACAAGCCGTCGTTCAAAAGAAAAACGACGACCTCGCCGCCAAGAAGAAAACCACCGATGCCGCCAAGGCCGCCGCCGCCGCGAAGGTCAAGAGCCTCACCGCCGCCGCCAAGCCCAAGGACATCACCGCCACATTTTTCAGCCAACCCTTCACCGTGAAGGTCACCGAGGCGCCCATCGTGCTCAAGCCCGTCGTCGCCAGCCAAGTGAAGCAGGGCGCGAAGGTGGAGTTCACCGTGAACCTCGATCGTAAGTACGGCTTCGCCGACCCCATCACCATCGGCGTCGCGTTGCCCAAAGGCACCAAGGGTTTGACCATCGCCAAGCTGACCATCGCCAAGGGCCAAGCCACCGGCAAATTCACCATCACCGCCACCGACAAAGCCACCATCGGCGACCTCGCGCTAAACGTCGAAGCCACCTTGAAGCTCCAAGGTCAAACCATCAAAGTGACCCAACCGCTGAAGCTAAAAGTCATCGAGGTGAAAACAGCCGCGAAGAAAAAGTAGCCAACCAACGGACTCGCAAGCTCGTCCCTCCAGCGCGCGCATCAATGGAGGGGTGAGCTTGCGAGTCCGAAACCAACGAAAATTTAAAGAGCCAGACAAAATGAAAAACACAAAACTCATTCTCGTTGCCTTGAGCATCGGCCTATTATTCATAAGCGCCACCCCCGCCGACGCCGCCAAGAAAGGCCCCCTGCCCGTCTCCGAAATCAAACGCGCCAAGCCGGTCGATTTCCAGAGCGAAATCCTTCCCTTCCTCCGCGCCAACTGCCTCGCCTGCCACAATCGCACCAAGGCAAAGGCCGACCTCATTCTCGAGACGCCCCAGACCATCCTCGACGCCGACGCCGTCGTCCCCGGCAAGCCGATGGAAAGTATCCTCTTCCAACTCGCCGCGCATCTCGACGACCCGCCGATGCCGCCGCCGGAAAACAAAGCCTCCGCCAAATCGCTCAACCCCCAGCAGCTCGGCCTGCTCAAGCTGTGGATTGCCCAGGGCGCGAAGGGCGTCGTCAAGGCCACTCGCATTGTCAATTGGCAGCCGTTGCCCGAGGGGCTCAATCCCATCTACTCCGTCGACATCACGCCCGATGGCCAATACGCCGCCGCCGGTCGCGCCAACCAAATTTTTCTCTACCACGTCCCGAGCAAAAAACTCATCACCCGCCTCACCGATCCCGCGTTATTAAAAGATAATAAATACAAAAACGGCGTCAGCCATCGCGACCTCGTCCACTCGCTGGCCTTCAACCAAACCGGCGACATCCTCGCCAGCGGCGGCTATCGCGAGGTAAAACTCTGGCGACGTCAACCCGTCAAGGCTCTCCGCAGCATCCCGCTCAACACCGATGCCGCCATCATCGCGCTCAGCCCCGACGGCCAATTCCTCGCCGTCGCCGAGGCCAACAACATTCGCCTCATCAACCCCAACACCGGCGCGGCCATCAAGACGCTCGCCGGCCACAAAATGCCCGTGAGCTACGTCGCTTTCTCGCCCGACAACACCCAAATCCTCTCCGGCGCCACCGACGGCACCTATCACATCTGGACAATCGCCGACGGCAAATTCATCGCCCCCAAGCTCGAGCTGGCCAAGCCCAGCAAAATCACCGCCGTCACCTGGACCACCGGCGGCAAGCTCCTCGTCACCGCCCACGAGGACAACCTCATCCGCTCATGGGACCTCGCCACCGCGCAAACCATCAACGCCACCGTCGCCAAGGCCCTCGCAGCCGCCAAGAAAGCCGCCGCCGACAAACTGAAAATCTTCACCACCACCGACCAAGCCGCCAAAGCAGCCGTCCTCAAAGACGCCACCACCAAAGCCATCGCCACCAAGGCCGCGACCGCATTGACCGCCGCCACCAAAGACGCCACCACCAAACGCACCGCCGCCACGAATGCCAAGAAGGCGTACGACACCGCGATTGCCCAAAAGCAAAAACCCGCCGAGACCAAACTCGCCGCCGCAAAGAAGGCATCCACCACCGCCACCACCGCCAAGGCCAGCGCCGACAAAGCGCTCACCACCGCCAAGGCCGTCACCACCGCTGCGCTCAAGGCATTTAACACCGCCGATGCCGCCACCAAAACCGCCGAAGCCAACGCAAAAAAAATCGCCGGCGACGCCAACAAAAAGCCCGCCGAAAAACAAGCCGCTACGAAAGCCGCTACCGACAAACGCAAGCTCGCCAACACCGCCAAGACCGCGTTGACACAAATACAGGCAAAGGAAAAAACCACGCAAACCGCCGCGACCACCGCCGCTACAAAACTCACCCAAACACAAACCGCGCAAAAGGTTGCCGAGACGGCATTGACCGCCGCGATCGCTGAGGTCGCCAAGGCCAAGACCACTTCTGACACCGCCGAGAAAAATGCCAAGACTGCCGACACCACCGACGCCACGGCCAAGACTGCCGATGCGAAGGCGAAGGCCGACGTGCTCACCACCGCCAAGGCCGTCATCGACACCAAGAAAATCGCCGACACCGGCAAGGTGGAATCGGACACGGCGAAGGCCACCGAAACCGCCGCCGCCAAGGCCGGCTTCAAGCCATTCAAGGAAATGAAAGGCCACAGCCAACCCATCCTCGCGCTGACGCGTCTGCCGAACAACCCCACGCAAATCCTTTCCGGCAGCCGCGATGGCACTGTCCGCCATTGGGACGCCAACACCGCGCAAGCCATCCGCAGTATGGCCCACGGCGCACCGGTCTTCGCCATCGCCATCAGCCCCGATGCCACCAAGTTTGCCTCCGCCAGCGAAAACAAAACCGCCAAAATCTGGACCGCCAGCAACGGCAAACAAATCGCCGAGCTGCGCGGCCAACGCGACCTGAAAATTGACCTCGCCAAAAAAGAACGCCACCTCGCCTTCGCCAAGCGCGAGGTCACTTATCACACCAACAATCTCAAGGCAAAAACCACCGCGCAAACGAAGGCCGCCGAGCGTTTAAAAAAATCTGATGAAGCCAAGAAAAAGGCCGAGGGAATGCCCATCGCCGCGAAGAAAAAAATCCTCGATGACGCCCTCGCAGAAAAGAAAAAGAACGAGGACGCTTACAACAAGCTCAAGGCCGACTACGAAGCGGAGTTAAAAACCTTCCCCGAACTGGACAAGGTTGCCAAGACCGCCGAAGCCACCTCCGCCAAGGCAAAGACCGACGCCGCCAAGCCGATTGCCGACTTGGTTGCCAAGGACAAGGCCGCGGCCACGCGAAAGGCCGCCACCGCCGCCGCGAAGAAGGCGCTCGATGACGCCACCGCTAAACAGCAAAAACCAGCCGAGACCAAATTGACCGACGCGCAAAAAGTCACCGCCACCGCAACCACGGCCAAGGTCGCCGCGGACAAGGCGTTGACCTCCGCCAAGACCGCTACCGCCAATGCGCTAAAGGCATTCACCGCTGCCGACACCGCCGCGAAAGCCGCCGAGGCAAACGCAAAGAAAATCGCCGGCGACCCCAAGAAAAAGCCCGCTGAAAAACAGGCCGCCGCCAAAGCCGCCACCGACAAGCGCAATCTCGCCAACACCGCAAAGACCAAGTTGACGGGGGAACAGGCGAAGGAAAAAACAGCGCAAACCGCCGCGACCACCACCGCCACGAAACTGACGCAAGCGCAAGCCGCGCAGAAGGTTGCCGAGACCGCATTGGCCAAAGCGAAAACCAACGTCGCTAATGCGCAAAAAGTTTTCACCGCCGCCGAGAAGGCCAACGCCGATGCCGCGAAGCTCGCCGTTGCCGCCAAGCCCATCGCTGACAAAGCCAAGGCCGCGCAGGACGCCGCCGCGAAAATCGCCACCGACAAGCGCAAGGTTGCCAACGATTCCAAAACCAAACGCGACAAGCTCAACAAAGATCAAGTCGCCGCGAAAAAGACGCTCGATGCCACCGCCAAAAAAGTCACCACCGCCGACACCGAATACAAAAAACTCGAGGAGCCGCGCGTGCAGGCGGTCAATGAATTCAACCTCGCCACCAAGGCCAAGGCTAAGTCCGATGCCGCGGTGACCAAAGCCGACGTCGGCAAGAAGGCCGCCGACGCCGATTCCAAGGCGCGCGAGACCGCCGTCACCACCATCAAGACGGCCGTGACTCTGGCCCAGAAACCGATCCGCGCGATTACGTTTTCCGCTGACAGCCAAGTGGTGTTCACCGGCGGCGACGACATGAAAGTCCACACGTGGTCCGCCACCACGGCTCAGCCGCTCGAATCTTTCAGCGGCCACACCGGTGCGGTGAAGGCGTTGGTATTTAATGGCGACAAATTCATCTCCGCCAGCGCCGACAAGACCGCCCGCGTTTGGAGCCCCGGCATCGAGTGGAAGCTCGAGCGCACCCTCGGCACCGGCGACAACAACTCACCGCTCACCGATCGCGTGAACACCCTCGACTTCAGCCCGGACGGCAAACAAATCGCCACCGGCAGCGGCGAGCCCAGTCGCGGCGGCGAAGTGCAAATCTGGAATCTCGCTGACGGCAAGCTCGTGAAAAACTTCGCCGAGATCCACAGCGACAGCGTACTCGGGCTGGAGTTTTCCAAGGATGGAAAATACATCGCCAGCGCCAGCGCGGATAAGTTCGTGAAAGTCACCGACATCGCCACCGGCAAAGTGGTGCACAGCTTTGAGGGTCACACCCATCATGCGCTCGGCGTCAGTTGGCTGCCGCACGGCCGCCAGCTCGTGAGCGTCGGGGCCGACAAAAGCATTCGTCATTGGAACTTTGAAGCCGGCGAACGTATCCGCCAACGCACCAACTTCGGCAAGGAAGTCACCTCCATCCACTACGTCGGCCTCAGTGAACAGGCGGTCGTGACCTCCGGCGACAAGACCGTGCGCCTCATCAACAGCAGCAACCTCAACGACGCCCGCAGCTTCAGCGGCGGCACCGACTACATGTACGCCTGCGGCGCCACCCCCGACGGCAAAGTAATCCTCGCCGGCGGCCAAGACAGCACCCTCCGAATCTGGAACCTAACCAACGGCCAATCCCTCGCCATCTTCGAAGCCCCGAAACCTCCGGTGAAGGAAGAGAAGGCGGAGAAAAAATAACCGCGCGCCTTGGAGTTGAAGGAGCAAAAAACTTTCGTAAGCGGAATTGAAGCGCGCGAAAAGGGAGAGCAAGTCCCAAGCCAAGTCCGGCGGCTAGATGACTTTGAACAATTTCAGCAGGATTACCACCTGCAGAATTAGCGTCATTAGGCCCAGACACGTTCGCAGCAACTCCATCAGGTGATTGCACCGGTCCAAGCTATTCTCAATTTTCTTCAAGCTCATTTTCTGTCATCCTTC
>Ga0302119_10001607_pt1 | contig 10148 bp, 7 predicted proteins | sample AG5_Tmax_MG_FD_203114 | JGI IMG/M metagenome (GOLD analysis project Ga0302119, IMG submission 203114) | Marine microbial communities from Western Arctic Ocean, Canada - AG5_Tmax | ecosystem: Environmental > Aquatic > Marine > Oceanic | place: Canada: Western Arctic Ocean | collected 2017-10-01
AGATGTTGGAGAGCCAGGCCGATGCCGCCGCAGAATTGTCCGAGCAGGCGGCGGAACTTTCCGAGCGCCAGGAGGGACTGGCAGAGGCTGCGGAGGCGCAAGCCACCGCGCAGGAAGGACAGCAGCCGCAGGAAGGGCAGCAGCCGCAGGAAGGGCAGCAGCCGCAGGAAGGGCAGCAGCCACAGGAAGGGCAGCAGCCACAGGAAGGACAGCAGCCACAGGAAGGACAGCAGCCACAGGAAGGACAGGAGCAGAGCGAATCGTTGGCGGAGTTGGCGGAACAGATTCGCGATCAGCTGGCCGAGGAACAGGCATCGATTGTGGAAGCTGCTCAGGAGCAACTCGCGGAAGCTCGCGAGAACCTTGAGGAGCGCGCAAATTTGTTGCCCGAAGCCATTGGGGAAGCTCAAGGCGTCTTGGAGGCGCTCGAAGAAAATCTGCCGAAAGCTGCAGCTGAAGCCGCCCAGCAAGCCGCCGAGGCGTTGGAGAGCCTTGCCCTCCCCAGTGAGGAGCGGGGCCAGGGTGAAGGAGAAGGCGAAGGTGAAGGCCAGGGTGAAGGCGAAGGAGAAGGCCAGGGTGAAGGAGAAGGCCAGGGTGAAGGAGAAGGCCAGGGTGAAGGCGAAGGTCAGGGTGAAGGTGAAGGTCAGGGTGAAGGTGAAGGTCAGGGTGAAGGTGAAGGTCAGGGTGAAGGTGAAGGAGAAGGCCAGGGTGAAGGCCAGGGTGAAGGCGAAGGCCAGGGCGAAGGTCAGGGCGAAGGCGAAGGTCAGGGCGAAGGGACGGGTGCAGGTCAGGGTGATGCCGCCGATCCGGAGCTTGCCGAGCTGGCCGAGCGACAGGCCGGAGTGGCGGAAGCGTTGGCGGCTCTTGAGGAGGGCAATCTGGTGGACGCTCTGCAAGCGGTGCAGGAATTGCAGGCCGCAGAGGCAGCTGCGCTCGCGGAGGCCATTCAGAATCTACCGCAGTTGCAGGGTCAATCAGGAGAGATGGCTCAAGCCTCCCAGCAGGCCCAGCAGGGAAGCCAGCAAGCAAGCCAAGCGGCCCAATCGGGACAGCAGGGACAGGCCCAGGCGGCGGCGCAGCAGCACAGCCAAGCGGCGCAAAATCTGAGTGCGGCTTCGGATGCTCTGCAACAAGCCTCCAACCAGTTTGAGCAACAGGCCCAACAAGCCGCGGGCCAGCAACCGAGTCCGAATCAACTGCCTGGCACGGGCGAGTCACTTTCGGAGGCGCTGCAAGCGGCCTCGCAAGCCTCTAAAGCGCAGAGCGCAGGCCAGCAGGCGGCCGCTTCCCAAAAAGCATCGCAGGCTCTTTCTCAGGCGGCCCAACAGGCGATGCAGGCCATGCAAAGTGGTCAGCAAGCAGGACAGCCTGCCCAACCGGGGCAACAACCGGGACAGCCAGCTGGGGAAGGGGAGCCTGAAGGAGAGGGTGAACTTGCACAATATGCGGCCGGAACCCCCACGACGGGATCCGATGTTCCTCCCGAGTTGGCAAAGCTCGGAGTGAGTGCCAAGGATTGGGAAAAGCTGAAGGATGTCCTGCGCTCTGATGTGGCTGGAGGTGGCGGGTCCGGCATCCCGGAAGAGTATCGGGGATTGGTGAAGCGCTACTTCCAGGAAGTGGCCAAAGGAGAGCGATAGTTACTTGATTGCTGCACATGATGATGACTGTTCAACGAATCGCGATGGGAATGCTGGGATGGGTCCTCTGCGCAACCCTTGCTTCCGCTCAGGAAGTTCCAAAGACCGTGTTTTCAAAATGGCAAGCAAAGGCTGATCCCGCGGTCGAACGCGCCTTGCAGTATCTCGCCAAGGAGCAGCAGCCGGATGGAAAATTTACGGGCACTTATGGGGGATCGTCAGGGATCCCCTCGCTCGTTGCGATGGCCTTTCTCTCGAAGGGATATACGCCCACCGAAGGGCGCTATAAAGTGACGATCAATCGATGTATTGATTTCGTTTTGCAGAGTCAGCAGCGCAATGGCGTGATTAATGAAGGGAGCGCCGGAAGTGGGCCCATGTACGCGCACAATATTAGCACCCTCTTTCTCTCTGAAATTTCGGGGATGGTGGATCCCGAACGTCAGAAACGCATTGCGCGGGCCCTTCCTCGGGCCTTGAAAGTGATCCTGGACGCCCAGCGCATCCCCAAGGGGAAAGATCACCAGGGAGGGTGGCGCTATCATCCACATTCAACTGACAGCGATACCTCTTGCAGTGGTTGGGCCCTCATGGCCTTGCGCTCCGCCAAGCTGAACGGGGCGGCTGTGCCCGACCGTGCGATTGAGGATGCCGTTGCCTATCTCTATCGACATTACGATCCACGGCTGGGTTGCTTTGGCTATAGCAATAGCCACAATCATAAAGAGTCGCTCACGGGAATGGGATTGCTCTGTCTCGAGCTCTGCGGCGAGCATGGTAAGCCCGCGACAATCAAGGCCGGGGAATTTGTCCTGAAGAATCATCGCTCCCTGGCTCAAAGTTCTCACGGTTACTATGGGAACTACTATTCCGCGCAGGGCATGTTTCAGCTGGGAGGCAAGTATTGGGAAACCTATGCAGACTGGATGTACGCCCACTACCTTCGGCGGCAGGAAGAGAATGGATCCTGGGTCAGTGAAGCAGGCAGCGTCTACGGATCCGCCATGATGGTGTTGGCATTCACGGTGCCATACCGCCAGTTGCCGATTTATCAGCGTGATGAGACGGTGGACGAAGAGTGAGGCGCGAGTATGCGCGGGGGAGCGAGGGAATCAGGAGTCGGACTCTTCCTTTTCCGGAAGAGGTTGCGCGGCTTCGCTGGCGGGAGCGGCAGGGGATCCTCCGATTCCTGGAATGACCTTCTTGACGAGCTTCTTGAACCCACCCTCGGCTTTTTCGTGCTCGGATTCGGCCGTGCGCAGGACTTGCTCCCAGGCGGGAGCAAAGCCAGGTGCCTGCTCCCGCATGCCACGCAGGGCGGCTTCGGTGATCTGGAATTGACGTTGTTCGGCTCTCCCAGGCTTGGATTGGAGGGTCGCGACATTAATGCGGAGGTTTTCGTTCTGAACACGCAGCTCAGCGAGCTCCTTCTGCAGTTCTTCGGTCCCCCGGGCGTTAAGTTTGAGCTGGGTGTTGAGATGCCCCTGCAATTCGCGGCCTTCGTCCTGCAGTCGGCGGGCTTCTCGCTTGAGGTGACCCCGCGCGGTGAGGCCGGACTTCCATAGGAAGGCTGCGAGCAGGAGCCCGAGCAGCAGTCCCCAGCTGAAGGGATTGTTGAGGAGTTGCCAGAGTGCGTCCATGAGTCAGCTGAGCCGCGCAGGCCGAAGGACTAGGAACTACGGGTTCACCGTGGCAGCCACGTCCTTCTCGACGGGCTTGTTCTTATTGAGCTCCTTGATGACGAGCTCCGTGATATCGGTTGAGTTCCGAATATAGATCAGGGGCGCAAGTTGAGAACTGGTTTTCCCACTTTTCTCAAAAACAAAGTCGAAGCCCTTTCCATCTGCAATCTTTTGAACGATGGCACGGACGTTTCCGAGGAGATCGTAGGTCTTCTTCACCATCGATTCATTAATGAGCTTCAATTGCTCGGCCAAGTGCTCGTCCCGTTCCCGTCTGAGGGAGACGCGTTCGTAGTTCTTCATCATGTAGCGACGGTAGAACTCCTTCCGTTCCTTCTCGGTCAGAGTCGGGTTGCGGGTCTGATCCTTGAGTTCACGGAGATCGACTTGAAGAAGCTTAAGAATCTCGTGACGGGGATCCTGACGCAAGGTCTCGCGGGCGGTCTTGATTTTGGCCTTCTCCACCACGGTCAGGTGATAGGACTCGAAGGCGAGCGAGACATCGACGGTGGCAAATTTAGGGTTCTCGGCGAGCGCAGGGAGAGTGAGGCCCAAGGCGGCGGAAAGAAGAAGACAGAGCCTGAGCAACAGAGACATATTTCGCAAAGCGATGTTGACCATCTGCATATCAGAAATTACTTGGTATTGTCGATGTCGGAATTTCTTGAGCGGGGAGGGTTGCACAGGGGAAGGGGATTCCTAGAGTCTGAGCCGTGACGATGAGAGATGAGCGCGAGCGCATTGTGGTGATTGGGAGTGGGGTGGTGGGGCTTTGCTGTGCCTACTATTTGGCGAGAAGCGGCCGCTCGGTGGTGGTGCTGGAGCGCGGAGAGATCGATGGGAGTAACTGTTCGCGGGAGAATGCCGGGATGGTTGTTCCCAGTCACTTTACCCCCTTGGCCGCCACCGGAGTGGTGACCCAGGGGCTGAAGTGGCTGCTTGATCGCGAGAGTCCTTTTTATGTCCGGCCCAGGCTGAGCCTGGATCTAATGCGGTGGGGTTGGGAGTTTGTGAGGCATGCCAATGCGAACCATGTGGCTGGGAGTGCAGAACTGTTGCGCGATCTGCATCTCGGGAGTCGTGAACTTTTTGACGAGCTCTCAGGCGAGTTTGACTTTGGATTGAAACAGCGGGGACTGCTCATGCTGTGTGAGACGGAGGCCCTGCTGGCAGAGGAGACGGAGCTGGCGATGCGAGCCCGGGAGTTGGGACTGAAGATCGAGGTGTGTGATCCGAAGCGGCTGGCAGTCTTGGATCCGGACATTGAGATGCGGGTGAAGGGAGGCATCTGGTACGAGCAGGATTGTCACATGGAACCCGGACGATTTGTGGCGGGATTGAAAGCTGAGCTGGGGAAGCTGGGCGGTGAGATTCGTTACCAATGCGAAGTGGAAGCGGTCGGTGATTCGCATGTTCGCTTGGAGAGCGGAGAGAAGATTGCGGGAAAAAAGATCGTGATTGCAGGTGGGGCATGGACTCCGGGTCTCGCGAAGACGTTGAATTTTCGTGTGCCGATGCAGGCGGGAAAGGGTTACTCCATGACGCTGAAAAATCCTCCCAAATTGCCCCAGCTCTGCTCGCTCTTGGGGGAGGGCAAGGTGGCGGTGACTCCGATGGGGGATTCTCTCCGCATCGCGGGCACGATGGAGATCTGCGGTAACGATCTCTCCATCAATGAACGGAGGGTGAGTGGGATCATCAAGGCGGCGTGCCGAGTGTTCCCAGCGTTGAGTCCGGAGTGTTTCGAGGGGGTGAAGCGATGGTCGGGCTTGCGGCCCTGTTCGCCGGATGGCCTGCCCTATGTGGGGGCCGTTCCGGGGCGGGACGATGTCCTCGTGGCCTCCGGGCATGCCATGTTGGGCCTGAGCCTCGGTCCGATCACCGGAAAATTGGTTGCGGAAGTTGTGAAGGGAGAAGCTCCGAGCTATCCTCTGGCTCAGCTGGCACCCGGGCGCTTTGCTTGAGGAGGGGAGAGTGTTGCACTAGGAAAGGACCATGAGCAGGGAAACAATGTTGCGCGTCATCGACTCCCACACCGAGGGTGAGCCCACCCGAGTGGTGGTGGAAGGCGGGCCTGATCTGGGGAGCGGATCGCTGGCCGAGAAGAAGGAGCGTCTTGCTGCAGAGCATGACTGGCTGCGCACAGCCTGTGTGAGCGAACCGCGGGGTCATGATGCGATGGTAGGAGCGATGCTGTGCGAAACCACCGAGCCCGACTGCGCGACGGGAGTGATCTTCTTCAACAATGTGGGCTGTTTGCACAGCTGTGTGCACGGAACGATCGGAGTGACGGTTACCCTGGCGTACTTGGGACGTCTTTTTCCGGGAGTGCATCGAATTGAGACTCCGGTGGGGGTGGTGGAAGTGCAACTGCACGAACACGGGCGGGTGACGGTGGCGAACGTGCCCAGCTATCGCCATGCGAAGGGCGTCAAAGTGGACGTTCCGGATTGGGGACTGGTGCGTGGAGACGTGGCGTGGGGAGGCAACTGGTTTTACCTGATCAAGGAGCAGGGTCCAGAGGTGGAGGTCGAGAACATCGAAGCTCTCACCGAATTCAGCTGGGCCGTGCGGAAGGAGTTGAAGAAGAGCGGAGTGACCGGCAAGGACGGGGGCGAGATCGATCACATCGAGGTGTTTGGCCCTCCGGCAGATCCGAAGCTGGCGGACAGTCGCAACTTTGTTCTTTGTCCCGGCAAGGAGTATGATCGTTCTCCCTGCGGGACCGGAACCAGTGCGAAGTTGGCCTGTCTCCATGCCGATGGGGAACTGGTGGCCGGCGAGGTTTGGCGGCAAGCCAGTATTCTCAATACGGTGTTCGAAGGCTCGGTGGAACCGTTGGAGGACGGGCTTGTGATTCCGAGGGTGACGGGATCGGGCTGGATCAATGGGGACGCGACCTTGATCTTGAATCCGGAAGATCCCTTTCGCTTTGGAATTTCCTAGGGTTGTTCGGGAACTGCGAGGATTCCCGCGGTGGCGGTGATTTTCCGGCTGGCGAGGGATGGGGAGGAAGGAGGTCCTGATTTACGACCGAAGCGCAACAAGGCCCTGGGGGAATAGAGGCGCCGCCTTCAGGGTTTCCCCTGGCCGGAGTGTTCGCACCTGATCCTCTCGGGGGCGGCGGGGCGGCAGAAATTTCGAGCACATCCCAGGTCGTCAAGGGCGAAGGGAGAATCATTCGGTGCTTGCCCCGGGCGAATGGAAGAGAGGATTTTTATTTTGGCAGGGCGCTTGAAAAGCCCGGAATGGGAGCTAACAAAGACCCCGCACATGCGCTTTGAAGGAATCTACACCCCCGTGATCACGCCCATGGACGCTGATCGTGGGATTGATGAGAGCGGGTACGCCACCATGATCGAGCACCTGATCGGTCAGGGAACTCACGGGCTGGTGATTGGCGGGACCACGGGTGAAAACTACGCGCTGACGCCCGAAGAACGGGTGAAGCAGTTCCACTATGCCCACGAGGTGATTGCAGGGCGCGTGCCATGGATCGCAGGGGTGAACGATATCCGGACGGAAGATGTTTGTCAGTTTGCAGTGGAGGGGCGTGCTGCCGGAGCTTCGGCCATATTGCTGGCGGTGCCGCCCTATTCGGTTCCCAACGACAAGGAGCTTGCGCAGCACGCCCTTGCGGTGGACAAGGCCTGCGGGCTCCCGATCGTGATTTACAACTACCCGGGGCGATCCGGGACGGAGTTTGGGCGGGAGTTTCTTGAGCGGGTGAGCCGCAATGCGAATTTTTCTGCGATCAAGGAAAGCAGCGGCGACGTTGATCGGATCCACATGATTGCGCGCGAGTTTCCGCATCTGCAAATGAGTTGCGGGGCCGACGACCAGGCACTGGAGTTTTTCGTGTGGGGTGCGCGTTCCTGGGTCTGTGCGGCCGGGAACTTTTTTGGAGCGGAGTGTATTACACTGTACGAGACCTGCGTGGTGCAGGGCGACTTTGTGAAAGGCCGGCGCATCATGAAGGCCCTCTTGCCCGTGATGACCGTCTTGGAGCGCGGCGGCAAGTTTGTGCAATGTGTGAAATACGGGTGCGAGCTCGATGGGCTGCCGGCTGGAACGGTACGCCTCCCGCTGCGGCCGATGAAGAAGGAACTGAAGCGCGAACTGCGCGACGCAATTTTAACGGCGCGGACCACAGTCCGTCGCATTGTGAGTGAACCTCAAGGACAAGAAGCATGAGCGATCTTTTGACCAGGGAAGAGTATGATGCCATCGCGAAGGAGATCTCGTGTCCTTCGAATTCATGGATCAACGGGAAGTACACCGGAGCGCGGTCTGGAAAGACCTATGAGAATTTCAACCCGGCCACCGGCGAGAAGCTTTGCGACATCGCGGCTTGCGAGACGGAGGATGTCGATTACGCGGTGAAGAAATCGCGCCAGGCATTTGCTTCGGGCAGTTGGTCACGGCGTCATCCCTCCGAGCGTAAGGAGGTCATGATCAAGTGGGTGAAGCTGCTGAAACGGAATCGTTACGAATTGGCCGTCTTGGAGAGTCTCGACAGTGGCAAGCCGGTTTGTGACTGCGCTTCGATTGATCTCGAAGAGACGATGCACTGCCTCGCATGGTATGCCGAGGCAGCGGACAAGATCTATGACAAGATCGCGCCCACCCAGGACGACGCGATGGGATTGATCGTGCGTGAACCGGTCGGAGTGGCGGCTTGCGTGCTGCCATGGAACTTTCCGATGCTGATGTTGGCCTGGAAAGCGGGACCGGCACTGGCGGCTGGGAACAGTGTGATCGTGAAGCCGGCGGGGCAGACCAGCATGACGGCCCTGCGTCTGGCGGAGCTGGCCATCGAAGCGGGAATCCCTGCGGGCGTCTTTCATGTCATCACGGGTGGCGGTGCAGTGGTCGGAAAGGCCCTGGGAGAACATCCCGACATCGACACCCTTTCCTTTACCGGTTCCACCGAGGTGGGTCGTCTCTTCCTGAAGTACTCGGCGGACAGCAACCTGAAGAAGGTCACCCTCGAACTGGGCGGAAAGAATCCTGCGGTGGTCCTGTCGGATGCCGAGCATCTCGACGCGGTGGCCGAGCACGTGGTGAACGCCTGCTTCTGGAACATGGGGCAGAACTGCACCTCCAACAGCCGACTGATCGTGCATAAGGACGTGAAGGATGAGCTCTTGGAGAAGGTTCTCATCAAAGTGCGCGAGTGGCGCACGGGCGATCCGCTTGAGCCCTCGAATCGATTGGGCTCGATGGTGTCGAAGGCGCACTTCGATATGGTGATGGGTTACATCAAGAAGGGGAAGGCGGAGGGGGCGACCTTGGTCCATGGCGGGGAGGCCCTCAATGTTGGAAGCGGCTGCTTCATTCCGCCGACCATCTTTGACAACGTGACGCGGGAGATGACCATCGCGGTGGATGAGATCTTTGGGCCGGTCCTTGCGGTGATGACCGCGGGCTCGAATGAGGAAGCCCTTCAGTTGGCAAACGAGACTTGCTACGGATTGCAGGCCTCGATTTTCAGTTCCAATGTGCGCAACGCCCTGCGCGGGGCGAAGGAACTCCAAGCGGGAACGGTGACCGTGAACTGCTACGGCGAGGGTGATATCAGCACTCCCTTTGGCGGGATGAAACACAGTGGATTTGGCGGGCGTGACAATGGGCTGGAAGCGTTCGACCAGTATCTCGAAACGAAGACCATTTGGGTCGATCTCAGCGAATACGAAGTTGACGCCGAATTGGGATAGAAGGAATTGAAGATGATGGATTTGCAGGGAAGATCATTGATCGGGGCTGCCCGTGGAAGCGGCGGAGCGGGGGAATCGAAAGCGGTGAATCCCACCACCGGCGAAGAGCTGGAGCCCGTCTATCTTTCGGAGGGCGAGGAGTCCGTGGAGGAGGCTTGTCGCTTGGCGACGGAAGCCTTTCTGGAGTATCGCGAAAAGAGTGGAAAGGAGAAGGCGACCTTCCTGCGGACGATCGCGGATGAGATCGATGCGGTGGAGGAAGAGATCGTGGCCCGGATGAGTGCGGAGACCGCGTTGCCGGAAGGACGATGTCGCGGTGAGAAGGGGCGGACATGCTTTCAGTTGCGGCTGTTTGCGGATTTGATCGAAGAAGGATCCTGGGTTGATGCCCGGATCGACCATGCCGAGCCAGACCGCGCACCGTTGTCCAAGCCTGATTGCCGCTCGATGTGGCGGCCGCTGGGCCCGGTGGTGGTATTTTGTGCGAGTAATTTCCCGCTGGCCTACTCGGTGGCTGGAGGGGACAGTGCGAGCGCATGGGCGGCAGGTTGTCCTGTTATCGTGAAGGCGCACGCTTCGCATCCGGGCACCGCAGAGATTGTGGGAACTGCAGTGCGTGCCGCGGTGGCGAAGTGCGGGATGCCGGAGGGTGTGTTTTCGCTGCTCTTTGGAAGCGGCCGGACGATTGGTCAGGCCCTGGTGAAGCATCCGCAAGTGAGAGCAGTGGGCTTTACGGGCTCAAGGGCAGGTGGGCGAGCCTTGATGGATACCGCTGCCGCGCGCGCCGAGCCCATTCCGGTTTGGGCTGAAATGAGCTCCGTGAATCCGGTCTTCATTCTGCCGGGGGCGATGAAGGAGCGGGAGGCGATCGCGCAGGGATTTGTAGGTTCGTTGACCTTGGGGGTTGGACAATTTTGCACGAATCCGGGGCTGGTGATTTCTGGCCGGGAGGGACGGAGCGCCTTCGCGGGACAAGTGGCTTCCCTGGCCTCTGAGACGGCGCCGGCCACGATGCTGCACAAGGGGATCGCGTCCGCCTACCATGCGGCAGTTGGTGCGATGACCGCGAAGGATGCCGTGGAGTCGCTGGCTCACGTGGAGGCTGATGC
>Ga0302119_10001608_pt1 | contig 10141 bp, 8 predicted proteins | sample AG5_Tmax_MG_FD_203114 | JGI IMG/M metagenome (GOLD analysis project Ga0302119, IMG submission 203114) | Marine microbial communities from Western Arctic Ocean, Canada - AG5_Tmax | ecosystem: Environmental > Aquatic > Marine > Oceanic | place: Canada: Western Arctic Ocean | collected 2017-10-01
CCTTGCTCACATGTATAGGAAAGCCATCCCAATTATCAGATAAGTAGCGATTAGCATAACGCCCTCGAACCAATTAGATTCTCCATCTTGAATGATGAAATTGGTTATCAGCACCGCTACCAAACATGTTACCGTCTCAAACAGCCCGAATTGCAAACCCATCCCAACTCCCATGACCCAGCCAAGTAGAACCATAAATGGCGCTACTAACAAGGCGATTTGAATACTTGAACCGACTGCAATAGAGATAGACATATCCATCTTATCTTTGCGTGCCACAGAAACAGCTGTCATGTGCTCAGCTGCGTTACCAAAGAATGGCAATAGGATAACTCCAATGAACAAGTATGGGAGGTTGAATTGCTCAGCGGCATGCTCGATAGATGCAATGAGAATATGGGCCATCCAAGCAACTAATAGGGTGGAAATAAGGAGCAAAGTTATGGCTTGCTTTTTACTCAATTCTGCTTCTTCATCATGATGTCCATCGGTGGCGTAAAGTGTTGCATGAGTCTTCAATTGAAATAACATGTATAGACAATATATTGCTAACAGTACAATAGCAGTCCAGCGTGAAAGAGAGACTATCGAGTCATTGCTAACTCCTTTATTGGCAGCCGCGAAAGCTGCTGGAATAACTAAGCCGATTAGAGCCAACAAGAGTAATGAGCCATTTGTTTGAGATACTTGAGCATTGAATTTCTGCTTCTTATACTTGAGCCCACCCCATAGGAAAGATAGACCAAGGACCAAAAGTAAGTTTCCAAGGATTGATCCAATTAGTGATGCTTGAACAACTGTAATCATGTTTTCAGCTAACTCAGGGTTACGATATGCCGCAAATAATGCAAGACCTGCGATGATGACTTCGACAGCATTGCCGAAAGTTGCGTTCAATAATCCACCAAGTGACTCACTCGTACGAACTGCGATTTCCTCTGTTCCTTTTCCCATCAACCAAGCCAAGGGCATTATTGCTGCCATCGAGGCGAAGAATGCATAGCCATGCTGTCCTGAAAGTTCAAAATAAACTGCGATGGGTAGTGCAAAGAGCATCCACATTAATTTATTCTCAAGAGGACTAATAATTGGTTTGAAACTAAACGGTCCTTCTTCAATAGGTTCTACAGTTTCACTCATGTGGAAAACCCCGTTCACTTCTTGCGGCGGATTGAGCGGCGCTTCTTACCGCCGTCATCATCGTCATCATCATCATCATCGCCTTTCTTCTTACGGCGATCTTTACGGACTAATTCGTTAACTGCAAATGGGTCATCTTCATCATCGTCATCATCAGCAACTTGCTTCTCTTCCTTCTTAGCACCACCAGTGATAGAATCCATGTCTGGTTCGCTTGATGTGCCAATGAATTCAGACATCCATTCATCACCTTCATCATCATCGTCGCCTTTCTTCTTACGAGGTGCCGATAGTGCTGAAATAATTGTCAGGATAACAACAATGATTGCGAAAATGTTGATGCCAGCAAGAACAAATACGAATAAAAATGGCCCACTGCCCATCGAAACATTTTCCAAAATTACTTCTGGAGGGTCTTTTGGACCTTCTTTCCCATCACAGATACTCATCCCTTCTATTGACTGGTGGCAATCGTCAGTAGCAAAGGAAACTTGGCCTGTGTTTTGATTACCTGCAGCATCTGTTGCTCTAATTTCTGCCCTAACTGTGCCTAGTGGGAAGTCACCGACTGCTACTGGAAAAGCAAAAGCCCAACCTTCTACGGATTGAGTGGATGATGCTGTTATGTTTATCCACTTACCTGTGGATGTAGCTGTTATGAATCTGATTTCAATCGAAATAACTCCTACATCATCACTGGCGCCACCACTGATGAGAATTGGGTCACCCTGCATGTAAGTAGTGTGTGTTGGAGAAGCAGGGGTATAGAATTCGATAGTTGGTAACTTTGCATCAATATCCCATTCTGCAACTGAAATATTTCCGAAGTTCCCTACTGAATCAGTCAATGTAACATTGATTGTCACCAATGAGTTTTGGTCAGTGCTGGCAATTTCAAAGTCGAAATAATATGTGTCTCCAATACTATCATCAAGAGGCGTGTCAAATAGTAAATTTGCTTCCTCTCCGGCTCCAATATTGAAGAATCTTTGTCCAGAAGAGATGTTTATTATCGGCACTGATTCTAGGTCCTCACTAACATCGATAATCAACCGGTATGAGCCTTTTTGGAGAGTACCACTTTCGACAGTTTCTCCTGTTGAGTCCTCAACACGTAGGGTGGCTGTTGCAGGGGTTGCATCTTCCCTAACCAAGGCTGCATTCTTACCAGGGATGCTCCATGCATCATCATTCAAATTATCAAATTCGTCTTTGACAATTACAGAATACCAGGTATTTCTCTGAATGCCTTCAGCAACCGGAACAGACCTAATGATGGTGGTTTGGGTTGAAAAGTCCGTAGCAATGTCATCAAGGACTAATTCCCAACCATTTTCTTCTGATACATTGGTTCTAAAAGTAGAGGCCTCATTTAGGAATGGATCGCCAAGGTGCCTCCAAATACTGTAGACCTCATTGTTTTCCTGATCGTCGTTAACCCACGTGATGATGATTTCATCGGTCATTCCATACATCCTAACTTCATTGACAATAGGTACGAGGGGCGGCAGAGTATCCTCAGTTACTGGCCCATCGTAATTCTGAATTAATCCACGGTATTCGTAGGTATCGTTGAGGTGCCCGTATCGGACATCAGAAGTTACGAAATAGTAGGACTGGGTTCTAGAGATTCCTTCTGGAACATCAACTATAGCTTCACCAAAGCCATCTGGAACTATTGCCAATAAGAACATATTTTGGAGGGCCCCACTATCTCTAAACTGAACAGGGTCGTCTGGGTTTGTTACAACTACTGGATAACTTGACCACCAAACATTGTAAGTTTCCCCTTCTGCCCCTATTTGGTCAGTCCATGTAACCCTGGTCTTTGACGCACCAAGATATTCTGCCTTGACATTTGTTGGCTCTTTTATCCAACTTCCAAACGTGTCCTCGAAAACAGCTGATGAACAAGAAGTTGCGAATAATTGCGAACTTGTTATGCTATAGGAGTCAATGATACTTACACAGTAAAAACTTGGGCCAAGGTTTCCTCGTGGAATTGTATAATTATACAAACTGATGCCTTCGGATACTGTCGCTATCAATTCTACACCATCTGAAAAGGTATTGTTAAACCCAGAACCTGCTCTCCAAACGCGGTAACTCTCGCCTTCTTCTCCTGAATCATCAGCCCATGTGATGGTTGTCCACCCCTCCCCATCTAAACCTTCAACTGATTCAAAAGAGGCTGATACACCTTGAACCGCATCTGGCGGAATGTTATCTTCATCAACCGGATCTTCCAAGGTATTTCCTGAAAGGAAACGCACATCCTCATATGTCGTATTTGGAGCCATCCAGTTATTCAAAACATATGTAACCGAATAATACATCTGACGATTTGTAGAAATAGGAATGGGAACTTGATATGAACTCGTTCCTGCAATTAAAGTGGCAATTGGAGAATGGGAGGATGACAATAAAGTTACTCCAGATTCTCTAGTAATTTGTTCTGCATGTTGCCAAATATGAATATCATATGCATCTGGCCCAGTTTCAGGTAAAACAGGATTAATAGAGTTATAATTCACCCATGATAAGGTGGTATTACTTGTTGTAGGATTGAAAGATGCCTGTAAGTAATACGGTGAGCGTACAGCAGTAGTTACTTCAGAAATTGGCTGATAAATCATTGATTCGTTGAAATCTAATTGGCTTGTTATAGTACCATCTCCTAGTTCTGTGGTTATTGCATAATAGTAAGAGGCGTTGATTCCTGGTGGCACTTGAAATGTTGCAGAATGTTGTCCAGATGATTCATCTCCTAAACAATCCGGTGAGTTCGGTACATTGATTTTATCACATGCCTCGACAGATGCAAATGGTGTCATATTAGTAATCATACTCGAGTTCAGCACTTCATCATGGCGATAGAGGTGATAGGTTGCATCCCAAAGTTCTTCGGCAAAATTAGCATTTGTTGAACTTTTCCATACCACCGTTGTTGATTCACCATTTTCTTCAAATACTGCCGCAATATCCTGAGCCTGAAGCATCCAATCGTCTTCATGACTTGAAGCACTAACCGCCTGCAAAGGTAGCAACGGCATGATGAGAAGTAGCACCAACAATAGGCTTGTGCGGCGCCTGAATCCGGACACTTGCATTTCATCTCCACAAGCCGGTGCCCTTGTCGTGGTTATGAGCATAACGCCGCAGGCGTAGACAAAGATTCGATTAACAAAGTCCTTCAAATCCCTGAATACAATGCTTGAATTGGCTGAACGCATTGGGTTCTTAATGGCGTTCGACCCTGATTAACTCTTGCCAACAGGTAATTTTTGGTCATTCTTCTGAAGAGGTAGAAATTTGCGGTACTGGGTCACTAAAATCGAGTTGTTGGATACTGTTTCTAGCCTGAGAAAAACGCTTGACAAAGGTCCATACCCCCCCAATTCCACTTATGATTAAGATTGCCGACATTGGATTCAAATTTACATGAGCGAGTGGGCCTGGAAGGCTTCCAAAATCACTCCAGCCGATTAATATCTGCAAACTTGCAATTACCAATCCAGCACCGGTCACAGCAAGGCGGTCAGCTCGGCTAAATCCACCATAGTCGCGTGAACCAGTAACTGCTTGGGCTTGAGTTCCGAGATATGAGCCAAACATCGTAGCCATCGCTGCCGACCAAGCCAAAGTTGCTGAGCCTACCCAAGCCATATTGTAGCCTATTGCAATCATCCATGCAATGTCCAACACTCTATCAAGAGTATGATCGAGATAATCACCCCACCTTGATACTCTACCTGTTTGCCTAGCCAAAGTGCCATCAAAGCCATCAAGAATAGATGCAAAAATCAACAATACCGCAGCTCCGAAAAGCATCAATGCTCCATATGAATCTCTACCTGCAAGCATCATTAAGGCGGCCGCTGCTAGGCCAACCGGCAAGGTTAGCCAAGTTATTGCCAAGGGTGACATCCAAGAAAATTTCTTCGCTAAGGGGATGGTGACTTTCTCAGAAAGCGCCCTCAAATTTTGCAAAGCCATATTGCTACCAACTACTGCCTGATACATTCTATTGTTGACCCTTGCGGCTATCAGAGGGGTCTGAAGCCATATCATCAAGCCAATCCATTACTTCGACTGGCCTATTTGGACTCATGTCATTTACAAGCCATTCCACTACTATTTCCGAAAGTTCTGAACTTGGATAAGAGCCTGAATCCAATTCTAAAACAGGAATTTCATCAGGAATCTCAAACCAAGGACCTCCTAACATTTCAACTTCCACATTATCTTGTATTTTTTGCACCGAATATGAACGCACCGATAATCTTGCATCCACTACCTCTGGGTGACATCTCATGACAATGATTGCATCGACTGGAAGTAAATGAGAAAGATGGCCTTCGATGATTATTGGCGCTTGCGGTTTTTGCCAATCTAATTTTTTGACCAGCTCTTCGATATCTATTGCTCTTGAACCATCATCATCAACCTCTCCCAACAAAGCTAATTCTTCAGCAAGTTTTTCCAATTCAATGACCTGAAAAAGCCCCTTCAATGCGGCTGATAATGCGGTTTTCCCAGTGCCTGGGGTTCCAGTTAAAGCGAATCTTAATTTTGGCAACTGCCCCTTACCCCCTACACCCATATCTGTGGCAGACCATATCAGACTGAAGAATTATACCTGACCCTTGCCATGGAAGTACGGGAGAGATTAGATGGGCATACCTGAGTTTGAGACGGCCACCGCAATTGTACTGATTACGGCAGAGCCAGGAAAAGAAGCAGATGTGATGCAAGAATTAAAACAGATTCCAGAAGTTAAGGAAGCGATGTTATTGTTTGGAGAATATGATTTATTTGCTAAAGTTGAGTGTAGTGACTTTGGTTCACTTGGAAATATCGTTATTGCCAGCATCCGTGCAATCGATGGAGTTGAACTGACAAAAACATTGACTGCGGCACCAGGCTCCTAAGCCAACGCTTTGATGAGGACTAACGATTACGCCGTGTTGAGGCTGTGAAATGTTCGGCATGAGTGACCCTGCCACAGTTCTTACTCAAATGCGAAGATATGCCTCTGAAGGTCGTCTTGAAATGGCTGAAGTTATGGCTGGAGAAATGACCGAAAGAATGTTGACGGAAAAGGATAGGGACTTGGAAAAACAAGACCTATTGGTACAAGGCTTGAGGGATTTTGCAAATATCCTTGAAATAAGAGGGGCTGAAATGGCTGAAAAGTTAAAACTCTCTTTGGGGGCAAATAAAGAATTAGCAAAGCAGCGAAAAAAACTAGCAAAAATGCATAATTCGGAAGGCAATCAAGCGGCTGCAAAAACAACTCGAGAACATCAAGCCGATGATGAAGTTCAGGCCGGTAGGGTGCTAGCCTTGATGGGTAAATCCTCCAAGGCAATGTCGCGATTTGCCAAGGCTAACAAATTGCGTCCAAATCACATTGAAGCTTGTATTGAAGCGTTATCAACTGAATTTCTAAGCAAAGGACATCTGAAGAAATCGACTAAGTTGGGCAATGCATTAACCTCAGCTCTAAACGCCGCTGGAAGTGTTAACCGAAATGGGGCAGCCTTCCAATTATTGCCAGTAGGCCAAAGGGCTGCAGATGTTCCTGCCCTGATTGAAAGAGTGACGCCATGGACAATAGCATCATCAGGCATGCCAACTCCTGTTCAATCTAAATTACTTGATAAGTTGAATGACCTATCCGTTCAATTTCAGCGTATAGAATCAGGTGAACAAGTGGCAAATGCCGCCTTGGCTGCGGCTGTAGATAAACTCAATCCAACTATGGATTATCACGCTTTTTCAAGGTCGTAATGTGGTTTTTAGAATAGCGAGGGATGGATTTGAACCATCGATCTCCGGGTTATGAGCCCGACGGGATATCCAGACTACCCCACCTCGCTGAGCAAGGCGGCTCGGTTCCTATACTTGAGCCTGATTGCGCCGATGCGACATATATTAGTTCCTGATTCTCTCCTGTGTATGGTGTAATCAGTAGTTGAATCAATTTCTCACAAATGGGTTATTACAACATGCACACCTCCCAATGACCATGCCTAAGGCTACCATACGCGCTTCAGGACTGGTTCTTCTGATGTTAATCGGAATGTTGGCAGGCTGTCTTGGAAGTGATGAAGATGCTTCTGAAGATGATGGCGCAGTAGATTTAGTCGTCTACTATGACTCAACTAATGCAACGATAATGGAAATTCATAATAATGGCCAACAGACCTCTAGAGATGGTGCAGAATTTAGTTTTGATTTCAGGGAAACTCGCTCCGATGAAGGAGATATAGTCACTTTTTCCTTTAACCCTGGAGATGGCACGGATGCTGTAAGTATTGATGCTGCTGAAAACTCAGTATTGACATATTCCTATCAGGCTCACGGAATATTTGAGGCTACTTTGATGGCAGAAGATGATGATAACAATACGGCATCTCAAGATTTAACTCTCAGAGTAGACCTATATCATCGTGATTCTCAAACAGGTACTCAAAATCCCAGTGATGCAACAATAGATTTGGTACCTGATGACGACAGCCTTGAGTCCCCAGCACAATTATTGCTAAAATCTACTGTCGAAAATCCAAGTACATTCCTTGTGGGAGACCCTGTGCAGATTACATGGACCTTGAAAAATGGAAGTGATACAGAAATGGCAACAGATTCAGAAAATGCTGGAGATGGACAATCTGCAACTTGGGAGAATCAGCAAAATACACCAGAGGCTGCCGTATGGACTTTAGAAATAAATATCGACGCTGGAGGAAATAATGAAGAAGTCAATGTCACAAGTGAATTGTGGACTGTCTATGAAGAAGATGAGTCAGAACCAAACCCTGAACCATCTATTCCTGAATAGTTGAAAGTAAAGTGAAAGTGAAAAAAGGCAGCACTGCTCTACATTCAGTTTCTATTTACACTTCCAGTTTTATTTCCTACCCTCCTAACCTCATTGATATATGGTCGCTGAAAAAGCCGTTCTAACGACAGGTGAAGAATACATGGCGACAAAAACGGAGACGAAGAGTTCAAGCAACGCCGCTGACAAGGCGGTAGAAGAAGAGATTGACATTACCCCCGAGGTGAAGCAGTTGACAGAAGATGAGATGAGAGAATTAACCATAGAAGATCTGCCTGGTGTAGGTCCTGCTACTGCAGAAAAATTGCGTGATGCTGGCTTTGAAGAACTTCTAGCCATCGCCGTAATGACTCCGGCAGACTTAGCGGAATCAGCCGAATTAGGTGAAGCAGTAGCCTCAAAAATAATCATGGCCTCTAAGAAAATGGCTAATATTGGAGGATTCGTTAGTGGCGGTGCCCTCTTAGAAAGACGCCGTGAAGTATTGAAACTTACAAGCAAAGTCCAATCCATAGACGACCTACTCGGCGGTGGCTTTGAAACTCAGGCACTAGTAGAAGTCTATGGCGAGTTCGGTTCAGGTAAAACTCAAATCGGGCACCAACTAGCTGTAAACTGCACTCTACCCATAGCCGAAGGTGGCCTAGATGGCGATGTATTCTACATCGATACTGAAGACACATTCCGCCCAGAACGCATAACTCAAATGGCTAGAGGACATGGCTTGGATCCTGAAGCCGTATTGAAGAGAATTCACGTAGCCCGTGCATACAACTCTGCACACCAAATGTTGCTAGTAGACGAAATCAAGAGAGCCTCCAAAGGCCTCAGCGTAAAAATGGTGATTGTCGATTCCCTTACTAGCCACTTTCGAGCTGAATACATAGGCCGTGGAATGCTGGCAAACAGGCAACAAAAGTTGAATAAACACCTCAAAGAACTAAAGCAACTTGCCGATATAAACAATGCCCTCATACTGGTAACCAACCAAGTACACAGCAGACCTGATGCCATGTGGGGTGACCCCACAAAGCCCATCGGTGGCCACGTCCTTGCGCACGCAAGCACATTCCGTCTATACTTACGAAAAGCCAAAGGTGGGCGTAGAATTGCACGCTTAGTAGACTCTCCAAACTTACCTGATGGTGAATGTATCTACCAGGTCTGCGAAGATGGACTAAGAGACTAATCACAAACCTTTGGCTACTCAATTATTGTACTGTTGACAGGCTCCACACCAATGGAAATTATGCCCTTGATGCGCTACGGTTTGAGTAGTCCCACTACAGCGGGTGCAGACGGGTTGGGAAATGGGACTCAACTCTGAATCTGTGGAATCATTGAGGAGAGAAATTTCCTCAGAATCACGACGCCTCAATAGCAGGATGGAGGCTCCGATGAGGAGTACTAGCCCGGCTGCCCCGCCCCAAACGAACAATGAATTATCGGACTTCCCAGACTTGACTTCGATTTGGCTACTTGAGTTGCTTTCGTTTCCAGAATTATTTTCCTCGGGAATAGGTGGATTGTCGGTTTGATTTTTGGGTTCCACTGGTAATTCTTCACCACTATGATTACTCCATTGTTCTATGGTGGTTGAGTACTGTAAATTAGTTGATCTAACTACAACAATTAGTCTAGTTGGGCCGCTTCGTTCGATGTACCTTAATTCGTCAACATATCCAGCAGGTGCTGGATTGAAAGAGAGACTTGCATTTCCAATGCATAATTCATCGCAATCGAGAGATTCATTCAATTCAATTATGAAAACTTCAATCATCTCGGTATTTTCTCCTCTTGAATACCAAGATATTTTTACTGTCCACTGTTCAAAATCAGAAGTAACGAAGATGTCTAAGTTTTCAGGTATCGAAGGCTCTGGGTCTCCTTGGCATTTACTTGCATCTTCTGGATGATTATCGATTTCGCTGGCAACTGTGCTGTTGGGTGGACAGCCATCTCCATCTAAATCTGACCAAGCAAGTGAGTTTTGTGGAAATGCATCTCCCATTTCAAACCTCAACCCATCCTCTCCTATCGTAAATGAATAATTATCACCATAACCATCCGCATCTTGGTCACTACACTGATGAGGATTATTTGGAAATGCATCACCAATATCTACTCGCCACAGTCCATTCAAAGACCATGAGTGAT
>Ga0302119_10001610_pt1 | contig 10137 bp, 7 predicted proteins | sample AG5_Tmax_MG_FD_203114 | JGI IMG/M metagenome (GOLD analysis project Ga0302119, IMG submission 203114) | Marine microbial communities from Western Arctic Ocean, Canada - AG5_Tmax | ecosystem: Environmental > Aquatic > Marine > Oceanic | place: Canada: Western Arctic Ocean | collected 2017-10-01
TTCCATCCTTCAGTCTCAGATTCTGCAGCCTCTCTCACGCGTTTTGGCCCTCCAACCCAGTAAAACCAGGCAGTCCACATCCCTACTAAGATAAGGAGGAATCCATATTCAAACATCATCTTGTGGAATTCATACATCTCATTTGCACACCACACACTTCGCGGAGTTTCATCACATCCAGACCTTGCAAAATGATATAGAAGAGTTAGACGCATCAGATTCAAGACGAATACCAATGAACAAAGAACGGCAATCCCTCGCAATTTCAAACGCTGAGGGACGCCATCAGTTAACATGACTAAAGTTGATATGAATAGCATTTCATGTATGCCAGCACATTCATCACCAACAAATAGTGCAATTCGCCCATCTGGAAAGTTTGGGTGTATCAAATCAACCCGTGTCCACCAACCTTGGTGAGTAGAAAACTCACTTGCCCCAGGTCCAAATATCAACTCCGTTAGATTATGCCATAGGTAAGCCTCGGCTGTCTGAATAACAGCCAAAGTATTGGATGGTTGAGTGAGGAACCAGTAGACCATCTCCAAAACCAAAAGAGCAAGTGGGATTTTGAGGTAGCGAAGGCCCAACCTGCCGACTTCAGGCCATGACATATCGTCATCAGCACGTTTAGTCGCAGTCTCCATCATGCTTACACAAGATGTGCTCGCCTTTGAGTCATGTGGTAATAAATCAGTGAACTAGATGGTCGCCGGATTGAAAAGGGATATCCATGAGGTTGTAGCGATGCTAGAGCCGCTTCCACTTGGCAAAGGTGCAATTGATGAAGCTAGCAAGAGGATTGACGTTATTGGCTTTCTATGCCCGATACCAATTGCTAAGACAAGAGAAGCGCTAGCAGAAATGGAAACTGGAGAGGTATTAGAAGTCTGGGCGGATGACCCAGAAACTCTACATGACATGCCAATTTTATTGCAGAGGATTAATGCAACCCTTCTTTCAGTGGAAACAGATGCGGGAGAATACAGGTATCTCATCAGGGCAGGGGAAACAACATGACAAGAGATGAGATTCAACTAATTGAACAGCAGTCTGTTCCATCTACTGCTCGCCTCCCAACGTCGAGCGGTGAGTTCCAAATTCGAGTATTCCATGAACAAAGCACTGGCCTTGACCATGTCGCTTTGACCTTGGGGGATATGTCTGGCCCAGATCCTGTATTGGTACGCATGCATTCAGAATGTCTGACTGGGGATGCCTTTGCTAGTTTACGTTGTGATTGTGGCGCCCAATTAGAAACTGCAATGGCGGTAATCCAAGGACAAGGCTGGGGCGCATTGCTGTATTTACGTCAAGAGGGAAGAGGAATTGGATTACATGCTAAAATCCAAGCATACCATTTACAAGACAAAGGAGCAGATACTCTTGATGCAAACCTGATGCTTGGATTGCCAGCAGATGCTCGAGATTACAAAATCGCAGCCTCTATGCTCAAAGCACTGGATATTCCAAGAGTTAGTCTATTGACGAATAATCCCGATAAGGTAGAGCAATTGTCAAAATATGGAATCGACGTGGTTGAGAGGGTCCCATTGGTGGCAGGAATTGGGGAAGATAACAGGTCATATCTTTCTACTAAAGCCGAACGAATGGGACATCAATTGAGTCAAGATGAACTTCAGAGTTGAAACTCATTCAATTTTCCGAATGCCCTTTGGTGCGAATATGAAGAATCCAGTAATCAGGATAAGAATCAGACCTACAGCCGCACTGATTTTCACTTCATTTGCTAGGCCTGCAGAAACTGAATCACTCCCCGTTGCGGTGATTTCAGGTTTAGTAATTGAGATGACTTTCGAGGCATCATTATTGGATTCATCAGATTCACGGATCGTTAAGCCATGGTCTAAAACAATGGTTAAGAGCGCAACATCATCATTTGTAGGAACTTGCCAATTACAAACCACTCTACGCAACTGCCCAGGAGCGACAAGGTCAATGATGGCCACATCGAATAATTGACCATCTGCAAGGCACCTGATAGAAATAAAATCGGCATCTGCCTGCCCTTGGTTGCGAATCCATCCAACCACCTCTACAACATCACCGGCCTCAACATGGTCAGCAGAATCCGATATCTCCACCGACTCAACATAGATGTCAGGAAGCGCCATTGCCACTACAGTAATTACTTGCGAAACAGTATTTGTTCCATCTGAAATTGTTATTGTTAATTCCCACTCACCTGCAGTGGCAGGTTGAAGTTTCACTTTTCCAGATTCAAAAGTCGCCCAAGAGTAGTCGAAACTGACAGTTAATTCATTATTGCTATTATCGACATCTGAAAACTCTAAATCGATGAATGCTGTTGAGGGTAAGGACACTAGAATTTCCGAAGCCAAAGTTGAGAAAACAGGCGCATCATTTACATTTTGGACTGTAACAGTAAATTCTTGGCTCCATGTATTTCGCTCTTCCATGCCTGGTCTATCCATAACTGAAACGCTGATTACAGCCTCTCCACTCGCTTCAGGGACAAGTTTTATTCGGACCTGGTCTTCTATGATATCTGCTTCTATAATACTAATATCTGAGGAGGATACTGCCAATTCTAAATTCTCAACAGCAGTTAAATCATCAGTGCATTGGACTGGGAAAATACGCCCTGACCCATCTTCTGTCAGTTCAAAATCAGCGATGAAATCGCAATCTGGAGTTTCATCCCATGAGAGAGAATAACCACCATCAATCTCGAATCCAGTAACCTCTACTACCAAATCCTTTGCATCGCCACCGCCGTCCCAAGTGAATGCTGATGCCAAATGGAGGATTAACGATTCACCATCCGCCGGCAGGACATCTCCGATACTAACGCTATGCGAGTATGTGCCTAAGGTACTGATATCAAAACGGTGGACCAATTCATTCTGCATTGAAACTTGAACACGGCTGCCATTTGGAATTATTGAATCCACATCACCATGAATATTGATACTTATGTGGAGGGTTGGATCATTAATATCAAGGCGTACTCTTTCAATGCAACCATCGCTTAACTTCACTTTTATTTGAAGGTACTCAGAGGTGGGAAGAATTGAGGAGAATGCGGTTTGGGACCAAGCAGACCAACTCAATCCATCATCTGATGAACTGACTTCTAAGGAGCCGGTCCAAGTACCAGCACTTGAAATTCTACCCCAGTTCTGGCCATGTGGGCGCCGGACCATCTCTGAAGTCCATGTTCCTTCTACTCCTTGGCTTGAAGCCTCTAAGCCGCATGATGTCAATGTCAAACCTTGCCAGTCCCCATTTGTCATATTCAAGTCCATAATAGGCAGTTCCAAATCAGGGATTTCCAATTCCGCTACAGAAGTTTCTACTCCCCAAGTTGGCGTTTGGTGGACTACTCGTATTCCAACTGCATCTATCTGAAGTTGAGAATCATCTGTCCCTCCAACACTCACATAATCTAGAGTTATTTCAGCTCCTGAAACGACTGACCAAGTCCAATCAAATGACGAACTAACATTCATTTCCCAATAGGGTGAATTCATCTTGTCTACTGCCGCTTGGGTATGAGCCCAAGTTTTTACCAATTCATTATGTCCGGCATCATCGATTGAAAATCGAACTGAATCCTGATTAAGGGCATTTGGAATGGTAAAGGAAACAACCAGAAAGACATCACGTAAGGCCGTATTTTCAGAGGCTGATACATCAAAAGTATTGACTACTATTTCAGGACCTAATGTCCAAGAATATGTGCCATCGGGTGCACCTACTGCACCGCCACCATATTCAGAAGCATTTTCTTGTGCCCAAAATATTGAGGATTCCAAGTTTAATGGGCGGCTATGGGTGAAAGAGACCTTTGAATCTGCAGACATTCCAGTGGTGAACTCGGCTGCATCGTCTCCGGGCCAAACTTGGTTAGTGAAAGTCCATTCACCTGAAGACAGAATGCTGCTATCTACTAAATCAAAGGATTCCATTGAATCAACGACTCTAGCGGTAGTTGGAATTGCTGCCAATAAGGGCAATAATAGCAAGGCTACCAAAATTGCCGAGGTCCCATTTTGACTCGCCATGACCTATGGGCTACCATCTCCGCCCTTCAAAGTCGTGGTCTAATGCTTGCAGTTATGCGCACAACCTTCAAACGGTCATCGACGGTCGCCGGCTTACTCGATGGCTGTGGTAGTGTAGGGGTTAGCACGGTAGGTTGTGGTCCTGCCGGCCCGGGTTCAATTCCCGGCCACGGCCCCATCGAGCAATATGTGGCGATAGAGACTCTATGGCCGTAATCTTAACGCATGAAAGTTGTATTGTTTTTTGATGTTCGGTTTGAGGTTTGAATCGCTTATCGTCAGGCGTATAAACGCGAAAACCGAGGGAATTATCATAAGTAGTCCGAGTTAGAAGAGGCTACTCTTCCGGCTGTGGGGGCCATGTGGACTTGTTTCACAAGGAGGGGTGAAAGGAGTGTGGGAAAACCATGAGTGAACTAAAGATTCGCATCGAGACCGATGAATGGACCTATGAGGAATACGTAGAAGCTTGAAGGAATATTGGATTCAAGCCTTGAATCGTGGATATACTCCAGGGTTGAGAAGTACGCAGTTTGAGCGTGCCACTTCGCCAGAATCTTTTGCGGCGATTTCTTCAGTGCTGAAGAGCAATTCTGCTAGAGCGACTAATTCACCCTTCAGGGTATAAATGGCTACTTCATGTCCGGCTTTTACCGAATCAGGCATAGATACTAATCCTGGCTTCATTAATGGAGAGCCATGAGCAAGGCTTGCTGCTGCTGAATCTTTAACGATGACTTTTGGATATCTCCTTGTTAGTAATTCCATTGGCTGAATTAGGCGCATTAGGGCTTCTTCTTGGCCCTTTTCCTGCCAAAGCCAGACGGCATCTGCTAATTCTTGCATGCTAACACAGTTCTCTAAGTTGAAAATTCCGCTTCTGTTTCTTCGTAATTCAACCAGTTCACAGCGTCGGTTGATCAAAAGTCCGATATCTCTAGCCATCGTACGGATGTAGGTTCCAGCCTCACAATCGATTTCTAAAACTAAATATTCGCCTTCGTTATCGAGTACTTCGAGTCTTTTGATGCGTCGGGTTCTAACTTGAACCTTTACTGCTGAGATGTCTGGTGGGACATTGTAAATCCGCCCGCGCTGTCTTTCTATAGCGGAATTAAGTTGTTCTTCATCAAAACCTCCATGGATTCTGAGGACTGCAATGTAGGTCTTATCATGAGAAAGTAAACTTGCTGTTAGACGCATTGATTTTCCAAGTAGAAGAGGAAGTACCCCCGTTGCAAATGGATCTAATGTGCCTCCATGGCCCATTTTTTCCATAGCAAATAATTCTCGAGCCCACGACGCTAATTGATGAGAAGTAGGTCCAGCCGCTTTGTCGAGGAGGATGATGCCTGATGCCATCCTTTCTTCGAGGTTCCTTGCCTCTGGTCTTTTGCCATGTTCAGGAGATGAATTGGCTTCTGTGAATTCTATTATGCTCATTCTTTGGCCTCCTCAAGGTATGATTGCACTACTGCCAGCACTTCCTCTTGGTTGAGGGCGGTAGCATCGAGTACATGTGTGTAGGGGGTAGAGTCGCTGGGATTTAGCCCATAGAGATTCTCAAATCGAGACAAGTCTCTTTGCTCACGAGCAAGGATTTCTTGTTTTCTTTGGAGATGTTCGCCCGCTTCCCGTGCAATGACTCGGCGTGCTCTCTCATCAACTGAAACTTCAAGCCACAGCCTGACACATTCGATTTCTTCTTTGAATGCCCACCAGCCAGCGAGCCTGCTTTCCACGATTTGAGGGCCAGATACCTTATTCATGTGCATCCGTAGTTCTTCATCGAGGGCCCTATCGACAGAGAGGTCTTGCTTACAAAGTTCCGAAAATTCTGCTAAACCCATCGAACGCGCTTTGGCATGGCTTCGAAAGACCATTCCACCATTTAGGTAATCCCAACTATGTGCTTGGCATAATCCAGCAACCAAGGTTGAGGTTCCGCTGCCAGCCTGACCGCTGACTGTTATCATCAACATTTGCTTCACTTCCATAGATGTCTGCATATGCCGCATCTTAATTCGCCACTACCGGCTCTTTCTACATTTTCACCTTCACATTCAGGACAAGTTGTGCCTTCTTTTGGTGGAGTTCTTGAGGAAATTGTTTTTGAAACTACTTTTTCTGAGGACTTTGGACCACTACTGCCTTTGAATTGTCCTTTGGAGCGGCGTTGGCGAGACCTTGATTGGTTGCCTTGCTTTTCCTTGTTAACTATCAGATGCAAGTGTGGTTCTGGAATGCTTTCTCCAGCAAGAACCACGGGGTGGGATTTGTATCTCCATAATTTGATATGGCGGTCAACTGCTCTACCCATCGGTGCTGACATACAGATGTAGACGCAAATCCATGCAGGGAACAATAGAAATCTACCATCTAACATATTCCATTCAGGGGTCCAAGGCAGGCTGATATAATCGACTCTGAATCCATTAACCACATTCCCTACCCATGCAAATATCGCGATAATGAAGATGAAAGTGAACATCATCGGTTTCATTCCGCCCATTTGAACAGCCATTTGTTCTGGCATTAATTGTTGTTGCAGCATTGCCGCCTTTTCCTTGCGGATTGGGTCTCTTGCCATTGCCGCCTCATTTGTCATACGACGAACTTGTGACATGCGGTGAGCGATGTGAGCTTGCTTTATTGGGTCTATGAAAAAATTCCTCAAAACAGTATTAACCAGCATTGAAGCAGTTCCAATGACTAGTACTGTAACCACAAACCATTTTTCTTCTGGGAGCACTGGTGAAAGGATTGGATCTGCATAATCAGCCAAACCTTCTCTGAATCCTGGGTTCAGCAATAGAACCATCATCATCAGCATGAAAAATAGCATCATCAGCATACCACCCGCTGGAGCGGGAGGTCCAGCGCTTGGTGCAGCCTGTGCCATGGCTTGTGCGACTCGCTGATTCACATGAAGTTTGGCTTCATCAAAGGTAGTGATTTTCTAATCATTCATTCGGCATGCTTTCAGCATGAACCACCATGGCACAGCATGGATGCGGTTCAAGCGACCCTTGATATGGCCGATGCGCAGGCTAAAATGGGGCTAATGGATGAAGCCGTATCAGAATTGAGGAAGGCGGTTAGAGTACATCCTAGGAACCTTGAAATCCATGAAAAATTAGGAGTTTTTCTTGCCCAAAAAGAACGCTATGAGGCAGCCCTTCCCCATTTACAAAGAGTCCTAAGGAAGAAAGATGAGCGCGGGGATTTGGTGATGCTTGCTGGTGATTGTGCTTATTCAACCGGTAGAAACAAAGAAGCCGCAAAATGGTTTGAGCGATGCATTTCAATGTCATATATGCCTGAAAGGGCATTGGCGAATCTTGGACGTGCACTGATTGGTAGAAGAAAGCCCCAACAAGCATGGGACAGGTTGCATGAAGCATTTATTGCTAGTGAAAGTTCTTCAAAGGAAGTCCATAAGGTATTGGAAATGTGTGCCCCATTAATCGGCGCTATGGTACCAGCGATGGCTAATATAGAGTGGTTAGATACATCGAGTGGAATCCCAATGGTCGGTGCAGCCTCTGGCTCAATAGAGGAAATGGCTGGAATAATGAGCGAGGAACTTCTAGTTGACAAAGACAATAGTGCATTCGATATTTTCTCTGATGATGATGAGAAAATCGAACCATCTTTGAAAATCGCCTTGCCAGGAAGTGGTTTGGATTCACAAGAGGCTAGAGCGAGTTGGGGAGTCGATCAAGAAGTTTCAATTGAATTTGAAGATATTCAATCAACAGCAAGTGCTAGCCAAGGAAGTTGGATTGGAGATGACCATTGGGATTCCATTCCTAAAGTTGAGATTACTGAGCCTGAGCCTGAGCCTGAACAAGAACCTGAACTTGAACTTGAACAAGTACCTGAGCCTGAGCCTGAACTTGAACTTGAACAAGTACCTGAGCCTGAGCCTGAGCCTGAACAAGAACTGGAGCTTGAACAAGTACCTGAGCCTGAAGTAGAGCAAGGAGCAGATTCAGTAGAGAATGCTGGACTATTATTTGGGGTTGGAGAAACACCCCCTGCAAAATCAGAACAAGAAGATCTAATGGAAGTGCGAACTATGATTCATAGATTGGAAATGCCTACTTCGGGTAGTCCTGTTGTGGCAAGTGAAGGAAACGCCCTTTCACAATTAGCACGCATGCAAAACCCTCCTGCTGTTTGGTGCTGGACTACATCTTATGGAGAAGTGCCTTGGGGATTGGAACTATTGAAGTCCCATCCAAATGATAGACTTGAAGCAGCAAAGGCCGAATTAGAAGAATGGAACAAGCAGAACCCCGGTGTGTGGTTGGCTATAGATATGCAGGCTAAGAAGAGAGTTCCTGTAAACATGGAGGCTCTTGTTCAAGTCATCACAAACGTGAACACACCAATCATCATCTTGGTTCCTGACGATGAAGTCAAGTGCAGTTGGCCACGATGGGGCTTAGAATAATTCACTTAAAATTTGAAGCCACAAGTTGTGCACTCTGGAGTACCTTCAGGATTCTGAGTTGTGCAGATTTCGCAGGTTAGTACTCCACCAGAAGTTTCCTCAGGTGCTTCCTCAACTACTTCTTCTGCAGCCTCTCCTTCATCGGCAGCTTCCTCAACTACTTCTTCTGCAACTTCTCCTTCATCGGCAGCTTCCTCAACCACTTCTTCTGCAGCCTCTCCTTCATCGGCAACTTCCTGCTCAGAGTCATCTTCACTAGATTCTTCTTCGCTACCCCATGCTTCAGCAGCAGAGGATAGTTCTCCCTTGTTCAGATATTTGTTGTCATCTGTATCGAAGTTTATTGCATGGGCAAGGAATGCGTCGCGGTCTTCTATCCCGTTTGCTTCCATTACCTTTAGGAGGACATTTTCATTCCAACTAAAACTGGCTATATCAGTTTCAGTAGCAGCATCTTCTTCGCCTTCTACTTCATCACTAGTCATCTTGGCCATGGCTGAGTCATCTTCTACCTCGTCGCCAAAGGTGGCGCCGTGGAATTTTTGCATTGCTTGAGCATCGATGTCCCCATCTCCCTTTATCTCGTAAGATACTTCTAAGCGCTCATCTTTGGCAATCACTGGAACGTTCCATTCAACATTCATACCATCATCCGAGTCGGACGTATTCATCTCAACATCGCTTCTCTTTTCATTACCTGCACCTCTAATAATACAGTCTTTGATATCAAAACCAGACGGTAATATGTCGTGGATAACAAGGTCCTGAAGGGCAGTATCTGAGCGGTTTTCGAAGATTATTAGAACCTCGTAGCGACCTTTTCCACCGATTGGAATGACGGTCTTTCCAGCGCTGAACTTGCGGCGCTTGTGGCTGACCTTGATGACTGGGGCGTCGCTTGCGTCACGAGCACAAACAGGTCCGAATCTCTCGGCACTGAATTCTATTCTACTAGGTGCTGCAACTTCTTCATTAGCAGGTGTTGGATCTGGTGCAGTCAAACTATAGTTGATTTCTAAAGTTTGACCCGATAATAGGCCGATTGGACCACGAGTTCCAACAGTTAATTCCAGAGTGTGTCCTTCTCCATCAGGGCTACGGCGGAATTCCTCAAGGCTGACTCCATCCTTTAACTCTGCACGGAATTGTTCAGCACTCATCCTTTCTCCATCGATGTTAATGGTGATGGAGTCGGTATCAAGGGCATTGAATAAGCCAGGAATATCATCTGTAATTCTCATCAAATTGATTTCTGATGAACCAGTATTCTTAATGCTTAAGCAGGAGTTTACAACTTGTTCTCGATAACTTCTGAGAATTGCTGCATCGTAAGTCTTCTGAACATCGGCTTCCAAGACAGAGAAGGTCTGTGGTTCTAACTCAATGCTACCAGAAGAACTGTGCTCAATACGAGGGATGACTGAGTATCCTAATTCATTTGTGAAATCAGGTCTGTCGTTTGCTTCAACTACCATAACCTCTGATTCCCACTTGTCTTGGGGAAGAACATCATCTGCAACATCTGAGACATCGAATAATAAGTCATCACTTCCAGATACTCTTACCTGTAGTTTAACGAGGTCCACAGCGAAACTGGAACGGTTCTCGAAGACTGCTTGACAACGCCAG
>Ga0302119_10001612_pt1 | contig 10132 bp, 7 predicted proteins | sample AG5_Tmax_MG_FD_203114 | JGI IMG/M metagenome (GOLD analysis project Ga0302119, IMG submission 203114) | Marine microbial communities from Western Arctic Ocean, Canada - AG5_Tmax | ecosystem: Environmental > Aquatic > Marine > Oceanic | place: Canada: Western Arctic Ocean | collected 2017-10-01
AAAAAAAAGCACACCGGGTGGTGTGCTTTTTAGTTTGGTTATTACCCTTAAGATTAAATCTTACTGGAATGCAACGTTTGACAATGTTATTGCGTCAACGTAGTCTGCCGCGTTACCCAAAGATGAAGCAGTATTAGTTAATTCAATATAACCGTATCTGGTCATGAAAGAAACTACTGGTTCAAATGTGCTAGGATCCATTACAGGTCCTGTGCTCATTAATGGGATATAAGGACAATAGAACGCAGGTGCGTCAGTTTCACTTGAACCTTTGTATCCAACAAGTACTTTAGTTCCATCAGCCGCATAACTATCAACAAATACTTTGATAGATCCGTTAAGGATACCAGCAAGTTTTGTGTTAGTAGGTGCTTCAAATGAACCTTCAGTTGTTCTTGCGAATGTTGAAGTGGATGCTGACTGTAATACTGTCAACGCTTCTGGACTAACTACGATGTAGTTACCAGCGCCACGTCTTGTTCTAGCCGCGATTCTATTCGCCGCTCTATTGATCTCAATAGCCAATACAGCATGTCTGTCACCGACGTAAGTCTGTGTACCAGTAACGCTGTTAAAGTCTAAGGTAGTACCAGCGCCTGCTAGAGATCTTAGTGAACCAATGATTTCTTGGTCAATTTCTACTACGATTTCTTGTGCAAGTGCTTGCATAATTTCAGCTTCAACATCAAGACCATGCATTGATTCAGCATCTTGTGCCGCTTCAAATGTCCATCTTGCAGATAGACGTCTTGTTTTTGCTTCAACTGTTTGTTTTAAGATTTGTATGCTTAATTTCTTACCTGGTGTTCCTTCACTACTTGCAGTAGCATCTGGATTACCTGAGTAAGCGTTAGCAATCTTAAATGGGCTAAGAGCCTCATCACCTGGGTTCACGCCAGTTGCCGCTTCGGCATAACGTGTTCTTAGTGTGTGGATTTGCCCAACTGGGCCACTCATAGGCTGTACGCCCACAAGTTCGTTAGCTATAACTGAAGGCATAACCCTTCTGATTAGAGGTAACATTACTTTGTTTAATGTAGCAACGTTGCCAGCCTGTGTAGCACCACTTGATGCTGATTCCTGAATATATCTTTTGGTGTTCTCCAGGACTACATCCAAAGTACTCTTTCTAGAACCGTTAAGTCCTTCTAAAAGTGCGTCTTTGGTAGCTGACCAATTGCTCTCAAATAATTCTGCCATTTCTTTATCTCCTAATTTGAAAGTCCGGCTAATTTACGGATTTGGTTAATTTCAACCACGTCCTGTTCATCTTCAGATGAAGGCTGAACGTTTTTATTACCAGTGTGTTCTGAAACCACTGATTCATTCAATGCTTTTCTACTCTCTACTGCTGGGACTTCGCCATCTAAAACAGATGGGAGATACTTATTGAATTGCTTCTCTAAGTTCTCAGTCTTTACACTTTCAAGTAAATCTACCATTAATTCTTTTTTGCTTTTGCTAAGTGGTTTAAGTAGCTCACTTAATGTATCTTTACGATCCATTAAATCGTTTGCTACGTTCAACTTAGATTCAACTAGTGATTTTGCTTCTGCAGTAGCCTCTGCTTGTGCTTTAGTTTCTTCTAATGTTTTCTTAACGTCTGCGATTTCTTTTTGTAAATCTTTTACATCAGAAGTTTCATTCAAGTAACTTGAACGATATTCATTTGCAAATGATTCAAATATTCTACGACCGAAATCGTTTTCTCTTGCGGCTGTGATGTCGTCTTTAAAACTATTAACGTTTTCTTTTACGATAGCGTTAACTGTCTTTTCAACTGTATCAGCGGCACGTTTAATGAAATCTGCTTTCGAAGAAGCAAGTTGTTTTTTGCCTTCTCTTACCATTTTCACTTTCTGCTCAACTAATTCTTGTTTGTCTGAATGGAATTCTTTAAGTTCTCCAGCCAACTGTTCAACAACAAAATCGTCAAGTTTAGTTACATGTTCTGCAACATTAGAGCGTTCAGCTCTTAACTCTTTAATCTCTTTTGCTAATTGTTCAGTAACAAACTTGTTTAGCTTTGTGCTATGTTCACTGATAGCCTTTTTATAAGCAACTCTTTCTCCAGCAACAGCTTTTTTATCTTCAGCAATTTCAGCAATTTCTGCTTCAATACGCTGATGAATAAAACCGTCAACTGCTTCAACGATAAGACCTTTGTCATGCTCATATCTTTGAGCAAACTCTTCTCTTAATTCCGCTGTAAGTTGTTCTTTGGCTTCGGCAAGACGACTTTCCCATGCCTCAACGATACTTGTACGAACTTCTTCGTTAATATCACTAGACTCGATTAGGTCCTCAAAATTTACTGCCATAGTAGTCTCCTACCTCAATTTTAATTCGTTAATAAAATTAACGATCTGTTTAGTTAGGTGCCGGTTAGCACCAATGTTTCCGTGTGTATAGTCTTTAGCGATTTCATGTAACATGCTACCGCCTTCCATATTAAACAAAGACTCATAAATGGTCTTTGGATAAGCATCGGGGGCCGAAGGTTGAGCAACAATATCAACAGTAATGATATCAAAATCAGACACACGACCTGATTCATTAACATTACCACTTCCTCTACTGCTTACTCCTAACTTTGCGCCAGCTTTTAATAAAGCTCTTGCAATATTTCCCATCGGTGTATCGATAATTTTCAATTTTCCTGTTCCATCACTGCCATCGCAATGCATTTCTGTAATGATATGACTAACTCGGTCTAGGTTAATTTGTAACTCTTCTGGATGATCTAACTCACCCATTACAGTTTCACCAGTTGATAATCTTGCGGTAACGTTCTCAACAGCACGTTGTATCTCGTCTTTGGGATATACTCTTCCATTTTGATTTTTAACATCGCCTTGAATGAATAACCCGGACATAAATAAATCCTTTCCATCGTTAGTTTCAAGTAATTGAATCTTACTTTGTTCAGGGCTCATGTATTCGTATAACTTACGCACTATTTAATATACCTTAAAGTTAATTAAGCCTTTTTAGGCTCAACTTTTATGTTATCACTTGGTGTATGGTCTTTAGCTGAGTCGCCTTTGTTGCCGTCTCCACCGTCGTTAACTTTAACAGGGTCACCTGCTCCAGTAACAATAGTTTCACTTGGCTTTTTAGTTAAAGGTGATTCGCCTTCTGCATCGCCTGCGCCACCTTTTGGTGCCGCTACGTTATCAGACAATTTAGTAGCTTCTTCAACTACTTCGTCGTCGTCATCTGCAACTTCCTCATCCAAATCATATTCAATTGACTCTTCTTCTGGTTGTTCTATGTCCGTAATCACGTCCATGTCTACTGGCAATTCTTCTTCGCCTTCACCATCTTCTTCGCCTGAAAGTAATTTTTCAAATTCAGCTCTTAAATCTTCTAGTTCATCTTCTAAACTGTCGACTTTATCTTCTAAGTCTTCTTCACTAGCTTCTTCTTCGTCGCCTCCGAATGCACCAATCTCATCTGCATCAATACCAGCGTCTGTATCTTCTACATCGCTAACAAAATCTGCTTCTGGATCGCTATCATCGATAGCTTCTTCTACTGCTTCTTCATCTGACTCTTCTGATTCTTCAACAGCTTCTTCGTCTGTCTCTTCAGTTTCGACTACTTCATCATCTTCATCTAATATACGCTCGTACTCTGCTCGAGCAGTTTCAACGACATATTCGTGAAGTAGCTCTTCGGCACGCTCGTTATCTTCTGCAAGTAGTAGTTCGAGAACTTGTTCTAATTTATTGCGTTCTGACATTGCTGAGCTCCTATAATTATAAGACTAAGATGAATGTTTTAGTGCTGTAAACAGCAAAAATTGTATTTACATCTTAATATGTGTAATACTTATACGGTGGTGGGGATTTTGGATAGTTATAGGCAAAAACAAGCCCATTTGGCATGAAATGTGTAAAATGGTGTATATGTACAGAATATTTATGCAGTATGCCAGTTATGAAAACTACGTTGTTAAATACGGAAATACGGCTTTAAGGTTTCAGTATACGCTTCATGGGCTTCTAACGGCAAGTGATGGTCATACTTAGTTCCTGGGCTATTTTCCCAGCTTCCCCATAATTGATCACATACGTCTAAATAATCTGCTATTCCTTTTTGTTGTAGCATGTCTGTTGGTATATCCCAACTAGTTCTTTCTTTAGCGTAAGGGTCTCTAGTGGTCATGTCATATCCCTCAGCCCAGTCGAATGTGTTGGGTGCGAATACAACTTTTTTACCCCTTAATTGTAATTTTTGTAAGGCATAAGTTAGTATCATTTGCTGTTTGTGTCGCTGTACATCAGCATCATATATGTGCAAAAAATGCCTTTTTAATGCTTCAAAACTGTTGTTTGTAAACACACGCTCGTACCGTTGTATCATGTTATTGTCTGCTAAAGCCTTGTCAATATCTTCATTAAATATACTTCCGTAACTGTCTATCATTATCGTAGGAGCATATCCTTTGCCATAGCCGGGAGCATGTTCGTCCCTATACTTCTCTATCATGACATGGTTAAAATCTACGTTATCCCAGCCTTTTTCGGGATCGTAACGTGGTGAGTCTTTAAGTTTGATTTCTTCTCTAGTAACTGTTGTAGCATTTATAATAAACACATCTGGATCGTAGTGTTTTAATGCATAGTCTACTTGTAGTGCAATGCCAAAGTTACTGCAACCAGGTTTAGCTAAGTTATAGTATTCTGCATTTAAGTGTGATGATATTAACGAACCGAACTCGATTCCTTTATGTTCTGAATCTACCGAGGACCATGAGCATCCACAAACGGCAAGTTTCATTTAAAATTCCGGTGTTGCTTCAGCCGCTTTAGCATACATAAGAGATGCAAATTCACGCTGTTCCAGGTTCTCTGACTTTTTAATTTCTCTGTATTTTCGTAACTTATTCAATGTTTTTAGAGTAAGTTTAGCTTTTCTAGTATCGTCTAGAGTCCTGCCTACTGTCCGATCATTTTCTGGGTTGTAAAATTCTGTTAATCTCATTATAAATTTCCATCTGGTATTTCAGATCCAGGCTCCATTCCGCTAATATCTGGATTCAATACATCATCCATTGGTGCTGGTATGTCTTCTACCGGTGCTTCTATATCTAGTGGAGCACTTGGTCCAGGTCTAACACCTACATTTCGTAAGCCAACTTCGCCTTCGGAGTCTGTATTGTATTTATTCTCCATCTTCCAATAATGCTCGTTATCCTTCATTTCTTCTTGATTTAATCCTAAGTACTTTTTAAGTTTAAATTGCTGACTTAAATACGGTACTGCTTCTAAACTTCCAAATAGTTGTGCTCTTTGCAGATCCATATCTAGATCTCTGTATGAACTAAAGTTTTGCGGTACTGTTAACTCTAATTTAAATGTACTGCTATCAATCTCAATACCTTTATAGTTTAAGAACATTTTAAATTCTCTATCTAATGTTCGTATAATTTGTTTTTGTAGTCTTTGACAAAACTTAGCAAATTGGAATTCTTGAATATATGCAACGCCTACCTTGCCGTCATTAACTGCCGCTGTTCCGTCATCTGGACCAGTAGGTAAATATGAACTTGGTACTCTCAAGCCTCTTAACAGTTTATTGTTAAAGTATTTTAAGTCGTCAATTTGACCTAAGTTCTCACCACCTGGTAATGTTTCAACTTTACTACCACGACCGTCTGCCGTTTGAGCAAAGAAATAATCCTCTAACATACTCATTGGATTGTAAGCCGCGTCTGCAACATTGTTGCCATCTTTGTTTTTGTTAGGTACACGCTTTTGCTGTACTTCATACTTAACACGTTCTAAGTATTGTTGTGCTTTGTGAGGAGGCATATTACCAACGTCAATCATAAACACTCTTCTTTCAGGTGCTCTATGAACTCTGTAAATAATAATACTATCTTCTAATAATTCTTTTTGTTTAAAAACTTTAAATACTGGCTCTAATACACTAATACCAAAGGGCCAGGAATGATCCATGCCTTCTGTTAAACTAATGTGTACTACATGTTGTGCATCTACTGGGCTACCTGTTGTAGCACCTTGGTCTCCGCCCATTGGCGAATAGTTACTAACACTAGTTCCAACATTGCCGCCTGCCATCATGCCACTGTTTGCGCCATATGGTCTAGCATGTAGTGCCGCGGCACTTGTAGCTGATAGTTGTTCAAAGTTAACGTCTAAGTTTTTAACAAAGTAAGTTTCAATTTTCTTACCTTCACTTTCGTTAACAACAACTTTCTCAATGTTTGCTGGGTCTACCCAATATAGTTTATACGTTTCTGGATCTCTAATAAAGAACTGGTCTCCGTATTTTAGAGTGTTCCTTACCATTTTGAATGCTCTTCTTCTTAGCTCGTTATTATTACACCATTGGTCAAGTGTTTTGCTAAGAATTTTCATTTCTGTTTCACTAGGATCTTCTGTAAACTCGAATACAAATGGTAATTTAGTATACTCGTCATCTTGGGAACAAAATTCTGCAATAATATCTAATGCCGCATTAATCTCCAAGTCGTTGTCCATTTGATCGTACTGAATGTAACGCATAAGTCTGTTAGGACTTCCTGCATATACCTCAGGTAACCAACTGCTAAACCGTGCCGCACCAAATTGTCCAGCGGTGTTACTGTCTACGTTAGTAGGCATTCCACCGTTTGCTGTTGCATTAAAATATTTTCGCCAAGTTGCCATAAAAGTTCCTTTATATGCGTATATTTATCACTTTAATGAAAATATGTCAACTATTTTTGATATTAAGCGTCTAGGTCTTTAGTTGCTTTAATAGTAAGCTTCGTTAATCTGTTATTTTCTGTCTGTAATGCAATCATTTGTTCTAACAATACCGCCGCCTTGGCATCTGCTGAATCAAAGGGAGACGTTATATCTCGGAGTGTGTCTGGTGAGGCTCCAGGCTTTGGTTTCACATCTGGGCCAACGTCTGATGGATCTGTTGTGTCTGTTGCTTGTAGTTTAGCTACTGCTGTTCCAGTAGTTGTTTTAGGTTGAGATTTAGGCATCCCATTTTGATCCCGAGTCCAGCCTTCCGGTAGTTCATCTTTGCCAGTTCTGTCATAATAAGCCTGAGCTGTTTCTGGTGCATAATCGCTTTGTCCGCTATACGGAGCCGGTTTGCTTTTTTGCAATTTGGCTTTCTTGTTATCAAGGGCTGTTTGAGCAGATAGCACATCTTTATCTAGTTGCGCCATCCCTTCTTCATCACCAATATCATCAAAAAAGCCAACAGCGTCTTTCTGGGCTTCCAGTGCTTTGTCTAGTGCTCGCTCCAATGGTTCTAATTTTAGGAGATCATCAAGGTCAAAGTTAGCTACAGGTTTGTCTACCTCTTCTACAGGTTTGTCTACTGCTGTTTGTACTAGTGGTGCTGATTGTTCTTTCGCTTTAGATATTTCGGTTGTAGTTTTTGGTGTGTTCTCAGACATGCCTGCTACTTTTTCTGGTCCGTCAGCTGATGGTCCTTTAGGAGCCATTATGCTAATTGCCGCTATTTTTAACATATCTGTAAAGTTTATCTTGGATATTTGTTCTGCTAGATAGGCTATGCCGTCTCCCATTATAAAGAACCCTTCTCCAATTTTTTGGCCGTCAAATCCATTGAGTGCTTCGTTTAATTGTGTTTGGCTTGTTGCAAAATATTCTACATTTTTTGCATGTGCTTCCACGCCTTCAAATATCTCAAATGGATTATCTCCCATTTTCTCAAACGAGTCTCCAACAAATTTCATGTTGGTTGCAAACTCTCCTATGCGGCTTCCGAATAACATAATGAATGTTGATTCTTTTGCCATTACTTGGAACCAATCGCCCATATCCTGCAATCTGGTCATTACATGAAGCAATGTCTCAGGTAGTGTTAATATTGATTGTTGGAGTAAAGTAAACCCTTTAGCCATAAACAATAACGGCTCTATGCTAATATCAGCAAGTCCGTCAACGAAACTTTTAATTTTATCTACAGGACTGTCTGCTCCAAATAACGATCCTATGCCATCTTTAAGACTGCTCATTAATGAACCGCCACTTATCGCTGACATTCCTTCGCCTACACTCTTCATTGCAATACCGACTATAGCTAAGTTACGCATGTCTACTTTATCAAATTCTTGTAATGCCTCAGCCATACGTTCTATAACAGGTATAGCTAACGCTCCAAGAAGCATAAACGGTAGCATGGCTCCCATTAGTGCCATAGCGCCGCCTAGTGCTAGTAATCCACCGGCTGTACCTACTAGTCCCGCGCCATCAACCTCTGCTAGTTTTGACAAACTAGGTCCAAAGTTTTTCAAAGGCTCGTTAACTAACTGCATAGCAATGCCAAATGGTAGTAATGCGAGACCTAAAATTCCAATTGCTACTGCGCCTGTTATAATGAATGGTGCTACAAAACTAAGTAGTGCCGCCGCGGCACCTAATACTAGTAGTCCTGCCGCTAATACTCCAATTGTTTTAATTCCAACATCTTTCATTGCCGCAAGTCCATAGCCTAATGGTAAAATCGATAAGCCTAACAATGCTATAGCCGCCGCGCCTTTGACCATTGCTGTTGATCCTTTGCCTAACATATTTGACATCAAAAATAAGCCGCCCAATACTACTGTACCCATTACAACACTAGAAAAGTCTACTTGATTGAATGTTTTAAGTGCAACTGCTGTTACTGCTAAGGCGCCGGCTAGTATAAGCATTGCCGCCGCTCCTTTAAGTACTTTAGTATCGCCGAATTTCTTAACGCCGTCTGCTATCTTTTGTAGGAAGCCACCGGATCTGCCGCCTCCGGTCATTGCACTTTGCAATGAGTCCGTAGCTTTATCGCCACCCATCATGTCTGCTACTTTGCCGCCTACGCCGCCTACGCCGCCTGTTGCGCCGGCTTTGTCGCCAAAACCAAAGACTTTATTAGCAATTGCTCCACCAATGCCTTTTGTCTCACCGCCCAATCCGCCAATTATAGCCTGTTTAGCCGCGGACGCGGCAATAATTGCGGGGATTGCCATGGCGAACATGCCAGCGATGCCTTTTGCTAATGCCCAGCCTAAATCTGCAAAGACCGTTTTAAACATGCCGCTTAAACCACCTTTTTCGAAGGCTTTTTTGAGATACTCCGCAAAGATTTTTAATTGATCTGCCACCATTGTAATATATGGTATTATGGTTTTAGCCATGGATTTTACCCTGTCTCCCATAGATTGTGCGGTGCCTGAAACTGAATCTACGCCAAAACCAAATACGTCTAATATTTCGCTGAAGCCATCCATCATTGCTTTTGTTACTCCAGGGTCTGCAAATAAACTGTAGAACGCATTCTGGGCTCCGCCAGATATCTGTGCCATTACTTTATTAAATTGGTTAGTTCCTTTTTGCACTAAGTCCATTTCGAACCCTGTACCTAATGCTTTGTTAATATCTTTTATTTTGGATTCCGACTGTTCAAACTGTGATATCGCCTGTGCCATCCTTTTTGCATCTTCATCGCCTGTTCTAGCTAGTAAGTAAATACGTTGTTTTTCTTGTTGGGATAAATTTCCTAATTGCTTCGTTAGTCCTTCTACCATATCTTGTGCTTGGTTTTGACTTAATGTTCCGTTTTGTACTGCACTTATGTATTCGTCCATCGGCCCTTTAAGGCTAGGTAATGCTGTTACCATTCCAATAGCCGCTTGACTCATTCCTATGGAGCTTGTTGACGCCGCTTCTGTAAATGCCGTAGCAATATCTTGTCCAGCTGGTCCACCCATTGCCGCCATACCTGAAGCAAATACTTCTATGCCGCCAAGTAAATCACTTCGTGCTTGGTCATTAAATTTTAACATCGAAGACATTAACATGGTAGAGCCGGTAAGTTCGTCTACAAAGGCAGTTAATGTTTCTGTACTAACACCAATTGCAGTTGCGTATGCTTGTTGCATTCTTGTTGTTCTTGCTACTTGAGTGTTAAGTTTACCTTGATCTATATTACCCAAGTTCATCATTTTTTGTCGTCTAGCTAGGGCATCTCCGAAACGATCCATGCTGTCTGAAAAGCTCATACCAAGTTCTTCTGACGTGTCTGCCGCAAATTTCATTGTGTCAGTAAATCTACCAAAGCCCTGTGTTGCTATTACACTAGAGGATTGTGCCATTCTGTT
>Ga0302119_10001613_pt1 | contig 10132 bp, 6 predicted proteins | sample AG5_Tmax_MG_FD_203114 | JGI IMG/M metagenome (GOLD analysis project Ga0302119, IMG submission 203114) | Marine microbial communities from Western Arctic Ocean, Canada - AG5_Tmax | ecosystem: Environmental > Aquatic > Marine > Oceanic | place: Canada: Western Arctic Ocean | collected 2017-10-01
CATTACGATTCCTGCCTTGGGCATCTTTCCTGCGAACTCCGTCTTATCCATCAACTGGGAGAACGGCACCACTAGCCGCTTTGACTGATACCGATTAGCACCACGCATCGTTCCGGTCAGGAACTTGAACCCGCGCGGTGTCAAACCAGTCGTCGTTATCTGTGGTTTCTGGCTGGCCCCCTCTCCGAAGCCCTTACCGGGGCGGGAATGGAAAGCAAATGTGGCATCAGCCTTACCATGCGCTGCTTCTGGCACACGGAGATCCGTAGGGTCACCGAGTTGGCGACCTTCCAACATGCGGGTATTACGATTCGGCCCCGCGCCCCCCTTCATACTGTCCCACGACTCAGGATGCCCCTTAGGCGGAACATAATATTGCTGTATATTGAGGTCTTGGCCCCCTCTAATCAGAGCCTCGGCAGCCTCTTCTGCCCAAGTGTCAACACCCTGAGCGCCACCCACCCGCACAGTTGATCCCGGTGGCAGAGCCGCCAATGAATCCTTGATCGCACGCTTGATGCGAATAACTTCCTCGTCGCCCAATGGCGGACGCTTTACCACCGTCCCATCAGGCAGTTTCGTGGTGGGTTTCGGACGAGGCCCAGTGATAACGACCGATACTGGATCATTAGGAGCGTCCAAATGGCTGGTCTGAACAGGAATAGTGTGCATCACAACACCGGGATCACTCGGAATGACCTGTAGTGGTCGGCCATCCGTACCAACAAACCGTGCCTTATGGATATCCAACGCTAAACTATCGACAAGCCGTTGGGCTATCTCATCGAAACCGGCGTCCTGCTGCTGTGAGGCAAAGTGCAGCATCTCCCGGACGAATGCTTGGTTCTCTGGTGAATCGTTAAGGTGCTGTGCGAACTGTGCTAAAGCAACCGACTTATCCCACGGGTTGTCACCGGCACTAGAGTTCTTTACCCACCTGACCGATGTACCTGTGTAGTCGATTGGTAGTTTCAGTAGAGCCGGAACAGTTGATCCGACACCCTGTTGACGCAATACATTAGAAAGAGAGTTCTTCTCGAAGTTCAGATAGGTGTCATAGACACCTAGAATCTGTTTCATCTGCTCATCTAGGATGGTGGGGTTAAGCATCGCCATTGTGGATAGTTCGATCCGTATTTCATGCGCCGGATCGGTTGCCCTCAGGATCCGTTCCGACATTTCTCGCCTACTGGGGATACCCACCTTTTTTGATACACGAGATGTGAACTCGGCAACCATGTCGGCGTAACGGTTGCCCATCTCGAACATGCCACGCCCGACCCTGCCTAGAGGCTGGGCTTCAATCCGTCTTTTGACCAGTCGCCGGTTCGTTTCAAAGATTGCTGCCTGTTCATCTGCTGACAGGAACGCCCATTTCATTCCTTCTGCTTCGATGGACTCCTTAACTGCCTTAGTTGTAATAGCAAAGTCACCGATGCCAACGACCTCATTGAACGACCGCCATATTCGGGAAATAGGCTTCCAGAGGATCGACTCATGGACGGCCTTGTCCACCTTATTGAGATCCTTAACTACCTTTCGACCGTATCCGTCCCAAATAACAACCTGACCGCTGGCGCTACGAGCCATCTTCTGATGCGCGAAGTGCACCGGTCCCTCACGCAGCCACCATGAGAACAGTTCCTCGCCACCGTTACGGAACACATACCCCAACCTGAGCAGCACGGCAGGACGCCACGTTCGAGAAATCAGTTTATCCAGATGGGGAAGGTGCAGCCCCCAGCCGATCATCCGGTACCAACTCATATAGTGGGCTACTGCGGCTAGTTCCCGGTAGTCAGGGATCACATTCATTCGTGACAGGTGCGCTTCGTGAGCAGGTGCGCCGATAATGCCCCGCTTGACATTCACCCCGTACATGCTCACATCGTCTAGTCCCAGTACAGAGTAGTGGGCGTTACCGTGACGAATAAACTTTCTTATGTATTCTTGAACGTCCGCTCCACCGTGGAGTAGGGCACCACTCCGACCCATGAAGTCCAAGAAGAACTGAGTCTGCACAACCCATCGTTGTGTCTCATTACCCATAATGAACTGTCGCAACATATCGTCCAGATCAGCGCGTGGGATATGCGCCATGATCCCAATATCGATAAGTCCCTTGAACTCACGAATCGCCGTATTGTTATCCATTACATCAATGTATGGAAGACGTGGCGCGTAGGAGAACAACTTCTCTGCGAACTTGGCCGGGTAATAGGCTGCCGCAGTTGCCGCCGCTCCTGTGAACCAGCCCATTTGTTCTGCTAGCGCAACCTCACCATTCACGGAAGATGCGGCGTGTAGCCCACGGTCCCTGTAGTAATGCCCAGCAGCACGGAACGCGCCTCTAAAGGGGACAGGGAGTCCCGGTCGGCGTAGTGCTACTGCCTTTCCACCGGGCAACGGATTCTTGATAAACTCATACCCTTGGGCTTGGTAGTAGCCATATAGTTCAGAGAAGTCACCATCATCCAAAATGTTGAGATGAGCGTTCGCCGAGATATCATCCATATGTTCCCTGAGTACAACAAGATCGTTACGGCTCAACCCGGCAGCACGCGCATAGGCCAACGCTGCCTGATCGTTTGGCTCGTTCAGGATCCGAAAGATATCTTCTCCATTGACCTTACGGCTTACCGCAATAACCCCGTCTTCGACATCACCGATGACCCGTGCCACCACATAGTCTGTCTTTTCTTTCATCCAGTTGGCGGTCAGGCGAGCCATGTCTGCCATGACTTCACTGTCCCGCTCACCAAACTTGACAGTCCGTCGCATATAAGACTTGCCTTCAATCCATTTGGATCCCATATATCCAATCTTTGGGAAGAACATGGCCTCAGGATCAACGCCCCCAGCAGTAGTAGTCAATGACTTCTGCCCTTGGGCATCACCCATGAACCGCCAGTATCCCTGCCGTGACGCCAAGGTGGGGACCGGTGCCCTAGACGCCCGTGGGATAGGAGACAACAGATCATCACCAAGAGTGATGTACCCGTTGTCTGCTCCAATGATTACATCACCCTTCTTCAACTTGCCAGACCAAGCGTCTACAAACTCAATGGTCGGTGCCCCATCGTCGGCAGTTTTAACCAGCATGACTTGGGTATCCCGTGCCCTCTCATGCCACTGAAGCATCTCAGGGATAATCGGATCCAGTCCGGGGCGGGAACGCGACAACTCTGCGATCTTATTTGTTTTCCCTGTGAGGAGCATCGCCTCTCTTTCCAGCATCGCTGGGTCTAGCGACGGCAACCCCTCTGCTGCACGGGTCTGTCTAATCCGCAGCATCGCATCATGGATCTCATCCATATCACTGAAAGTCTCAGTGATAAGTTTTATCATGGTGTTCTGGCCGCGAGCCTGCGCCCTGATATTGATATTGATTAGTCCCAAAGACCGCAGTTGACGATGGTCTTTCGCCCATTGCATGACCTCATCGCCATACCCCTTTAGCCCTTCCTTAAAGGTTCCATAGCCTGCAAGGGGTACCTTCGTTCCGGGATTCGAAACATGATCCAATGCCGTCATGTTCTCCCAAAAATGCAACTGGAACGGGGCTGTGCCCCCACCACGGAGTCCAGCCCTAGCACGCTTGATTATCTTCGTATAGAAGCCACCCATATACATAGTCGGATCCAACAGGATCTCTACGGCCATCGCCCCAGTGAACCCGACAGCCTTGCCCATAATGTTTTCAGGTGTGGCATCAGGCAGGAACAGGTTGCTTCTGTTGTATTTCCGAATTGAGTAGTGGAAGGAATCCAGACGGCGAGACTCCAAGGATGTTCTAGCGGCTAGAGAATCAGCAGAAGTCAGTGTCTTGTACCAAGCCAAATACCGGTCGTTAGTCCATGAAGCGTTCCGTCCTTCCGCCTTGGCCTTCTCCGTAAAGTATTCGTATACCCCTGCTACACCCTCTTCAGAGATGGACTTACGAAGAAGCATTGTTGCTTCAGGACCAATGAGATCAATTGAATGTCCGACAGCCTCCTTGGAGAAGGAGTCGCTTTCAATCTTGACCTTGTTCCATGATTCTCGCCACAGTCCGGGCTTGTGGAATGCCCACGGATCATCTATATCGTCCAAATAGTTTCCCCACCGGGACAACCGTTGAGCAAACCGGCTGGGCTTCATTACAACATTTTCCCAAACGCCACCAGCAATCTTGCCGCTAAGGAATCCAAGCCCCCGTACCGGAGCCAATGCCCCCTTCACGGCTGTTCCTAGAAACGTATCTGATCCGATTATCGGATTCCTATACAAATACTCTTCCGGTATCAACGGCCAATCCCATGTACCTATACGCTTCCATAGAGGCTTATCTTCTTCTGGATCAGGTATCTGATACCCCGCACCCGTCAACAGCCTTCGGGTCGTCTGGGGTAGCCGGTTGTACTCGGAGGGCTGCATCCTCGGAGGCAGCGACTCCATGAAACCCTTCATTTCATTCAATGCAACTTGGTTACTGGCCGTCAGCATGGTTTCCAGCATGTCGCTATCAGACAGATTCGACTGTGCCAGATTGACCATTGTGGTCGGATCTTGCCTAAAGAACCGGTTGGCCTGAGAATCCAACATCAGTCCCATGCGTTGCCCATAGGCCAGATTATTGACAGACGCGCCGTCAGATGGGTTACCCCAATCAGAATAAGGTTTTGGGGACCATTTAGCCATTACGGAGCATGGCCTCCATCTGCTCCGCTGCTAGTTGTACCGCCGGATGGGTAGAAGTCGCCGCCCACTCCTTCAATACCGCAGCAGAACGCATATTGTTATCAATATCCATGCCCTTAATAGGGCGCTTAATATTCTGACCGGGTGCCGTCAACGGTGTCACCGTATTGGGAAAGCCTGATGCCGCTTCCATCGGATCCCGAACAGCCTGTCGTGGATCCTGTACGCCTGCTTCCACCGCTCCGGGGGGTGGAGTGCCCGGAGGCTGGGCAGCCGTGTCAACGAGCGGTATGGAGTTCTGAGCGGCCTTCTGCGCTCCTGACTCCTGATAGGCACCACCGGCCTCCAAACCGGGTGCCTGAGCCTTCTGAACTGGTGGACCGCCACCCTTGTTTGGTCGTACCATTACTGTGTCCTCAGAGCGTCAGCCATTTGACGGGCCGACTCGGGAGAGTGTCCCGGTGGACCCTGTTGACCCTGTTGGGCCAACCCCTCCGGTCCAGCAGCCAAACCTAGTGTCTGTTCTGGGGCCATCATCTGGCCCTCTCCGGGAGCAGGAGCCTGTGTAGCCTGTTCCTTACGAATCTCTTCGTCGGCCTTCTCTATGGCCTCAAAGATATCCAGACCCTTCTTGCGATGCTTTTCAATCTTAGAGACATACATCACTGGCATCTGACCAGACAGAGCCTGCTGCTGGATCGCTGCCAGAACGGCCTCTTCCAACTGTTCCTCATCTACCCTGCGTCCTTCCATCTCAGCATCTTCAATGAACGGGTGTTTGGTACGGAAGGTACGAAGACTGATGCCCTTCATAGAGAGCAACTGTCCCAACTGGATAGTCGTACCCTGAATGTCTGCACCGGGAATAGAATGTGATACCACGTTATCGTTGATTTCGAAGTGTTCCTTTGGAGTGAACACCACCTGCCCGAAATCACCGGGGTAACCGGTATACATGGAGAACTTCTTACTACCAAAGTAACCTTTGTAAGAGGCAAAGATACATTCGTTCATATACGGCAGATGCGCCTCCATGATCTCCTGCATCTCCTGAATGCGTGGGTCCAGCGCCGCACCCATAAGTGCATCAATGCCTCTACCAGTACGAAGAGCGCCATATGACTCTCCACCAATCTGCGGGACCGTTCCTGTGGAGATTCGAGCATTGCGCTCCAATCGGTCAATCGCAATATTAGTGGACGGATCAGGTGCCGACCGTAGTTCCCCGATGGACTCGGCGTCCAAAAGGACGTTAACTTGGCCTTCTCGACCATCTTTCCACTCGCCACCGACGATCATCGGCACCTGACCCGACCGACCTATTATATACCTATCAGGGAAGATTGCTTTCTCCTGAGCGATAATTTCCAAAGCCATCATCTTCGACATCAGATCAACAATGCCGACGATATTGGAAATGGACGACGCGACTTTATCTAGGGTAATCCGTCCGGGCGTGATAACACACGGCATACCAGCCTTGTTGACAGCCCGTGAAAGTTCCTGCGTTGTCGAATGAGGGTTTCCCTGATTGAAATGCTGATACCGTGGACCCACGATACCGATAACGATATGTTCCTCATCGATCCACTCGGCCAGATCCCATAGTTCCTGACTGCTTCGATCATCCGGCGGAACGACACCGCCGTTCTCTTGACGGGCATGTGGATAGTGACCGCGAATCCATGCCCCGGACTTACCGTGGATAAACCCACAGTTAGCCGGTGGATCAACATCCTCATATACTTTAGGTTCTGGGTACACACCAAGTGGATCGCGTACATCGATACGAGGCATACCCTTATCAAAGTCAGGAGAAACAAGAATGCAAGAAGTGGCGTACCCGGCTAGATGACGATAAGCACGACGTATCTTGACTTTATACTTCGACTGATACCATGTTCCAGCCAGCGCCCTACGACGAATATCTGCATATTCGCGTGATCGCACCCCCCGCTCTTTGGAGGGATCCATAGCAGGACAACCGATGAAAGGCATAACCGATGCAGCCCGCTGAGCCACCGCATCAATATTCTCTGCGATAAGAGCAGGAGTCAACGGTGGGAGAATAGGTTCCCCTTCCATAGTAGGAAGCGGAATAACATAATCACCGTTATACCTTTCCTTGACATCCAACATCCGTTTGAGTAAAACAGAACTACCGCTCTGTCTCATCTTAATGATCCCGACGATCTCTTCAAACGAATACATCAAAACACCTTTGCTGCGTTTGAGGGCACAACTGACCCCCACGGTAGTCCCTTGTAACTGAATTGTGAAGTATCCAAGTCAAATGACTGCTTTCGTTGCCGCCACAGAATCCAGATAAACCATAACGCCATCACCTGATCCTGTCTAAGTTTAGTTCCTCGCTTCAGCGGACGCCACGCCTTCAACTGCCGAACCAACTGGTCTGCTTGGTGACGTGTCGCAGGATCATCCGCATAGGGAATCTCAATCTCACCCCGCATAAACGACAATGCCATCGACGGGACACCAATATCCTCGTCGTACTTGTTCATACCCGTTAGATGTTCCCTGACCCTGAATCCATACTTTTCAGTCATTTCTACAAGGCGTTGATCCCTTGACAACCCCTTCTGGAACACCATTGCCTCTATAACTACATCTGACACGCTGCTGCCATTACGCCCACAATTAAGGATTGTATCTTCCACGATGCCTAGAATCTGTTCATTCCGGGTCAATCCTGTATCCTCACGGATAAATAGGATCTTCAACTTGCCTTCATGGGGAGTAGCCGCGATAACACAGTTATTTGACCCCAAAGCGGGGTCTAAACCGATATAAATAGAACAACCCTCAGGCGGCTCATTGTTGACAGATCGGAGTGGATTCATGCACTTCTGAATCGCTTGGTCCGTAAACGTCGCAGTAGCCGAACTGGACGGCTGCTGCATGTAGTTCCGCGACCACGCTTCTTCTCCTACCTTGCGGCGGATGCGGTCCAACTGCTCCAATGAGAACATTTCCGGCCACAACGGTTCCGGTTCGCCCTCGTCGTTTGTAACAATCGCTGGGAATCGAATGACTTTGAGGATATCGTCACCGATCCCATCCATGATCCGCTCATAGAAGTCGTCCTCACCGACACGGGTACCGTTAATACTTGTTCGCCCGTTCTCACCGGGGCGAGTCAACCAGTCCTGCCGGAAAATCTCGAACATCTGTTCGGTCAGGTTAAGAGAAACCCTTGACTGAATATCATCAATATGTAGGTGATCGGTTCGGGTACCAGCAATCTTGGATCGCCAACCCAAAGAAACCATCGAATAGTCGCGTTCATCATGCCTACTCTTCTTGTATACGCTAAAGTAGTCAGCACCCCAAGGCTGTGCGGTTTTGCGTCCAGACTGGTTCTGGGGTACAAATGGACCGAATTTTGCTACATAACGGGGGAACGGACCTTGGGGTTCCATTCGAGAACGAATACGCCCAAGAATCTTGCGAGCCATGTCTTGGCCCTCAGATCCAACTGTGATCCTGAACTGGGGATTGGTAGCCAGTTTGTAGCAGAAGTAGTCCTCGGCAAGCGTAGTTTTGCCATGTTCAGGAGGCCACAGGATCATGGTGATGTTGCCGGGTGGTGTGTGTTCGTAGGCTTCGATGGCTTTGATATGGAACCACGGGGAGAGGTTCCCGAAATACTTACTTCGGAAACTCTGGAACGAGCCGTCCCAGTTCTCTTCGCCGCTGTTACTAAGTGCCTTCTCTCTGATGGCGTCAGCGCGTTCACTGAATTCAGGGATACGTTGACGCCACTTGTCGTAGGCCGACCGGGTGACACCAGCGATCATGCACGCCTTACTGATAGTTCCATGCTCCGCGAGGCCTTCAAGGAAGAGTTCGCGCGTCTTATTGCCCCGGCTTTTGCTGACATTGCCGCCACTTTGTTCTGCCGAAGTATCAGTCATGGGCCGGTGTGGTCTAAGAGTGGTCGAAGATCGACTTCGTTACCACTAACTCAATCGTTTCGGCGGCAATAACCTGTTCGGTACTAGCAATCTTGACTGTGTGGGTACCGACCTGATCTAAGGAAATGTCAACATAGTAGATGCCACTGTCAGCGTCGCCACTACCTTTGGTTATCGTCGGAGTAGTAGCATTGGTACCGTCAGGTTGACGATGCGTACAAGCCGTAGCAGCGTCAACGATAGCAACTCCCGTTCCCGCCGTCTTAAACGAAGCGGTAATCCGCACTTGGTCGCCTTTATCGTATGTAGCCATTAGACCCCCACCAATAGTGTTAAAGTATCCTGTTGTTCTTCCGCGTTGCTACTACCAGTAATGTTATTCACAGTAAGTGTCAATTCCGGCTGAGGCACCCTACGGGTAACGGCAGCCAAGACAACAGTAGCCGTACTTGTAATAACCCCTATTGCACTAGTTCCATCACTACTCAAAACAACTTCTCTGGCAATACCAGCAACAACCGTAGCCGTACTTGTTACCGCTGCTTCACCAGCATCGATTATTGCTACTTCTTGAATCGCTGCCGTAACGGTAGCCGTACTAGTGATCGCTGCTTCACCTGCATCAATTATTGCTACTTCTTGAATCGCTGCAACAACCGTTGCCGTACTGGTAATCGCACCAGCAATCGACGCGACCTCAACAATCGCTGCCGTAACAGTCGCAGTGCTAGTAATCGCACCGGCTATAGAAGCAACTTCAGCGATTGATGCTGTGACCGTCGCCGCACTGGTGATCGCACCCGCAATAGCGTGAATTTGGACGCCCTGATAGGAATAGTTTGACTCCCGATAGTCGATGCTGGACTGGCGATAGTCAATAGCCATTACTCAACCTCAACCCATGAGGTCGTGTCCTCGTCCCACTCATAGAACTTGCCGTCGTCGGGGTACGGGGTCGGGGCTTCCCACAGGTAGGTGGTCGTGTTGAGCACCCACGACGGGAAGGGCGACGGCGAATAAAACACATCGGCGTCAGGGTCGTAGATGCTGCCGATCCCCGCATAGTTGAACCTCAGAGCGGTACCGCCGTCGGGTCCATCAGCGTCGTAGTGGACGTTGCCGTGGGTCCAATACGAGGTCTGAAGCCATGTTCCACCGAGGTCAAGGTCGTCGGCTAGGAACTCCTGCCCCCGATGTTCCTCAGAGTCGGGAACCACCACAACCTGAATAACAGTGTTCGTTGCGTCGATCTCAGCGAAATGAGCCACTACGTCACCCACCTAATCACGAGGCCGCCGCCGCCGCCGTTTTTCCCAGTCGTGTCAGCGGGGGCACCACCGCCACCGCCGCCCGTGCCAGCGGCACCAGCGGTGTTGACTGCACCGCCACCGCCAGAACCGCCCGCGCCGTTGAAGTTGCCACCGCCGCCTCCAGCCCAGATGCCAACGCCCGATCCAGATGTTGTCCCATCTGCGTAGTCGTTAGTCCCACCCGCACCGCCAGCGCCGCCGTCGAAG
>Ga0302119_10001615_pt1 | contig 10117 bp, 6 predicted proteins | sample AG5_Tmax_MG_FD_203114 | JGI IMG/M metagenome (GOLD analysis project Ga0302119, IMG submission 203114) | Marine microbial communities from Western Arctic Ocean, Canada - AG5_Tmax | ecosystem: Environmental > Aquatic > Marine > Oceanic | place: Canada: Western Arctic Ocean | collected 2017-10-01
AAGAAGGGGTCGGAGTGTTGTTGGTGGGGGTGCTCGGAGCTCTATGCCACATTCAATTTCGCGGGGCAGTTGAACATATCACCTCCAACCACAGCTCGGAAGATTTTACTAGCATGGTCGACGGTGGTGCTAGTGGCATCAAGCGTTTGGTGATTGCGCAGTTTCTGCCTGACCATCCTTTATTCACTTGGCGCGATCGCAGCGGACGCATCGTGCGCGAAAACTTAATGGAATCATCCGGCATCCAGCCCATCATTCTTATTGCGAGTGTTGTGGCAGGGCATGCAGAATATTTCGTGTTGTACTATGGGGCTATCCATATTTGTGCATGGCTCGGCTTCGTGGCTCTCAAGCTAGTGATGTTGAGATTCGGAGGCGGAGGCGTAATCCTTTAGCGATGAGCGATAAGGAAAAAAGGATTGGCGCAAAGGCCGAGTCGCTGGTGTGGCTTGATAGCTTGGGTTTTGCAGTTCCACGCTGGGCTGCTGTTCCGGCGTCGCTGTTAAATAATTTTATAGACGCGTTAAATATAAAGTGGCTAGATGTTAATGACAGCGCGTCCTTAGATGAGGTCCACCAAGTAATTTTGACCGGCGAGATGCCGTCTGAATTGCAATCCGTTATCAAAGAACTTGGCGCCCCAATTTTAGAATACGGACCGTTAGCAGTTCGCTCTTCCGGAACCCTCGAAGATTTGGCGTCCGCATCGTTTGCCGGTCAGTACGAAAGCGTGCTCGACGTAAAAAATATTGACGAGTTAATGACAGCTGTGCGGATATGTTGGGCCTCGCAATTTACCGAACGTGTTTTTAAATATTGTAGACACCAGGGTCTAGATGTCGCTGACTTGCAAATGGCAGTAATTATTCAGCAGCTTGTACCAGCTGATTCTGCCGGCGTAGCTTTTTCTGTAGATCCTATTCATGGAGATGACAATATCGTGTTGATTGAAGGCATTCATGGCCTTGGTGAGGCGCTTGTTGCCGGACAGCAGGACCCGGACCGCTATCATGTTGATTGGCAGTCAAATAAAATTCTTGAAACGACTTGTGTCAATCCTCAAGAGCCGGTGTTGAGCACAACCGAAGTGCTAGAGATTGCGAAATTGACAGCTCAAATTCAAGCAGAGTACGGCGCGCCCGTCGATATAGAATGGGCGATTTCGGATGGCAAAGTGTGGCTCGTACAATCGCGTCCAGTCACCGATATTAGCAACGCCAGCATCAAGGGCGAATGGACGACTGCTGACTTTAAGGACGGCGGTGTTAGTGCAACGGTTTGCACGCCATTCATGGCATCTCTTTACAACACTTCCTTCACGGTCTCATGTCCGCAATATTTTGATGGCGTCGGTTTGGTGGCGCCACAACCTGAAACGCAGCGCTGGTTTATGGTGCGCTATGGACGCCCATACTGGAATGCCGGCCATGTTAAGAAAAGGCTTGAAGGTCTTCCGGGCTACAAAGAGAGATCCTTCGATGAAGATTTAGGTATTCGAGTTTCTTATGACGGCGACGGCGTTACTACTGGACTTAGTCCTAAAACGTTGATTCGTGGTATCTCGGTACTTGGAAAGCTCAAGAAAAGTTTCCGCCGTTGCCTGAAAGAGCAAGATGAAGTGCTATCGCGCTTGGATAGCATGTTGTGTGACCGGGAAGAAATATCAGCGCGTGATTTATCCGACGAACAATTTGCTCTCGAGTACCGCACACTACTTGAGGTCGAATATTCCGATTGTGAAATAACTTATTTCTCAACTATTTATGACAATTCAAATTCGCAAACTCTTTTTCAAGAACGCTTAGACACTATTCTGAAAGAAAAAGATTTAGTGAATATCCAGCCTTTAGATTTATTAGGTGGATTGAAAGACCTCAGCCACTTGCGACCCGTTCGGGAAGAAGCGGCGGTCGTCAAGGCGATGCGTACCGATGCTAATGTCGCTGCCCAATTCATTGCCGTGCCTACTTCCGAACTATTGAAGCGCTGGCACTCACAAACTGATTTTCCCGCGTCAGATGTCATTCGGCCGTTCATAAATAAATGGGGCTGGCTAGCTCCGCGTACACTTGAGATATTGCAAGCTAGATGGCACGAAGATCCGTCGCCCGTTTTTGATTCTATCAAGAGAGCTTTGTCGGCGGATGACATCGCCGACGTTCAAGCCACCGAGCTAAGTCAGACGCAGGCATTCTTAAAGGCGCAATCATTATGCCATGCCGTCATTGCGAATAATTTGCCGATACTGTCGGCGATGAAGCGCAAAGGATTTGATGACTTGTTGCAGACAACGCGATCGCTACTGTGGTTGCGCGAAGAATTACGCATGCACTCTACAAGGATGTACTCATTGATTCGCACGTGGTCGTTAGATTTAGGGCGACGTTGGCAAGCGCGTGGCATTCTTAATAATGCAGACGACATTTTCTTTTTAGAATGGAAAACAATTGTAGGTTATTTATCTAACGAGGGCGACCTAGTGCAAGCGCGCCACAAAGTTTCTAATGCGCGACTTTATTACAACGGCTTTGCTAATTACAGTAACCCCGACGAAATAGGTAGCCGCTGGTTAGCATCACCCATCGTAATCGCGGCCAACACGCCACAACTCAATGGCGTCGGCGGTTCCGCCGGCAGCTACCAAGGTACTGCACGTTTGATTCACTCAGTCGAAGAAGTGGGGCGCCTCAAAAAAGGAGATGTCCTAGTTACAAAATTCACCGATCCCGGTTGGACTACAGCATTTGCTGATTTAGGCGCAGTCGTTACCGAAACAGGTGGGGTCCTTAGTCATGCAGCTGTCATCTCTCGCGAATACGGATTCCCTGCTGTGTTGGCGGTTCAAGGCGCAATGTCTACCATTCGCGACGGCGAGCAGATTGTTGTAGATGGCACCACAGGTGTCGTCCACCGGGTTGGCGTCTCATGAACGTAGATCCTTCATTTGCGAATGTGATGTACACAGTGCTGCCAGTTACGCTGGCGAATGTGCTTCATATGTTTATTGTAAAAAAGAAGTTATTCTCAGGTTTAAACGCGCCAATCGACCGTGGTATTTCATGGCGGCAAGAGCGCATACTCGGCAATCATAAAACTTGGCGCGGTTTGGTGGTGATTGTGCTCGGCACCTGCCTGTTTACATTAGCGCACGCTACTCTTGAACATTTCGCGCCGCAACTCACTGCATATAATTTAATAGATTACAGCCAAACATCGTGGTGGCAAGTTGGCTTGTGGTGGGGCGGCGGTTATGCCTTGGCTGAATTGCCGAATAGTTTTGTCAAGCGCCGTATGAGTGTCGCTGCTGGGCAAGGACACCGCGGCTTACTTGGTGCAATACTTGTATTCGTCGATCAGGCTGATTCTGCTGTGGGTGTCGCCCTGGCGTCGCTGTTCGGCTTGGGCCTAAATTTAGAATCGTCTCTATGGATGGCGGCGTATTGCACGGTATTGCACTTGGCTATAAACTTTATACTTGGCTTTTCTAAGGTGAGAACTCGATCAGTATGAAAACTAAATTAGCTATTCTCGGAATCGACGGCGCAACTTACGACATTATTCGTCCGTTGATTGCACAGGGCGATTTGCCGCACATCGCGCACTTGTTAGCTCATGGTTCTAGCAGCGAACTCGAATCGACCGCGCCGCCAATAACGCCCCCCGCATGGGTTTCAATGATGACCGGCGTAAACCCTGGGAAGCATGGTGTCTATCATTTTATGCGACGCCAGCGACAAAGCTATGAATTAAAACTTGTCGACTCAACATTGTTTTCCGGAAAAGATTTGTTCAGTATTTTTTCGCGCCGCGGCTGGACGGTAGGCGGTATCTCTGTGCCAATGACTTTTCCTCCGTATCCGGTGAACGGTTACATGCTATCAGGGATTCCAATGCCAATGACGGGTTCGCAGAATGCGTACCCAGAAAAAATGTGGGACGAGCTAACTGATTTTTTAGGTAAGCCATATACTCCCGATGTCGATTATGCAAAATTCGAAGGTAAAAAAGAACCCTCATCAGAAAACATTGACCGCTACGATGAATTACGTAACCAATTGTTTGAGGTAGAGCGCGAGCGAATTGACATCATGATTGAGTGGCTAAATCGTCATCCGAGCGAATTCTTTTTCGCAGTACTTTCTATTACGGATCGCTGCCAGCACTACTTCTGGAAATTCATGGACAGGACACACGCGGGTTGGTCGGCCGAAGGCGAACGGCGCTTCAAAGATGTTATTGCCGATTCATACCGCCTTGCTGACGAAGCCCTAGGACGCATTCGTGAAGTGATCGGAGAGGACTGCCCAATCGCTTTGGTTTCCGACCACGGTTTTGGCGCGTATAAATCAGATTTCCATGTCAACCGTTGGCTAGAAGACGAAGGCTTTCTAAGTTTTAAGAAAATCCCGCGCTGGACATTGGCCGGAACTAATCTCAAGGATTTATTAACTCGGGTGCGCCTGGGGAAAATTGCGCGTTCGTTGCCGGTGATTATTGGCAAGCTACCGCTGGTGCGTCCAAAGCTTAAACGCTATCGTGATCATCGCGACATTGACATGAGTAAGACTACTGCATTTGCCGCAATGTATGGCATCTGCATAAATTTGGTCGGGCGCGAAGCTCAAGGCACCGTCAACCCAGGTGCCGAGAAGGACGCCTTGATAGCAGACATCCTCTCGCGCTTGCAGCAAATAAAAAACCCAGCAAACGGTGAGCCATTGGTTGACTTCGCCAAAGCTGCGACGGAAATGTTTTGTGGCGAGCATTTAGACATGGCGCCAGATGTTTTGTATATGCTCGATGGCTTAAACTGCTTACAAAATGAAGACCTCGATGCATCTGTGCACATCACGACTCGAAAGTACGCCGCCGTTTCTGGTACACACCGCATGAACGGAATCTTCGCTGTAGCTGGTCGTGGCGTGAAAGAAAACGTTGAATTTGCAGGCATGCATATTCAAGATACTACGCCGACACTATTACATCTAGTCGGCCAAGCGATTCCATCCTCAATGGAAGGGGGCCTTGCTGAAGAGGCGTTTGATGGCAAGTGGCTTGAATCTAATCCTGCACAGTTCAGTGCTGAAGAAGAGGGTGGTACCGGTAGTGCAGCAAATGCCTGGACAGCCGAAGAGAGTGAGCGCGTCAAAAAGTCTCTTGAAGGGTTAGGATACCTCTAAATAATATGCTGCTATCTCATAAAAAGAAATTCGTGTTTTTGCATATTTTCAAAACAGGAGGCACCTCTATTACCAGAATGCTGTTGCCTTATTCGCGGCGTCGTGATCGTGCTGCGTATGGCCAGGGGCGGGCAAAGCAGGCAGTGCTATTGTTCAACAAAGTAGCCGGCCTACAGCAAAATGGTATGCGCCATATCACGGGGTACCATAAATTCGCCAAAGCGATTGACGTAAGAAAAAAACTAGGGGCAGATATTTATGACAGCTATTTTAGTTTTTGCTTCGTGCGCAATCCGTTCGATCGTTTAGTTAGTATTTACTTTCACCTCAAGCGTTTGCCGCGGCATCCTTTTCATCAGCAGGCCGTTAGCTTAGATTTCCATGAATTCGTTGAGTGGTCGATGTCTCAGCAACCAGAGAAATATATTCATTGGATGGTTGATGAAACAGGTAACAGTATTGTAGATTTCGTGGGTCGTCTAGAAACCTTTGATGAAGATGCTTCCATTATTAAGCAACGACTTAGCTTGCCCGATGTGCAAAATTTGCATGAGAATTCTAACCCGACCAGAATAAAAGATTACCGCAGTGCCTACGACGATAAAACTCGCGAGCTTGCTGAAAACTATTTCGCCGCCGACCTCGATACTTTCGGCTACAATTTCGACGGAATTTCTAGCGAGATAAATTTATGAAAAGATTTTCCGCTAGCCTATGTGGATGCCTACTAGCAAGCGCTTTGCATGCGGCTTTTTTTTACTGGGATGCCGTCGATATCGCATTTCTAGCAGTGGTTATCATTGGGGTGCCTATCACTTGCTGCGCCGTGCTCCTTTTGCCTTCCAAGCAACCGGCGCGCGCATTTTGGCTGGGCGCGGCGATTGGTGGAGGCCCGTCTTTGTTGGGCGGTGCGCTGTTGTTAGTGCAGCTTAAAAAGAAGCTATCCCTACCCAATGGACGGCTAATCGGTCTGGTTAATATTAGCGGGCTAATCACCGTTGCTTTGTTGATGATGGGTTTCGCTAGCATCGACATCCGCAGCTATTGGACGCACCAACCACTTGCCAGCATCGACTCATCAAGTTCGCTGCCGTCGAGCGCGCCTAATGTCATACTGATTTCGATAGATAGCTGGCGTGCAGACACCTTGTTTGGGTATGACGAACTGTTTCCCAATATCGCCGCGCTCCGAGACATGTCATCATGGTCAGACAGAACTCTGGTTGCCGCGCCGTCCGCAGTTCCTAGTCACTTGGCAATGATCACCGGAGACAGCCCACTGAAGAACGGCAGTCGCAAAACAGACGGCATTTTTCGAAGCAACGATACTCTTGCAACGTCAACTATTTTTAGAGTTTTTAAGGATGCTGGCTGGAAAACGCTTTCGCTGATTTGGGACACTATAGATTTTAATAAATCAGAGATGGCGGACGGGCTTGATGTCTATGAAAATTATGCGCAAGACAGCCCACGTTTGTTGTTGCTAAAAAAAGCGCACACACCTGGCTGGTTGAAGTTTATGCCAGCGCCTTACCGTCAACGCATGTCGCAACAATTATTTGGATGGCGTACTAAAGGCTACGCGGGTGATCTCAAAAAGTTAGTTATAGGGAACACTCCAAGCGCAGCAACCTTGCGCCGCTCAATGGGATATCTAGAAAGTTTCAGTAACGATACCCAACCCTTTTTCATGTTCTTACACTTCGTCGATTTGCATCAGCCGTACTTGTCGGACGAAAGTGTGTGCGGGACTTTGACAGAAGGTCTATCGTGGCCTAAGGTTTATGCTGATTTACCGACTCACGATCGAGGAGTTGCTGCAATCATTGCAGATGATCTTGCATCTGGCTCGCCCGAGGCAAAGACTGCCGCAGAGTATTTACATAAAATTTACTTAGAAGAGCTTATGCAAATAGATAAGTGCCTCGGAGAGATCTTTTCTGCTGCCAATGATTTTGAACGTCCAACTTATTTATTACTTACGTCAGACCACGGAGAACATTTTGGCGAGCACGGTCAAATGGCCCATGCCAAGTCACTCTATAAAGAAGTTTTGCGCGTGCCGTTACTGCTTAGCGGGCCAACGATTCAGCGCAGCGAACTTCTTAGCGCCAAGCTTGAAGACGTGTTGCCGACGTTAACCGAGGTTGCTCACATCAAGACTCCTGACAGTATCTCAGGCATAAGTTTGCTGAAGATTCGTCCACAGCAAGACTACTTGGCTACGAGTAGAACCGGCTTTGCCTTTTTTCATGGCAAGTGGAAGCTGGTGGTCGAACATGGTGGCGAATGGCACGACTCTGATAAGTGGCAAGTCTTGCGACTGTGCGATTTGAGCAGCGACCCAGATGAATGGGTAGATCTTTCAGGTGAACATGCCGAGTTGGTTCTGAAGATGCTAGATTTGGCATCTTCAATTATCCGACGTTAGCGCCGGGTGGCTTGGTGATGACCCTTTAGTCGAAGATAGGCGAGTAATCCGCTAGAGCCATGTCCCACAATTTTATTCTTGCCTTTACTGCATCACAGCCAGCTTGATAGGCTTCATCTATTTTCTGCTGATCATTACCGCATAATTCTTGGATCACCAGTCGTGCAATATCACCATGACTACCACCATCGAGTTCAATGTGTCGGCGGAAATAAAATGCCAGGTCCTGCCACTTATGGGCATCTGTTTTTTCTAGGCTATCGAGTAGCGCGATGAACATATCCGGGATAACATCTTCGCGGCCATGAGTGAAGAATGCCGCAACGACATGAGGCTTTGATGTTTTGATCGCCTGTAGTGTAGACTTCACAAATTCGCGTGCAGCCGCCGGAATAGTGGGGTCTTCAATCGCGACCAGCGGATCTTCGCCGTTGCGGATTTTCCAGATGAAGTTATTGATGGGGGCAATATCAGCGCCAGCTTTTTGCATCGCATTAACATACATCTCAAAGTGAGAGAGCGGCTCGCCGTGTCGGTCATAATCAGACTCCTCATCAAGAGCGATCTCGTTGATAAACCGACGGAGCTTACTATTCGAAGTAGGAACCCAAATATTATCAACGCAAGTTAAGGTGCCCTGCAGCGTCTTTAAAAGACACATAAAATCCCATACAGCAAACACGTGTGTTTGCATGAAGAGCTTTGCCTTATCTGCTGTATCCACACTCTCGTAAAGAGGGTGCGAATACAGTTCAGATTTAAGATCGCTAAGCTCAGACTGTAGCGTTTTCACGGCAAGCATCAGCATAAACAGCAAATCGCTCTTCGCGGTCTGCTATAAACTTATTTATACCAGCAAGCAAACTCTTGGCATCAATTTTAGCTTCAGCGATTACATCTTCGCCAGAACCACCTGTGCGCCAGCGGTCGTCCCAATCGGAGCCCATCGCATACTTGAATGAGGTTTTGTGTGCCGTCCATAGCCACATCATTTGACGTGCGCCATTAGTGATGAACGTAGAGTTAAACCAGTCGGCATCCGACGCAATGGACTCTTGATAAGCCGCGTCTTGCTTCATGAATAACTCGTGCGAAACAGCGGCAACCAATTTAACGTTTGGGCCATCGCCATTAAAGGCACCTGCTTTCAACAACTTGATTACTTCGGCGGTAGAAGATGTTCCGCGCACAAACACACAACCATCTTTTGGACGGCTGGAATCATAATCACGAATCAAATACGCACCTTTTGCTGCGTCTAAGTAACTCGCCATGCCAAGTGCCTCGCGATCAGGTATTTCTACATTCGGGCGAGTGGTATGCAGCGCCACAATCGGAGTATCACAAGCAAGCGCCGCAGCCAAAGCTGGACCCACTTCGTTCGGCTCGTATGGGTGAATATCAATCACCTGGCCACGCGGGAAGAACTGTGTAATACCTGGCGAGAAAATACCAAAGTGCGTACGACTATCTTCAGCAGTCTCCGGTCCTGAGTGCCCAGCAACCCATATCGCCTTACCCATGCGGTTAGGTGAATCTTGTGCCAACTGCGAGAACAGGCGCATCGGACCGTACTTCAAGTACGAGAACGAACCGTATGTTGAACACGCCCCCCAATAACCAACGTAAGAGTTTTCAGGGTCATCGGACATGTTTGTCGAAGCCAATCCGCAAATGAGACCTGCGTTAGAGAACTCGGTAATGGTAGTTGGCAATAATGAACCTTCGACATTTGCCGAACGGTCGTACCAACCATAGCCTTTTTGGTCGCCCCAATCTTTCATGAAGCCATCGATGTTCGTTGAGCCAGCTAAGTCGGCGGAAGCGGCAATCACAATAGGGCGTCCGTATTTCTTGCGACCGACGCTGTTCATGTATGCAGCAACATTAGCCAACCCTTTACGGTTAGGCTGCATTTCGCCTGGCTTGAAGTAAATGTCTTCCGGCAACTGCGCTGGGTCAGTTAAGGCGCCATCCTGATATGGGTCTTCTGTGCCCAAGCGGAAGCCATCCATCTCGGCTAACGCTGGTACGCTATCGCCCAACTCAACCAAGCGGTTTGCTAAGTACTCACAGAAATTGTCATCATCAAGCAACGTCATCACTTCTTGCAAGTTAGTAGCTGTTTGCGCTTTGAACTCTTCTGCAGTATCAGGCTTACCTTGACCGAAGCCAGTGAATTCTATGCCGTACTTGTCGGAAAAGAACTTTTTAGTAGACCAGAATATCTCAGAGTTTGGCTTGTGCGCTGCGCCGTGCGAAGCATAGCCTTCAACACCATAGCCACGGCCCTTTATTGTTTTAAACCAAGTACAACGTGGTTGGTCGCCGTCAGCAAAAACGTTTTCTAACAAAGTAGAAGTCACTTGAGCATAATCCGTGCCATCGCTAACACCACGCGTGCGCCATCCGTATGAATCGAACCACTCTTGTGGCTCACCATAAACCATCGATGAATAAGGGCGTGGGTCGATGCCGTTGTCGTTCCAGTCGAGTAGGTAGTTGA
>Ga0302119_10001616_pt1 | contig 10114 bp, 9 predicted proteins | sample AG5_Tmax_MG_FD_203114 | JGI IMG/M metagenome (GOLD analysis project Ga0302119, IMG submission 203114) | Marine microbial communities from Western Arctic Ocean, Canada - AG5_Tmax | ecosystem: Environmental > Aquatic > Marine > Oceanic | place: Canada: Western Arctic Ocean | collected 2017-10-01
CACTTCGCCACACAGCGCAACACCTTAGTGACACTTATTCACATTCGTCAATATTTTTGTGAGTTTTTTTTGTGTTATTTTTCGTTCGCTCCATTTGACTGAGGCTCGCGTTTTTTCCAAAAAAATGGCTCAATCCGGCCCGTGAGCACTGAAAATCAGGCAAAACCCCTGAAAACAGCGGATTTCAACTTCAGTCTGCCGCCTGATTTGATTGCTCAAAAACCCGCTCCCGCCCGTGATGGTTCGCGACTGCTATATATAGAGAGGGCCGAAGAAGCGCGCGCTCACCACCAATTCACAGACCTCCCGCAATTCCTGCGCGCGGGTGATGTGCTGGTGATGAACAATTCCCGCGTCATTCCCGCTCGTCTGCGCGGACGCAAAGCGGTTGGCGGTGGCGCGGTGGAAATGCTGCTCACCGAGCCCGCGCGTGATGCCGCGTGGTGGGCGATGGTGCGTCCGGGAAAGCGGCTGCCGCCGAAAACACAAATCGAGCTAATCGATAATCAAGGCCGCCCCACCCCGTTCACCGCCGAGGTGTTGGAAAAAAATGAGGAAGGCCACGCGCGACTTCGCTTCGTGGGCACGGAAGATTTTTTGGCGGAGCTGGAGGTGCTGGGCGAGATGCCGTTGCCGCCGTACATCCGCCGCACGGCCCATGGGCAAACGACTGAAGACGCCGAGCGCTACCAAACGGTGTACGCCAACCCCGCTGGTTCCGTCGCCGCGCCCACGGCGGGGCTGCATTTCACGGAGGCACTGCTCGAACAGCTCCGCGCGCGGGAAGTGGAAACACACACGGTGACCCTGCACGTCGGCCTCGGCACCTTTGCGCCAGTGAAGGCGGATGCGTTGGCGGAACATCGAATGCACTCGGAACGCTACACCTTGCCCGCCGAAACCGCCGACGCCATTAACGCGGCCAAGGCTGAAGGGCGGCGGGTCATCGCCGTGGGCACCACCACGGTGCGCGTGCTCGAAAGTGTGGCGGCGAACCATCAGCCACTCGCCGGCACTTCGGGCAGCACGGATATTTTCATTTATCCTCCGCGCGATTTCAAAGTGGTGGACGGGTTGCTCACCAACTTTCATTTGCCGCAATCCACACTGCTGATGCTGGTGAGCGCTTTTGCCGCGCCGGGCGAATTGAGCGGGCGTCAATGGATGCTTGAGGCGTACGCCGAAGCCATCCGCGAAAAGTATCGCTTCTTCAGCTACGGCGATGCGATGTTGATTTTGTGATGCGTCCGCACGTTTCCATCAATATGGCGATGACCGCCGATGGCAAAATCGCCAGCGCCAATCGCGCGGTGTCCTCTTTCGGCAGCCGCGCGGATCACGCGCACTTGCTCGCCCTGCGCGATAAGGCCGACGCCATCCTCACCGGCGCGGGCACGCTTAACGCCCAGCCCCAAGTCACCCTCGGCCCCGGCCCGAAGACCAAGGCCAAACCACCCTTGCGGGTAATCGCCAGTGGCAGCGGGCGAGTGGATGCGCACCATAAAATTTTCCGCAGTCCGGGCGCGTCGGTGTTAGTGCTGGCCACCGAACGCATCAGCCGGCCGCGATTGAAAAATCTGAAGGCCGCAGCTCACACTGTGAAAATTTTTGGCGCGGATGAAATCAATTTCAAAAAAGCCCTCGCTTGGTTGCAAAAAGAATGGGGCGTGAAACGGCTGCTTTGCGAAGGCGGTGGGCAGTTGAATGATGCGCTTTTCCGCGCCGATGTGGTGGATGAGGTGAACCTCACGGTGTGCCCGCTCATTCTCGGTGGCCGCGAGGCGCCGACGATCGCCGAGGGCTTGGGCTTCGCGCAGCTCAACGCTGCGGCACAGTTTTCACTGAAATCCCGCCGGCAAGTGGGCGATGAGCTGTTTCTGGTGTACCGGAAAGCTTGACGCTGCGCGCTGGTTTTTCTAGGTTTCCCGACCTCGTCCCCCCTCCCGTTGGGAATATTTTAGCTATGACAATGAGCGAATCAGGAATGACAGCCGAATCAATCGATAAGGGAATGGCCGGTGTGGTGGCCGCTGAAACGGAACTGAGCGACGTGCGCGGCGATCTCGGCGAGCTGGTTTATTGCGGCTACAACATCAACGACCTTGCGGAGAACGCCTGCTTCGAGGAGGTCATTCACTTGCTTCATCACAAGCGTCTGCCCACTCCGGATGAATTGGCCGCGCTAAAACAGGATCTCGCCAGCCGCCGCGAAATCCCGCAAGGCGTCATCGATCTCATCCGCACCATGCCCGCCGAGGCCGCGCCGATGCACGTGCTGCGCACCGCCGTCAGCGCACTGGGCTGCTACGATGCCGCGCCTGAAACCGGCGAAGACATTGCTCTCGCGCGCGATAAATCCCTCAGCCTCATCGCGCAAATCCCCGTGCTCATCGCCACCTTCCACCGGCAGCGGCAGGGCAAGGAATTGCTCGCATCCGATTCTACCCTCGGCGAAGCCGCCAATTTTCTCTGGCTCATCAATGGCGAAAAACCGAGCGCGGACATGGAACGCACGATTGATATTTGCTACATCCTCCATGCCGACCACGGCTTCAACGCCAGCACCTTCAGCAGCCGCGTCACCATCGCCACGCTCAGCGATGTGTACAGCGCCATCACCAGCGCCATCGGCACGCTGAAAGGTCCGCTGCACGGCGGCGCAAACGAAGGCGTCATCAAGATGCTCCACGAGATTGGCGATTTGGAAAAGGTGGATGCCTACGTCGAGGATTGCCTCACGCATAAACGAAAAATTATGGGCATCGGCCATCGCGTTTACACCACGCTCGACCCGCGCGCGCCACACCTCAAGCGGATGGCGCAAAAGCTCACCAAGGAATTGGGCGAACCCAAATGGATCCAAATGAGCGAGCGCATCGCCGAGTTGATGCTCGAGAAAAAAAACCTCAACGCCAACGTCGATTTTTATTCCGCCACAGTTTATTACTCGCTGGGGATTCCGAGCGATTTGTTCACGCCCATCTTCGCCATCGCGCGCACGGCAGGCTGGACTGCCCACATCCTCGAACACCTCGACGGCAACCGCCTCATCCGCCCCCGCGCCCAATACGCCGGCGACGACGGCAAACCGTGGGTGGCACTCGGCGAGCGTTAGCAGCCCGCACAAAATTCTTGCCACACCTCCACCCCTGCCGCATAGCAGGGGCGCTGTTTTTCTACTTATGAATCTCCACGAATATCAGGCCAAAGAGTTGATGAAACGCCACGGCGTGCGGATCCCGCCGGGCGAACCCGCCACCAACCTCGACGAAGCCAAAGCCGCCATCGCGAAACTCTTTGACACGGGCAACGCGCGCGTGGTCGTTAAATCCCAAATCCACGCCGGCGGGCGCGGCAAAGGAACTTTCAAAGATGGATTCAAGGGCGGCGTGCATTTGGCCGACAGCGTGGAGGACGCCACCGCCAAAGCCGAGGCGATGCTGGGCAATGTGCTGGTGACCAAACAAACCGGCGAGGCCGGCAAACAAGTCAGCCGCCTGTTGATCACTTCTGCGGAAAACATCAAAAGTGAATTTTATGTGGCCGTGCTGCTAGACCGCGCGCTGGGCAAACCCATCGTGATGGCCAGCGCCGAGGGCGGCGTGGACATCGAAGAGGTGGCGGACAAGACGCCCGAGAAAATCATCAAGGAAGTCATCGACCCCGCGCTCGGATTGCAACCCCATCAAGGCCGCAAAATTGCCATCGCGCTGGGACTGCGCGGTCGGCTCATCGGACAAACCGCCAGCCTGTTGCGGGCGCTCTACAAAACGTGGCACGAATGCGATGGCACGATGCTGGAAATCAATCCACTGGCGCTCATTGTAAATGAGGACGGCACCGAGGCGGTGGTGGCGCTCGATGCCAAAATGTCCATCGACGACAACGCGCTCTTTCGCCATCCGGACATCGTCGCGATGCGCGATCTTTCCGAAGAAGACCCGCTCGAAGTGGAAGCCGCCGGGCACGATCTCAACTACATCAAGCTCGATGGCAACATCGCCTGCCTCGTCAACGGTGCCGGCCTCGCGATGGCCACCATGGACGCCATCAAACATTACGGCGGCGACCCCGCCAACTTTCTTGACGTCGGCGGCGGCGCCACGAAAGAGCAAGTGAAAGCCGCCTTCGAAATCATCGTGGGCGATCCCAATGTGCAAGCCATCCTCGTGAACATTTTTGGCGGCATCATGAACTGCAACACCATCGCCGAAGGCATCGTAGCCGCCGTGAAAGAAACCCACCTCACGCTGCCACTCGTGGTGCGCCTCGAAGGCAACAACGTCGACGCCGGCCGCGCCACTCTCGCCGCATCGGGGCTGACGCTCATCACTGCCGACAGTTTGTCCGAGGCCGCAGAAAAAGCTGTAGCCGCAGTAAAATAATTCCAATGTCCATTCTTGTAAAACCCGATACCAAATTTCTCGTCCAAGGCATCACCGGTGGCTTTGGCGGCCGACACGCGCAGTTGAGCCTCGACTATGGCTCGCAACTTGTGGCTGGCGTCACGCCCGGCAAGGGCGGACAGATGTTCGCCGACACCGTGCCGGTATTCGACAGCGTGGCCGAGGCCATGGCCGAAACGGGTGCCACCGCCAGCGCGATTTTTGTGCCGCCACCTTTTGCCGCCGATGCAATTCTTGAAGGCGCGGCGGCCGGATTGGATTTGGTGGTGTGCATCACCGAGGGCATTCCGGTGCGCGACATGGTTGAGGTAAAAGATGCGTTGAAAGACAGCACAACCATTTTGCTCGGCCCTAACTGCCCCGGCGTGGTGACACCCGGCGAGGGCGAGGATTCCAGCGGCGGCTGCCGCATTGGCATTGCGCCCGGCTACATTCATAAAAAGGGCAATATCGGCGTGGTGTCCCGCAGCGGCACGCTCACGTACGAAGCGGTGTGGCAGCTCACCAGCCGCGGCGTGGGGCAATCCACCTGCGTGGGCATCGGCGGCGATCCCGTGCCGGGGATGACCCATCTCGATGTGTTGAAACTATTCAATGACGACCCCGAGACAACTGGCATCATTATGATCGGCGAAATCGGCGGCACCGCCGAAGAAGAAGCCGCCGCGTGGGCCAAGGCGCATTGCACCAAACCCATCGCCGGATTCATCGCCGGCGCCACGGCCCCTCCCGGCCGCCGCATGGGGCATGCGGGCGCCATCGTCAGCGGCGGCAAAGGCACTGCCGAAGCCAAAATGGATGCATTCCGCGAGGCCGGTATTGGCGTGGCCGAGACGCCCTCGGAAATGGCCGACACCCTCCTCAAAATGATGTAGCCTCCGCGCCGATGGACTGGCTGCATGGCATTCTAAATCTCGCCGGGCTACTGCTGTGGATCAGTTGGCGCACGGGCACCATGCCGCGCAGCCAACCCCCGCGCAACCTCGCCGGCCCCACACCCCGCCAAGGGCCGGTGTATCGTCACTCGTGGATTTACCTGCTCGTGCTGCTGGCACTGCTTGGAGGCCGCGCGGTTTTTTACAATCAATTCGGCCCGGGGCTCGATTGGTATCCGCACCTCAACTTGCTCGATGTGTTTCATCCATTCAAAAGCGATTCGCTTCCGCACGCGCTGGCGTACTCGATGCTCAGCTTCGCGCACTGGCTGGCGGCGCTGTACTTTTGCCTCGCGCTGCTGGCCACCGTGCAGCCGCAAACCGAGGCCACCGGCCAATGGCGCGAATTTCTCAAGGCGCAGTTCGGTTGGCCGGGTGGGTTGCCGGTAATCGCGCAATGGGGAGGAGTCATCGCGCTGGCGGTTGGCTTTCGAGTTGCGGAGGCAAACTGGATTGAATCTCTGGAAGCCGTCGCCTTGCCCGCAAACCACTTGCCACTGCTCGTGCTGCTGGATTTGCGCGCCGCGATATATTTAATAATGGTGCTGCTCGCGTTGTATTTGTTGAACAGCTACGTGTACTTTGGCGAGCAAGCGTTCTGGAAAACGGTGAATGAATCCGGAAAACGACTTCTCACGCCGCTGCGCATTCTGCCGTGGGAAACGCGCAAGGTGGATTTCGCCCCCATCGTGGCCTTGGCGATCGCTTACGGATTGAGCCTCGCACTCACGCCCTCGCACTTGGCGGCGTGGCTGCGCTAATTCAGTTTGGGGAAAAACCCGTGGGCCGTCGCACAGGTGGCTTCACTCAATTCGGCCAATGACACCTCCTTCACTTCCGCCACGCGCTCGGCGGTGTGGCGCGTGTACGCGGGTTCACAGCGTTTGCCGCGAAAAGGCATCGGTGCAAGAAAGGGACTGTCGGTTTCCACCATCAATTTATCAAGCGGCGTGGCCGCCACGGTGTCGCGCACTTCCTGGGCATTCTTAAACGTCACAATGCCGGTGAAGCTCACCAGTGAGCCGAGATCAAGAATGCGCTGCATGCTCGCCGCGTCATCCACAAAACAATGAAACTGCCCCCGCACGCGGTCGGCGTATTCCTCAAAAATTTCCAGCGTGGGTTCCAACGCGGCGCGTTGGTGAATCACGGCATTGAGTTTTAATTCCGCAGCCAACTCGAGTTGTTGGCGGAAGATTTTTATTTGCCGTTCCTTCCACGCCGCGTCGTCCGCCTCGTTGCCGCCATTACTACTGGGGAGCCGAAAGTGGTCGATGCCGGTTTCGCCAATGGCCACCACTTTGGGATGCGCGCAGAGTTCGCGCAATTCGGGGCGCACATCGTCGGGTGCTTCGGCGAGGTCATTGGGATGCCAGCCCACCACGGCATACACCGGCACGTGCGCCTCGGCGAGGGCCACGGCGCGTTGGCTGCTTTCGAGATCGGTGCCAATGGTGATGATGCGCGTGATGCCCGCCGCCGCCGCGCGCTCGAGCAGCCCGGGGATGTCCTTCACGAAATCAGGAAAAGTCAAGTGCGCGTGGGTATCATAAAAAGTTTCCATGTTGCCTGCGGCGGGCGCATTGTGCCGATGAAGACCGCACGCGGCAATCCCGCGCTTTGCCCATAACTCGGCCTTTACAAACCCTCAAAACGAGTGCATATTAACTCGTGAGGGGTGCAATGTATCGAATGGTTTTTCCCAGGCAATTTCAATTCTATCGAGTGGCATTGCTGGCCTTTGCGCTCTGCCACGTGCCCGGCGCCGCAGCGCTGGAACTTACCCGCGAGATGTTTCAAGGGCGCGATTTCAAAGCCTCCCAAGGGCGCGCGCAGTTTGCTCTTCACAAATTCAATCTCAACGCGCCGATGGCGAAGGCACTCAATTTTGGAATCGATAATCTCATCAAGGCGCATGAGACTGTTTTTTTTCCAAAGAAAATCAGCCGGAATTTCAATGTGCGCTTTCGCATTTTTGATACCTTCGAAGATTACCAAACCTACTCGCGCCTGCGTTACAAAAAAAATGTGACCAAAAGCATCCTCGGCTATTTCAGCCCCGGCGCGCGGGAAATTGTCACCTGGAAACAACAACCGCACCTCACGTGGCGGCTGGTGCCCACGTTGTTGCACGAAAGCTGCCACGCGATCATGGACGAAATGTACGGCCAGTTGCCCTTCTGGATGATCGAAGGCAGCGCGGATTGGTTTGGAGAAGCCCCCGCGTGGTTGCTCAAAGGCAACGGCCTGCGAAATGACCAGCACATGCGCTGGATTCGGCTCGACGAATTGCGACGCAAAAATCAACTGCCACGCCTGCAAAATTATCTACTCACCAAGGAATACGATGACTGGGATAAAATGTTCAAGGGCAACATCGGCCAAGGCTACGATGTCGGCTGGTCGATCTTTGATTTCTTCATCAAAGCAGACCCCAAAGGCCAGGCGATGCGTTTTTTGGGTCAGGTAATCAATGACCCCAAAGTGCAACGCGCCCGCGGACGCAACGGCCAAATGGAACTGGAATTTGCCCGGGCCATCAACCGCCACTGGCAGGGCGGCATCCCTTTACTGGAAAAAGGCTGGCACACGTGGATTTCCCTCCGCGCCGTTGAATCCCGCAAAGCCCTTAAAAAATTCCAGCAGGATCAACGCGCCAAGCAGCAAAAGCGCTGATTTTTCGGCCTCGAATTCAGGTTGCCTTCCCGGGGTTTTCTCGGTATTTTCCCGCAACCCAAACATTCCACTCAAAGATTCTTATGGCGAAACCCATTTACCACTCCAGTATCGAAGGCGCGCAGCACGGTTCCAAAGGACTCGACGGCTTTCTCGCTTTTGCAAAAGAAGCCGGCGCGACCGGCGCGCAACCGAGCAATTATATGCTCGAAGGCAAGACCGGAAAATTCACCCGGCCGCATCTCATCCGGCAAGCATTTGAAAAACACGAGCTGAAGCTCGACGGTATTTCCGGCCACTGCATGTTCTGGGTGCACACCAGCGCGTGGACGGGCACCAAAGGGCTGCGGCCGTTTGTACCGCCAGAAGTTGCGAAGCTGGCCAAGGGCAAAATCGAAGACTGGGCCGAAGATTATCTGCTGCGCTTGCTCGACCTTGCCGCAGCGTTGGACATCAAAATCCTGCCAATGTTTTGGGGCGCCTCGCACGGCTGGGAATTGGCCACCGGCTATCCGTGGGGATTCTGGGCGGGCGGCGATTTTGATTTGGTCAAGGAAGGCGAGGAACGTTTTGTCAAAAAAACCGCCAAAATTCGCGCGCACGCCAACAGCCTCGGCATTTTTCTCGCGCACGAAATCCATCCCGGCACCGCCGCCATGTGCGCGGAGGAGTTTGGTCGGCTCGTGGAAATCTGCGATGGCGATCCCTGCCTCACCGTCAATGCCGATCCCTCGCACTGCTGGGAAGGCGAGGATTGGGAAACGCGCTTCACCCATCCCGCCGTGCGCGATCGCGTGTATGCGTGCCACGTGAAAAATTTTGTGGTTCGCCCCGGCGTGCCTCTGCGCAAAATGGAAGGCAACTGGCGCAACCGCGCGATGCAGTTCACCGACCTCGGCAGCGGCGACCTCAACATGGTGCGCTACGCCGAGTTGCTCATCAACATCGGCTACCCCGCCCGCTACAATAAAATCATGGGCACCGAAACCGCCCCGCTCATCGCCGAAACCGAAAGCAACTACCGCGACCCCGACGCCACCGCCATCGAAGGCATCCAATACGTGCGGGACCACCTTTGTTTCCCCGTCGCCGAAGGCTCGTTTGAAGACGAAATGGGAGCGTAGAAAACGGCCGGTCACGCCTTTGAAGAACGGTCGCTCTGTTGCGGAGCGGCCGTTTTTTAATTATCAATTTTCAATGCTCAATTTTCAATTAAACTTGATACTTGAGCCTTCCTTGAAAATTGATCATTGACCATTGATACTTACCCTCAACCCATCCCACGCCAACCCCACCCCATCCGGCAACTTCGCATCATCCACGTCGTGGTCATAAAAATGCGTGAGATGTGTTAAATAAGATTGCCGCGCCCCAATCCGCTCGGCGGCTGCGAGGGCTTCCTCGGTGGTCATATGCGTCCAGTGCGGTTGCGGGCGGAGGGCGTCGAGCACGGCCACTTCCGTGCCGCGCACGGCTTCCACCACGGCATCGGGAATCGATTTGGCGTCGGTCAAGTAAGCCAGTTTTTTTTCGCCGGCTTGTTCAAATAAAAATCCCGTGGATCCCATATCGCCGTGCGGCAAATCCACCGGCGTGATGCGCAGGTCGCCAATTTCGAAAGGGCCGTCGATGATATTTTGTTCCGGTTTGAAATACCCCTTCTTCATTTCGCCGTCGTGAAACGAATGCGCGTGCACGCGGCGCAAGTGACCCATTGTCGACTCGTTCGCATAAATCGGCAGCGGCCCGCCTTTGATTTCACAGAACCGCCGGCAATCATCCATGCCCATAATGTGATCCGTGTGCGCGTGCGTCACCAACACCGCATCGAGCGCGCAAATGTTTTCGCGCAGACATTGCGTGCGGAAATCCGGCGTCGTGTCCACCACCAACCGCACCTCATCGGTGACCACATAAATCGAACACCGCAGCCGATGATTCTTCGGATTAGCCAAAAACTCCGGCGGATACTCCTGCCCAATCACCGGCACCCCCTGCGAAGTGCCCGTCCCCAAAAATGTAAACTCAAACGCCATACGCCCGCAGGGATGCCCGAATGCGCCGGTGAACACAATTTTATTTTCCCGCAGGCACAGC
>Ga0302119_10001617_pt1 | contig 10113 bp, 5 predicted proteins | sample AG5_Tmax_MG_FD_203114 | JGI IMG/M metagenome (GOLD analysis project Ga0302119, IMG submission 203114) | Marine microbial communities from Western Arctic Ocean, Canada - AG5_Tmax | ecosystem: Environmental > Aquatic > Marine > Oceanic | place: Canada: Western Arctic Ocean | collected 2017-10-01
GTGGTCTTTGAGAACTTTGCGGAAGGCCTTCACTGCGTTTGTAACCTGTAAGGCCAAAGAGGCGTCGGAGGCGGCCTCGAGCAGATCAGAAAGTGCGTCGGCCGACGGGTTTTTTCTAGCGGTTGATGGAATGCGCTCTAGTATTTTCCATGCTCGGAGTGTTGACTTGTAAAACTTGTCCTTGCGGTATCGATCCCAGTGCATTTGCGCTAAATCACCAACGGTAGAGCCTGCGTAAGCAGAGATAAGATGTTGATAGGTTGCTGCGGCAGTTATTGGATAACCGGATTCCTTGGCAAACTCCGCGTTCTGAAGCTGGGAAACGCCGTCGGCTTCGATCTGATCTCTTAAGTCCTTGGCTGCGCGGACAACGGGGGAGAAGTCTGCCGAGATGTCGGCCAATGGTGCAAGAGCTTGCAGTGCTTCCAGCGATAAGCCCGCTCTGTGATATTTTTCGGCAATTTTGAGGCGAGGTCGATATTCCGCAATCTTGTCCAATGCCCGTGTTTGAATGAGGTTTTTGAGGGGGCCGTCAAAATAAGTGTCACCCGAACCTTGCGTCCAACCGGTTCCCGGCTTGAGCCCGGGGTCTCCCTCCCAGACCACTTTTCCGTCAACATCTTTTAAGAGAAGCCGCGGCATTCCCCAGCCTCCTGGAACCATGTTATAGCTTTTGAAATTTTTGAAACTTGGATCCCACGCAATGTGTGCGTCGGGCATAGGGTGATCGAGAAGAAGTTGCGTGACCTGTGCTTTGGTGTGCTCACCTCCAATCAATAAAATGATGGGCACGCCGAGGCGTTGATATGTGGAAGCAAGTTTTTGGTAATAGTTTGCGGTCGGGATGATGGCCTCTTGATTGGCAGACCAGAAAACAAGAACGGCGGCTTTCCCATTGAGCTCTTTCCAGTTTTGTGGATCCCCTTGAATCCACTGCAGGTTTTCTAGTTCTGGGGGCGTGAATCCAGAAAAGTTTCCAGGCTCCCGAAGGCTTGGGTCCTCGGCAATTTTTTGGAGCGAGATTTCTCGTTCTACACGAGCGGCAGGGTCGTGAGGATCCCGAGAAAGGATGCGTATGTTGCGGTAAAAAGATGTGCCAGTGCCGGTGATGAGACCGAATGAGCCACGGACGGATTCCCGCGAGGGCATTCTCAAGGAGCGCAAGAATTTATCGTTGAGATAAACATCGACAGATTGATTCACCACATCAATGCGCAGTTTCTGCCAATCGCCGGGCATGGCCACGGTGCGGTGGTCATGGTAGGTCCACAAGCCACCTTCTTTGGTGGAGATGTCCAAGAAACCCGCGGGGTGCAGAACGACGGCATGCGTGGTGTTGGGGCCTTTACGACCGAAGCACAACCCCATGAGACTTGGGTTGGGTCCAAATTTCATTTCCGCTTCTAGTGTGAAGTCCGCGTTAAAGGTGACTTCACAGGCAAGTTCTTTCGTTTGAAAGGTGCCTTCGGGAGTGTCGATGGTGGCGTCGGTAAGAATGGCCGCCTCAATCATTTTTCCGTAGGCTCGGTAGTCTTCGGAACCCGCCCAGCCCTCTAAGTTGTATTCGTTGTAGGCCACTTTCCATTGGGCAAGGCTCTTGCCGGATTCAATGCTGACTGTAGTGTAGAAGTCAATGGCTTCCGGCATGGAATACTGCGCACTCATTTTGCGTGCAATTTCCAGCGCCATGAGGGGGAGCGCGCGTTCTCTGTAGGACTGCGCTAAGAGCAAACCCTCCTCAAGAAAGTTTTGCTTAAGCTTTGCATGCCGACGGTGGAGCGGGTCAAGGGAGACCATTTTTTCTTCTGCTGTTTCAAAGCGTGTGTCGCCATCGGAAAATCCCCGGAGGCTAACTTCCCGAGTGAAACTGCGATACAACGCTGCCGCTCGATCCAACTTTTTTTGCTCTTCTAGGAAGCACGCAAAATTCCAAAGTACATCGGGGTCCGCGGGTTCATGAAGGAGAGCTTCTTCAAAAAACTCCCATGCTCCTTCAATGTCCTTTCGTGCTAGGGCCAGTTTGGCGAAGTCTAGTTGGCTTTTTCGTGGTGCTGCTCGCCCGAGTTCGATGTCTCTGAGTTCTAAAGTCCAAGTTTTCCAGATTTCAGAAAGATCATCAATACTTTGTACTGGAGAAAGTGGTGCACCTCCTAAAACGATTTCTTCAAACCAAGGGGCCCGCCCATCTTTCCCTTTGCTGGCTGCTCCGGACAGATAGTACCGGTGAAGCGCGTCGCGGTAGACCAGTTGGCCATCGTCCGTTCGGTAGTTGTATAAAAAGTAAACGACCCCCCAGGTCGGTGCATACCACGGGGGACCCCATCGGTATTGATTCTCTACCAAGATTCGAAGCGAGGGTGCTGCGGTGGGGGTGGCCCATTCTCCTTGTTCATCCCGAACCCCATCGCTGGGGCCATCCATCCAGCCTTGATCCATTCGGTTCGCCAAGGGCATGAGCCGGTGTGAGGCAACACGGTTCCACCGAACTTGTCCGTTGGACAGAATGGTGGTTCCTTCAAAGAAGGAAGCGTAAGCCTCATTCAACCAGCCGGGGACCCCTCCCTTGCCTGTTAGAGAAACAAACTGGTGGGCCGCTTCGTGGAAGAGCGTTCCATACATTCCTCGTACACTCTCCTTACCACTGTTTCCTCCAAGGAATGTTTGAACCGTGGACCCATTAAAGAAACCTCCTGTCCAGTCATTTTCTGGAAGTCCATTTGCTTTGAGATATTCATCACGTGTTCTGTAGATCAGAACGGCAACTCGTGGTGTGGGCTCTCCATCTTCCTTGTAATGGAAAAACCGACGGTATGCTGCGTTCATTTGCTCCATGGCAATGGATGCAGTTTGAAGGATTAAGTAGCCACCGTTTGTTTTATAGCTGTAATTCTCCCCGTCTTTCTCCCAAGCATTTTCCCAGTCCAAGTGTTTTTCATTTTCGGTCACCAGCCATTCCGCGTCTACTCCTTGAAGAGGGTCTCCACCGGCATAAATATCTTCTACCGCAACGTCACTTCCTCCTTCTTTTCTAATCTCCTTTAACGCAGCAATGGCCTTAGAATCCAAAGGGTTTCCAGTAAGGATTTCTTGAAAAACCTCTAATGCAGAATGGAATCGCCCTCGCTTCCGATGCTCTCCACCTAATTTGTGAAGCTCTTTTGAGTACGTAGTGCTGAGTCGTCGATAAGCTTTTGCTTGGGTGTCCAGCAAAAGAAGTCGGAACTCCACGGATTTCACCTTTTTCCGAGGGACCGGTGACTTTTTGGCTGCATCTACAATTTGGAGCCATTGATGGAGAGCATAGACTGTGGCATCAAGGTTGCCGGATTTTTCAGAAAGGTTGGCCCACACTTCGAGTGCACCCAAATGCTGATGATCTCTCTCTAGAGCCTTTTCAACAGCAAGAATTGCCGCGTCCAAATTCCCTGCTTGGGAAAGTCGTTCCGCCTTGAGCAGATATTTGTCGACGAAAGGGCTGCCATTGCCCGTGAAACTCAAGAGGCAAAGACTGATGAGGGCAAGGTGGCGCATCACCCAGAAAGTCTAAACGCTCCGTCGGCGGAGTTGTCCACATGCAGCATCTTTACTGACACCACGGCTCAAACGAGTCGTCACGGACAAGCCAAAAGCCTTTAGTGTCTGTGCAAATTGCTGACACACAGAATCCGATGGTCGACTCCAACTAAGCTCTTGGACCGGATTATAGGGGATGAGGTTGATATGGCAGCGTTCCGCTCGCAGGAGGCGTGCTAATTCTTGGGCTTGTTTAGTCGAGTCATTGACACCTTCGAGGAGCACATATTCCACTGTCCATTCACGCCCAGTTTTTTCAAAGAGCGCCTTAGCTTCAGCGAGTGTCTCCTGAATTGTGCGCTTGGCCACACCAGGGACAAGCTGGCGTCGCAAGGCGTCATCGGGTGCATGTAAAGAAAGCGCAATGTTGACCGGCCGACCCCAACGGGCAAGTTTAGAAAAAGTTCCACGAGGTCCGACCGTGCTGAGAGTAATTCTTCGAGCTGCGATGTTTGCACCTTCTGGGTCGAGAAGGATGTCAACGGCAGCCAAGACCTCTTCAAGGTTGAAACCGCAGTCTCCGAGCCCCATGAAGACGATGCGTTGGAAATCCCCGTAGGCCTTCCAGAGAAATAAAACTTGCTCCAAAATTTCAGCCCGAGTGAGATTTCGGTCCAAGCCGTCAAGTCCACTGGCACAAAAAGTGCATCGGACGGGGCAGCCGACTTGCGTGGAAAGGCAAAGTGTTCGACCTTTGCCCCCAGGCATGCTTACGGCTTCGGTCGTTGCACCGTCTGGGAATTTAATGAGAATCTTTGTAGTTCCATCGGCGCATTTAGATTCTGTGACCACCTTGCCACTGCAAAGAGGCGAATGCTCTTGGAGTTCTTGGCGCAGCTCCAGTGGAATATTTGTCATTTCCTTCCAGTCCACGATGCCTTTTTGAAAGACCCATTGTGCGGCGGATTTTCCGTAAAAGGACGGGCAACCGATGGACGAAAACTTTTCTGGCCATTCGCTAGGGTGAGTGAGTAAGAGTGAAGGCATCAGAAGGATTGCAGAATGAAGTTGTAGATCTCTCGAGACCAAATGACGGCTTTTTTCGATGACGGCGGGTTGCATCCGCCAATGCTGAGATGACCCCCTCCTCCGTATTTCTTGAGAAGTTCACCCAGGTGCACCGGGTTTTCAGGGCGATTCCAAGGATTGCTGGCCGCCGTGATGTGAACGCCGGCACGGGTCGGCAACATAGTAACCGCATATTGAATTTCAGGGTACAGATAAAAAGGAGCGAACCGGTCTCGCCGGATTTTTTTAGAACGTAAATCAGCAAGTAACACCTCCATAGTTCGATCCATGATGGTTGGCGGAAAATTTTCAATGGCGTTGTCACGATTCCGACAAGCACGCGCGAAGCATTTATCAACTTCTGGATTCGCCGCAATATTCATGAGCGTTTCAGATTTCATTAACTCGATGACACGGTTGTGAAACTGCAAATCCGGGGCGCAAGTGAGGGCGCGCATGATTCGCAACGCGGGGTCTTTGCCAAACACAGCCTGTTCCGCCGTTTCAAAAGAAGCTGAGTCGATGATGTCGGACCAATGCGAAAGTTCTAGGAAAGCTTCCGAGGCTTCCCAATTCCAATGATCCCTGGCGTGTTGGATGATGATTGGTGGGCAAGATGGGGATTTTGGGTCAAAACAGCGATTGGCGTCGTCTTGATAGGTGTTTTGGTCTTCTTCCTTGAGAAAAGTAGTGGGGTGATGGTCAAACCAGTATGTTGCTCGTGGGTGGAAATGAAAATCAACGACCCCAAATCGTTCGCCTTCGGCAAAGTCATCCCAATGGAGAGTTCGGTCAAAATTAACTCCCTCGTAGAGAACGTGATCTTCCTTTCCGGTTTCCTCCAGAGCCGTGGCCAAAATAGCTGCCGACGCCATGCCATCAAAGTCACGGTGAAAATAAAGAGTGAGGGGGTCATTCATGGAGATTCCAAAAGTGGTTGGACGCCGTAAATATGGGCGTGAAAAAAATCACCCCATGGTTTTTTTGTGTGCGCTTCGAAAAGCACTCGAAGATCTTCAGTCGTCCACGTGCCCTTTGCTTGAGCCACTGTGCTAAGTACAGCATCCATGGCTGGCCGACCTGCTCGTTTTTCCATGGCGCGCCAAACTCGCCCACCATGGGAAAGTAGCCGCCGAGTGCCGATAGCATCGGAAGCAGGGAAAAGGCTGAGAGGGGTTCGTAGCGCGGGAAGTTGCATTTCCCTGAGTTCCCACCAACCTAAAAGTGCTTTTGCCTCTTTTGTCTTTCCCGTGCGCTCGAGCAACCGCCAAGTGAGATATTCGCTGAGACTGTGGTTGAGAAAGGGCGCGCCTGTGCCGACCCCTCTAGTTTGAAGTCCGAAAACACGGAACGCAACTTTTCTAGCAAGTGCGGTGCGGCGATCGAGTGCCTGCCAATGTGCATCTAAGGGAGTCGAGAGCCACGCAGAATTCTCGTCCAAGACAAGGAGGCCGGGCAGAACCCAGTCAGATGTGTCAGGTCCTGTAATTAAAAACCATGGCTGGGGGGGGGTCTTCAGCCATTGAGATAGTTCTTCCTCACAACGGTTAAGCCACGAAATCTTGTCCTCGGGGGACTGTTGCCTGCCAGCATTGCGGAGGTGATATCCCCGATTTTGAAGGGTGCTCTGCGTGTAATTTCCAATCAAAAAGAAAGGCCATGCACGGCCTTCTGGCATTCGTGGAAAATTTGTCTGTAAATAAGTGGGTTCTGTGTGCTGGAGAGACTCGCTTGTTGGCGTAGTCCAAGACCTCGTCTTGAGATGGGCGGGACCTTGGACGGAGAGCGTCCAGGCGGGTGGTAGCCAGGTCGACGAGGGAGGCGCATTCCATTGAGGCATCGCTAACCAATCGGGGCGGAGCGCTTGGAAAAAGTGAAAGCCTGCGAAAAGCCCAGCCGCGGGCGTGGGGGTTCCATCCAAAGCAAGAAGTTGAAAGCGGTAGGTACAGGACTCCTCCGTCTCTTGGATGCTTGTCGCGCCCTCAGGAAAGTGCCATGCGTGTGCCGACGGCGCGTCATGGAGTTTGACGGAAACTTGGATTTCAGAAAAATTCGCAGGAAGTGCTTGAACCAAGATTTCCCAGTTTCCAGGAACTCGATAGATTTGCGAGGATAGCCCTAAACCATTTTCAAGATCATTGTTTGAAGCATCCTTCGTCTTCCATTTTTTAGGAGCGTGGAATGATTGGAGTGCGGAAAGCCCTTCGTCTAGTTGGACAACCGAACCCTCCCAGTGACCGAGAATTAAATGGTCAACAGAAAGCGCCACACGGAATTCCACCGCCCTTTCTTCCCCTTGAAGAAGAAAGCGAATGGATGCGCCTGCAGCATTGGAGGATTGGGCCCATTGCCCATGCCAGTTTTGAATCTGCGGATTCCCTTCTTGGAGCAATGGCCTCCAGTAATTGTTGAGTTGTTGTTGCGCCACTGCTTCGGCGAAGGCGCCCGGAGCTTCAAGGAGAAAATGGCGAACCTCAAAGAGCCCAAGAGGATCTTCAGAAACCGCTTGCCAGGCGTCGGGTTGCCCTGCCACCGCATGAAATGCCTCATAGCCCTGGGGAAGATTGAGCTGGAAAGGTGCGGGATCCTGGAGTGGAGGGCATGGCCCAAAGAAGCCCAGGAGGAGGGCTGAAGCGGCGAACATCTCTGGATTCTAGGCCGTTGCTCGGTCGGCAGAATTCCCGCCTTCTAAAAGCACGTTGGCGCTGCCGGCTCGAATCATCTCTCCGGTGACCACAAAAGTGCGGGAGGGACTTCCGTATTCAGGGAGGGAGAAGAGCAAGTCGTGGAGGACTCCCTCTAGGATAGAACGAAGAGCACGGACACCTGTTTTATTGGCGTGTGCTAAGCCAGAGACCTCTTTGAGTGCCTCATCGGTGAACTCCAATTTATGACCCTCCATGGCGAAGTAGGCCTGGAATTGCTTCACGAGCGCATTTTTAGGTTCCACTAAGATATGCACGAGATCTTCCGCGGACAATTCATGAAGATTTACGGAAACGGGTAGACGGCCGACAAATTCAGGAATAAGGCCGTACTCCACTAAGTCCCGAGCTTCCACTTGAGAGAGGAGGCGTTCTAATTCTTCTTTTGGTTCCGAATGCTCCTCGCCTTCAATTCCGAAGCCAATCAGGCTTCCGCCGATGCGTCGAGAAATGATCTCTTCAATTCCAGAAAAAGTACCACCACAGATAAAGAGAATGCCGGAAGTGTCAAACTGAAGATTGGATTGCTCGGGGTGTTTTCGGCCACCTTGAGGAGGAACACTTGCCTCCGTGCCCTCAAGGATTTTGAGAAGTGCCTGTTGAACGCCCTCGCCACTGACATCGCGTGTGATGGAAACGTTTTGTGTCGTCCTGGAAATCTTATCGATTTCATCCACATAGATAATTCCTCGCTTGGCGTGGTTCATGTCACCGTCGGCGGATTGAATCAACTTCAGCAAAATGTTTTCCACATCTTCTCCGACATACCCAGCCTCTGTAAGCGTGGTGGCGTCGGCGATTGCAAAAGGTACATCTAGAATTCGGGCGAGCGTTTTCGCTAAAAGCGTCTTTCCCGATCCGGTCGGACCCAAGAGGAGGACATTCGATTTTTCAATTTCCACCTCCATCCAGTCCTCGCTCTGGCCTTTCTCATTGAGGAGACTCTTTGATTGGAGCCGCTTGTAATGATTATGAACCGCCACCGCTAAAACCCGCTTGGCCTCTTTTTGCCCGTAAACGTATTCGTTTAGCGACGTGACAATCTCTTGGGGCGTGGGGACCTTTCCACCCTCTTCTTGGGTGGCTGCCGCGATGACTTGGTCTTGTCGGCGGTCCTCCTCATTAAGAATAGAATTACAAATGTCAACGCATTCGTTACAAATGTAGATACCCGGAGGGCCCGCGATCAAAGATTCAACTTGACCCCGAACCTTTTCACAAAAGGTGCATCGTTCCGCACCGCGGTTGTCATTGCGTGGCATGAACTTTGATTTTACCACAAAAAAGTGGCTTGTGGCCTATTCCAAGCCGAGAGCTTGGTCCACAATGCCGAATTCCACGGCTTCTTGAGCGTTCATGAAGTTGTCCCTGTCCGTAGCAACCTGCATCTCCTCCAGTGATTTTCCGCAGTGGTCGGCCAAAATCTGGTTCAATGAGGTTTTGAGCTTGAGGATTTCTTGGACTTGGATTTCCATATCTGTCGCCGTGCCTTGCGCGCCGCCCCAGGGCTGGTGGATCATGACGCGGGAGTTCGGAAGGATGAATCGTTTGCCCTTGGTGCCTCCAGCCAATAAAACGGCACCCATGCTTGCGCATTGGCCGATGCAATAGGTGGCAATCTCACATTCCACGTATTGCATGGTGTCGTACATAGCTAAACCAGCCGTGACGGACCCGCCTGGGCTGTTGATGTAAATCTGGATGTCTTGGTTCTTGTTCTGTTTAGACAGGAACAAAAGCTGGGCCACCACAGCGTTGGCCACCATGTCATTGACTTCGGTGCCAATGAAAATAATCCGGTCTTCGAGGAGACGGGAGTAGAGGTCATAGGTGCGCTCTCCGCGCCCCGTTTTCTCGATGACGTAAGGAATGCTAAAGCCGTAGGAGTCAGTCATGGGATGCAATCCTAAGCTTCGGCAGAGTCCGCTTCAACCGCTGACTGCTCGAGATGGGTTTTATGGAGGTATTCTCTGACTTTTCCTTCCAGAACATCGCTGGCTAGGTCATCTTCACGCTGTTGCTCCTTGTAGAGTTTCTTGATGGCTTTGCTGTCTAGGCCGTGGCGTGCTCCTAAGGCCCGATAGGCTTGGTCCATGTCTTTTCCAGTCACACGCAGCTTTTCTTGCCGCGCAATTTCTCGGATTAAGAAGAAGATTTTCAGGCGCCGGTAGGAGGCGTCGGCAATTTCATCCCTGTGTTGCTCTATTTCTTTCCGAATCTTTTCTTCAGGCATCCCGCTTTCTCGGATGGTGCGTTGAATTTGAGATTCGAAAGAATTGTCCGCCTCCTCTTGAACCATGGAAGGCGCCAATTCGAAGGGGTGCTGATCAAGGATCTTCGCGAACATGGCTTCGACCACGCGCGCCATTTCTCGCTGATTGTTCTCATGAACGACTTGTTGGGTGAGGCGTTCTCGGAATTCCTCCGGTTTCATACTGACATGTTCCGCCAATTCGTCTTCGGTAGCAGGGCGGGGCGTCAAGATACTTTTCACCTGCAGGACTGCTTCGCCAGATTTGCCGACCCAATCTGCTTCACTGAACCCATCATTGAAAGTAACTGGAATTCGCTTTTCAGTCCCAGCACAGACGCCTTCCACAGCTTCCTTCCACGCATCTTCTTCGACACCATAAAGAGGGGAGTCCAGACTTAATTTGACATCCTGTGCATCGGGGCCTTTTTGGTCCTCCATCATGTACACCAAGTCACAGTTCATGACGTATTCCTCTTTGAGTGTCGTACCCTCATCCGTTTCATCAAACTGAGTTTGGCGCTGGGCCACGGAGCCCACCGCCTCATCAACCTGTTCCTCTGTGGGCGTGGTGTC